>Ga0315545_1000088_pt1 | contig 89671 bp, 81 predicted proteins | sample SalMarSW160210MG_FD_203096 | JGI IMG/M metagenome (GOLD analysis project Ga0315545, IMG submission 203096) | Salt marsh sediment microbial communities from the Plum Island Ecosystem LTER, Massachusetts, United States - Salt Marsh Sediment SW1602-10 ... | reverse complement strand
GGCAACCTGTCATCAGAGAGCGATCCCTATCCTGGACTTCTTGGTCGAGTTGCAGCGTGCTGTGGGAAACCCGCCGTCCCTAGGTCCACCGCAGCCCGCTCCCACTTGACGCTAAACAAGTACTTTCTGAGTATGGGCTAAAGGATTCTCTCCAGCCAGGGAAGTCCATACAGCACGGCGACGACGCTCAGCCCCCACAGGAGGATCGAGACCTGAAATGGACGATCAGAGAGGATGATCTCCTCAGGTTCGCCGCCGATGCCTCTGACGTGGATCAGATAGAGATAGCGAAAGACGGCATAGAGGACGAATGGGATGGTGAGCATCATCGCGTGGTTAGCGGGCAGACCTTCGGCAGAAAAGGTATAGAGGGCGTATGCCAGCAGTGTCGATGCAGTCACGATGCTGATGGCGTGGTCGAGCAATTGTAGATTGTACTCTTCCAAGCTCTGCCGGTGAGCGTTGGCGTTTTCCTTGAGCAGCACCAGCTCGTGGCGGCGTTTCCCAAAGCCGATCAAGAGCGACACCAGCATCATGCACACGTAGAGCCACGGTGAGAAGCGCTCCGCATCCACCAGCGGTACCCCTGCCGCGACGCGTAGCAGGAAGCCAGCTGCGATGAGCATCACGTCGATGATGACGACGTTCTTGAGCCAGAAGGAATAGGCGATCTGGATCAGCAGATAGAGAGTCAAGATGGCGCCAAAGAGCGGGGCGAGGAGAAAGCTCAGGGTCAGCCCGACGAGCGGGATGAGGATGGCCGCGGCGATGGCTGCTCTGGTGCCCAACTGGCCGCTGGCGATAGGCCGTTTCTTTTTCCTGGGATGTTGGCGGTCCTTTTCGGCATCGACCAGGTCGTTGATGATGTAGACCGCTCCAGAGATCATGCACAGCAAAACGAACCCGGCAATGGTCTTGGCCAGGTAGTTCAACTCGATCAGTTTCTTGTCAAAGACCAGTGGAGCGAAAACAAAGACGTTCTTGATCCACTGTTTGGGGCGCATGGTCTTGATCAGGCCGATAATCATTGCATAGCCTCCAGGCTCTGGTGAGAGGCAGAGCGTGAACCCTGAGGATGATACCAGAAGACCGACTTTTCGGCAAGCGCTGTTGGCAATTGTCCTGCGAATTGTCACTGCTTGCTTTTGGCCCGTTCTTGGGGTATGATAGGGCCGAATGGCAAAAAGGCAGCCGCGAGAACGCTTGGACGTTCTTCTGGTCGAACGGAAACTGGCAGAGAGCCGTGCGCAGGCCCAGCGGCTGATCCGCGCAGGGCTGGTGAGCGTGGAGGGCCAGGCAGCCGACAAGCCCGGGACTCTGGTAGCGGCAGATGCAGAGATTGCGCTACAAGCTCGCCCGCGCTTCGTGAGCCGAGGTGGGGAGAAGCTGGAAGCGGCGCTGGGGCATTTCGGGCTAGACGTGGCCGGGGTGGTGGCGGCCGATGTCGGGGCCTCGACGGGAGGGTTCACCGATTGCCTGCTGCAACACGGCGCTTCCCGCGTCTATGCTATCGACGTGGGCTATGGCCAACTGGACTGGCGGCTGCGCAACGACGATCGAGTGGTAGTGGTTGAGCGCACCAACGCTCGTTACCTGGAAAGTTTGCCGGAACCAGTGGATCTGGTCACCGCCGACGTATCTTTCATCTCTCTGGAACTGATCTTGCCGACGGCGGTGGGCTGGCTTCGGCCAGAGGGACAGGTGGTCGCGCTGGTCAAGCCGCAGTTTGAGGCGGGACGACGAGAGGTCGGCAAGGGTGGAGTGGTGCGTGACTCGGAAGTGCACCGTGACGTGCTGCGGCGCATCGTGGGGGCCGCCTCCGTGTTGGGATTGGGACTTCGCGGGTTGGTGGCCTCTCCGCTGCGGGGGCCTGCAGGAAACGTCGAATTTCTGGGGTGGTGGCAGCTTGGGGCTGAAGGGTTGGACGCTGAGGCTGCCATCGCGCCCTGTCTGTCTGGTGAGGATGTCTAGATTCATGGACGAACTGGGGAATCGGTCTCAGCAGTTGGAGAGGATTCTGGCGATCAGTTGCGAGCTGACCTCCACGGTGGCGCTGGAGCCTCTTCTGCACAGGATCGTGCAGGTGGCGGCCGAGCTGACCGACAGTGAAGGAGCCTCGATTCTTCTGCTGAACACGCGGACCGGCGAGTTGCGCTTCCGTGCTGCCACCGGCGACTCGGCCGGTCAACTGCGCGACATACCCGTCCCTGTCGATGACAGCATCGCCGGGGCAGTTTTTCGCTCTGGCAAGCCTGCTGTCATCTCCGATACTCACGCCGATCCCCGCCACTATGGTGCGGTGGGCCAGCAGATCGGATTGGAGACCCATTCCTTGCTCGCTGTGCCTCTCCGGATCAAGGAGCGCCGGATCGGTGTCCTGGAGGCGATCAACAAGCAGGGGGGAGGTGGGTTCGATCGGGAGGACGTGCAAATGCTGACCACGCTGGCTGCCCAGGCTGCGGTGGCCATCGAAAACGCGCGGCTGGTGGGCGACCTCCGCAGAGCGAACGAGCAACTGGGCACGTTGGACAAGCTAAAGTCCGACTTTATCGCCATCGCCTCCCACGAACTGCGTACTCCGCTGGGCTTGATCCTGCTCTATGCCGCTTTGCTTCGAGATCAGATGAAGGACGAAACCGGGCAGCAACTGGATGCGGTGCTGCGAGCTGCCATGCGCCTTAGGCACATCATCGAGACGATGCTCAACCTGCGCTACTTGGAGACGGGCGAGATCGCGCTGATTCCCACCCGTTTCGATCTGCGGGCCGAGATACAGGATGCGTGCGAGGATTACAGGGCTATCGCGGAGACGGACGAGGTGGCGCTGATCACCGATCTGCCGGAGGAAGAGGTGTTCATTCTGGCAGATCGGGAAAAGGTTCGCGTGGTGCTGGATAACCTGATCTCCAACGCAGTCAAGTTCACCCCGGCCGGTGGGCGGGTACAGGTGTCGTTGGCCTGCCAGGGTGACGAGGTCGAGGTCGCGGTAGCTGATACTGGCATCGGCATTCTACCTGAGGATCTGGGGCAGATCTTTGGTCGCTTCTACCAGGTCGAGGATCACATGACGCGCCGCCATGGTGGTATGGGACTGGGCCTTTCCATCGTCAGGGGCCTGGTCGAGTTGCACGGCGGACGGGTGTCTGCCGAGAGCGTTCCCGACCAGGGCAGCCGTTTCACTGTGGTGTTGCCGATGAGTGTCCCTGCGTTGGCTGACGAGTGATTGGGCGGGGGTTTGGTCGTGACTGATCTATCGTGTCGTCACTGTGGCCGTCCCATCGTCACCCCGGCGTCCAAGTGCCCCTGGTGCGGCGAGACGATCATGGTCATTTGCGCCAGTTGCAAGGCGTACACCGATGACCAGGAATCGCATTGCGGTCACTGCGGCGAGCCCCTTCAGCCGGATCCTATGGAGCGTGTCAGGCTACACGCGCACCATCCGGAGCTGGCGCGCATGGTGGCGGATCGGGAACATGCGCAACTGGTCGCCAGCACGGTGGTGCTCAACCACGTGGGTGATTTCTTCTACGAGAAGGAGGGGTTTCAGACTGTGTTGGCCAAGCTCTTTGGTTCTACTCGCAACCGTGGAGCGGTGCTAGCTGGCGTGGTTTTCTCTGCATACGCTTATCTGTGCCAGCGGGGGTATTGCGCGATGCGCGTGCTGATCGAACAGGATCGCGAACAGACGACTGTGAGCCAGTTACGTTCCTGGGATGGACAGCAGAGCGTGGAGAAGGCGCTGGCTGAGCAGTCTGCCCGCGCACTCACCACCTCCGAAGTGACCGAGAAGATGCTTCGCGACCTGATGGGTTTTCGGATGCGGGCGGCCGAAGGCAATCTCCTCCGCACGCCCAAGATACGTGATGCGCCGACGCGCTCGGCCTTTTCAGTCATCGATCAGTTGGCCCGCATGACCGAGCTGCCCGACCACGACCGGGTGGAGTCCTGCCGCACGATCTACCGGCTACTGAGTGCTTTTGTGGAAGAGGATCCCAGTCGCGCGCGAGTCCTGGCATCGGAGACGAAGCGGCTCTTGTGCGAGCTCGATGACTATGCTTGAGGCTTTCCTGGCAGTTTGAACGATGAATGCGACCGATAACGGCGACCGAAAGGCTGTGTATCCTTGGTCGTTCTTTGTCGGCATGGTATCCTCCTTCTTGCTTTTCTTCAGCTTGCAAGCGATTTTTCCTATCTCTCCCCTGTACCTTGTCAAAGTGGGCGGTTCGCCTGCCGATAATGGCCTGGCTACCTGGGTCTTTGCGTTGGCAGCCTTGCTCACCCGTCCCCTGGCGGGGTTTCTGTCCGATCGCTGGGGACGCAAGCCGATCCTGGTGATAGGGGCTTTCCTCTTTGGGGGCGGGCCGGCGCTCTACGCCTTTGCCTCCACCATACCTCTGCTGCTCGTGGTGAAGGTCTTTCATGCTATCGGGCTGGCCTGTTTCTCGACGGTATACCTGGCCTTTATCGCCGATTTGCTCCCGCCTGATCGCTATGGTGAGGGATTGGGGCTGGCTGGCATCGCGTCGTCGGCGGCGATGGTGGTTGCGCCTCTATTTGGCGAGTGGATGGTTGGCGCAGTCGATTTCAAGCTATCTTTCTTTGCCTTCGGTGCCATCGGTGGGTTGGGGTTGTTGACGACGCTAGCGCTGCCTGGTGGAAACGGTGGTGCCGCGCGCCAGGCGTCCTCCGGAGAGGGGAATCTACGGGAGGCGGCGCGACAGCCGGGCGTGCGCACCGGGGCATTGGGGATGGCGTTGTTGGGCCTGCCTTTTGGTGCGTTTATCACTTTCCTGCCATTACTTGCCGATGCGCGCGATCTGGGAGGGGCTGGGTTACCTTTTGCCGTCTATGCAGCTGCCAGCACGCTGGTGCGCCCGCTGGCAGGGCGGGGCATTGACCGATGGGGCCCTCGCGGGGTGGCGTTGATCGGTTTCACTCTGGCCGGTTTTTCATCGGCGGGCTTTGCCGTGGTTGCCGACGTGTGGGCGTTAATGGGGTTGGCCGCGCTGTTTGGGCTGAGTTTCGGTGCGGCGAGTGTGGCCTTGGATACGGTCATTCAATCCAGTGTTGGGCACTCGCTACGGGGAAGCGCTGCGGCGATCCAGTATACGGCCTTCGACGCACTGGTAGGCTTTGGAGGACTGGGTCTCGGGGCACTATCTTACGAGACGAACTATGGCGTGATGTACGCCGTTGCTGGCGGTCTTGTGTTAGCGGGGGTACTGGTGGGCGGGGTCGCGTCGAGAGCTCGGGGTGCTCTCCGGATGTGAGATGTCCAGATCCACGCTAGGTTAGTACTTGTCCTGTGCGTACACCTCTCTCCCGTGCACGAACACGTGCTCCACGTACCCTCTTACCTTGCGCCCCGCGAAGGGGGACCAGCCGCACTTGGTGTGCAGCGGCCGCTCGTCGATAACCCACTCCACCTCGGGGTTCACCAACGTCAGGTCGGCGTCGCAGCCGGGCGCAATGCGGCCCTTGCGGGCCAGGCCAAAGACGCGGGCGGGGCCCTGGGCCATCAGACGCGCGATCTCCTGCAGGGACAGTCCCCTCTCGTGGGCGGCGGTCAGCATCAGCGGCAGCGCAGTCTCCAGGCCCGGTACGCCAGCGGGTGGAGTGGGACAGCGTTTCTCCTCCAGTGTGTGCGGCGCGTGGTCGGTGGCCAGGCAATCGATGACGTCCAGGTTCTCCCACAGCGTGTCGGCGTCCTCTTGCGAGCGCAGCGGGGGATTCATCTGCGCCAGGCTGCCCAGGCGGGTCTCGTCTTCGGCGGTGAGGAACAGGTGGTGGGGTGTCACTTCGCAAGTGACGTTGACACCGCGCGCCTTGGCATCGCGGATGAGGGCCAGCTCGTGAGCGGTGGAGATGTGGCAGATGTGCAACCTTGTCCCGAATCGCTCGGCCAGCGCCAGCGCGCGCGACACGGCCAGGGCGGCGCACAGCGGCGGGCGACGCAAGCCCTTCTTGGCAAAATGGGCGACGGCCTCCTCGTCTTCGGCGTGAACGGCGACCACGCCGGGGTAATGCTCAAAGTGGGCGGACTGTCCCACGAGGTCGGAAACCAGCAGGCTGCCAGTGCTGGAGCCCATGTACAGCTTGAGCCCCACGACATCCTCCATCCCGGCGGCTTCCTCAGCGTTGTTCCCGGTCGCGCCGACGAAGAACCCGACCTCGCACACGGCCTTGGCTGCGGCCAGGGCGCGCGCCTGCGCCAGCGTCTCGTGGTCGATGAGCGGGGGGTTGGTGTTGGGCATCGCCAGCACGGTGGCAAAGCCGCCCGCGACCGCTGCGCGGGTGCCGCTGGCGAAATCCTCCTTGTGCTCCCCGCCGGGTTCCCGCAGGTGAACGTGGGGGTCGATCAGGCCGGGGAAGACGAGCAACCCCTCGGCATCGACGACGCGCGCGCCGGGTGGGACGGCCAGCCTGGGGCCGATGGCAGCGATGGTGTCGCCCTCGACGAGAACGTCAATGTGTTCTGCCGTCTTGGACGCGACCACCGTGCCGTTGCGGATGAGAATGTGTTTCCCCACGATCAGACCCTGTCGAAATCCTGGAGATCGATGTCCAGTTGCCGCAATGTACGTGACAGCAAGCCTGGGCTAATTTCCTTAGAGCGGTGATAAGGGATGGGGGCTTGTTTCTGTGTCGTAGGATTGCGCCAGATTTCGTGGCTGCCAGCACCGTACCGGGTGCGGTAGCACCCGAGCCGTCGTAGTCTTCTGGTGAGTTCGGTGTGCTTCATGCCGGCACGAGCACGTGAGAACGGAAAGGGGTGGAAGAGATGACTTTGAGTGTTTCAGGGAGTGGGTCTCCCTCGGCTTGCATGGAGGCGATCAAGGCACTCGCCACGTGTGGGGCGAGTTCCAGGACTTCCTCGACCGTGTTTCCCGCTACGATTAGGTTTGGCAGATCGGGACTGGTGGCAACGTAACGATAGTCGCCACCGTCATCCAGCTCCTCGATCTCAATCGGCAGGTCGTATAGCACTGCCATCTCTGTACCTCCTCTGCCTGTGCTTGCGTTTGTCATCGTACTATCCATTGGCGATCTTGTCAAGACGCCCCGTCGAAAACAGCGTGGTTGGCGTGGCGATCCAGTCCATCCGCTGATCGTGTGTGCCGCAGGGCAGCTCGTCGGCCAGGCACTCGTTGAAGGCGATGCCTATCCGCAGGGCGGGTGTGGTGGGCAGGAAGCGGTCGTAGTAGCCCCCGCCGAACCCCAGCCGCCCTCCGCGCCGGTCGAAGGCCACGCCGGGCACCAGTACCACATCCAATCGGGTGGGGTCGATCACCGGCAGGTCTGCGGCAGGCTCCAGCATGCCGAAGCGATGGCGCACCAGGCGGGCAGGATCGTAGGGGTGGATCACCAATTCCTTTCCTTCGATTCGTGGGGCGGCCCAGCGGACGCTGGGGAGAAGGTCGAAGAGCAGGCCCAGGTCCGGCTCGCTGCGGAACGCGAGGTAGGTGAGCACGGTCTGTGCCTCCCGCAACGCTGGCCAAGCTGCCAATTGGTGGCAAAGCGCGGCGGAGGCGGCGGCGACGTTCCCGGGCGGGAGGCACTCGCGCAGGGTGCAGAAGTGGGTGCGGAGTTCGGATTTGTCGGTCTTCATCGCAGCGGCAGCCTCCGCCCGGCGGCGGTGCGGCGGGCTATGCCGAAGTCGCGCAGTCCGTCCAATTGCTCCACATCGAACACCGGGCCATCCCGGCATACCAGGAACCCATCCAGCGCGCACTGCCCGCAGATGCCAAAGCCGCATTTCATGTACCGCTCCAGGCTCAGTTGGCCTGGGATGCCGCGCTCGCGACACAGCTTGTGGATGGCGACGAGCATTGGCTCGGGGCCGCAGGCATAGACCGCGAACCTGGGATGGTTGTCGGCGAATATCGAGATAGCCTGGGTGACGTAGCCTTGATGGCCGCGCGAGCCGTCGTCGGTGGTGAGGATCAGGTCTGTGCCCAGGTTTTCGAAATCTCCGATGCAGGCTAGCTCGTTCTCGCTGCGCGCGCCGAGGGCGACCGTGGCCGGGATGGAGCGCTCGACGGCGCGGGCAGCGAGGAAGCGCATCGGCCCCACGCCGCAGCCGCCGCCCAGCAGCAGCGCCGGCACGTCCTCACGCAGGGTGAATCCGCGCCCGTAGGGGCCGCGCCAACCCACCAGGTCGCCCATCTTGCGCTGGTGCAGCTTCATGGTGAACGGCCCTGCGCTGGCGACGATCACCGTGAGCGGGGCGGGGTGGGCGATAGACATCGGCTTCTCGTCCAGCCCGGGCTGCCAGAGCATGATGAACTGCCCCGGCTCGGCGTCCGGTGCCTCCGCATCCAGTACAAAGGTGCGGATGGTGTGGGTATCCTCGCGGATCTCGCGGATGGCGACGGTTTGCGGTATGTTCACCCGTTGGCTCCTTGGACGCCCTAGAAGAACGCGAGAGCCTTGCCCCGGATCTCGTCCAGGTTGCTGATGCTGTGCCGCTGCATATAGTCCTCTACTTCGCCACACACTTCCTGAAACACCTTGATGCCCCGGCCGGCGACGGCCGACCCGATCCCCACGGCGGCTGCGCCGACCAGGATCATCTCGACGACGTCCCGCCCGCTCGCCACACCGCCCACGGCCAGTACCGGCACGTCTACGGCCCGGCAGATGTCGCGCACGCAGCGCACGGTGATGGGGCGGATGGCCGGGCCGCTGACGCCGCCGGTGCCGTGCGCCAGCACCGGGCGGCAGGTCTCGACGTCGAGGATGATGCCCGGCCCCACGGTGTTGATGGCGGTGATACCGTCGGCGCCCGCTTCAGCCACGGCCCTGGCGATCTCCACCAGATCGGTCACGTTGGGGGAGAGCTTGACCAGCACAGGAAGGTCGGTGTTCAGCTTCACGCGGCGGGTGACCTGGGCAGCAACATACTGGTCGCCGGCGAACATCTGCAAGTATTCCGCGTCCACGTTGGGGCAGGAGATGTTGACCTCGATCAGGTCAGGTTCGGCCTCGGAGATGAAGCGGGCGACGGTGCCAAAGTCGTAGATGGTGTCGGCAAAGATGCTGGCGATGATGGGAACACCCAGTGGAGCCAGGTGCTCCTTTGCGGCCCGGATCTCCTCCACCATCACCTCGACGCCCGGATTGGACAGCCCTACGGCGTTGATCAGCCCAGGCCCCCAGTTCAGCACGACCGGATTGTGGTGGCCCGGTCGCGGCCTGAGTCCGCACGATTTTGTCGTCACGGCGCCCGCCCCAGAATGCGCCACGCGCACCATCACCTCGTGGCTCAATCCTAGAATGCCCGAAGCGAGGACGGTTGGGTTGGGCAGCCGGACGCCACACAGCGTGGTAGAGAGATCGGGCGTGCTAGCTGATTTCATAGGTGGTCCACCAGAAACACTTGCCGACGTGAACCTCCAGATCGGTCATCCGCTGCGCGAAGATGCGGCGCAGTTGGTCGGCGCTGTAGTAGTTCTTCAGAATCTCGTGCTGTGACCCGTTAGACAGAGTGCGCAGTTTGAAGGTGTCTTCAGTATCTGGCTTTCGCAGGAGTTCTCCGCCAATCCCCGGCACGTAGACATTGTCGGCCATGAATACGACGCTGCCTGTACCAAGCCTTGCGTGCAGGCCGTCCAGGAACTCATCCATGCGTCCTTTCGGAACGTGCGAGAGCCAAAAGCTGGCCAGGCCTGCGTCGAACGATCCCAGTATCGCTGCCAAGTCGTATCCGTCCGCCAGGCGGAACTCGACCCTCTCGGCTGGCAGTCCCTTCTCGGCGGCGACGGCGAGCATCTCCGGCGATGCATCCGTGGCGACGACGTGGCGCGCGACTTGCGCGGCGGCCTCGGTCCAATAGCCGGTGCCGCAGGCGATCTCGAGAACGGAGCGGCCCTGAAGCGCTTCTTTCAAGGCGTCAGCAAGCTCGACCTGCTCTCTTTGACGGGTCAGGTCGTCTCGGCGATAGACCTGCTCGTATTCGCGGGCACAGTGGCTGTAGTACTTGTTCAGTGCTTCTGTCACGTGCTGTGCAGATAGTCTATGACCTCGGTGCATTGCTCAGCGGTGATGCACCCGGATGCTTCCAGCGCCTCCAGGATGTCGGGGAGCCGCAGGACGGCGTGCAACCGATAGCCGCGCTCGGCCAGGTCTTCCGCGCCGCCTTGCTCCCTGTCGATCAACACCAGCACATCTCGCACGACCAGCCCGGCCTCTTCCAGCGGCTTGATGGCCTCGATTTTGCTCGTCCCCCGGGTGATCAGGTCGTCCACGACCAGCACCGTCTCCCCTGGCTCGAACTCTCCTTCGATGGCGCGGCGGGTACCATAGTCTTTGGTTTCCTTGCGGGGGTAGATCATCGGACGATCCATCTCCAGCGCGAGTGCTGTGCCGATGGGCAGCCCGGCGTAGGGAATGCCGGCGATGCGGTCGAAAGTGAGAGCGCGGGCGAGATCGCTCATCGCGCGCGCCGCCTCCCGCAGCAGCGACGGGTAGCTTACCAGCAGCCGCAGGTCGATGTAGATGGGCGAGGTGAGGCCGGACTTTAACGTGAATGTACCGAGCTTGACGCAGTCGGCGTCGAAAAGCTGCTTGGCTATGTTCATCTTGCACCCTCCCGGACTTGATTGATGCGGTCGCGCAACTCGATCGCAGCAGCGCGGGCAGCCTCGGCAAAGTCTGGGCCCGACGAAGCATAGATGATACCGCGCGAGGAGTTGATGACAGGACCGAGTCCGTTCGCCGTCGGGCCGTGGGCGACTGCGGCCTCCAGGCTTCCGCCCTGCGCGCCGATGCCGGGGATGAGGAACGGCAGGTCGGCAGCGACTTTTCTCAGGCGGGCCAGCTCCTCGGGGTACGTGGCACCTACGACCAGTCCGCAGGCGCCTGGCAGCTCTGCGTTCCATTGCGCAGCCAGTTGCGCGACTTCCTCGTACAGCGGGTGGCCCTTGACGACGTGATCCTGCAGGTCCGGTGCGGAGGGGTTGGAGGTGCGGGCCAGGAGAAAGATGCCCCGTTCTTTGTATTCGAGAAACGGCTGTACCCCGTCTCGCCCCAGGTAGGGATTGACGGTGACGGCGTCCGCGCCGAATGCTTCAAAGGCGGTGCGGGCGTACGCCTTGGCTGTGCTGCCGATGTCGTTGAACTTGGCGTCGAGGATGACGGGAATGCCATCGGGAATGCTGACGATCAGCTCTCGGAGTGCGCCCAGGCCCTGCACGCCTTCAGCCAGCCAGAAGGCCAGGTTGGGCTTGTAGGCGCTGGCGACGTCGGCGGTCGCCTCGACGATGGCTTGGCTGAAAGCGAGGAAGGGGCTTTCGGCCTTGCGCACGGCGTCGGGCAACCACTCCATCACCGGATCGAGTCCCACGCAAATCCAGGAGTTGTTGGCCCTTTGTGCTTTGGATAGCTTGTCTGCGACGGTCATTCTCTTACTCAACTGCATCTAGTACCAGTGCCAAGAGCGCCATCCGCGCATAGACGCCATTATCGGCCTGGCGGAAGTAGGCCGCGCCCGGCAGTTTGTCCACGTCGATCGCGATCTCGTTCACGCGGGGAAGGGGGTGCATGATCGTCATGTCTGGATTAGTCCGCTCGACCAGCTTGTGGTCGATGACATAGATTCCCTTCACTTGTTCATAGTCGGCTGGGTCTTTGAAGCGCTCGCGCTGGATGCGCGTGACGTAGAGTACGTCGCACGCTTTCATCGCTGTTTCCAGGTCTTGAGTTTCATTGACCGTGATCTTGCGTTTTACGCTCGAAGTGATAGCGTCCGCCATCTTTAGCGTCAGGGGGGACACGAGGGTCAGCGTGACGTCCCAGTGTTTGAGGGCTTGGGCAAGCGAGTGGACCGTGCGCCCGTACTTGAGATCCCCGACCAGGGCGACGTGTAGTCCGTCGATCTGTCCTCGTTCTTTCTGGATGGTGTAGAGGTCGAGTAGGGCTTGAGTAGGATGCTCGTGTGACCCATCTCCGGCATTGATGATCGGCACCGTCGCCCCTTTGGCTGCGTCGTGTGCCGACATGATCTCTGGATGGCGCTGGACGACGACATCGGCGTAGCCGGATATGACCCGCGCGGCGTCGGCCAGAGTCTCGCCCTTGGCGGCGGAGCTGGTCTTGGCTGCGGAGGCAGCGGAGATCACGTCGCCCCCCAGCCGGTGCATTGCGCTCTCAAAGCTCATGCGCGTGCGCGTGCTGGGCTCGTAGAACAACGTCGCGAGGATGCGCCCGGCCAATGCGTCCAGTTTGGGTCGCTTCTTGCATTGCTCCTCGAACCGGGCCGCTTGCTCCAAGACTCTTTCGATGTCTGCTTTCTTCAGGTCTTCTATGGAGAGGATGTCTCGTCCTGCCAGTGGGTTAGGCATTTGACCTCCTTTTGTCTATGGATATAAAAAGACCTTTGGACGGGTGTCCAAAGGTCGTGAAAAACACTCTGTAGTGGGAAAGCAGTGAGACTTTCCCTTGGGTGTCGAGCCACCAAAACGCCTCCCGGTCGGTCTCCAGACATCGGGCGCGAGTATACTGCGATCGGCGTGAGTTGTCAAGTCGCGCCAGAACGCTCTTGTGTTATAATGCTCCCATCTCTTGGCGCGCGAGCTGACGGAGGCTGATATTGCGTTTTAGCAGATGGGCCTTTGAGCTTCAGTATGTGTTGGGACAGACACCCTGGGATACCCAGGTGACCCCGCCAGAGGTCGTAGATCTCGTCGAGGGCGAGGGCCTGCCCGCTGGCCATGCGTTGGACTTGGGCTGCGGCACCGGCACCAATTGCATCTACTTGGCCCAGCACGGCTGGCAGGCGGTGGGAGTGGATTTCTCATCCGTAGCGATCTGGTGGGCTCGGTGGAAGGCCCGCCGGGCTGGCGTGGATTGCCGTCTCCACCAGGCGGACGCGACCGACCTGGCGTTCCTTGAGGGCCAATTCGACCTGGTGTTGGACATCGGCTGCCTGCACAGCGTGCCGTACGAGCGATGGGGGCGCTATGCAGCAGAGGTGATCCGGCTGACGAGGATAGGAGGGCTCTACATGCTCTACGCTTTTTCTCCTTGTCCTAGCCGGCCAGATCCCCGTGGCGTGGCATCGGGGGAGATTGCCGGCCTGTTCGCTTCTGCCTTTGTCGTGGAACGGCAGGAGGGTGGGGGGGACCCGACAGGCCCGTCGTCCGCCTGGTACTGGCTGCGCAGGGTTGAAAGTGTCTGTTCAAAATTTGGGAACGTGTTCTGTATTCCCCACTGGGGCTGCAAAAAGACATACTTTTGGTGCAACTCGCCCCACTTCGATGCTATGTATGGCGCTATTTAGGGCTGACGCCCCACCAACAACCTATTTCCCCATTTATTGAACAGTCACGGTTGAAAGGGTTGGTTGACAAAACGACGAGATTCGGTATAATGCTTGCCCGATGGCCGGGCCATCAGGCACGGCCTTGTGTTGTGCATTACGGATATGATTCGAGGGGGGATGTGGTCGTGTATGCAGTCATGAAGTCAGGAGCGCGGCAGTATCGTGCCGAGGTCGGGAGTACGATCGTCGTCGAGCGTCTGCCCGCCGAGGTTGGCCAGCAGATCGTGCTGAAGGACGTGCTGCTGGTTGCCGATGGTGAGAAGGTCAAGATCGGGCAGCCCGTGGTGAAGAGGGCCAAGGTGCTGGCGACGGTGGTCGCGCAGGAAAAAGGCCCCAAGGTGCGGATCTTCAAGTATCGTCCCAAGCAGCGGTACCGCCGGCGCATTGGACATCGGCAATGGTATACCCGGCTGCGAGTGGATGAGATTGTGGTGTAGTTAGGAGGATATGAGATGGCGCATAAGAAGGGTGGCGGTCGTACCCGCAACGGACGTGACAGTCAATCCAAGCGCTTGGGCGTGAAAAAGTATGGTGGCGAGGCTGTTCGAACAGGCAATATCATCGTACGGCAGCGTGGGATGCGCATCAAGCCCGGCGTCAACGTCGGGATGGGGAGGGATTATACGCTCTTTGCTACTGCCGATGGTCTTGTGCAGTACGAAAGCTGTCGAGGGGGACGCAAGCGCGTGAGCGTCTGCCCAGCACAGTCCTAGATGGGAAGTGGGGTATGAAGGAAGGAATTCATCCAGAGTTTTATCCCGAGGCGCAGGTTGTGTGTGCGTGTGGCAATACCTGGGTCGTAGGGGCGACGGTGCCGGTGATTCGCACCGACATCTGCAACAAGTGCCACCCCTTCTTCACTGGCGAGCAGCGCATCGTGGATGCCGGCGGCCAAGTCGAGCGCTTTATGAAAAAGCTGGAGGAGCGCGATCGGGTCATTGCTGAGGCGGAAGAGCGGAAGGCGATGGCGACCTCCCCCGGTCTTTCCATCCTCGATCTTGAACTGGGGTCCCGCGCCGAGAAAATACTGGTCGGGGCGGGTATGAAGACCGTGGGCGACGTGTTGGCCAGGCTGGAGCAGGGGGACGAGGTGTTGACCAACCTGAGAGGGTTCGGCCTCAAGTCGCTGGCGACGCTGAAGAAGACGCTGCGCTCTCGCGGGTTCTCCCTGCCAGGGGATGAGGCAGGGGCTGCGGACGATTTGTCCGGGGCGACCGACTAGGAGAGGAGCCGAGATTCGAGGGGCAGGTGGTGCATCTTGCCGGATGCGCAGAGCCTGCCCCCGTTTTGTTTCCTGGGGGTGCATTCGATGTACAGCAAGCCTAGTGGTGGGTGGATCGAGGTGATCTGCGGCAGCATGTTCTCTGGCAAGACGGAGGAGCTGATCCGGCGCGTGCGCCGCGCGCAGATCGCCCGCCAGAAAGTGCAGGTATTCAAGCCCGCGATAGATACGCGCTACGCTGATCGGGAAGTGGCTTCTCACGATGGGATGCAGATCGCGGCGGTGCCGGTGGAAAGCACCGCCCAGCTGCGCGAGCTAATCGAGCCGGACACGACGGTGGTGGCGCTTGACGAGGCGCAATTCTTCGACGACGACGTGGTACCGCTGTGCGAGGATCTGGCCGGACAGGGCGTGCGCGTCATCGTCGCCGGATTGGATATGGACTTTCGCGGCGCGCCCTTTGGCCCGGTGCCGGCGCTGATGGCGCGGGCGGAGCAGGTGCACAAGCTGCAGGCCATCTGTGTAGTGTGCGGGGGCCCCGCCAGCCGCACCCAGCGGATCATCAACGGCCAGCCTGCTGCCTACGATGACCCGGTGATCCTCGTGGGTGCAGAGGAGGCCTACGAGGCCAGGTGCCGGGGCTGCCATGAGGTGCGAGGGGAGAGCGGATGATAGAAGGGACGATTCCTGCCGAGATCGAGCGTGTGCTCTTGGACGAGGAGACGATCGCGTCGCGCGTGCGGGATCTGGCGGCCCAGATCAGCGCCGGCTATGCCGATACCGACGATCTGGTTCTGGTCGGAGTGCTGAAGGGGTCCTTCATCTTTCTGGCCGACCTGTCGCGCCGGTTGACGGTGCCCCACAGTGTAGACTTTATCGCCCTCTCCAGCTATAACCGTGGCACGACCATCTCCGGGGCTGTGCGGCTGATCATGGACACGCGAACCAGTGTAGCCCGGAGGCACGTGCTCATCGTCGAGGATATCCTGGATACCGGTTACACGTTGGATTATCTGCTGCGCGCTTTCGAAGCCCGCGACCCGGCCAGCCTGCGCACGTGTGTCCTTATCAGCAAGCCGGACCGCCACCAGGTCGATGTGCCCATCGACTACCTGGGCTTCGAGGTGCCGGACGAGTGGCTGGTGGGGTATGGATTGGACTACGCCGACCGCTTCCGCACGTTGCCATACATTGGAGTCCTGAAGCGGGAGGTATATGAGTAGACGCGCCTTTCTTGGCGCGCAGGAGGGGATGCACGATGGGATTGCAGGATGACATCGCGAAGGTGCTGATTCCAGAGGGTGAGCTGCAGGCGGGTGTGGCGAGGCTTGGACAGGCGATCAACGCGGCCTACACCGACGAGGATCACCCGCTTCTCGTCTGTGTGCTCAAGGGGGCTTTCGTGTTCCTGGCCGATCTGACGCGCCATCTGGAGATGCGGCACGAGGTGGATTTCATGGAGGTCTCCTCCTACGGCGCGGGCACGGAGAGCACCGGCATCGTGCGCATCCTCCTCGACTTGGAGCAGAGCATTGAGGGACGGCACGTGCTTGTCGTTGAGGACATCGTCGATTCGGGTCGCACTCTGGATTACATGGTGCGCAACCTGCGGACGCGAGGGCCGGCCAGCGTGCGGGTGTGCGCGCTTCTCAGCAAGCCCTTGCGGCGTGAGGTGGACGTGCAACTGGACTGGGTGGGCTTTGAGGTGCCGAACGAGTTTGTAGTGGGTTACGGCCTCGACTATGCCGAGGCGTACCGAAACCTGCCGTTCATCGGGGTCCTGAGGAAGGAAGTGTATACGCCGTAGTGGCACTATCGAACAGAGGTGAACGAAAGCCGCCGACGCCCCGGTCGGGGTGTCGGCGGCTGTGACGCTCACGTTCCGAGCACGTGTTTCTACGTGTCGTCTGTAGACCTCTTTAGATGTCTGTTCACCACCTGGGCGATGGCCTGGAACTCTGGCTGTAGCGCCGGGTACAGAGCGCGATAGCGGGGATAATAGTCGTCATAGATGGTCATCGCTGAGCTGGGCTCTGTGCGGCCTGTTACCCGGATCGCCGTCTCACAGGCCTGAGCGACGCTCGCGTACACGCTTGCTCCCACGCCCGCCAGGAGCGCTGCGCCATAGGCGGCCCCCTGCGTCACGTTGACGGTGACGATCTCGGTGGCGAATACGTCGGCCAGGATCTGCCGCCACAGTGGGCTGCGCACCCCGCCACCGGAGGCGCGCACCTGTTCGATGGAAAGCCCTAGTGCGCGCATCAACTCCAGCAGGTCGCGCAGGCCGTAGGTCACGCCCTCCAGCACGGCGCGGGTCATGTGGGCCTTGCCGTGGCGCAGCGTGAGGCCAAAGAACACGCCCCGCGCGTTGGGATCGGAATAGGGCATCCGCTCGCCGGTCAGGTACGGCAGAAAGAGCAGTCCCTCGCAGCCCGCGGGCACCTCGGCCGCGGCTTCGGTGAGGATGTCGTAGGCGTCGCGGCCTGTCTCCCGCTCCTGGGCACGTTCCACATCGCCCAGTGCGTCCCGGTACCAGCGAAAGCTGCCGGCCGCCGAGAGCATCACGCCCATCAGGTGCCACATCCCCGGCACTGCGTGGCAGTAGGCCTGCAGCCGGCCCTCCGGCTCTGCGCGATACGTGTCCGACGCGGCAAACACCACGCCCGACGTGCCCAGCGTGGCTGACACTATGCCCTCTTCGATGATACCCGTGCCCACCGCTTGGGCCGCCTGATCCCCCGCGCCGCCCACCACCGGCGTGCCTTCCAGCAAGCCGGTTTCCTTGGCCGCCTCGGCGCCGATCTTGGCGCTGGCTTCCGGCGACTCGGTTACCTCAGGCAACCACTGGCGCGGCACGTCCAGCGCCTTTAGCATCCCGTTGGACCATTGGCGTTGGCCTACGTCGAACAGCGACGTTCCCGATGCGTCAGAAACCTCGCTGAAGAACTCGCCCGTCAAGCGGTAGCGGATATAGTCCTTGGGCAGCAACGCCTTACTTGCCTTCGCATAGACCTCCGGCTCGTTTTCACGCACCCACACGATCTTGGGAGCGGTGAAGCCGGGCAGCATAGGGTTGCCGGTGAGGCGTAGTACCTCTGCCTCGCCAAGCTGCGCATAGATCGCCGCGCACTGGGCAGCCGTGCGCTGGTCGTTCCACATGATGCATGGACGCAGGACCTCGCCCTGGGCGTCCAGCAGCACCAGGCCGTGCATCTGCCCGGTGAGGCCCACGCCGACCACTCGATCGGGCGTGACGTCCCCTTCACTCAGCAGGCGTTTGATGCTGGCGACGGTGGCCGCCCACCAGTCGGCGGGATCCTGCTCAGCCCACAGCGGCTGCGGCGTGTGCATCGGGTACTCGGTCGTGGCCTCGGCCTTCATGGAGCCATCGGCGCCGACCAACAGGGCTTTGCTGCCGGTCGTCCCCACATCGATGCCGAGTAAGTAAGTCATAGTGTCACCTCCAGATGTCAGATTAGGGCCGTCGAGCGACTATTTGAGCGGCCGCAGCTTGGGCAGGCGGTCAGGGTGGGGTGCTCGTGTGCGGATCAGGTAGGCTTCCAGCCAGCCCTGCGCCTCCTGCGGGTGGGTGGTGGCGTAAAGGATCGCCTCGTGATCGATCTCGTTGATACGGTCGTTGGCCGCGCGCAAGGCGTCCATCGATACCCTGAGCGCCTCATCTACCGGCATGCGCTCCGGGTTGATGTCGATGCCAAAATAGCCCCGGTAGCCGTGCATCTTCATGATATACAGAGCGGCCTCGGTGGCCTCCGGGCTGATCATGCCGACGTTGAGGTCCTGGTCGTAGTTACCCAGCGGCTGTGCGTTCCAGTGGGTGTGGGCCAGGCGGCCGTACTCCAGCACCAGGCTGAAGGCGTAAGGCATGTCCTCGTAGGCCATCAGCATGTGGCCGACCTCTGGGTTCATGCAGCACAGCGCGTGGCCTTCATCGAGGAGCTTGCGGTTTGTGGGGTTCTTGAGGAGGCCTTCCACCTTCATGCCCAGCAGGATGCCCTCGGGGGTGGTGCCGTACAGGATGTGGCCGCGCGGCTCGTAGGGCTTGGGCTCCTCGGCGACGCGCACGCCGGGGACAGTGTCCATCGCCTCGGCCAATCCTTCGGCGAAGCGGTCGCGGGCGGCCATCATGTTGACGCCAAAACTGATCTCGTAGCCATCCCCGCCTGGCCAGACCACGGCAAAGTCGGTGTCCAGCTCCTTGTTCAACTCCAGCGTGCGCTTGACGCGGTCGATGGCGGTCTGACGCACCTTGGGGTCGGGGTTGGAGAGGGAGCCCCATTCCCACTGGCCCTCGTAGAACAGGTTGGGCACCACGGTGACCACACGGATGCCGGTGTCGCGGGTGAACTGCTGCCACAGGTCGAGGTTTTCGTCGCTGATCTCGTTGGGGTAGTGGGCCTCCATCCCGGCCAGGCCATAGTCCGCCAAACTGGCAGCAATGTCCAACCGTTCGGCGATGGTCAATGGCGGGCCGTAGGCTTCGTGGAAGCGGATGGAGCCCTTGGCGAAGAACCAGATGCCGGCGGAGAACTTCAAGTCCAGCTCGAACGTCTGCAGGTGCTTGAGCAGCTCCTCCGGCGTGCGTCGTGTGGCCTGAGATCGCAAGTCTACTAGTCCCATCTCTCTACTCCTTTCCATATATGATTTCTTGACCCGGGTCTTTGAAGGGGTATGCGGATTACCGAATCATCACTCTGAGGACGGCGGTCAAGATATTGTCTTGGGCTGCGTCTGTCCCAGGTTGGTGCCCTCCGACCGCGATCTGGAACTCGCCCGGCTCAACGACCCGTCGGCCCTCGCCATCAATCAGGGAGAGCAAGCGAGGCGTCAGGGTGAACGTGACGGTCTGCTTCTGGCCGGGGTCCAGGTGAACGCGCTTGAAACCGGCTAATTGCCAGATCGGTACCGGCACCGACGCAACCGAGTCGCTGATGTACAATTGCACGACCTCGTCGCCGGCGCGGTTGCCCGCGTTCTGCACATCCGCGCTGTGGGTCGTGATCAAAGTGCCGATTCATATATTCCAGTCGGAGGTCGTAGACGTGACCTGCCTCCAATTCAATCTCTGCGACCCTGGTGATTGGGCCGTACCAGAAATCCAGTTCGATGATCAAGTCGCCGTCCAGGTAAAGCCGGTAGCCACTGCACCCTCTGACGCCGAGTTTGTACGTTCCGCTCTCAGGTGGGATGAGCGCCCCTGTCCAGCGGACAGAAAAGGCATCGGCGATGCGCCCGGTGACCGGCGTCGTCGCTTCCCAGATAAAGTCAATCGCGGGATCCACTCGCGTCAGCGCGGGCGCGCCTTCAAGTCGCGGGTTGGCGTAGTAGGCCGCGCCCAGCCCGAGGGCGAACTCGCGCTCGGCTGCGTTGCGGCTGAAGACGTAAACTTTCGAGTTTGGGAACCTGTGTCGGACCATTTTCAGCACCAGATGCCCGGAAGCCCCGAATCCGGTCAGACCGAGAGCCTGCCCGTCAGTTGAGGGTGACGTGAAGTGATTTGTTCTTTTTGCTCAAAGCGGCTTTTTGAGTGATGCCGTTTGAACTGATGATGTAATCCCCAAAAAAGGCGTCCGTCTGAAATCGCCCGGAAGCATCCGCTTTTCCGGAAATCTGGGTCCACCACTCTTTGAAAACCAGATCACGGTAGGCCTGACCCTGAGGAGTGATCGTCCAGTCCTTTTTCCAGAGGGCTGACCAGGGTCTCCAGTGGGCTCCTTCCCAGAAGCCCCACATGAGGATGGCCTCGACGCCGGGATGCGCAAAATAAATGGGAAAGATCCTTCGAAGCTCATCGGCCTGCATGTGTTCATCTTGAGCGTCGAATAGACATTCCGTGATCTTGATAGGAAGACAAAACCGAGCGAGTTTGTCGAGGGTTGCCTGAACATGTTCGGCGGACATGGGGACGTTCAGAAACGTGGCTGAATGCCCCTGGCAGCCGATGCCGCCGATGGGCACGCCGTTGTCGAGCAGAGTTTGGATTTGGATCAGATACGTTTTGGCGTTGAATCCCCCGTCACACAAAATGCCGTAATCGTTGACGAAGAGCGTGATGTCGGGGTTTCCCGCTTTGGCCATGTAGGCCATTTCGTTGACGATGCCATACCCCAGCCGCCGGCGAAAGAATTCCCCGTTGATCATTTCGTTGTTCAGGTCGAGCTCTTCGATCCGTCCCTTGAAGTGCTCGGTGACACCAATCGCACGTTTCTTGATCGCCGCGCGAAGCCGATCATTGTCCAACCCGTGCAGCCAGGGCATGATGAACTCGTCCTTTTCCCAAAAAATGCAATGTCCGCGCATCGGAATATTGAGATCGTGGCAGTATTCCCAAATCCGATCGGCAACCGAATAATCCACGACACCGTATTGTTTCTCGCAGTCGTACCATTTCAAGGCGTTTTCATGAACGGCATAGTTGAAATTCTCGGCCAGGATTTTTAGAAACGTGTTTCTGTCCGAAGCAGACATAGCGATAGGATCGTTTTCGGCCAAACCATTGGTTATCGCGGTTCCGAAAGGAAACTCGTGCCTGATCTGCTTGACTTGTACGTCTGCGCCTGGGCTGGTCTGAACAGTCAGGGAGCCCATCCGGAGTTTTTTGATGCGCTCCTGGACGGCAGAAGGTCTGAGTTTGTCGATGGTCGTTTCTGAAACTGCGTTCGTCATGGTTGCCCGCTCCCTATTCCCTATTTCCCGGTCCGTTCAGCAATTCGAAGAAGAACGGAATCAGGTCTTTCGAATCGACGGTCTTGGATTTGGTCCTGGCCTGCACGTCCTTGATGTGGTTCAGAACAAGATGCGTCCAGACCGCGCCGGGCCGCGGATAGGCAGCGACGATATAATGGGATCCGGGTGCGGACTCTCCCATTTCCTGCTCCAATTCCGCCCGGAGGTTGTCCGGGGTGATCATGGAATTGGCGTAGTCAAAGACAACCCGGTCCATGTGCTTGTATACGTCCTTGCTCTCTTTGACCATACCGTAGTAGTCCAACAGCTGGGCAAAAACGTAATTGGACGCGGTGTACACGTCTTGTCCCTGCTCCGATTCCACCGCTTCCCCGTCCTCCGTACGGCACATAGCCCAGCCCATGGTGGTCTTGTTGTTCACGTAAATCGTCTTGAGGGTTTTTTTCGCTCTCTCCTCCGGGATGAAGGATTCCTCGCCGATCGCGATCATGTACCACAAGGCGTCCAACTGGTTGGTCCAGATATCCGTGTTCGTTTTACCCGTGACGGGATCGTGGCAGGTGACGTAATACTGCAACCGGCGTCCTTTTTTATTGATTTCGTCCCTCCATAGGTTCTCAAAACTCGCATGGGCTTTGTCGAAGTATTTCTGGATACGTTCCTTGGCGGCCGCATCGTTCATCATTTCCGCCATCCGGATCATGGCCTGGCAGCCCGCCATGAACGTCGTGGCGTCGTAGGCGTCCGCGCCGAACAGCGTCAGGTTGTCGAAGGTGTTCTTGACCTCATGGGGGTTGCCTTCCGGAACGCCGTCTCCATCGATGTCGAGCGTCAGCAGAAATCCCAGTCCGAATTTCAGGGTTCCCCAATTCTTTTTCAGGAATTTCATGTCGTCCAGGAATTTGACGTTCCGGAGCACGCGCATCGCCAGTTTGGGGAAAAGATCTACCCAGTAGTTGTTGTTGTACCAGGCGTAGTCGCTGACGTTGCGCAGGGGGTGGCCCTTGGGCATGGCGCCCAGGTCATGCGCCACGCTGCCCTTGACCTTGAAGGCGTCCTGGATCTGGGTCATCGAAACGCCTTCGTATTCCTCCGGGTAGTTCTCAAGATGCATTCTGGCCTCGACAAACGACGCGTGGTAGTGATAAAAGCGGAGTTTCGGGTTTTCGGCCTGAATCGAGTCGACGAACCGTTGACAGAGTTCCCTTTCGATGTTTGGGAAAAGCACCAAGAGCACCATGGAGTACCAATCCACGTCCGAGGGGTTGATGTAGGCGTAATCGAAACACTCGAGAAACCGGGCCCTTTCTTCCCCGTTTTTGTCCTGAACCCAGACGCACGCGTTGGACAGAGGAAAACTGAATTCGTTCAAGATCAATCGGGTCAGTCTCAAAGCGCCGTCCCTGTCATCCTGGTAGGAGGGGCTTTTCCGTATCTGGTCGAATATCCTGTTCTGGATGGAGGCGGTCCGGCTCAGCCATTCGGGATACTGATCCAGGGCCATCTTCGCCATGTCCACCGCCCTGGTCTGCGGATCCGTATAGCCTTTGACGTACTTGCGTTCGAACGTTTTCCCATCGATGTAATGCTGTAGGGGAAAATCCAAAGCCACGGCAAATGGTATTGTTTTGGTTTCTTTTGGCCCCAACGAAAAGGTCAGACTGACGGCCGAGCCGTAATCCTGTTTAATAATGGGATTTCTTTTTTCATAAAAACTCCCGTCTTCCCGCAACAGCAGATCCTGCTTCAGCCGATTCAGGCAGAAATAGGGCTGCACGTCAATTTTGACCCCTTCCGTCTCCGGCACGGCGATGACCATCCTGTCGCCACATTCCTTGCTCGCCATCACCACGCCCCGGATGCCGGCGGTAAGAAGCTCTTCGTGCACATGGCCTTTCACAGGCGTCGCGCAGAGGTAGACCGTGTCCTGATCCGTGGGTTTCAGTTCCTTTTCCTGGAGGTTGACCAGCGAGGGCCTGGGAATCACCAAAGCGATTTCCTGGTACTGGTTCGACCTGTTTTTGACTTCGAACTCTTCCACGCCGAAGGGCGTCAGGGCCTGGTCGTTTCCGGACAAAAGGGGCGAAACAAATCTTCTGGTCACGCTGACCTTGCCCAGTTTGAATGTCATCTCGGCCGAGGGCGTGGCGATGGAAATTGTGACCCGGTCCTCTGAAACGGCGGGATGATAATAATTCCTCAACGCGGGGATGTCGTCCGGCCCTTCGACCACCTTGGGATCCCTCGCCGTGAGCATGGAAAACTTGTCGCCGACGCGAATGAACGGCGCGGAACCGAGCTGGATGGCGTTCTGGTTTAGCAGGATCAGCCTTCCCGCGTCGTTGAGCCTGTTGTACAAACCCTCCGGGGAAATGCCGATCGAACAGGTTGGCGCTCCCTGCAGTGCGATGGTGTGGGGAAACTGAAGGGTTTTCGACATCCCCTGGAAATGAACCGTCATTTTGTTTTTGACGTAAATGTCGGATATTTGCGTCCCCGCGATGCTGAAAACGTCGCTTATCTTTATACCGGAAGATTTTGGCATATCACTGATTCTCCAAAAAGGGTTGCGATATCACGAACACGTGGCTTAACGCCCCATGTTCGCTTGAACTTTTCGACGAGATGTGTACCAAGGGAATAACTAATTTACCTTTGCCAATCCAATAAACAAACCACGGATTCCATTCCTGACTAACAATAGGACAAATTCAACGGATGTTTCTTCGGTGCCTTCAGCGCTTTCGCCGGAGCCGCCTGCAATCCCTCAATTTTCACGGGGCACCGGGTCGTCGCCGACGGCTTGACTTTTCCGAAGAGCAGGTCGGCGGAGACCCGGATGGAGTCGGGCGTGGCGCTGAAATTGCACACTACGACGTCCGCCTCCTTGGTCGCGCCTTGGACGTAGGGGTTGTTGGTCACAACCACGACTTTGTGCCCTGCTTTCTTGAGCTTCCTGGCGAGCAGCTGGTTGTTCCCTGCTTTGACGATCCGCGCGTAGTAGTTGGTCATCACCACCAGGTCGGCCTGCTTGGCCAATTCGAGGCATTCCGTGATTTCATCCTCGAACGCGGAGAATCCCGTGTCGACCAGAATGAGATTTTGCGAATGGTTAACCATCGCCTCGCAGAACATATGCGTATGGCAGTACGGGTCCTTTCCAAGAAATTCATAAGGAATGCGCTGCTCGATGACCAGGATCCTCTGCTTGGGGGTGAGCGGCAGCATTTTCTTGTCGTCCCGCATAACAATCAGGGCCTTTTTCGCCACGTTCCAGGAAAAATCCGCCAATGGTTTGCTGATGGCGAACGACTGGGCCTCTTGTGGATCCGCATTCCCGGCGGTGGTAAACAACCCCTGATCGTACTTCATGTTCAAAAGGCGCGTGACCGCGCTGTCGAGTCTCTCTTCGGAAATTTCGCCGGACTCAACGGCCTGCTTGATCCCGAAGAAACACTGCGACCGGGATTCGTCGTCGGCTTTCAGGAGAATCGTGTCGCATCCCGCCTTGATGGCAAGCGCGCAGGCCCTCGGCAGCGGCCATTGTTTGAGAATGGCGGCCATGCCGATGGCGTCGGACACGATCACGCCATTGAACCCGAGTTCCTCGCGCAAGAGTCCGGTGAGGATCCTTTCGGATAGAGTGGCGGGGTATTTTTTATCGTATGTGGGATAAATCGAATGTCCCGTCATGATGGCCTTCACGCCGGCGTCAATCGCGGCCTTGAACGGAACCAGCTCGACTTCCTTCATCCTCTGCTTGTCGGCTTTGATGACGGCCAGCACGTCGTGCGCGTCGATCGCCGAATCGCCCCTTCCCGGAAAATGCTTTGCGGAGGCCGCGATACCTCCCGCCTGCAGGCCCTTGATCAGGGCCACGGCGTGCTTCGCGCAGATTTCGGGATCGTCGCTGAATGCCCTAACGCCGATCTCGGGATTCTTCGGGTTGATGTTGACGTCGCATACCGGCGAATACATCTGCGTGACGCCGATGGCCCGCAATTGTTTGGCGATGGTCAAACCGATTTTGTAGGTCAGCTTTACGTCGCCGATGGCGGCCATGCCCATGGGTCCCGGAAACTGCCGGATGCCGCCGGCCATGTAGTCGTTCTTGAAATCGCCCTCGAAATCAATGGTCATGTGGAGCGGAATGCCGGATGGCCTTTTCAAGGCGATCTTCTGCAGCCGGTTCAGGTCCTTCGCGTAGTCGCCCGGCGTGATGCTGATGCCGAACGTCTTGCCGTCGAAATAGGTATTCGAAATGGTGAAATAATCCTTCGGCTTTTGGAAGTTCTCGTCTATCTGGGAATTGCCCCAATACAGATTCTTGCAGGTCTCGAGCGCGTATGGTTCGAGACAAAGACCACCGCAATGGAGTCTCGTGATCTGCTCGATTCCGCTCGGCGTCAGCATGGCGCCGCGCCGGGTGAACGTCAGAAGCTGGCCGACTTTCTCCTCCAGGCTCATTTTCGCTATTTTTTTACTGACGAAAGCATCTCGAACATCGTTTTTGTTTGCCATGTTGGATCTCCTGTTTTCTGATTGTTTACGATTCCAGTGCTCTGCCGCAAAGTCCGCACCGTTGTTACAATTGCTTTTCTCTGCGTTCTTCGCGCGTTTGGCGATGGGTTCGGGGTCGAAATTTCAGGATTCCCATTTGCCGTGGTTGTCCGGCCCCACCCAGAACTCACGCTCTTTCTTCCAGCCTTTCTCTTCGATTTTCATGTCTTTGGTCTTCCATCCCGCCTTGATCCGCCGCGTCAAATCGTCGAAACCCTTGTTCCAGGTCAGGCCGTCCGGAACCGTGACGTTCATGCTGCCGGCGGCATTGGCATACCGCAGGCAGGATTCAATCGTATGGCCCCAGACGAACGCGGATAGAAATCCTGCGATGGCCGAATCGCCGGATCCCAAGGCCCCCACGAATTTTTCCTCCTGGTATACGGGAAACCAGAGTTCGCGGTGGGCCCAGTTGTCGAGGTCGGAACATCCCGCGGCACCCAATTTGGACAGTCTATCCTTTCCGGCAGTACGGATATACAATCCTCGGTTTCCACATTTCACCATGGCAATCGCACTGCCCATGTCGATCAAATCTCTGCCGATATCAGAAATCTCTTTGACCGTCATGTTGTCCAGAACGGTTTCTTTATGGCCGAGATTCGCCTTCTTTTCAAGGAATCTCTTTTTGTATAAGAAATAGAGAATCTCCTCGGCGCTCGGCATCATGATATCCGAAAGCGGGATCCAATTTCTTATGATCGAATACCAATCAATGCTGTCTCCATACCCGTCCACGTCGGGAAGCGACAGGTCGAGTGCGGTGGTGGTACCCAACTCTTTGGTCTTTTTGAGGATTTTCGTCAGTTCCGCTCCCGTGTTTTCATATAGCTTTCTCATCCACGGCGGATAACCGAAAAGCATCAGTTTGGAGCGCTGAACAATATCGAAATCCATGTCGTCGTAACCGAACGTGTCATTGGCGCCGCAATGGTGCAGATAAAAGCGGTCAATGCCGGGGATGCAAATCGCGATGGTGTAGGACGTGGATTCGCCCTCGGCCATTTTGATTCCTTTGAAATAGCCTTCGTGCTCCTCATACCAGTTGAGGATTTCCTTGCCGAAATCGTCGTCGCCGATTTTGCCGATGAGCTCGGTCTTGACGCCGAGGCGCCGGATGGAGACCCCGGCATTGGTCACCGGTCCTCCGCCCACCACCACGCACTTTCCCATATTGATCATCTTGCCCGGCACCAGGATATCGGTCATCTTGTCCACTTTTCCCTCGATCGTGAAAGCGGGGATCAGATCAAGGCAGGTATGCCCAGCCGCCACGATCTCAATGTTTTTTTTGCTCGCCATTCAAGTTCCTTTCCTGTTTTTTATTATCGTTTTATTCAGTGCTACTCTGTCACAGGCGAGTAGATTCTAAAGTTTCCACTGGCGTGCAGCAGTGCCAGCATGTATAGCATACCGTCGTAATAGCGCCACTTACCGCTGGGGGGATAGGCATCCCAGAGTTCATGGACGAACTCGGAGGTCTCGTCAGCCGTGGCCGCTAACCCTGCCGTGGCGTTCATGGCTACCAGCCCTAGTGAGTGGTCGCTGGAGAGAGCTTCTCCTTCAAGGGTATACTGGTTGGCGTACGAGTTGATGCCCTGGTCGTGGAAAAAGTTGAGCAGTCGGTTGCTTTGTTCGACCTCCCATTCGTCGGCGGCGAACCAGGCATAGTCCACTGCCACGTTCATCCCGTTTCGCCACGCGTCGAACCGGAAAGCGTCGTGTCCGCCGCCCCAGGGATCGGCGGGAGAGCCGTCGAATTCGGCATAATCGGGCATCAGGCCGGTCTCGGGATGGGCGGTTGTCTTGAAGAACTCTCGGCTGGCGGTGGCTGCCTCGGCCCAGAATTCATTGTCCTCGTTCGCCCAGCGCGCCCAGAGTTCATAGTAGTGGGGGAGATGGTAGGAAGGGTCAGTGAACTGGGATGCCTTGCCGAGCTTGGGGACGAACACCACCTGCTTGTGCTCAGGGTCAAACATGTTGGTGGCGATTCCGTCTCCTTCGTCGGCCTTGTGGAGCATCGTGTGCAAGATGGCCTGCGCCTCCGCCTCATAGTTGTAGATTCCCTCGCCGTTGCCCCATCGCCCGGCGGCAAAGAACAATGCTGTGACAAACCATTCCTCTCCATCGGAGGCAGGGTTGGTGTCGATGGGGCGGCCATCGGGCGTGCAATGCCAAGCAAAGTAGCCTCGGTACGAGTGGTCTTGCTGATACATGTAGGTCTTGGTCCATGTCCACAGGCGATCGAACTCGTCCTTCTTGTCCATCTGCACGGCGATCATCATGCCGTAGGACATGCCTTCCGAGCGCACGTCTCCGTGACCGATGTCCTCTATGTAGGCCATATCACTGCCTACGGGATAATAGACGCGCTGGGTGTCGTCATCACCGTAGAAGAGATGTTCCCAAGCAGCGTCTAGTTTGGCCTGGATTTCTTCGTCACTCTTATCCAACAGCTCTGCGAACAGGTTTCGGTATTCGCCGGAGTAGAAAGCACCGGTCTGTGGTTGAGCCGTGTCGGACGGGGGACAGCAACTGCTATTCATCATAGAAATGAGTAGTAAAGCCACAAGGGATGCCGTAAGACGTTTCATTTGAGTCTTTCGCAGATCTCCTGCCGAGGTGTTCTTGCCCATGAGCGTTCCTCCGTCAGGCTTGAGATGATGTACCGCTCGGACAGCGGGTGGAACGTCATCGCGAGGATCATGGTAGAGACTACAAGAGCCGTGGCGCGCGATCATTCGACAGCATGCTGCCCCTGGAATCGCATTTAGCGCTGAGCAGTCAATCCGACCGTGCCAAGCATTGCGCTCGTGCTGTTGAGCCATTCCTGCCAGAAGGCGCCTAGGTTGAGAATGTGCTCAGTGTTCCAGGAGCCAGTTCCTGGGCAGAGAGCGGGCTGTTCATCAATTAATCTGTCGTTTTGAGGTCACCTACGAACGACGGATGAGAATCTCTGCCAGGACACTCGCTTTTCTCACCGGATTGAGATTCCAGGCCCTTCCTAGATGCCCGCGTTTCTGGCGTACTTGTGACACTTGATGAACACGTTGCCAATATAGACATCCTTGGGCTCTTCGCTCTTGCATATATCCATCGCGTCAGGACATCTTCCTGCGAATTTGCAGCCTTGTCTCAAGTATTCCTCGTGTTCCATCTCTGAGAGCGAGATCCTCTCAGACCAGCGCTTGGTGGGGTCTGCCTCGGGGACCGATTCTCTGAGGAGCTTTGTGTATGAATGCTTGGGGTGCATCAACACGTCCTCTACAGGCCCCATTTCGACGATATTCCCTCGGAACATGATGGCGATTCGATCGCTCACGTAGTAGGCGGTCGCCAGATCGTGGGTGATGTACAGCACGCTCACGCCAGACTCATCCCTGAGCTTTTTGAACAGGTTGACGATCGACATTCTCAAGGAAGCATCCACCATGGAAACGGGTTCATCCGCGATCAGGAGGACTGGGTTTGTCAGCAAGGCCCTGGCTATCGAGATCCTCTGCAGTTGCCCTCCGGAGAACTCGCTCGGGTATCTGCCAGAGAACTCCTCATAGTTGAGGCCTACGGCATGCAGCTTCTCCTCGATGAGTTCTACCGCTCCTCTATTGGTTCTTGCCAACCCGAAATTGTGAATGGTCTCGAAGAAATATCGGTCGACTATTCGGAGCGGGTTGAACGTTCCAAACGGGTCCTGGAAGATCGCTTGCGCGCCCTCTGTAAACCAGACCTTTTTGTTTTTCGATTTCTCGTCCCTTTTGCCCTTGTGCACGATGTCACCTGAGGTTGGCTCCTCAAAGCCCAGTATCATTCTGGCGGCAGTCGTTTTTCCACATCCGCTCTCACCGGCCAGGGCAAAGACCTCTGCCGGTTTGATGTAAAAGGACACATTGTCAACTGCCGTTATCCTGATCCTCGAGAGGATGCTTCCCAAGGAGAAAACTTTTGTCAGGTGATTGATTTCAAGAAGTTTTTCCATTTTCTCCTTCTCCGACCAGCCAGCAGGCAACTCTGTGGTTGGATTCCAGTCTCGTAAAGCCCGGCATCTGTTTGGTACAGATATCTAGAGCGTAGGGGCACCTTGGGTGGAAGGGGCAGCCGCTGGGGAGGTCTGCAAGGGAAGGCGGACTTCCGGGTACGCTCTCTCGCGTCGTTTTGTCCCCAAACCTCGGCAGCGAGTCGATCAAGTACTTGGTGTAAGGATGGGCCGGATTGCCGAAAACCCTCTCGGTTGTTGATTCCTCAACGATCTTTCCGGCGTACATGATGCCGACTCGATCGGCAATATTGGCCTGAACGCCCATGTCGTGGGTCACCACGATGATCGCGTTTTTCAGTTTCGCTTGAATATCCTGCAAGAGCTGCACGACTCCCCGTTGGACGACGACGTCGAGTGCTGTAGTCGGCTCATCACAGACAATAATCCGGGGTTTCAGAAGCGCTGCCAGGGCGATCGTAACCCGTTGTCTCATACCACCGGACAACTGGTGTGGATAGGCATCCAATATCTTGGGCGGCAGTCCCAACTCTGCAATGTGTGTCTTAGCCATCTCGAAGGTTTTCTCTTTTACCATCCTGCCACTCATGTGGCTGCCGATGAAATCTCGATAAGTATCTTTCACCTTGGTCACGGGATTGAGAACGCTCATCGAGCCCTGCGGAACGTAAGAAATGTACTCCAAGCGCAACCTTCTCTTTTCCTCTGCGCCGAGAGAAGTAACATCGATCTCCTTGCCGTCCAAACGGTAGTAGATCTTTCCTGCGATCAGCCTCAACGGTGGCTCGATGGCGCCGACGAGTGTTTTCAGCAGCGTCGTCTTTCCACAGCCGCTTTCGCCCGCGATCCCGTAGACTTCATTCTCCTGAATCTCGAGATCCACCTCGTCAACCGCCTTCACCACCGTTTGGGTTCTGTGCAGGTCGAGCACATAATACGCTTTCAGTTCTTCTGTCCTGAGTATCGGCGTGTTCATAGCTGCCTCACTATGCCCCGACCCGTTGGATGCGAGTTCGCGGATCCACGTATTCGCTGATACTGACCGAGAGCCAGTAGAGAGCGATAAACATAAGGACCGCTATGACCACCGGCGTCAAGACCCAATTCCAGCGTCCTAAAAACATGGCCTGGTACGTGATCGCCCAATTCAGCATCGTGCCCAGGGTGGGAACGGTTACATCGACCAATCCAAGGAGTGCCAGCGTCATCTCCAACCCAATCGCCCAGGATATATTGTTGATCAACGTCGAGAAGATCAACGGCGTGGCAAAGGGCATGTATTCGTTCAATACCAGTTTGATCGTCCCCGTACCTGAAAGGATGGCGGTCTGGGTGAACTCTCGCTCACGCAAGCTTATGATGATCGAGCGGATCACCCGCGCATCCCATGCCCAACCGAAGGCCGATAGCATCAATCCCAGAACCACCAGATTCATGTGTTGTCGCACCATCATGGCCAACATCACCAAGATCAGGAAGAGCGGGATGACCAGCAGGCCGTCGCCGATAAACATCAGTACCCGGTCGGTTGAGCCTCCTTTATATCCGGCGACCATGCCAACCAGGACGGCGATCACCCTGGAAACCGATGCGGCGATGAGGGAGATGATCAAGGAATTGCGCACTGCATAAGTGGCCTGCCAGAAGATATCCTGCCCGTTCGAATCGGTGCCGAGCAGGTATTTCGCCGACGGCTTTGTATCTTTCGGGACAACATTCCATAGAGTAGGGTCATAAGGCGAAAAGAGGGACAGGAAGGCCAGGATCAGGATGATCACAAGCACGCCGAAGCTGAAGCAGAAGCGATAATCTCGGAATAGATCTCTGAGGACTTTCACGTGACTGACCTCCTTAATAGTATCTCACCCGCGGGTCAAACAAGGGATATGTCAGGTCAACGACCAGGATCGCCGTTGTGATACCAACGATGGAAAGCATGGTGATTCCCATGATCAGGTTGTAATCCGCTCGGATGACGGAGTTATACAGCAGCATTCCCAGGCCGGGGTAAGAAAAAACGATCTCTGTAATCAGCGCCCCGCTAAAGATTTGCCCAAGCGAAAGCGCCAGGCCGGTGATTTGCGGCAGCAAGGCGTTGCGAATGACATACTTGCCCACGATGCGGTCTTCCGTAACGCCGCCCAGCTTGGCATACTGGACAAAACTTTCCGCATTGACGTTCTGTACAATCAGCTTCATCGTTTGGAACGTGACTGCCCCTCCCAGGACGCTTAACGAGAGGGCAGGCAAAAACGAATGCCAGAGGACATCTTTGATGTAGGCCCAGGTGAAGGTGGGTATGGCTCCCAATGACGACCCGCCTGTAACCGGGAACCAGCGCACGACAAGGCCAGCAAAAAGTAGGAGCAACCCGAAGGCAAAGATGTAATAGGGCTGTGGGCGGACCACCATGGCGACGGCATCCAGGGTCCGCGACCAGCCCTTCCGAGCAAAATAACCCGCCAACCCGCCAAGGATATTCCCTGATATCCACGAGAGGGCGGTCGTGGTCAGCAGGAGTCCCAAAGTCCAGGGCAGGGCGGTGGCAATGAGCTGGTTCACGCGTGTGGGGAAATTGAAGAAGGAAACGCCGAAATCAGCGCGGAACAGCCTGCCCCAAAAAGCCCAGTATTGATCGAGCCAGGAGCCCTGCAAGCCATACATCTCGGTCAGGTCGGCGATGATCTCGTCCATCGAGCCCGGTTCCAACGTTGAACCGCGCGCCCTCATCATGCCGATCATAGCCATGACAGGGTCGTTCGGGGTGAGTCTGGGAATGAGGAAAACAATGGTGATGCCCAGCCAAATGACTAGAACGTATGCAATCAGACGAGGGATGAGATATCGTTTCAGGAATGTCACGGCGACCACCTCACTTATCTGAAAGAATCCTGGGCGGGCGAGGCGCCCGCCCAGGATAATTGTACCACCAACCGCAGGACCTATGCGCCAGTGGCTTTCAGGAACGGAGTAAAGTACTTGAAGTTGGGCCAGTGTGTGTAAGGCTCACAATAGGCGTTTTCGCTGCCAGGCCAGTTGGTCCAGTAGTACTCGTCCCAGCCGACAAAGCCGATATATCCGTAGGTCGGAACGCCGGCCATGTTCTTGACCGCCTCCTTGAGACCCTCGGTGCCTATGGCGACGACTTGTTCGGTATCGAAGGGATCAGTCTCACGCAGCCTCTTGATGATGTCGTCCATCGTGTCACTCGACCAGCGCGAGTAAATGCCCGTCGTGCGCTCTGGGATGGGCCTCTTATAGGCGGAGTTCCATCTGTCGAGCACGCGATACAGATCGGGCCCCGCACCCCAGGGCTCCTGCGCAGGCCAGTTGCCGCTTATGTCAAAGTCGCCGGTGGCCTGAATGCCATCATTATCCGCGATGGAAAGCACATTGGCATCGATGCCGAACTTCTTCCACTGCTGCACGGCAGCCAAGGCATTGCGCGCATCATGGTTGGTAAGTATCGTGCCGCACAGATAGGAGATCTTCCAGGGCGAGCCATCCGGCAGGTACCACTTGGTGGGGTTGCCGTCTTCGTCTTTGTCCGCCGTGAAGCCGTTTTTCTCAAGCAGTTTCGTGGCCACATCCGGGGCATACTTGTACCACCCCAGTCCGAAAGCCTTTTCAAGAAATTCCGGCGTATCGGGGAAGACATAGCCGCGGCTCTTGGCGTAGGCTGCAACGCGCTTCGGCACATCCGGGTCGTAGGGCGCAAAGGTTTCGCCATCGCCCACATCAATGGTGAACGACTTCAACCAGTCTTGCATCGGCTCGTGGTATAACCTGGGGTAAGGGCCAAGGTGCGGGACGTGTATCGCGCTCACGGTGGCGGTGCAATCGACGGCGATGCTCATGTACTCCACCATCTCGAGCGACAGGATCAATGCCCAGCGGACATCGAGGTTATCGAATGGCGCCCGGGCGGTGTTGAAGAGGATACCGGTGATGCAGGGGTCGTTGTTGACCACGTAGGGGAAGGTCGGCTGGTAGGCGCGGGAGGTGTCCGACTGCGCCAACAGCGCCTTGAGACCATCGGCTGAGAGTTCCGCCACATCCAGTTGATGCGTCAATTGCGCCAGGATTTGAGCGCCTTCAGTGTCAAAACCCTGCAAGATGATGTACTTGGGCTGAGGCTCGCCATACATGATGCCGGTCGGGCTCTTGTCCCAATCTTCGCGTCTTTCCCAGGCCGTCCAGAACCCTTGGGGATCGAAGCTGTGCAGCTTATACGGACCACAGCCTACATACGGATTGAAGGTAAACTGCACCGGATCAGCTTCCTTCTCGAAGATGTGCTTGGGCATGATCCTGTCGCAGCCCCAGCGGTCGAGGAACCAGGTATGGAAGCGGGAGTTGGCCTTCGTCAGAACGAATTTGACCGTGTAATCATCCACAGCAGTCGCAGAGGCGACTCCATCCACAAATTTGGGATTGGCGCCAAAGCCATCATACTTCATAATGGTCTCGGCCGTATAGACCACATCGGCAGCGGTGAAGGGCTCGCCGTCATTCCAGGTGACGCCCTTGCGCAATGGGATCGTGCATTCGGTGAAGTCCGCGTTATACTTTGCGTCACCGTCAGCAAGGCCATTGATGATGTTGCCCGTGGCGAAGTCGACCGACCATAACGGCTCGTCGGCCAGGTTCTGCAGGCCACGGTCCTGCCATTTCCAGCCAACCCACAGGTTCATGTTGTCGGGTGTACCGACACGCCCGGTGAGCTGCCTGGCGATCAGCGTCTCGCTTCTGGGGAAGGTGCCAAGCACATCGGCCACTTCTTCCTTTACCACGGGGACGGGTGTGGTCGTCACGATGCGCTCCTCGACCACGGTCTCGCCCATGCGCGTGATTACCACTTGTTCCTTGACGGTCTCTGGTGTTGGACAAGCGCAGCCGCTCGCTACCATCGCGGTAGCGGCTATGGCTGCACCCTGCAGGAATTCCCTGCGGCTGATTGTTTTCTTATTCTCTTTCATTTCTTCCTCCCAGTATGCTTAGGTTGAAACGGAACTAACTTTCTGCCCCTGAGGTATACCAATTAGCTCTGATAGATCTCACATCACCTCCTTTTCAGAATCTACTCCCGTTGGTGTTTATGCCTGTCTTGGGAAAGTGATAGGTAGCTAGCTCACTTGACAGGCGGAAGTGGCGGCAGGCGATCAGGGTGGGGTGCTCGTGCGCGGATCAGGTAGGCTTCCAGCCAGCCCTGCGCTTCCTGCGGGTGGGTGGTGGCGTAGAGGATCGCCTCGTGATCGATCTCGTTGATGCGGTCGTTGGCCGCGCGCAAGGCGTCCATCGATACCTTGAGAGCCTCGTCTACGGGCATGCGTTCCGGGTTGATGTCGATGCCAAAGTAGCCCCGGTAGCCATGCATCTTCATGATATACAGAGCGGCCTCGGTGGCCTCCGGGCTGATCATGCCGACGTTGAGGTCCTGGTCGTAGTTACCCAGCGGCTGCGCGTTCCAGTGGGTGTGGGCCAGGCGGCCGTACTCCAGCACCAGACTGAAGGCGTAGGGCATGTCCTCGTAGGCCATCAGCATGTGGCCGACCTCGGGGTTCATGCAGCACAGTGCGTGACCTTCGTCCAGCAGCTTGCGGTTGTTGGGATGCTTGAGCAGCCCCTCGACCTTCATCCCCAGCAGGATGCCCTCGGGCGTGGTGCCGTAGAGGATGTGGCCGCGCGGCTCGTAGGGCTTGGGTTCCTCGGCGACGCGCACACCAGGAACGGCGTCCATCGCCTCGGCTAGCCCTTGTGCGAAGCGGTCGCGGGCGGCCATCATATTGACGCCAAAGCTGATCTCGTAGCCGTCACCGCCCGGCCAGACCACGGCAAAGTCGGTGTCCATCTCCTTGTTCAACTCCAGCGTGCGCTTGACGCGGTCGATGGCCGTCTGCCGCACCTTGGGGTCGGGGTTCGAGAGCGAGCCCCATTCCCATTGGCCTTCGTAGAACAGGTTTGGCACGATGGTGACCACGCGAATGCCGGTGTCGCGGGTAAATTGCTTCCACAGGTCCAGGTTCTCGTCGTTGATCTCGTTGGGGTAGTGCGCCTCCATCCCGGCCAGGCCATAGTCGGCTAGGCTGGCGGCGATGTCCAATCGTTCGGCGATGGTCAGCGGCGGGCCGTAGGCTTCGTGGAAGCGGATGGAGCCTTTGGCGAAGAACCAGATGCCGGCGGAGAACTTCAAGTCCAGCTCGAACGTCTGCAGGTGCTTGAGCAGCTCCTCCGGCGTGCGCCGTGTAGCCTGAGAACGTAAATCAACAAGTCCCATCTCTTTACTCCTTTTGTGTTATGTGATAGCTCGACAAGAGTCTCTAACGATTAGTTTTGTGGGCACTTCGTGTACGCGATTGTCGAAGCTTTTCCCTTGTATGAGATTGATCAGTATCTCTGCGGCCGTATGCGCCATTTCGCCCATCGGTTGTTCAATCGTCGTCAGGGCAGGCGTGATGTAGGTTGCCTCTGGGATGTTATCGAACCCTGCGACCGACAGGTCATCGGGGATTCGCAATCCGGCCTCGCGCGCGGCTTCGACAGCGCCAATTGCGGATTCGTCGTTAGCTGCAAAGATCGCGGTGGGTGGGTTGGGCAGGCTCAGTAGTTCCTTGGCACTGCGATAGCCTGTCTTGCGGCGATAGTCGCCCTGTCGGATCAATTCGGGATCCAGTGAGATGTTGGCCTTTTGCAGGCTTTCCTTGTATCCGCGCAGGCGTTGCTGTGCGCTTTTCAAACCCTCACGGCCACCGATGAAACCGATGCGGCGATGTCCTAGCCCTATCAAGTATTCCATCACTTCTAATGCGCCTGCTCGGTTAGTCGCGATGACGGCGGGATAGTCTGTGTCTCCACTGTGGGGGTCGATAGCCACCAGCGGAAACGTCGTGGGAAACGTGACTGCTGAGGGGGTAATGATGATGACGCCGTCGGCGACGCTGCCGTTGATCAGCGAGACGTGTCGTTGTTCCCAGGCGGCATGGGTGCTTTTTCTCTTTGCACCGCTGGCATACAGAATCAGGTCGTAGCCCAGCTCTTGAACGGCTCTGTTGATGCCAAGCAGAACCTGAATGGCAAAGGAGTGGTTCAAATCCAGCGCAATCACACCGATGGTGTTGGTCCTATGGCTGCGCAGGCTTCTGGCTGCCAGACTAGAAGTGTACTCCAGCTCTTCGATGGTGTGCTGTACCTTTTCGTAGGTGGCCTCTGCCACGTCGTCCTTTTCGTTCAAGACGCGCGACACTGTGGAAACTGAGACCCCGGCGGCTTTGGCCACATCTTGGATGGTGATAGAGGGTTTTTGGCCCACAGGAGACATAACCTCGCGGGTTCTGGTATTGATACCGGTATCGTTACCGGTATTGTTACCGGTATTGTACTGCAACCTTGAACGATTGTCAAACCTTGAACGATTGTCAACGATTACCATACTGGGTGCACCTAGGTTCGCAGAAAGAATGGTCGTCTCAAACAGACTGTGCTACGACTTCAAAAGTAGCGATCAGGACATCGCCCTCAACGGTAAGGTCGGTGGCGGGTTGATGTCCGCCGAGTGCAACTCGAAACTCGCCCGGTTCGACGACGCGTCGTCCCTCCTCGTCGATCACGGAGAGTTGCCGGGGTGTCAAGGTGAACGCGACCGTTTTTGTCTGGCCGGGTTCCAAGTGGACGCGCTCGAAACCGGCCAACTGCCGGATCGGTGTCGGCACCGACGCTGCGAGGTCGCTGATGTATAGCTGTGCCACTTCGTCGCCTGCGCGGTCGCCTACGTTCTGCACGTCCACGCTGATGGTGACCGCGCTTTCGGAGGCGTCTGCGGCCGCCTTGTTCAGGGTGATAGTCTTTTTGCTCAGTCGCAGGTTGCTGTAGGCGAACTTGGTGTAGCTCAAGCCGTAGCCGAACGGGAACAGCGGTTCGCCGCGGAAGTATCGATAGGTGCGGTTTTCCATCCGATAATCTTCAAAGGGAGGCAGATCGCCCACTGAGCGGTAGAACGTGACCGGCAGGCGTCCCGCGGGGTTGTAGTCGCCGAACAGGACATCAGCGATGGCCTCGCCACTTGCCTGACCGGGATACCAGGCCTCCACGATGGCCGGCACGTTTTCCGCTGCCCAGCTGACGGCCAGGGCGCTGCCGTTCAGCAATACCAACACGATGCGTTTGCCCAGTGCGTGGAGTTGCTTGAGCAGCTCCTCTTGGGGGGCGGGCAAGCCGATGTCGGTGCGGTCGCCACCTTTGAACCCTGGCATCTCGATGGGCATCTCCTCGCCCTCTAGTGCGGGCGAGAGGCCCAGGGCGAGCACGATGACGTCGGCCTTGTCGGCTGCCTCGATCGCCCTCGGGAGAGAGTTGGCGCTTGGGAGTGCCCACATGAGTTGCACCACTGGGTCGTGGTCGAAGCTGTGGTAGACGTGGTCCAGTCGGAGGTCGTAGGCGCGACCAGCCTGCAGCTCAAGCTGGGCGATTCTGGTGAGCGGGCTGTACCAGGTCTCCAATTCGACGACCGGCTTGCCATCCAGGTAGAGCCAGTAGCCGCTGCATCCTTTGACGCCGAGGCTGTACGTTCCGGTCTCGGGTGGGATGAGTGTGCCTGTCCAGCGGACGGAGAAGGGGTCGGCGATGCGGCCGGTCACTGGCGTGGTTGCTTTCCAGACAAAGTCGACTTGAGGGTCGACTTGAAGCAGAGCGGGCTTGCCCTCCAAGCGCGCGTTGGGGTAGTAGGCTGCTGTCAGGCCGGTTTGACTGGCGTCGGCATCGGCCGGACGTAGGCAGTCGGATGGAATGACATCGAGTCCGGGCAGGCCCTCCGCCAGGTCGCACCCACGCGCGTAGTGGACTTGGGTTTCGGGTGAAACGGCCTTGCGGATGCCTTCTAGCGGGGTGACTGCCTGAGAGGGCGTGCCGCTGTAATTGCCCAGCAAGACGTCATAGTCGTCGGCGTTGGGGCCGATGACCGCGATCGTTTTGACATCCTTGCGCAGGGGCAGCAGACCGCCCTCGTTCTTGAGCAGCACGATGGACTCCCGCGCCGCCTGCAGCGCCAGCCTACGATGGGCCGGCGAATCCACGACCTCGTAAGGGATCTGCGCGTAGGACACTTGCTCAGGGGGATCGAACATCCCCAGACGGAAGCGGGCGGTGAAGAGCCGCCTGAGGGCTTGGTTGATGGCCTCTTCCGAGATCAAGTTCTGTTCCACGGCGTCCAGCAAGGCCCGGTACACCTCTCCACAGTTGAGCTCGCAACCGTTCTTGACCGCCAGGGCTGCTGCCTCTTCGGGCGTGGCCACGGTCTTGTGATGGGCGTAGATGTCCTCAATGGCCCCGCAGTCAGACACCACGTACCCATCAAAGCCCCATTCTTGGCGCAGGATCCTCTCCAACAGCGTCACACTGGCGCAGCACGGCTCGCCGTTGGCGCGGTTGTAGGCGCCCATCACCGAGTAGGCGCCGGCCTCCTTGACGCACGCCTCAAATGCCGGCAGGTAGGTCTCGCGCAGGTCGCGTTGGTCGACTATGGCGTCGAAGGCGTGGCGGTCGGGTTCGGGGCCGCTGTGGACGGCATAGTGTTTTGGGGTCGCTACCAGCTTGAGATAGTGCGCGTCGTTCCCTTGCAGGCCCTTCACGAAAGCCACGCCCATTCTGGTGGTGAGGTAGGGGCACTCGCCGTAGGTTTCTTGCCCCCGTCCCCAACGCGGGTCGCGGAAGATGTTGATGGTGGGTGACCAGAAGGTGAGGCCAAAGTACTGCTTGTGGATGTCCTTGCGGAGGGCGTCGTGGTACTTGGCCCGCGCCTCGTCCGAGGTCACCGTGGCGACCCGGTGGAGCAGGTCGAGGTTCCAGGTGGCGGCCAGGCCAATTGCCTGGGGAAAGACGGTGGCGATGCCCGCCCGGCCTACGCCGTGCAGGCATTCGTTCCACCAGTTGTATTCGGGCACGTCCAACCGTTCGATGGCGGGAGCGTCGTGCACCATCTGAGAAACCTTCTCCTCCAGCGTCATCCTGGAGACGAGGTCGTCTACGCGCTCCTCGACGGAGCACGCGGGATCTTTGTATACTGGGCTTGGGTTGGGGGACGATTTCTCTGTGTGCATTTTCGAGTTTTCCTATGTCGGAGCCGTTCTATCGACGTGCAGAGCGCAACCTATTACCTGGTCTACCGACAAGGAGCAAAGCAAAGAATGGGGCGCGGTATCTCGTCCAAGTCCAAAAGGGATGAGTCTAGCCCTTGAGTGCTCCTCCCGTCAGCCCTGAGATGATGTACCGTTCGGCCAGCAGATAGAAAGCCACAGCGGGGATCATGGCAAGGATCACGAAAGCCATGACGCGCGACCATTCAGTAGCGTACTGCCCCTGGAATTGCATGGTGCCTAATGGCAGTGTCCAGAGTTCTTCCCTGTCCAGCACCACGAGGGGCAAGAGGAGGGCGTTCCAACTGCCAACCATGCCCAAGGCGGCGTTAGCCGCTATCGCAGGGGTGGATAACCGGAGCAACACGCGCCAGAAGAACCCAAATGCAGTGCAGCCATCGATGTACGCAGCGTCTTCCAGATCCCTCGGCACGGCGCGAAAGAAGCCGCGCAAGATCAGAGTGGCTCCCGGTATCCCAAAGGTTCCTTGGACCAAGATCATGCCCAACAGGCTGTTTACCAACCCCATCTGACGCATGAGGAGATACAGCGGTAGAATGACCACCATCAGAGGAGCGAGCAGCCCAAGCATGAGATAGTTGAAAACCAGATCGCGCCCTTTGAAGGCCATTCTGGCACATACGAACGCCGCCATGCTGGCGCTAATCGTCGTCAATCCGACTGTGCCGAGCATCACGATCGTGCTGTTGAGCAACTCCTGCCAGAAGGCCTTGTGATAGAGGACGAACTGATAGTTCTCCTGCAGCCATTCCTTGGGTAGGGAGAAGGGGCGGTTCAACAGCTCGCCCGTCGTCTTGAAGCCGCCCAGCACGCCAATGGCGATTGGACCCAAGACGACCAACGAGACGACGACGGCGATCAGATATTGTGGCACGAGCGGCAAGGCTTTCCTACTGAGACGCCGCCAGTTAGGAGTTTTTTGTGACATAGTGAATTCCTTTTGATGGTGTCTAGGTCACACGTCCGGCATATTGCTGGCGCATGACCATTCGCTGGTAACCCAGCGAAAATACCAGGCAGATCAAGAAGATGACAAAGGCCACAGCGGCGCCGTAGCCAAGTTGAAAACTCACGAAACCGTATCTGTACATGTAGGTTGCCATGAGTTCGCTGGCATTCGCCGGGCCGCCCTCAGTCATCAGCCACACCAGGGCAAACTGCTGTAGAGATCCCAGAACAGACAGGTAGATGGTCGTGATAATCGTGCTGGAAAGCATCGGTATGACGACGTAGCGCAGGTTCTGCAGGCTGTTGGCTCCGTCTATGCGCGCCGCTTCTTCCACTTCCTCGGGGATCTGTTGAAGGCCGGCTATGTAGAGGATCATGTGCAGGCCAAAGTACTGCCACGTCAGGACGACGAAAATCGCAATCAGTACCCTGTCAACGTTGCCTAGCCAATCTTTCGCTGGGTCAAAGGGAGGGTAAAGCGTGTGTATGATGTTGTTGATCGCCAGGATCATACTGAACCGGGGGTTGAATATGAAGGCCCAGAGATAGGCTGTGATGGCTTCGGCTATCACGAAGGGCAAGAAGAAAATCATGCGAAAAAAGATGCGCCCGGGGAGCTTGCGCCCCACCAGGAGCGCCAGCCCCAATGCCATCGGCAACTGTATTCCCAAGGAGAGCACAATGACCACCAGATTGTGGGTCAGTGCCTTTATGAATGGAGTATGCTTGATCAGGCGGGCATAGTTCTTCAAACCGATGAAATCGTCGAGCGGTCCCAGCCCATTCCATTTGAACAGGCTCGTGTATACAGAGTTAATAACCGGAAGTATGACGAAGATGGTGAAGAGAATCACGGCAGGCAACAGGAAAAGCACGATGGTCAGGGGATTTTGTGTGTGGCGGCGGGTACCGCTTTGTTTCTCCTGGGTCATTGTAAGGACGGGAGTGTTTTGCATCTTGGTATCCTCTTGGGTGTGTCAAACCGCTGTGCCGGTGCCCAGATCTGATGGGTCTGGGCACCGGCTTCCTAGCTGTCAGGCCGGGTGCGGGAAGAGTGGAGATGGTGTGAGTATGGACAACCCCACTCCCGCACCTTGCCACTTGATTCTAGTCTAGCTCGAGAGAGACTGCATCCTCGACAGCCTGAGCGACGTCCGCAGGCTCCATGGTGCCGGCGAACAGCTCTTGCACAGAGTCGTTGACGGCTTCGCCTACCGAGGGCGGCAGGTACTGGTCGTAGTAGAGCTGGAAGTACTCGGCTTTGCTCAAGGCCTCGAATACCATCAGCATGTTGGGATCCTTGAGGGCGACTTCAGCCCCCTTGACGACCGGTACAGCGACTCCTAGGTCTGCCAGAACCTTCTGGTTATCGACGTTGGTCACGAAGCGCAGGAAATCCACCGCCTCGTCGGGCGCGTTCTTGCCGACGCAGATGCCGTTGCCGCCGCCCATGGCGTCAAACGCACCGCCGGCGCCGCCTTCCACAGCCGGGAAGGGGAAGAAGCCGAGCTTGTCTCCCAGCCCTTCGCCGCTTTCGCTGTTGCTCTTCTCGACGGCGGGAGCCCACTGGCCCATCAGCTCCATGGCTGCCTGCCCGTTGCCCACCAGTGCTGCCTGGTCGCCGTATCCCGCTCCCAGGAACCCTTCCTGGAAGGGCTCGAGGGCCATCAGTTCCTGGAGCTTGACACCGGCCTGCACGAACGGCTCGTCGGTGAATGCGCCGCTGCGGCTGTAGGCCGCATCGAAGGCGGGCTTGCCGCCGAGACGGACGGCCAGGTAGACCCAGTAGTAGTGGCCGGGCCATTTCTCCCCTTCACCGAGGGCGATCGGGGTGATGCCCGCGTCCTTGAGCTTCTGCACGTCATCGAGAAACTCGGACCAGGTTGCCGGAGGCGCGTCGATGCCTGCCTGGGCGAACAGATCCTTGTTGTACCAGAACCCGACCATGCCCATGTCCCACGGCACGCCATATTGCCTGCCATTGTACGCGTAGACGCCGAGCGGGCCGGCGCTGAGTGAGTCGCCCCATCCGTCAACGGCCATGTCGTCTGTGATGTCCCTGAGCAAGCCCTCCTTGGCATACTCGTTCATCACGCCGCCGCCCCAGCTCTGGAACAGGTCCGGGGGCTCGCCAGACTGCATCACCGTCGGGATCTTGGACTTGAACGCCTCATTCTCCAGGACGGTGATCTCAATGGTCACGTTGGGGTGCATGGCCACGTACTCGTCGGCCATCGTCTGAAACGCGGCCCTGTGCTCCTCAGCGGTAGCGATGTGCCACCATGTGATCGTGACCTGTTCTGCTGGCTTTTCGGTGGGTTTCTCTGCTGGCTTTTCGGTGGGTTTCTCTGCTGGCTTTTCGGTGGGTTGCACGCTGGGCGTCGGGCACGAGCAAGCCGCTGCCACCATCGTGAACACGGCGAGAACCGCCACGATCTGAAACATACGTTTACTAGTCACTTTCTATTCCTCCTTTTGGAAATTTAGGGATCAATTGTATACGTTCGTACCTGTCTTGTTTGTCGAGAACTTACACATCACCTCCTTCTGTCTATAATCATTGGGGGTGACAACATGACTCACGCACCACGAGATCTGCTGGCAACTCCACGCGCTCGATGGGGCGCTGTGGGTCTTGGATGTACTCCAGCAGCATGCGCGTCGCGGTGTGGCCCATCTCTTCCAGTGGCTGCCGCATGGTGGTTAGAGGAGGATGGACGTGGGCAGCCTGAGGAATGTCGTCGAACCCCACAACCGATACGTCTTCGGGAATGCGTAGGCCGTGCGCGCGTATCGCCTCCATCACGCCAAAAGCCGATACGTCGTTGGAGGCAAAGATGGCGGTGGGGGGGTGGGGCAGCTCCAGCAAGGCGCTGGCCCCGACGTAGCCTGAAGGTTGAAAAAAGTTGCCCTCACGCACCAGTTCGGGATCGAAGGCGATCCCGTGATCTGCCAGCGCGGCTCTGTATCCAGCCAGACGGTCCTGGGCGGATATCTGATCCATCGCGCCGGTGATAAACCCAATACGTCGGTGTCCTAGTCGAATCAGGTGCTCTGTAGCGCTGTATGCACCTTGCCGGTTTGCGGCTGCGACGGCCGGGGTTTCCTCATCGATGCCTCGGTGGTCGATCAGAACGTGGGGGAAACGATACTGGCGCAGCGTCTCCAGATAGGCCCCTGGATCGCGGGGTAGGACAAGCAGCAACCCATCTGCCAGGCCTCGGGCGAGCGTGGCCACGTAAGCTGATTCCCTTGTCTTGTGCCGGTGGGTGGTGTAGAGTATTAGATCGTATTGAGCAGGGGCCAGTTCTGCGTCGATACCGCGCATGATCTCCCCGATGTAGCTGGTACCCAGATCGTGAACGAGCAGTCCGATCAATTGAGAGCGTCCGCCTGCGAGACTGCGCGCTCGTTGATCCACCACGTACCCCAGACGTGTCATGGCCGTCAGGACGCGCTCTCGCGTCTTTGGTTTGACGTTCTCTTTGTTGTTCAGCACTCGGGAGACGGTGGTGTAGGAGACGCCAGCCTCGCTCGCGACGTCAACGATGGTCACATTGCCCGAGTTCTTCTTCACAGGGATTCCTTCTGGTAAACGTGAACGCTTACGGCTCTGTGCCCTGCCTGGGCGACACTGAAGCTTGACTACCTGGGATCGCGGCCTGAAAACGTTCACAAGTAGCACGCTGATGTGGCTTCTGGGTGCTGGCACTCGGAACGTTTACAACCGTAATTGTACCACATGGCAGTGGCCTTTGTCAAGAAAACCATGTGAACGTTTGCAAGATGGCCTGGAGCGACTCACGGTACACAGAAAGCATGGGGATGCCTGTAAGGGCTGCCTGTAAACCGGACTCGGCGTCTTGCCCGTGGGGGAATCAAACCTGCCTGCGGAACTGGCTGTTGTAGAGCTCGGCGTAGAGGCCGCCGGCGGCCAGCAGGGTATCGTGGGTGCCGCGCTCGACGACACGGCCCTTTTCGAGCACGACCACCCGATCGGCGTTGCGGATGGTGCTCAGCCGGTGGGCGATAACGAAGGAGGTGCGCCCTTTCAGGAGCTCGTCCAGCGCGCGCTGGATCAGCCGCTCGGTGCGCGTATCGACGCTGGAGGTGGCCTCGTCGAGGATCAGGATACGCGGGTCGGCCAGCACCGCGCGGGCGATGGCGATCAGTTGCCGCTGGCCTTGGCTGAGAGTGCGTCCCTGCTCGCCCAACTCGGTCTGATAGCCTTCCGGCAGCCGCTCGACAAACTGGTCGGCGTTGGCCAGCTTGGCCGCCGCGATGACCTCCTCGTCGCTGGCGTCTAGCCGCCCGTAGCGGATGTTGTCCATCACCGTGCCGGAGAAGAGAAAGGTGTCTTGCAGGACGATGCCCATCTGCTGCCGCAGGCTTCCGCCGGTCACCTGACGCACGTCGTGGCCGTCGATGCGGATGGTTCCCTCGTTCACGTCATAGAAGCGGGAAAGGAGGCTGATAAGCGTCGTCTTGCCCACCCCGGTCGGCCCCACCAACGCCAGCGTCTGTCCGGGATCGACGGTCAGGGAAACATCCTGGAGCACTGGCTCACCCTCCTCGTAGGCGAAGCTGACGTGGTCAAACTCAACACGGCCTTCGATGGGAGGTAGCGTCACAGCGTCGGGCGCGTCGATGATGTCTGGCTCGGTGTCGAGCAGCTCAAAGATGCGCTCGGCGCCGGCTACCGCTGCCTGGAACTGGGCGTAAAGCGTGGCGATCATGCGGACGGGCTGATAGAAGCGATTGACGTAGAACAGGAACGAGACAATGTCGCCTGGACTGACCAGGGGTGGGGTGAAGGCCAGCGCCAGGTACCCGCCAAAGCCGGTAACGATCGCCAGGGCGATGGTGCTGAGGATGTCCAGGGCTGGTGAGAAGCCGGACAGGATGGATTGAGCCTGGACGTTGGCGTCACGGTTGGCAGCGTTGATGACCTGGAATTCGGCGACGTTCTCTCTCTCGCGGGCAAAGGCCTGCACCTCGCGCACGGCGGCGATGTTCTCCTGCAGCTCCGCGCTCACCTGGCCGATGGTCTGGCGGGTGCGGCGGAAGGCAGTCCTGGCCCGCCTGGAGAATATCGTGGTTGTCAGGAACATCGCCGGGAGGACGGCAAAGCTTGCCAGCGCCAGCCGCCAGTTGAGGGCGAGCATGGCGATGGGGATGCCGATCAGTATGAGGCTGATGCTGGCCAACCGCCCAATCCCGTTGGTAAAGACCTGATTGATGACCTGCGTGTCGTTGACCAGGCGGGACATCAGGTCGCCAGCTTCGTGCTGATCGAAGAACGTGAGCGAGAGGGTCTGGATGCGTCCAAAGATCTGCGTTCGCATGTGGAGCAGCACGCGTTGTCCGGCCAGCGTCATCAGATAGAACTGCCCGGCAGTGGCGGCCCAGTTCAACAGGTAGGTGACAAGCAGGAGGGCCATCGTTGCGTTCAGGCCGGCTGACCGGCTGATGTCCTGTGGCAGTATCCAATCCCACCAGAAAGGCCGAGGCTTGCCGCCGGGGTCGATGAACTGGTCGGTCGCGACGCCGAGCAGGTAGGGGCCGAGCAGTTGCAGCGACGCGCTGACTACGATCAGTAGGGCCACCGTCGCCAGAAGACCCCGGTATGGCTTGAAATAGACGAGCAGACGGCGCAGAGTCTTGCCCATCTCTGTGGGCTTGGTGTCCTCGCCAGCCAGTCCGTGAAAGTGTCTACCGCCGCCGACCATTATTGCGTGGCCTCCGTATCTCGCTCCAACTGCGAGTAGTAGATCTCTGCGTAGATGGGGCTCTCCTCCAGCAGTTCCTCGTGTGTGCCTCGCGCGACGATCTCGCCCCGGTCGAGTACCAGGATCTGGTCGGCATTGAGCACGGTGGCGATACGCTGGGCGATGACGAAGCTGGTGCGTCCCTCCATCAGTTGCTCTAGCGCCTGCTGGATACGGTGCTCGGTTTCATAGTCCACGCTGGAGGTGGCATCGTCCAGGATAAGGATGCGCGGATCGAGCAGCAGGGCGCGGGCGATGGCAACGCGCTGCTTCTGCCCGCCGGAGAGGGTGACACCCCGCTCGCCTACGGTGGTATCGTATCCCGCTGGGAATTCCATGATAAAGTCGTGTGCTTCGGCGGCTTTGGCCGCGGCGACGATGTCTTCCTCGGAAGCCCCCTGTTTTCCGAAAGCGATGTTCTCGCGAATGGTGCCGGAGAAGAGGGTTGTCTCCTGGAGGACGATGCCGATCTGCTGCCGCAGGGAGTCTAGCGTCACATCGCGCACATCGTGGCCGTCGATGGTGACACGCCCCTCAGTGACGTCGTAGAAGCGGGGGATGAGGTTGGTGATGGTTGATTTGCCGGAACCGGTCGCGCCCAGGAGGGCGATGGTCTGGCCCGGCTCGGCCACGAAGTCGATATCCTTGAGCACCGCTTCTCCGCTGCTATAGTAGCGGAAGCAGACCCGCTCGAAGGCGACCCGGCCCTCGACGGGGGGCAGCTCGATCGCCTCTGGCCTCTCGGTTATCTCTACCTTGGCGTCGATGATCTCAAAGACGCGCTCGGCCGAGGCGATTGCCTGAGAGATCATCGCGATGATCATCCCCAGCATCAGCATGGGGAAGAAGGCCATCATCAGGTAGCTGGCAAAGGCGACGATGCGGCCCAGGCTGAGATCTCCTCCGACGGCCTGGTGGCCGCCGACCCAGTAGACGGCCACCTGGGATAGGTTGTTGATCAGGAAGATAAGAGGCATCGCGATGGCGAACATCCGTCCCACGACGATGTTGAGATCGAACAGGTTCTGGTTGGCCTGTGTGTAGCGTTGGGCTTCGTACGGTTCGCGGGCGAATGCCTTGACGACGCGCACCCCGGCCAAGTTCTCTTGCAGGACGATGTTAAGCTCGGAAAGCCGCTGCTGGATCTGTGTAAAGAGTGGACGGGCTCTGCCGGCAAAGAAGCCAAAGATAGCAAAGGTGAGAGGCATCAGCACGAGCATGATCAGCGCCAGTTGCCAGTCGGTGACGATCAGCAGGACGATGCTGCCACCCATCATCAGTATAGCGCTGAGGAACTGGATAAAGCCCGTGCCAATGAACATTTGCACGACGTCAACGTCGGACGTGGCGCGGGTGAGCAGTTGCCCCGTCTGGGCGCGGTCGTGGTAGCTGAAGGAGAGGGATTGGATTTTCGCGTAGAGCTGGTTGCGCAGGTCGTAGGCGACGCCCTGAGCAACGCGGGCCGAGAGCACGCCCTGGAGGAATGAGAACACAGCTCCGGCGATGGCCACGATTACGATCCCCACGGCGGTGCCGACGACGATGTCCAGCCGCCCGGCCGAGATGCCGCTGTCGATGATAGTCTGGGTCAGGCGTGGGATGAGGAGATTGACTGCGGATGAGATGAGCAGGCCGACGAAGGCCACCGCCGTCAGGAACCAGTATCGTTTGAGATAGCCCAGGGCTCGCCAAAGGTATTTCACGACGATTGTCTCCATGCCGGCCCTGCGACACCATCCAAGAGCAGGTCCACCGCCTTGTCGAGCGTCTCTGGGAGTGGGGCGGGGCAGTGGCCGTGGTGCCACATTGTCATTTGCTGGAAAAACAAGGCGCGAACGAGGCAGCCTAGGTAAACAGGATCCAGGTCGGCGCGGATTTCACCGACGGCCTGAGCCTGGCGTACCTGTTCGGCCAAGAGTTGCGCCAGTGCGAAGCCGGGGTGCTGTGCTGACTCTTGCTGGTGCACGATGGCTGCAAAGACCTGTCGTGCCAGCGTCGGGTCGATCAATGGGTCATCGGCCAGCAAGCGCAAAGCTGTCTTGATGCGTTCCACCGGGCTGGCAGGCGCGCCCTGCTCGAGCAAAAGTGCTTCCTCCAGTCGCTGCAAGCGCCACTCGACCAGGGCGGGTAAGGTGGCCTCCTTCGTCTCAAAGTAGTTGAAGAAGGTGCCCTTGGCCACGTCGGCTGCCACGGCGATCTGCTCGACGGTGGTGTCGTCGTATCCGTTTTCGTGAAACAGTCGCAGTGCCGCCTCCATTAACCGCAGGCGGGTCTCCTGCTTCTTTCGTTCGCGTCTTGACAATGACCCTTCCATAATAATGACCGTAGAACAAAAATGACCGGGGTCACATTATACACAATCGAGCGGAATTGTCAATCAGGCCAAAGCTGATATAATGCGCCGCGCCATGGATTGGAAGCTGTTGCTGACAACGTTTGGTCTGGTCTTCGTGGCCGAGCTGGGCGACAAGACCCAGTTGGCTGTGTTGACGCAGACCTGCAAGTATCGCCGCCCGTGGGCGGTTTTCCTGGGAGCCAGCCTGGCGTTGACGGCGGTGACGGCGCTGGGAGCTGCCGGTGGCCAACTGGTGAGTCAACTCGTGCCGCCGGACGTTCTGCGCTGGGGCGCGGCGGCGGCGTTTGTCGTGGTGGGCTTGCTGGTCGCGCGGGAGGCTGCCAGGGGGGTGGGTGAAGCCTGCGATGACGCGTGCTCGGATGACGAGGGTGGGGAGGCAGCAAACCCTTCTGCTCTCGCGCACAACTGGAAAGCGTTCGCCGCGACGTTCGGGCTTTTGTTCGTGGCCGAGCTGGGCGACAAGACCCAGTTGGCTGTGTTGACGCAGACCTGCAAGTATCGCCGCCCGTGGGCGGTTTTCCTGGGAGCCAGAGCCTGGCGTTGACGGCAGTGACGGCGCTGGCCGTCGTTGGCGGGGAGGGGCTGTGTAGGCTGATCCCCCGGCGGGTGTTGCTTTGGGTCTCCGCCGTGGCCTTTGTGGTGATGGGAGCGTTGATGGGGGTGGGGATTCTCTAGGCGCGGTCGTCAGTTGTGCCTATTCTCCAAGCTCCTTCGATAGCATGCCAGCGCCGCGAGCCATGCCTGCTGCAAGTACGTTCCAGGTCATGCCGGCACGCCGCTGCTGTCCAGGCCGATCTCCCCGGCAATAGACTGCATTGCCTCCAGCACGATGGAGATGTGCTCCCACAACTCGACACCCAGCTCCTCCGCCCCCTTCTCGATCTCCTCGCGGCTCACCGCCGCGGCGAAGGCCCGGTCCTTCCATTTTTTCCTCACCGATTTGATCTTTACTTCGCGGATGTCCCTGGACGGGCGAACGAGGGTGACGGCGACCAGCAGGCCGGTGAGCTCGTCGATGGCGTACAGAGCCTTGGCCATTGGCGTCTCGCGGGGAACGCCGGTCTCGCCGTGGGAGAGCACGGCATTGACGATTTCGTCGGAGTAGCCCTTTTCGCGCAGGATGCGCCCGCCAGCGAAGGGGTGCTCGTCGGGGAAGCGGTCGTACTCGAAGTCGTGCACCAGGCCGACCGCGCCCCACAACTCTTCGTCCTCGCCGAAGCGGCGGGCGTAGGCCCGCATCGCGGCCTCGGCGGCCAGCATGTGACGCACGTGGTTCTCCGTGGCTCCGTATTCCTGGATCAGCGCCCAGGCTTCCTCACGGGTGATGGTGTCTTTCATGATTTTCGTCTCCTTGTGTGGCAATTCGCCCCAAGCTTAAGTGCGCAGTTCCACCACGTCGCCATCCTGCAAGACGTGATCCCGGCTGACCATCTGCCCGTCGAACGCGGCGCTGCCCCACACCCGGGCGGACTTGAGGTTTTCCAAGAAATCCTTGTGAACCTTGCCTGCCAGGTCTTCCACAGTGCTTCCCTTTTTCAACACGAAGGGCGTGCTGAGGTCGGCTTCTCTGCCGGGAGGCTTGGAGTAGACGCGCATGATCTCCAGCCGTTCAAAGACGGCCTGCTTCAGGCCGTCAAAGTTGCGGCCCATGGTTGCAGAAACGGGGATCATCGGCCAATCCTCTTCCAGCAGATCGCACAGCGCCCGGAAATCCTCGTCTGCCTCCGCGTCGTCGCACTTGTTGACCACCACCAGCAGCGGAGTGAAGGTGGAACCCGACTGTCCTTCGTATCGTTCCTTCAGGCGTAGCGGCGCGATCCGGCGTTCTTCCAGGAAGGCGATGGTGTTCTCGATCTGCTCAATAGGGAATGCCTGCAAATCCACGACCAGCAGGATCAGGTCGGCCCGGCGGATCAGGTTGACGAGCTCGCCCTCCACGTGCTCCCTGTCCAGCGATGGCGTATCGATCAGTTGAACCTGAACGTTCTCCACGGTCATCATGCCGGGCGTGGGTGTCCAGGTGGTAAAGGGATAGTCGCCCACTTCGGGAATGGCGTTGGTCAGGGCTTTCACCAGAGCAGACTTGCCCGCGTTGGTCGGGCCGACGAGCACGACCTGTCCCGCGCCTTCCTTGTCGATGTGAAAGGGAGAGGTGTACCTGCCGGCGCCCTTCCCGGTCTCGGAGGCTTCCTTCAGCTTGGCGAGCTTGCGGCGATAGTCGGCGCGCAAGTGATCTGTGCCCTTGTGCTTGGGGATGGTGGCCAGCAGCTCCTCGAGGCAGGCGATTTTCTCCTCCGGCGTATCGGCTGCGCGGTACCGTTCCTCTATCTTCTGGCATTCGGGTGGTAGGTTGGTTGGCATGGCTATTGGGACTCGTGTTTCAGGTACAGCGGGCACCCCCCACCGCAGATCGGCAGTTCCGGGCATTCGCGGCACTTTTCCGGCACGTAGCGCCGCTCGCGCAGGGAAACAGCCAGGTCGTGGTTCCAGATCGCGTCCCAGTCATCGCGCAGGATGTAGCCCAGCGGCTCGTAGTAGCTCTGGCAGGGGATGACAGCCCCGTCCGGCTCGATGCACATGTTGTACAGCGCCGCCGTGCATGCCTTCACCCCCAAGTCGAGCTGCAGCGGCGAGAAGGCGCAGTACTGTGTGGGCGTGTACCAGATCAGGCGCAGGCCGCGCTGATCGGCGGCCTCCCGCACACGCTCCAGTACGGGAGCCAATTCCCCTTCGCGGAAGCCCGTGCCCACGGTGCGCCCTCGGCCAGCGTAGATCAGGCTATTGCAGGCAAAAGTGTCCACCCCCAGGTCGGCGATGAAGGCCACCGTGTCCTCAATGGCCGGGACGTTCTCCTGTGTCAGTGTGGTATTGGTCGTCGTGTAGAGCCCGGCGGCGACGGCGTTGTGAATGCCGCCCACCGTGTCCCGCCAGGCTCCGGCGGCGGCCACCATCCCATCGTGCACCGCCTCGTCGTGCGACTCCAGCGTGATCTGCACGTGATCCAGTCCTGCGCCCATCAACGCTTGCACGTAGCCCGCATCCTCGAGCCGCCGTCCGTTCGTCAGCAGGCCGGCCACCAGGCCCACGTTTTGGGCGTGGGCCACCAGCTCGATCAGGTCGGTGTAGAGCGTGGCCTCGCCACCGGTGAAGCAGACGTGCGGGATGCCGATCTCCCACACACGGTCGATGACGGCCTTCCAGTCGGCGGTGTCCATCTCTGGGTAGTTCGTGGGGCGAGCGACGTAGCAGTGTGGGCAATCGTTGTTGCAGCGGTAGGTCAGCGCCAGGTCCATGCGGTAGGGGGCCATCAGCGGCGTCGAGAAGGGATCGATGCGTTCCAGATTGAGGCCGTGGATGGGGCAGACGGTGCTGTTGGGGTCGGCGAGAGTTTCGATCTGTTCCTTCAGATGCCGGTAGTCGGCGCTGGCGGCATCGGTGGCCACCTGGTAACGGCGGCAGATCGCCCGCACCGCTTGTTTCTCGGGGACCTGTTCGAGGATGAGGCGCGCATACTCGACAGCGGTCTGGTTCAGATGGAGTACGCGTGCGGCATTGATGACCAATAGCCCATTTCCGTCGGGTTCGACGCGCAGGTGCAACCGCACCCGCCCGCCGGCCTCGTCACGCCACTCGTAGGCACGCAGACCGGGCGGCAAGGGCTGGGGAGGGCTTAGGCGATCGCGCAGCCGGTCAAGAAATGACATAGCATTCAATACGGTGATGATTCGCTCACCGGCAAGACGCAAAGAGCGCTAAGGTTCTGGATTCTCTTTGCGCCTTAGCGTCTTTGCGGTTCAAAGATCAGCTTGAGATCGAGCGGCCTTATCTTCCCCCACCGGCGCAGGCGCAGGCGCACCCGGCGCAGGCGCAGGCACAGGCGCAGCCGCCTCCTCCTCCCCCACCACCACCGTAGCTGCGACCCGAGGGCTTAGGTGGGGGGTTGGTCACCGATGTCACGTCGCCGGTGAAGCCGGTCACGCTGCGCACGATGTTGGAGGCCGTTGACTGGACGCCAGTGACGATTGAAGCGGCGAAGGCAGCGCCAGGCAGCGTCGGCAACTGGACGCCACGGCCCGAGGTGCTCCGCGACGAGGACGGCGATTTCGCAGCTCCCACAGTCGCGGGTTGGACCTGGCGTGCCCAGGGACGATAGTAGCCCCACCACACCGGCATGAACACCGGCCCCGTGCTGAAGGTGCGGTTCACCCGGTTGTCAAACTCATCGTCCATCATCGTCCATTCCAGTCCCTCGTTGAAGCGCTGGCTGCGCACCTCCGGCGTGTCTGCGCCCTCGACTTGTTGCCAAGCCCGGCGCACGATGTCTTTGTAGTAGGTCACCGTCTCCTTGCGACTGAAACCCTTGATCTTGTTGTCCACCTCTTTGACCAAGGCGACCATCATCTTGCGCAGCTTGGTCTCGCTGAGGGTGCCGTCCTGCTTTACCGCATCCAGGAAGCCATCCTCGTACGTCTGCAGCTTGGTCGGCCGTGGCTCGTTCATCTGGATCTTGAGCGGCTTTTCTTCGAGCACCGTCACCGCGCCTTTCTTTAGCAGGCCAAACAGGATCATCGTCATGATCCTGTTTAGCGGTGTCTCCAGTAGGATGGCGGCCTCCACTGCCGTCAGCCCGCGCTTGATGCCCACCCCTTCGACTTTCATCGACGGGGGCAGATACTTCATCTTGCGCTGACGGCTGCCCCAGACCGAGAGGGCGATGATGCCGCCGAAGAAGCCGAGGAAGCCGCAGGGCACACAGGCGCTTCCGCAGAAATCAAAGACAGAGTTGATGGACGTCGCCACGGCGGATGGCTGGGGTGGTGCTGTCTGGACGGCGCCAGTGGAGACGTACTTGCGTGGGAAGGATGCGCCGAGAAAGTGCTGGCGCGATGGATCGGCGGCGGGGTTGTACCATTCGTACATTACCCGTTCTTCGTGCAAGTCGGTCTTGGGCTCGCTGGGCCAGCCGGAAGGGCTGGCGTGCCAGCGCCCTTCGTCCGGCTGCACCCCTTCGGGCAGGAAGAAGCGCACGGTCATGTCGGTGGTGCCGTGAACTGTGCCAACGAAGTAAAGCGGGGCAAACTCGACGCTGGCATACTCTACATCGTTGTCGTCTGCGTACACCATGCTGCCCACGCGTTTCACGTCCACCTTGACCGTGCCTGTCTGCCCGGGATCGATGGTGCCGTTGCCCAGATAGAGCGCCACGCCCTCTTTGCCCTCTCCCTCAAAGTCCGACCCGACGTGGTCGATGGGCGTGCCGTCGGTGTTCCCCTCGATGTCCGACCGGCTGAAGTCGCCGTTGGGCAGGCCCAGATCGACGATTTCGATAGGGTGTGCACCTTGATCGCAGGTGAAGACGAGCCAGTATTCGAGCCTGGCCGAGCCGTCGCTATTGATCCAGACGTTCACTTCGAGCTGATCGAGCGAGAAGGAGTAGCTCTGGGCGTAGGAGGTGGTTGGACTGCACAAGAGGGCGGCGAGGGTGGCGACGAGGGTGAACAGAACCAGGGCTTTCTTCCAGCGCATAGGATTCCTCCGTTTTACCATTTCGGTTCTTCGACCATCTGGTACGCAGCTCCGCAGTACGGGCATGCGATGAATATCGCACCTTCCTTCACGGTGATGCTGTCTTTGCTCAGCTCGGCACCGCAGTTCTGGCACTTCATTTTCTCCAGCTCAATGTCGCCGCTGAGGTCGATTTTCTGCACGATCTCGGTTTTCTGGGCCTCTGCTTTCGCCCGGCGTATGCGGAGGAAGATAAAGACGCCGACGGCGAGGGCGACGATGACGAGGCCGATACCCACGGTGATCCCCCCCATGACGAGTAGATCGGACTGTCCTCCTCCCGGCGTGAAGGCTCCCCAGATGGCGAGAACTCCAAAGAAGATCAGGATACAGGCGACGATCAGGCCGAGGACGATCAGGACGTAGGCGACGGTGTAACCGACGGTTTTTTCTGTGGACATGGTCTGCTCCTTGTCGTACCTTACGTGCTGGCGCGTTTCAGGTTTCAGCCGCCAGTATAGCACCGCGCCAGATCGCTGTCAACCAGCCTGTGATCTTTTCGCGCTCAGAGCGTAGAATGTTGGCACGTACAGGGTGCGCCGCCCCTCCGCCAGCGCCCGGCGGTCGATGGCGCGCAGTCGCTCCAGTTCTTCCGGCGCGATGAGGCCAGCCAGATCGCGCTCCCGCATGGCCCACTCGGCCTCGAACCCGGCGTCAGGCGCAGCGTTGGCGGTGGGTGGGGCTTCCCATTGCCCGGCCATTGTCCCCACCGTCGCCCGCAGCCCCGCCGCCGCGAACAGCTCCCCCAGCCGTCGGCCTGCTTCGGGGTTGGCTCCCTGCCGGCGCAGCGCCTTGGCCTGGAGTTGACCCACATAGACCAGTTCGGGCGGGTGATCGATCCGCCCGCCGTAATCAGGCTCGGCGCAGACCAGCACGCAGCCGCCCGGCCGGGTTACCCGCGCCATCTCTTGCACTCCGAGCGCCGGATCGGCCAGCCACAGCAGCAGGTAGTGGCACACCACGGCGTCGAAGGAGCCGTCGGCGAAGGGCAGGGTGTGCGCGTCTCCTCGTGTGAAGGTGATGCTGCCCCATTGTTGGCGGGCAAAGCTCAGCATCGCCGGGTCGATATCCAACCCCACCACGCAGGTCGGACTTTGCGCCAGCTCTCCGGCGATGACGCCGGTTCCGCAACCGACTTCGAGGATGGCCTTCGCCTGAGCCAGTCTCGCCTGCTCGTAGAGCCACAGCCGTGTTTGCCGCGTCCAGTCGGCCTGGACCGAAAACCAGGCGTGCCATTCCTCGGGCCTCATCGATCCATTAGCTTTTTTCGTTCCGCGTGCTCCCAGATGCTCTCCCAACTGTCTCGCAACAGATTGCCCAGGACGATGTCATATCCCTGAGCCGGGAGCGCATCTCCATCCGGTTCGACGTAGAGGTGCTGGCGCATAGCCTGCTCCGGTGGCAAGTCTGCCTCCGTCTCCACCGGGTTCGCGTGGGAGTAGGGGGCAGCCAGGTCCCACACGAGCGTCAGACCGTGCGCGTGGGCGGCGGCCTGCCCTGCTTCCATGGCTTCCTGTAGCCGCGCCCTTTCTTCCGCCGAAGCGGATCGCAGTGGGCTGCTCAGGGCGACGGCAGGGACGCCCAGCTCGGCCACGTAGCGCACGGTCTCCGCCACGGTGTCGGCATTCTCCGGCGTGACGACGATGTGGACGACGACGTAGATGTCGCCAGCGATCGCGCTGCGCAGCCCAGCGTCTGTCTTCTGCCACGCCCCCTCCTGCCCGACGGCGCGGTCGTGCACCTCTGGCCTGTGCGATGCCAGGGTGATTTGGAGGTGGTCGAGGCCTGCCAGCAATAGATCGTTCAGGTACGCCTGATCCTGGAGACGATGGCCATCGGTCAACAGCCCTGTGACTTGGCCCAGCCCTTCGGCGTGCCGGATCAGCTCGACCAAGTCCTCGCGCAGCGTCGGTTCGCCGCCGGTGAAGCACACGTGCGGCACACCCTCGTCCCACAGCTTGCTCAGGATCTGTTTCCATTCCTCGGTGGTCAGCTCGCGGTCCACCCGCTTGCGCGCCATGGGGTCGAGCGTACCCGAATCGTCCAGGCGGTAGGTCAGGGCGAGATCGACGCGGTAGGGAGCGGTGGTCTCTGCCGAGAAGGGATCGGCCCGCTCCATGTCGAGGTATGTGACCGGGTCGAGATCGACGGTGGTGGCCAGGGTGACAACGCGATCGCGCAGCTGGACATAGTCCTCCAGAGCCTGCTTCTTGCCGACGCGATACCGCCCGGCGATCGTTTTGGCTGCTTCCTCCTCGTCGGTTTCCTGGATGAGCAGGCGGGCGAACTCGGCAGCAGTCTGGTTGAGGTGCAGGATGGTGGCGGCGTTGATCACCAGCAGCCCGTGCCCGTCCGGCTCGATGCGCAGGTGCAGCCGATATTGTGTGTCCGCATCGGGGGGAGTCTGGTAGTGTACGATCTCCTTGGAGAGCGGCTTGTGGGGCGTGAACCAGGATCTCATGGTGTCAAGTAGGGACATTGGCTTCTCCTTGATTGCTTGGTCCGTGACTCCTATCGAATCGTCGTACGACGCCAGTATATCCTAACTTGGCGTGAAGGTCAATCATGGCTGGTTGTCATTTCGTGTTTCTGTGCTATCATACGCCCCGCTGTTTGGTAGGTGACTATGGCCGAAGAACCGGAGATCACGCTCCCAGAGGAAGAACCTCGCCTATGCCCTGCTTGCGGCACGCGAGTGGCCGCCATGGCGACGACTTGCTTGATGTGCGGATCGTCGCTCGATGAAGAACCAGAGGAGAGTGATCTGGAGGAGGTCGAGGGCAAGCGGAAGCTGCCTGCCTGGGCCAGGCCCCTGATCGTGGTGGCGATGTCGGCGGCGATTCTGGCAGCGGGACTGTACGGATTCTATGCGCTGATGGGCGCTCAGCCGGAGAGAACGCCGACAGTCACACCCACATACACGCCTACTGCCACGCTGACTCCATCCTCGACGCCAACGCCACGGCCCACCCTCACACCAACACCTGTTCCACCGCTCGCCTATCAGGTGCAGCCGGGCGACACTCTGAGCAGTATTGCTGCCAGGTACGGTATTACCGTCGAGGATATCCTGGCCTTGAATCCGGGTGTGCAGCCAGAGGCTCTCCCGACCGGATATGTGTTGCGTATTCCATCGGGAACGCTCACGCCCACTGCCACGCCTACGCGCGATCCCAGCTTGCCAGCGCCAACACCGGGCAATTATGTCATTCACATTGTTCAGCAGGGCGACACGCTCGAATCGATTGCCGAGCAGTACGGTGTATCGGTGAGCGCCATCCGTGAGGCCAATCCCGATCAGTTGCCTATTGGCAGCGATAGGATCTTTTCAGGCGAATCGCTAGTCGTTCCGCTAGGGACGCCAGTTCCCACTTTTGCGCCGACCATGGATCCTCGCGCCACACCCATGCCCGTGCCTCTCTATGCGGCCCCTGCCCTCCTCAGCCCACCGGATGGCGCGGTCCTTTCGGGAACCGGTTCGCCTGTCATGTTGCAGTGGGCTTCGGTGAGTGTGCTTGGCGAGAGCGAGTGGTACGAGGTGACGCTTCTCCAGGCCGATGGTGTGGTGTCGCACACGTTCCGTACCCGGGCCACGGCCTGGCGTGTTCCTTTCGACTTTCTCATGGAGGCTGACACCGATGCACCCGAATTCCGTTGGCAGGTGCAGGTTGTGCGCGAGGCGCGAGATCGGGAAGGTGAACTGACCTACGACGAGGCGGGTCTTGTGAGCGAGACTCGCACTTTTGTCTGGATCAGGCCGACGCCCACACCGACGGTTTCCCCAACCCCATCTCCGTGAACGAAACAGCGCCGCTCCTTACCGAGCGGCGCTGTGCCTGGGTGTGCAGCCAGTCTACCAGGGATCGGTCTCTCCCCGCAGGAAGCTATTGATGTCGGCTGCGGCGCACTTGCCGGCCCCCATGGCGCTGATAACGGTCGCTGCGCCGGTGACCACGTCGCCGCCGGCCCACACGCCTGCCTTCGTCGTCCGCCCTGTCTTCTCGTCCGCGACAACAGTGCCCCATTTGGACCGCTCCAGCCCGCCCGCGTCTGCAAAGACGATGGGGTTGGGACTGGTACCCAGGGCCATGATCGCTATGTCTACGTCCATGTCGAACTCGGAGCCTGCGATGGGGATAGGGCGCCGCCGACCGCTGGCATCCGGTTCGCCCAGTTCCATGCGGATGCAGCGCATGCCGCTCACGACGCTCTTCTCGTCGCCATAGATCTCTACCGGATTGGTCAGAAAATCGAAGATGACGCCTTCCTCTTCGGCGTGGTGCACTTCCTCGGCGCGGGCAGGCACCTCGGCCGGCGAGCGGCGGTAGACGATGTGCACCTCCGCCCCATCCATCTCCCGGAGCGCTTGCAGGCGCAGGCTGCACCGCGCGGCGTCCATCGCCACGTTCCCCGCGCCGATGACAGCGACCTTTCTCCCCACCTTGACCGGCGTATCGTACTCAGGGAAGCGGTAGCCTTTCATCAGGTTGACGCGGGTCAGGAATTCGTTGGCCGAGAGGACACCGTTGTAATTGATCCCAGGGATGCGCATGAACGAAGGCAGCCCTGCGCCTGTTCCGAGGAAGACGGCGTCGAAACCTTCCTCGTTCAGCAGTTCGTCGACGGTGTAAAGCCGCCCGATCACAGCGTCGGTGCGCACCTCGATGCCCAAGCACTCGGCGGTGTAATCGATCTCGGCGTGTACCACGCTCTTGGGCAGGCGGAACTCGGGGATGCCGTAGACCAGCACGCCGCCGGGGCTGTGCAGCGACTCGAACATCACCACCTCGTGCCCCTGTCGTCCCAGATCGACTGCACAGGTCAGGCCTGCCGGGCCGGTGCCGACGATGGCGACGCGCTTGTCGGTGGATTCGGGACGCACGAGGGGGCACGTCCGGTGCGCCAGTTCATAGTCTCCAATGTACCGTTCCAGCCGGCCGATAGCAACCGGCTCTCCCTTCTTCCCCAGCACGCACTTGACTTCGCACTGTGTCTCCTGCGGGCAGACCCGGCCACAGATGGCAGGCAGGTTGTTCTTCTCCTTCATCGCTCGGATGGAGCCCTCGATGTCTCCTTCCCGCAGGGCCTTGATGAACTCGGGGATGAGGACGCCCACCGGGCAACCCTCGACGCACTGCGGTTTCTTACATTGCAAGCACCGGTCGGCTTCCTGCTGTGCCAGCTCGGGCGTGAAGCCGAGCGCGACTTCGTCGTAATTCGTTCGCCGAACGGCTGGATCCTGCGTTGGCATTTCCTGGCGGGGGATTTTCATGCGTTCGCGGTTGGTCAATTCAGTCACTGACGGCCTCCAGTCGACATTGATATTCCCACTGCTTCACTGCCTGTTTCTCCTCGTCCAGATAAAACCGCTGCCGCGCCAACATCAGATCCCAGTCCACCTGATGCGCGTCGAACTCGGGGCCGTCGGCGCAGACGAACTTGGCGCCATCGGTCAACTGCACCCGGCAGCCGCCGCACATGCCCGTCCCATCGATCATGATCGTGTTCAGACTGACGATGGTGGGCACGCCGAAAGGCTCCGTCGTGGCGGCGCAGAATTTCATCATGATCGCCGGGCCGATGGCCCACACACGATCGATCTTGCGTTGTTCCAGCAACTCCTTGAGCGGCTCTGTGACCAGCGCCTTGCGCCCGTGGGAGCCGTCGTCGGTGCAGACGATGAGTTCGTCGCTGGCAGCCCGCATCCGATCTTCCCAGAAGAGCAGATCCTTGGTGCGCGCGCCGATGATCGAGATGACGGTGTTGCCCGCTTCTCTCAGCGCCCGGGCGATGGGATAAATGATAGCAATGCTGGTGCCGCCCCCGATACAGATGACGGTGCCATAGCTCTCGATCTCGGTCGGATGCCCCAGCGGCCCGACGAAGGTAGCCAGCTCGTCGCCGGCCCCAAGGGTTCCCAGTTGCATCGTCGTCTTGCCCACCTCCTGGAACATGATGGTGATCGTGCCTGCTTCTCGATCAAAATCGGCGATGGTGAGGGGGATGCGCTCGCCGCGCTCGTCGATGCGCACGATGACGAACTGTCCCGGTTGCGCCTTGCGCGCGATTTCCGGCGCTTCGATCACCATCAACTTGTTGATGTCTCCAAGCACTTCTTTTTCTAAAATCTTGTACACAGGTGTCCTCCTGGTGTTTAACTGTCCCAACGTGCAGCGTGAAACGCAAAACGTAGTATGTGAGGAAGATGCCGCGTCTTGCGCTTTACGTTTTATGCCTCTGTGGAAGTGTACCACTCCGGTTGGCTCACCGCGCCAAAGATACCTCCATATCACGTTTCCGTCAAGTGGCGTTTGTTCCGCCTGCCGGGTGATGACTTTCGTGGTTTGACCGTTGATTGTGGCGATGCTACAATAGGCGAAGTTGGCGCCTGCTACTCTGGAGGCTCGGCGGCGTAGAGATGGTGGATCTTGCAGAGGAGTAAGGAGCAGATGGAGCAACGGACGTATCGAGGGGACGTAGACGTCGAAGGTCTGGGCGATGCGCTGATGACTCGCTTCAACCACGGCGATCTGATGGCGCAGCAGGTGCGCGGGCAGGGTGGGCACCTGATGGTGCAGATCGCCACGCGCCAGTGGGGATGGGGCGCGGCCCGCTCGGCCCTGAGCGTCGGCATCGCGCCGGTTGAAGGTGGCGTGCGCGTGACGGTGGGCGAGCAGCGCTGGCTGGACGCGGCGGCCAGTCTGGCCATCACCGGGCTGGGAGCGTTGGTGAACCCGCTCTCGCTCTTGGGGCGCATCGACGACATCGCCCGCGACGTGGGTAAGCTGACGCTGCCCGACCAAGTGTGGGAGGCGATCGAGCACTATGTCGATAGCGTCGGGGCGAAGCTGGGCATGTCGGAGAAGCAGGTAGTGGTGGCCTGCCCGTACTGCGGGGTGGGGAACCCCATCGGGGTGGGGACGTGCTCCGCCTGCGGCGGGAGCCTAGCCGAAGTGCAGCCGGTGGCCTGTCCCAATTGCGGGTTCATCTCATCCTATGATGCTCGCTTCTGCAGCCGGTGTGGGACAGGGCTAGCGCGCAGTGCTTAGGAAACGTTCCACGATGGGCTTGAGCTCCTCCACGTTCTCATAGTTCTCACATCGCAGCGCCGGATTCCCCGCCAGCATCGCCGAGAGTTGCCGCCCCGTGCCTGGACGGTGGAGGCACAGCACCGGTTTGCCCAGCGCCTCGGCCTGGGCGATCTCGTACCCCACGCCGTGGCTGGGTGTGCTGACCTCGGCGATCACGACGTCGGCCTTCGTCAGCCAGGCCATGTCCCGCCCGAAAATCGCCTCGTCGGGAAGGCTCTCCTCACCGGAGGGCATCAGCCCTTCACTGCCTACGTGCTCGGTGAGCACTTCTCCATATTCCGCGAGCAGCGTGATGATCGCTCGATAGAGCGCCGCGTCTTGTCGTCCCCCGCGGATAGAGCCTGCGAAATAGATCTTCATAGGGCTGTTCCCGTGGAGTATGGTACAACAGTAGGGACGGATACGCAAGCGAACGTTTGCCCCTGCGGGATTGGTGATGTATACTACGATAGGAAGCTGAACGAGCAACCCTGTGGGAGTTTAGTGCGTGTCTACTGCTGGATCGCCCCTTGTCCGTTCCAAGCTCCTCGTGCCCAGCCCTGCTGGCCTCCTGCATCGGCCACGGGTATGCCAGGCTGTCGGGCGAGGACTCAAGTGCAAGCTGACGCTCATCTCTGCGCCGGCCGGCTACGGCAAGACGTCGGCGCTGGTCGATTTCGCTCAGCACAGCCCTGTGCCTGTGTGCTGGTATACTGCCGACGAGCGAGATCGGGATCTGAGGCTGTTTGTCGAGTACCTCGCGGGTGCCATCGAAGAGCAGTTCCCCGGCTTTGAGGAACGTGCCCAGGCCGTGATAGTTCCTCTGGCTGATGACATTTCCCACGATCCGGCCGCCGTTGCCGACGGGTTGGCCAATGAAGTTCTTGGCCTCGACACATCCTTGGTCGTGGTGATCGATAACTATGAGCCCTTGGCCGGGGTTTCTGGCGTGCGGGGGTTCATCCGCCGTTTCCTTGAAATCCTTCCCTCTAATTGTCATCTGATGGTGGGCAGCCGCGTGTTGCCTGATGTTCCCGTCACCCACTTGGTCGCCAAGCGACAGCTCGTAGGCTTGGCGAGCCGCGACTTGTGCTTCACTCCTCAGGAGATCATGGATCTTTTGGAGTTGTCCCAGATCGAGGTGTCCGAGGCAGAGGCCCAGAAGATCGCTGCCAATTCCGAGGGGTGGATCACGGGCATCTTGCTGCTCGTCGATCTGCTGCGTGAGGATGTGGAGGGATTCCTGGCCGGTGCAGGAGGGGCTACTGCCGAGACGTACGGATATCTGGCGGCAGAGGTATTGGATCGGCAACCGCCCGACGTGCAGCATTTCCTGTGCGCGTCGTCTGTGTTGCGTGAGATGTCCATGACGGTGTGCCAGGAGGTGCTTCAGATCAAGGAGCCGGATGGCTTGCTGGCCGAGCTGGAACGGCGCAACCTTTTTATCACCCGCTTTGGGCGGGGGGCCGGGGCGACCTTTCGATACCACCACCTGTTTCGGGATTTCCTGCACCAGCAGTTGCGTCAGCGTGATCCAGCCGGCTGCGTTGGGTTGCACCTGCGCGCGGCGGTGTGGTTCGATGAAGCCAATGATGCAGAGGAGACGGTGTATCACTACCTGGCTGCGGAGGCATATGCAGAAGCGACGTCGCTGATGGAGCGGGTGGCGCGGGAGTGGTTCGTGCGAGGGCGGGTCGAGACATTGTTGGACTGGGTGCAGGCGCTTCCCGACGCAGTCAGGGCCCAGTCGCCACGATTGCTGTTATATGAGAGCAAGGTGCTTACCGACCGCTCTGATTACAGCGGGGCCCGGCGGGCGCTGGCCTACGCCGAAGCCGGCTTCGATGCCAGAGGGGAGTGCGTGGCTGATCTAGCCGAAGTTCACAATCTGCGCGCATTCCTGGAGCTGTCTGAAGGCCGCTATGAGAATGCGATCGCTGAGGCACAGGCGGCACTGGAGATGTTGAGCCAGGACGAGGTGATGGAGCGGGCAAACGCCCAACGCTGCATTGGAAAAGCCTACGTCGGGCTTGGTCGCCCGGGCGAGGGGATTGCCACACTGAAGGAGACGTTGGCGCTGTACCGGCGGATCGGCAGTCCTTACGATGTCGTCAATTCCTTGCAGGACCTCGGAATCGCGCTCATTGATCTTGGGCGTCTCGACGAGGCGGCTGTCTACTTGAATGAGGCGCTGGCAATTGCGCGGCGGCTGGGGGCGTCAGCGCCATTGGCTGTGACGCTGAACAATCTGGGATGTCTTCATTACCTGCGCGGCGAATATCGGGAGGCGCTGGCGCTGTATGAAGAAGGGTTGGCAGCGGCACGTCGCGGAGACGACCTGCAGAACCAAGCCTACATCGCCGTGGGGATGGCCGATCTCTATCGCGATGTGGGAAGTTACGATCGCGCTGAGCCGCTCTACAACGTGGGTTGGCAACTCGCCAAGGAGGCTGAACCTGGTCTCGCCGTCTATGTCTTAATCGCCCAGGCGGACATGCACCGTTGGCAAGGGAACCTAACTCAGTCGCTTGCCTTGCTGCAGGAGGCTCGCCAGTTGGCCGAGGAGAGGGAACTAGGTCTTGAACTGCAGGGTTCGTTGCCCGTGGCCGAGGGGATCGCCTTGGCCGAAAGCGGGCAAGTTGAAGCGGGTCTCCGTATGCTTTCCGCCGGCGCCGACTTTTTGGAACGCAGCCAGGCGAAGCGCGAGTCCGGGCGGGCGCACTTTCTGCTGGCCAAGGCTCACTTGTTGGCAGAGGATAAGCGCGAGGCTGTCGCTGCGCTGCGCCGGGCGATGGCTGTGGCGAAAGGGACCGGTACGTGCCAGTTTGCGGTTGTAGAAGGGCGGCACGCCCCGGCCGTCCTGGATCTGGGAGTTGATGAGGACGTGGCGCTCTGTCGGGACATCTGCGAGAGAGCGGAGGTACTGCGATCCTACGGGCGTCTGCAGTTGCGGCCTGACGCAGAGGGTCAGAAGGGGATAGCGCCCCATTTGAGTATCTATGCCCTGGGCGAGGGGCAGGTCGTTCGCGATGGGTACGCGCTCTCCTCATCCGACTGGCAGGCAGCCATGGCCAAGGAGTTGTTCTTCTACATTCTCCTGCACGGGCCGCTGGAGCGGGATGCAATTGGTGCGGTGTTTTGGCCCGACTTGGCCACGAAGAAGATGATGAACAGCTTTCACACGACGCTGCATCGCGCGCGCCGTGCAGTGGGGAGCGAGGTCCTGATTGTGGAGGACGGGCAGTATCGTCTGGGGGATGTATCCTACTGGTTCGACGTCGAGGAGTTCGAATCGCTGGTCACACGGGCGCGCCTCTTGCCGGCCCTCGATTGGCAAACGGAGGATCTGTGGCGGCGCGCGTTGGCGCTCTACCGGGGAGACTTTTTGCCCGAGGTGGAACGGACCTGGTGCGTACCCCGGCGCGAGGCGCTGCGGGAGATGTACGTCGAGGCCCTGATCGGGATAGGGAGATGTCACGAGCTGCGTCAGGAGTTCGAAGCTGCTGTCGATTGGTACAGGCGGGCGCTGGAGGCGGATGAATTGCGCGAAGACGTGCACCGATCCATCATGCGCTGCTACACCGAGGCAGGGCGACGTTCCCAGGCGCTGGTCCAGTATCAGCGCTGTCAGGAGATACTGAGGAGTGAGTTGGGCCTGGAACCCTCGCTGGAGACGCGGCAGCTCTATGCGCGCATTGCGGAGATGGGGCCGGGTTAAGTTGGTTCGTCTGTCCGTTGCAGAACCGCGATTGGTTCGTAGAGGTTGCCCCAGGCAGCCTCAATTTGTCGTTAAGAGCTTTGTTTAGAGGCCGATGGTATCTTGTGTGCGTGATCTAAACCAAATTCAAGGGCGGAAAAAGGAGCGTGGAAATGACCAGGAACACAAAGTTGATATTGGCGTTGGCAGCCGTGCTGGTGATCGTGGCTCTGACGTTTAGCGCTGTGGGTGCTTGCTGGGCCGTATCGGCTGTAGACCTCCGCCCTGGCGTGATGGAAATCGTCGGCCCGTTGAAGGGCGGCGGCGTTTTCAGTTAGCTGTGATTGGAGCGGCGTAGAAATGCCTACACATCGAATTGACGAATTAGTCTGGGCGGCCCTTACAGACCCCGCCTTCCGCGAGCGGGTGCTCAATGGCGGTCGGCGGGAGATCGCAGACGCCTTCCGTCTGACGGAAGCGGAGCGACGGGCCGTGCTGGCAGTGAAGGCCGACACGCTTGAAGCGTTCGCCGGAGCGCTCTGCCAGCCAGGGCTTGCCGTAGGCTAATCGTTCGAAGCCAGGATAAGTTGCACGGCGAGAGGCTCTTCCTCTCTGCCGTGTTGGTTCCCCCGCAGTGGCCCAGGCGGGCCTGTCGGGTCTTTGAGGTCCCTCGGTGGAGTCGCAAGGGGATGGCTGTGACCGTGCCTGTGGATTCACTCACTAGAGATATATTCTCTTTGGACGAGCCCTGGAAGGGACGCTTCTTGAGGCTTGTGGCTAGTCGTGCATCAACACGGGCCGAGGACGAACTGCAGTTGACGCCTGAAGAGGTGGCGGCTTGGTTTGAGGCGAGTCCGACTCTTTATCGTTGGATAGCCCTGTTGTTGCGAGTGTGGCAAGAGCCGAAGAAACAACCTGTTTGTGAGCTAGAACGCACCCTCGCCAGTGACTACCGTGGGAACAGTCCGCAGCAGAATTTTGCAGTCAAGCCATAGTGACCAGTTCTCGATATAGTAGATATCGAGCAAGGCTGTCTCGTCAAAGCTGAGCAGGCTGCGGCCACTGACCTGCCACAGGCCGGTAAGCCCTGGCCGTACTTCCAGTCGTTGCTTGTGCCATTCCTTGTATTGGGCAACCTCGGATGGCAAGTTTGGACGTGGGCCCACTATGCTCATGTCGCCTCGCAACACATTCCACAGTTGAGGTAGTTCATCCAGGCTGGTGCGTCGCAAGAACCGCCCTACGCGTGTCATGCGTGGGTCCTGGCGGATCTTGAAAGTGATGCCATTGCTCTCGTTCAATTCCAGCAGATTCTCTCGTTCCTCCTCGGCTCCCTGGTACATCGACCGGAACTTGTACATGTTGAACAGCTTGCCGCCCTTGCCGACGCGCACCTGACGAAAGATGCTCGGTCCTGGTGAGTCGAGCCGGATCGCCATGGCGAGCAGCGCGGTCAGGGGAGCTCCTGCGATCAGCCCTATTGCTGCCACGACGATGTCCATCCCGCGCTTAATCATTAGCGCCCCGCGCCCGATACGTGCCTCCCGTACGCCGATCAGCGGTATTCCCCCCAGGTCGTTTACGTCTACCTGACTCAAGCTCATCTGGAACAGGTCAGGCACGATGCGCGCTCCCACCTGTCGTTGGGCGCACTCTTGGACGATACGCAGCGTCTTGCGGTGGGACATCCACGGCAGCGTGATGATGACCTCATCTATTGCCTGCTCCTCGATCAGCCGGGGCAGATTGTCGATCGGGCCTAGAGCTTTGAGACGACCGATGTCAGTCTGCCCCTTTTCGAGATCGTCGTCCACAAATCCGACGATCTGATAGCCGAATTCGGGCCGTGCGACGATGGTGCGCATCACCGTGCGTCCCACTTCACCGGCGCCGACGATCACGGTGCGGGCGATGCCGACGCCGCGAGCACGCAGTTGGCTCAGGGCGATGCTGTACACCAGTCGGGAAATGATCAGCAGGGCGACAGCGATGATACCAGCCTCGATGAGCAGCAAGCGCGAGTACTGAATTGGACGCAGCCCGAAGGAGATAGCCATGAGGGCGACCATCGACTTTGCCGTGGCGTTGACGATCCTGTAGATTTGTTCGAGCAGCGTGCGCCCGCGCCACTGACGATACACCCGGTCTATCATGAAGGCGACTAGCGTAAGGACAGTGAAGAGGAGACTGAAAGGGATGTAAGCTGTTATTGGATGGTAATAGCTGATGTCGCGGAACCACTCCAACTCGTAGCGCACCCAGTAGGCCAACAGCATGCTGGCGTTGACCAGCAGTATGTCGAGGGGGATAAACCACCAAGGGGCGCGCTTATGTGCTGTCAAGTCTTTTCTCCTTCGGTCAGGGTAGTGCGCCGGTACGCTTGCGCTGTTTCTTGTGCTGTGCGCGCCCACGTGAATCGGCCGGCGTGGGCCAGGCCGCGTTTTCGCAGCTCTTGCCGTAGTTGTTCATCCGTTAGTAATTGGTTCAGTCCTGCTGCGATGGCCTCTACGTTGAAGGGATCTACCATGAGCGCCGCGTCGCCGGCTGCCTCTGGGAGCGAGGACACGTTGGAAGTCAGCACCGGCGTCCCACATGCTTGTGCCTCGGTCACCGGCATCCCAAACCCTTCGTATAGCGATGGATAGGCAAAGACAGCAGCGGCATTATACCACAAGGGTAGCTCCTCGTTCGTTATGTAGCCGGGAAAGATCACGTCGCTGCTCAACCCCAATGTCTCCACCCTGGCAAGCAGTTCGTCGTAGAGCCAGCCTTTCCCGCCTACTATGACCAGCTTGACTTGTCCATCACGTATACGTGCAAACGCCTCTGCCAGTCTGGTGTGGTTCTTTCGCGGTTCCAAGGTGCCTACGCACAGCACGAAGTGCTTTGGCAACCCCAGGCGCTGACGGAATGCTGCCACCTCACCGTCCGGCAGTGGCCGGAAGGCCGGATCGACGCCGTGGTAAATGACGTCGATCCGCTCGCGCGGGATGTTCAACAATCGCACGCTCTCGGCGGCGGTATGAGCCGAAACCGCGATCAGCCGTCTCGCGTGTTGCGCCGAAAGCCGCGTCATCACTGTCAAATAGAGCCGCTTGGCGGGCTGGAATAGGTCGGGGAAGCGGATAAAGCTCAGGTCGTGGATCGTGACGACCGCCGGGCATGGGGCAAGCAGGGGTGCAACGAGGAGTGGCCCATGCACGATGTCTGCCCTGATCTGACGCAGCACCCATGGTTGTACCACTTGTTCCCATACGATTCTGACTCCGGCCCGGCTCGTGGGCCAGCGGGATCGACGTTCAGGGAGGGATATGTCTGCGGGGAGTATACCCTCACCTAGTAGGACGGTGTAGCGTAGCCCGTCGTCGATCTGTCCGAGGTTTCGTAGCAGATGGTAGATGTACTGATGTACACCGGCGCTGCGATACCACGCTCGCCCTGATAGAAGATGGGCGTTGATGGCCACGTGAGTGGTATCGCGTGTGGCGGTGCCCATAGCAGGGAGGATTATATCACATTGCGCTGTGTCAGGCCAATCAGCCGGAAGGGTGCTTGACGAGTTCGTCTCTTGCCTGTAGAATGTCCCGCGATGGGGTCAATACCACTCGTCACCCTCACGACTGACTTTGGCACGGCCGATGGTTACGTGGGAACGATGAAGGGCGTCATGCTCGGCATCGCCCCTGCTGCCCGGCTGGTGGACATCTCCCACGAGATCGCGCCGCAGGACATCCGGCAGGCTGCCTACGTGCTGTATACCTCATACGCTTTCTTCCCGCCGCATGCCGTGCATCTGGTCGTGGTCGATCCCGGTGTGGGAAGTGCACGTCGACCTATTGCCCTGCGCACCCTCTCCGGTGCCTTCGTTGGGCCGGATAACGGCGTCTTTACCTACGTGCTGGGCCGCGAGCCGATAGAGGCACTGGTGGAGTTGCTTGATCCACGTTATCGCTTGCCTCAGGCCAGTTACACGTTCCATGGACGTGACATTTTTGCCCCGGCCGCTGCGCACTTGGCAGTCGGGGTTCCTATCGCTGAGCTTGGCCCGCCCGTGTCCGATCCGGTCACTTTTCCGCTTCCCCGCTTGGAGGTTGCGCCTGACACCATCGTCGGCGAGGTGCTGCACGCTGACCGCTTCGGCAACGTGGTCACCAGCGTCGGGAGGCTCCTGTGGAGCCAGAACGAGCTTTCGGTGGATCCTGCCTTTGGGCAGGTGCAGGAACAGGTGCAGTTTGATGCGAACGAGGTGGTGGTCGCGGTGGCCGGACGGGACATCTCCCGCGTCCGGCGTACGTATGCGGAGGTGGAGCCGGGTGAGGTGCTGGCCCTGGTGGGCAGCAGCGGGTACCTGGAGATCGCGGTGCGAGAAGGGAGCGCCGCCCGCAGATTGGGGATACGCCCTGGCGACGAGGTTGAACTGAGGTTGGGGTCATCTCCTGGCAAAGCTATGGAGTAACGAGAATGGCGGAATTCGTGATTGAGGGGGGCATTCCTCTCTCTGGAACTGTGACGCCCAGTGGGAACAAGAACGCAGCGTTCCCGCTGATGGCGGCTTGCCTTTTGACCGACGAACCGGTCATGCTGCACAACTTGCCCGATATTGGCGATGTGGAGACGATGGGCAAGCTGCTGTCCTCTTTGGGTGTCTCTGTAGATCAGATCGACTTGCACAACTGGCGCTTGCAGGCCCGTGAGGTACGTGCGTCCGAGTTGCCTTCACAGCTCTTCGGACACATCCGCGGCTCTGTGACGCTGGCCGGACCGATGCTGGCTCGGACGGGCACGGTGCGCCTGCCCCGGCCGGGCGGCGATATGATCGGGCGGCGGCGGATGGATACTCATTTTCTGGCGCTGAACGCGCTGGGGGCCGAGGTGGACCTCGATGGCGCGTTCTGCCTGCGCGGCGAGCGGCTGCGCGGGGCCGATATTCTCTTGGATCAAGCCAGTGTGACGGCGACCGAGAATGCCATTATGGCCGCTGTACTGGCCGAGGGCACGACGGTGATCCGCAACGCGGCCTGCGAGCCGCACGTGCAGGATCTGTGCCAGATGCTGTGCCAGTTCGGTGCGCAGATCGGGGGTGTCGGTTCCAACACGCTTACCATCCAGGGGGTGGAGCGGCTCGGTGGCGGAGAATACACCATCGGGGCGGATTATATGGAGGTGGGAAGCTACATCGCCCTTGCCGCCGCGACCGGCGGCGAGTTGCTCATCAAAGACGCCGCGCCGGAGCATCTGCGTATGGTCGCTTTGGTGTTCGATCGGTTGGGCGTGCGGTTTGAGGTGCGGGGGAGGGACGTCTTCGTGCCCGCCGATCAATCCCTCAAAGTTGTGCTTGATGCCGATGGGGCGATTCCCGAGATCTCTGACGCACCGTGGCCGGGTTTCCCCGCGGATCTCATAAGCATCTCTGTGACATTGGCTTCGCAGTGCAATGGAACAGTCCTGGTCCACGAAAAGATGTTCGAGAGCCGTCTCTTCTGGGTCGATAGCCTGATCTGGATGGGGGCGCGCATCATCTTGTGCGATCCGCACCGGTGTGTGGTGCAGGGACCATCGCCATTGCACGGCGACGAGGTGTCGAGCCCTGATATCCGCGCGGGCATGGCGCTCCTCATCGCGACCCTCTGTGCCCGGGGGCAGAGCGTCATCCGAAACATTCGCCAGATCGACCGGGGCTACGAGCGGGTGGAGGACAAGCTGCGCACGCTGGGGGCCAGGATCGAGCGGGTTGATGAGTGTTGACCAATGTGGCCTCATAATGTATAATGTAACCACAACGCGATTAAAGGAGATGTAGGGATGGAGAGCGTGGGCATCCGCGAGCTGAAGAATCGGCTTAGTCATTACTTGCACGCGGTCCGACGGGGCGAGAGCGTGATCGTCACGGCGCGAGGCGAGCCCGTGGCCCGCCTGGTGCCGGTTGCGCCTTCAGGGAAGACGGCTCTATCACCTGAGTTGGAGGGGCGAATGTGGGAGTTGGCTGCTGAAGGGTCTTTGGCGTGGGACGGTGGGCAGTTTCGGGTGCCAGAGGCAGTAGCAGTCAACAAAGGCCCAGGGCTGCTCAGTGACTTGGTGGTGGAAGATAGAGAATGATCGTCTACGCTGACACCAGCGCACTGGTCAAGTTGTTCCTCACAGAGGAGGGTTCAGAAGCCACTCGCGATATGCTCTTTCACACCCAGGCGATGGGAACGGGGTTGTTGACGCGAACGGAGCTGGGGGCAGCGTTGGCAAGAGGCGCTCGCCGCGGCTTTTTCTCTGACGAGGAAGCGTTGGAGGCTCGGAAGCGTTTGGAGGCAGCTTGGCCCACTTGGATCCGCATCGCTGTGGATGAGAGCCTGGTTTCTCAAGCTGAAGCGCTGGCATGGGAATATGGCCTGAGAGGATATGACGCTATTCACCTTGCCTCGGCGTTGACGTGGCGCGAGCAGATCGAGCACCCGGTCGTGCTGGCGACCTTTGATCGGGAGTTGTGGGAAGCAGGTCAGCGAGCCGGCCTGGAGGTTTGGCCGGAAGAGTGATAGCAGATGAGCGCCAAGGGGTCGGACCGAGTGGGCTGAGGATTGTTGAAAGCGACTATGGAGCGCAGGTGGCCTGCGAGTAAACGATCGTCTTGCCGTCAGGCGACCAGGCTGGGGCAGCTATCACGTGACCGGTATCCATCGGAACCTCAAGTAAACTATGTGTCTCTCCTGTTGCCATTGTAACAACCCCGATCTGTTCTGCGCAGCACGCGTATCTCGCGTAGTACAGGAGTTGGTCTCCATCGGGCGACCAGGACACGGACGCGTATCCTCCCAGTGCTGTCCAGGCAGGCATCGTAGTAGCCTCTCTTTGGCTCAGTGGTACAATCACTATACCCATGCCTTCGAATTCGTGCATGATGGGCGGGCTCCACTCCGGTGGGGGCACGAAACCCCACTTGTGTGCCGGAGTCACGATGGCTAGTTTTTCCTTGTTTGGCGACCATGCCACGGAATGAAACGATGCGCAAGGGCGATCGGGATGCTCAGAGCGGTCTTCGCAGTCCCGGGCCAGTATTTCTGTGGGAGTGGTCGGCTCTCCGGTGACTGTCGCAGTGTATATCGTCGATAGACCGGACGCCCGGAGCGAGGCTGATACGAAGGCGATATGATTACTGTCGGACAGCCAGTAGGGTGAGATCTCTGCGACATCTCGCTGAGTCAATCGCCTCATGTCGGCTCCGTTGGCGTTCATAGTGTGGATTTGCTCTGTATCTGCCCAGCTACCGACGAAGGCAAAGCGCTTGCCATCAGGTGACCATCTCAAGTCAGAGCACTGTCCCTCTAGCGTCGCGATGGAGCTTACTGTTCCGCTACTCAAGTCTAGCACCTGGATTGTAGTGCCATTGCGGACAAATGCTACTTTTTCTCCGTCGGGAGAGAACGTGGGCCAGGTATCGTGAACTTCTCCCTCCGTCAACTTGTCGCTTGTGCCCGTAGCTATGTCATAGGTGTATATGTGCCACCATTGTGTTTCATCGTTGCTGCACCTTGAAGGCGGTGTCCAAGGTGAGGAGGTCTGCATCGTAGTTGGTGTGGGAAGTGCGTGCGCGCAGCTACACAGGGATATCATCAGGCTGATCCCGAACAGCCCTGGGAGTTTGATTCTCAACCCTTCTCCTTTACGGCACGATGTAGGTGTTCACCACATTCCCTGCCGCATCGCGCAGCGTGATCAGCTCCCCGCTGTTCCAGGCCGGGGCCGTGCGACCCCAGTAAAGGTCCGTGGGCGTGGACATGCCCGCCGCCGAATGCACACGCACCTCCGCCTCATCGAAGAGGATGAGCGACGGGAACGCGAAGGTGTTCCCCTCCGCATCCGACAGCGTCCATGCCTCCAGGTTGGCCAGCCCTCCCCGATTGCGCACGATCGCGACCTCGGCCGGCAGGTTGCCGGATCCCAGCACCACGCCGATCTCGACTACGGGCGGACCGGAGGGAGTGAGGGTGGGGAGAAGGCCCAACGCAGGCTCTGTCGTGGAGGATGTATCGGGAACAGGTGTGTCGGTCGGTACTTCGGTGGGAGCGGCGGGCGTGGGCGTGACAAAGTGACCGGGGATGACGAGTTGCTGTCCGATGTTGAGTACGTCGGGGTTGGGGAGGCCGTTGGCTGACACGATTTCCTCTACTGTGATGCCGTATCTCTGGGCGATGGCGCTCAGGGTGTCCCCTTCTTGGACGGTGTAGGCCAACGGTATCGGTGTTGGAGTAGGCGTCGGTGGTAGGGTCAGCGTAGGGGTTGCTTCTGCTGCAGATGGAGGTGTGGGCGACGTCGCTGTGGAGGCGGGGGAGGCAGGCTCTGCGGTATGGCCCCACACCAGCAGGATGGTCAGTACGACCGCTGCCAGGATGATGACTACGATGAGAAGACCCCAGGCGCGCGAGCGCATGTCTGTGGATGACCTCCTTGCTTGCGTGAGCATTGTTATTCTATCACACGTGTACCAATTTACCAGTTTCCCAATCTTTCGCTCTCATGATACACTTTGACCGAGGGGGTGCGTATGCCGACGACACTTTTGGTGAAGCATGCCGACCTGCTGGTGACGATGGACGATGACCAGCGAAGCGTCTTTGATGGCGGCCTGTTCGTGCGCGATAACGTCATCGAGCAGGTCGGCCCGACTGCGGAACTGCCGGCTGATGCCGACCGCGCCATTGACGCGCGGGGGATGATCGTCCTGCCCGGCTTGATCAACTGCCACCACCATCTCTACCAGACATTGACGCGCGCGCTGCCGGCGGCGCAGGACGCCACACTGTTCGACTGGCTCAAGGCGCTCTATCCTATCTGGGCCGGGCTGACACCCGAGGCGATTTACACTAGCGCGCTGGTGGGGTTGGCCGAGCTGATGCTCTCCGGTTGCACCACGGCATCTGACCATCTCTACATCTACCCCAACGGCTGCCGCATCGACGATGAGATCCGCGCCGCGCAAGAGATCGGCGTGCGCTTCCAACCATGCCGTGGCTCGATGAGTCTGGGGGAGAGCAAGGGTGGGCTTCCGCCGGATCGCGTGGTCGAGGACGAGGCGTTCATCCTCAAGGACACGCAGCGCGCCATTGAGACCTATCACGACCCCGACCCCTACGCGATGGTGCGCATTGCCGTCGCGCCGTGCTCGCCCTTCTCCGTCACGCCCGACCTGATGCGCGAGGCGGCGGCGTTGGCGCGCTCCTGCGGCGTGCAGCTCCACACTCACCTGGCGGAGACGTTGGACGAGGAATCGTTCTGCCTGCGCAAGTTCGGCAAGCGGCCGGTGGCCTACGCCGAGGAGCTGGGCTGGCTGGGTGACGACGTGTGGCACGTCCACTGCGTGCATTTGAATGACGAGGAAGTTGAGCTTTTTGCTCAGACGGGCACAGGCGTCTGCCACTGCCCCAGCTCCAACATGCGGTTGGCCTCCGGGATCGCGCCGGTGCGGGCTTATCTGAATCACGGCGTGCGTACCGGCATCGGCGTCGATGGCTCCGCCAGCAACGATTCCTCCCATCTGCTGGCCGAGGCGCGCCAGGCATTGTTCATACAACGTGTGTCAGGCGATCCGGCAGGCTTGAGCGCCCGCGAGGCGTTGTGGATGGCGACACGGGGTGGGGCGGCGGTGTTGGGCCGGGATGACATCGGCCAACTCGCGCCAGGCAAGGCCGCTGACTTTATCGGGCTGCGCCTCGACCGGCTGGACTATGCCGGGGCGCTGCACGACCCGCTGGCGGCGCTGGTCTTTTGCGCGCCGCAGCGCGTGGACCTCTCCGTGATCAATGGCAGGGTCGTCGTCGAGGATGGGCAACTCTTGACGATCGATCTGGGACCGGTGATCGAGCGGCACAATCGGATCAGCCGGGAGTTGGTGGGTGGGGCAGGTTGACGCTCCTGGCTTGATGTGTTAAGATAGCACAGGAAAGTAGCTCAAGTTGTGCTATACAGGAGGTATCGGATGTGGACGGTGCAGAGTACTGACTTACGGCGGCAGGTGCGGGCCATCCTAGACCGCGTTCGGTTGGAGGGGGAGCCGGTGATCGTCCGCAGTTATGAGACGCCCCAGGCGGTCATCATTCCCTATGAAGACTTTGAGGCGTATATGGAATGGCGAGCGAGCGCCCGGAAACGCGCGACCTGGCTGGCTGAACTGCGGCGTATCGCGGAGGATGTGAGCGCCCGTGCTGCTCTCTCGGATGCAGAAGCAACGGATGTGATTGATGAGGCGATCCGCGCAGCGCGGGAGGGCTGATGCGCGTCGTCATGGATACAAACCTCCTGGTCAGCTATTTGATCGCCCATCGGTCTCCGATGGCTGAGATCATGGACGTCCATCTGGCGCGCGGTGATTTTGTTTTGTTGACCGCGCCTGTATTGCTGGAGGAGCTCGACCGGGTGCTGCGATATCCCCGGCTGCATCGCTACTACGACACCGAGACGCGGATGCGTTTCGTGGCTCTCGTCGCCGCGCTCGGCGAGATCGTGGGCCTTCCTGATGAAGCACCGCCGCGTATCTGCCGCGACCCTGCTGACGACTGGGTGATCGCCTGCGCGTATGCCGGGAACGCCGACGTGATCGTCAGCGGAGATCGCGATCTGCTGGATCTGGGACAGGTGGGGCGTGTCCCTATTCTCTCCGCCCGTCAGTTTCTGGAAAGGGTTCAGGATGATAGTGACTGTTCGACGAATGGTAAAACAGGCATCGGTGGGGCGCTGCACCACAGAATACCACCCTAGGAGCGCCAAAGTGGGAGAAGATGTATCAAGAAGGTCGGCTTTCATAGCTCCAGTGGGGAATTTAGAATGCGTTCCCAAATTTCGAACAGTCACGGATGATACGAGGGGAGGAGCATGATGGGTTACTTCAAGTGTACCAGTATGAGCAGCAAGGATTACCCCCAAGAATGGAATGCTGTGGTCGGGCAGATTCGAGCTTGGCCTGACGATGACAAATATCGTGGATATCAACGGCCACTTCCTGTGGATATCTCCCACCATCTTGAAGCCAAAGCCCTATACGTGTTCACCATGGCGCGGCGTTGGGTGCGTGCAGTCTATCTACTTGCCAGAGCTACAAGAGATTGGGTTGAAAGCAGGGGGAATGCCCTGCCCGATGGAGAGGAGTGGAAATTGGTATTCGTTGAGACAACCTCTCTGTTGTTTCCAATGACTGAACTGGTAGGGCACGCGAGGTTGGACGATCGAGAGGCCAAATCAGCCTATCGGAAAGGCGAAGTGCCTGTGGTCGCGAACCTGTGGGCAGGGCTGCATTGGCTACGTGATCCGAAATGGCTTCCCCGAGTAAAAAACGACCATCTGAAAAGTGACAAGCGCAAGCTGGACAGATGGGGAATTGGGCGTCTGACGTTTCTTCGCAACTATTTCCTGCATGGCTCGAAAGATGCCGAGGATAAGAAGCTTGGACCGATTCCTGTTGCTGACATCATGAGCTACGAGCTGCCGGGAGTTCTGGCACGGGAGGCAGAAAAAGCCATGCCCGTGTATTGGGAGCAACTGAAGCAAGACGATGGTACTCAAAAATGGGCAGAGCGATTAGCGCGTGCTGACATCCGGCCTTTCCAGATACAAGGCTCTGGAGTCTTTGAGGCTGGTTTGGTTGATCCCGATATCGTTGATTATCTTGATGGACACGTAGACATCTGGGGCGTTCCCAGGACATAGCTGTAGAGTCGCGGCAGAGGGTTAGAGGATTTGCAGTGAGAAGCCGGTTACAGCAGGGCATTGACAGCATTAAAGCGGGAGACAAGGTCTCAGGAGCTCGGCTGCTTACTGATGTGCTGCATGCCAATCCGCGCGACGAATCGGCTTGGCTGTGGATGGCTTACGCGGTCGACGACATCGGGCGAAAGCGAGACTGCCTGAAGCACATGCTGGCGCTCGACGAGGGCAACGTGGGAAAGGCAGGCCTCTGCCTGCTCTCCTATGACTACCCTGCCCTGCAAGGAATCACGGAAGAAGTAAGGCGCGACTTTGCGTTTACAGTCGCCTGGCGCTACGGCTGCCAGCACTTGATCTGGGATGGTGCCACTGAACCGCTAGCCGTCCTCGTGGGGACGGACTATGTCCTAGATATCGACGTGGGCGATCTGAACAAGGGCTTGGGTACGAGCCCTACCGACGATACCATCTTGCCCATACCCTATGAGCAACGGGCAGATCTGTGGCCAGGTTTGCACTCTCTACAGGCATTGTCTCTTCCCGCTCGCAAGGTGTTCGTGAGGGCGGTGCAAATGGTCGATCTCAGATCTGGCTTCGTGGAGTACCGCCCTGAATCATTCTTCACTGATCGTCTAGCGTGTAGCACTGGACTCGATGACGCTCTGATCGAACTCGGAGAGGCCGGGTTCATCGACCTCAACCCTGCGCCGACTGATCTGCTGACACACCTGACTGCCAAGGACCTGAAGCAGTTCGCTTTCGATCACGGTGTGAAGCCGCGCGGCTCTAAGCACGAGTTGATTCAGGAGCTCGTCGCCAGTGTTGTCCCGGAGGCAATCGAAGGGCTGTTGAGAGAGAAGCTGTGGGCTGACACAAAACGCGTTCGAATCGTCGTCGATAGCTTTCCTTTACTCAAGAAGTACATATGGGCCGAGATACACCGTCTCGACTTGTATCTCGGGTGGGTACGGCTTGTCCACTGCCTGCGCTGGTCTCCCCCGAGAGTCTTCTCTGAGCCAGCTCACTCCGCTGCCGACACATCGACAGACCGCGACATGCGGCCGCGTGCCCGCTGGGGGTGATCGCCTTCCGGGATTAGCGAGAACGGAACTTCGGTTGGTGCGCGGGATCTGGGACTTGAGGTGCGACGAGATAGTGAGGGAGTTAGCCGACAAGTACGCTTGGGATGCACCCTGGTATATCAAGGACGGGACTGTGGCCTACTTACCATCTGACAAGCTAGAGCAGTTCAAGCAGGCATGCGAGGAAAACGAGACACACGTCTGGTACAACCTTCTGATGTACTATGGCGAGATGCGTTTAGCCGAGATGAAGGTTGAGATCCGTGAAGCACGGGAACTCACGTGCGCCGAGTGTGGGAGGAGGTTCCTTGAGTCATCGATCCCGGTGAGTGTGGCGCAACGGCTGGATCACCGCATACGGTTCTGCCAGGATTGCTACACAAAGGCGTTCTATGAGCCGAGTAGGAACTCGGTCTGTTTGAGCCGAGATGACATGCTTGAACGGCTTGCCTCACTAGCCGCCGCGTTGGAGGGCGTGCCGTCGGGTAAGTTCGTGCAGAATCCACAAGTTGCAGGATTCTCTGATGAGAAGCTGGTCGCCGTGATACGGGCGCTGATCCACATGCCCCCTTACGCAGCATTCGTGAATACCTTCGGGTCGTGGCTGAGGGCGCTCGTCTTAGCCCGAGTCCTCGAGGATGGCGTACAACGCACAGGTCGCGGCATACGGTGTATCGCCAGCGATGGGCATGAGTGCCTGTCCCTATCCGAGAAGACAATCGATGATTGGCTGAGCGCACACGATATTTCCCATGAGGTAGAGCCTGCCTATCCTCCTGATCCTCAGCTGAACCCCACTGGCCTTCGGGCCGACTGGAAAGTGGGGGAGGCGTTCATTGAGTACGCCGGCATGATGAGTGAGCCCGAATATGCGGCAAGAATGGAGACTAAGAAGAAACTATCTGCGAAGTTTGGCATCCCATTGATTGTGCTGGAACCGGAAGACGTGCTGAACCTCGATGAGAAACTAGCTCAGTTCCTGGACGAATAAGACTGCCCTCCACCACGGATAGGTTCGAGGATGGCACTGGCAGTTCATGGCAGACTCAATATTAGCGGCGTAGATGATGCTTCTGTGCTGCAACAACCATTCTACCTTGCATACATAGCGGGAGCTTCTGATGAGAAGAATCTCTAGCGCAACCCTGCTCATCAAGGGCGGCACGCTTGTCACGCCCGAAGGCGTCGTCGAGGCCGACCTGCTGGCGCAGGGAGAGCGCATCAAGGCCATCGGGCGCGATCTGCCGGTGGCCGACGACACGCTGGTGGTGGATGCCACGGGCTGCTACGTCCTCCCCGGCGTCATCGACGCCCACACCCACGTCGCCCTCAATACCGGCATCTACCGGACGCCCGACGATTGGTTCGCAGGCTCCCGGGCGGCGGCCTGCGGCGGCGTCACCACTGTGGTCGATTTCGCCACGCAGTTCCCCGGCCAGACGCTGCGCGAGGCGGTCGAGGCGCGGCTGGCGGAGGCGCGGGACGCCGTCATCGACTATGCCTTCCACGTGATGGTCACCGACCTTGGGCCGGGCCGCAAGGGGGAGTTGGCCGATCTGATCGAGTTGGGCGCACCCAGCGTCAAGCTCTACACAACCTACCGTCCCAACTACTACGCCGACGACGCGACGATCCTGCGCTTGATGGAGACCTGCGCCGATCTGGGTCTGCTGCCGCTGGTGCACTGCGAGAACGACGCACTGGTGACGGCTCAGACGGAGGCGCTGGTCGCCGCCGGGGAGACCGGCTGGCGCTACCATGGCCTCGCCCGCCCGGCGCTGGCGGAGCAGGAGGCGGTCCAGCGGGTGCTGCTCCTGGCCGAGGCTGCCGGATGCCCGGTGCACATCGTCCACTGTTCCACTGCCCGCTCCGTCGCGCTGGTGGCCGAGGCGCGCGATAATGGCCAAGAGGTCACGTGCGAGACGTGTCCCCAGTACCTCCTGCTCGACAACACCGTCTACGCAGGGCCGGAGCCCTGGCGCACTATCCTCCAGCCACCCCTGCGCGACCCTGACGAGCCGGACCGGTTGTGGACGCTGGTCGGGGCGGGGGCGGTCGATCAGATCGCTACCGACCACTGCGATTACACGGTTGAGCAGAAGATGGCTCAGGACGACTTCACCCAGACGCCCGGCGGCCTGCCGGGGGTGGAGACGCTGCTGCCGCTGATGGTCACCTATGGGGTTGCTGATGGATGCTTGGCACTCCCGCAACTGGCGGCGCTTCTCTCCACCAACCCAGCCCGCATCTGGGGGTTGTGGCCGCGCAAGGGGGCGCTCCTTCCCGGCTCCGACGCCGACGTGGTGGTCTACGACCCAGCGCCGGAGGGGGAGATCCGCGCCGACGACCTGCATTACGTGGCGGGCTACACGCCCTACGAGGGCATGCGCGTGCAGGGGCGGGTCAAGGCGACGATCTCGCGCGGGCGCGTGATCTACCGCGAAGGGCAATTTGTGGGGCGTAAGGGGAGAGGGCAGTTTGTCAAGCGGCTGTTGAGATGACTGACGCGGATCTCTTGACCTGGATCGGCTTCGTCTACACGAGACCTGAGGAGCGGGAGGGGAAACGAACAGGAAAGCAGTTGCGGTAGCGGCGATCCTTGGGATCGCAGCGATAGTCCTTCTCGCGATTTGGAGAGCCGCGCCGCCGGCAACGCATAGCACCAGCGCACCTGGCGGGAGGGCGACCGTTGTTCCTGCATCCACCGTACAGAGCGGCCTCGCCGCCGGCAAATTCGTGACGGTCAGCGACGGCAAGTTCGCGCTTGCCGGTCGCGCGTACTACTTCGTCGGCGCCAACTTCTGGCAGGGGATGAACCTGGGTGTGGACGGCCCCAGCGGCGACCGGGCTCGACTGGCCGAAGAGCTGGACCGCCTGCAGCAGCTCGGCGTGACGAACTTGCGCGTCGTGGCTTCGTCCGAAGGCCCAGACACGGAGCCTTACCGCATGGTCCCTGCGCTGATGATCTCGCCGGGCGTGTACAACGAGAGCGTTCTCGACGGACTGGACTATCTCTTGGCGCAGATGGGCCAGCGCGGGATGCGGGCCGTGATGGTGCTCAACAATTACTGGCACTGGTCCGGCGGCATGGCCCAATACGTCTCGTGGCACGAGGGAACCTCCATTCCGTACCCAGGAGACTGGTTTGCCTTCATGGCTTACTCGGCGAGATTCTATGCTTGCGCCGAGTGCCAGACGTGGTACCGCGATCACATTGAAACGATCGTCAACCGCACCAATCCGTACACCGGGCTGAAATACCGGGACGACCCGGCGATCTTTTCGTGGGAGCTGGCCAACGAGCCGCGCAGGTATCCCGGCGAATGGATCGACGAAACGGCGGCCTACATCAAGACACTCGACCCCAACCATCTGGTCACGACCGGCTCGGAGGGCACGCCGCCCTGGGAGCGCCAGAGCTTTCGCGAGACTCATAACGGCCCGGACATCGATTACGCGACGATACACATCTGGCCACAGAACTGGGGCTGGTACGATCCAGGCAATCCTTCTTCGTATCTGGCAGCAGAGGCAAAGGCGCGTGACTACTTCGGGGACCACGCGGCCGACGCGGCGGCGTTGGGCAAGCCGCTCGTGCTCGAAGAGTTCGGCCTTGCGCGCGACTGGGAGCCCCTGCACGATATCTACGACCCCAACTCGCCGATGACGTACCGGGATCGCTTCTACGCGGCCATGTTCGAGGAGGTGTATGCTTCGGCGTCGTCGGGGGGCCCGGCTGCGGGCGACAACTTCTGGGCTTGGGCGGGGCAGGCTCGATCGGGCGGCGATTGGATGGGCGACCCTCCGCACGAGACGCCCGGCTGGTACTCTGTCTACGACGCGGATGTAGCGACGTTGGCGGTCATTTCAACTCACGCCGAGCAGATGGCGCGCGTGCGGGAGTAGCGGGAGAGCTCTTCCCTGCTCGTCTTCCATGTGCTCGCTTTCCGTTGCTGGGGGAAGGCTATGACAACTGCAGATCTCTTCTACCGCTTTGGCTTGGCGCTTGCCATTGGTTTTCTGATTGGGCTGCAGCGAGAGTACGCCAAGGGCGGACCCGGCAGAGAGATCTTTGCCGGGGAGCGCACTCTGGCACTGATGGGCCTGGTCGGATGCACGGCGGCGATGGCAGCGGACGTACTGTCCTCGGCGTGGGCCTTCATCGGTGTGATCTCTCCGCTGTGCGCGCTGATCGCGATTGCCTACTTTGTGGCTGCTCGGCGCGGCCAGGTAGGACTGACCACCGAGGTCGCGGCTCTGGTGACGATCCTTGCCGGGGCTCTGTGCTACTGGGGCCACATGGCGCTGGCCGCGGCGCTGGCCGTGGCGACTACGGTGCTGCTCTCCCTCAAGGTGGAGACGGATGTGTTCGTCCGGCGCATCACGAGCGAAGATGTCTATGCCACGCTCAAGTTCGCCGTCATCACGGCCATCGTCCTGCCGGTACTGCCCAACGCGAGCGTCTTCGATTCCCCGCCGTTCGATGTGCTGAACCCGTACAAGATCTGGCTGATGGTTGTTTTCATCTCCGGCATCAGCTTCCTGGGCTATGTGCTGGTCAAGGTCGTGGGCTCCCGGCACGGCATCGGGCTGACCGGCCTGCTGGGTGGGCTGGTCTCCAGCACGGCGGTGACGCTGAGTTTCTCGCAGCGCAGCCAACAGCAACGTGAGTTGGCCAAGCCGTTCGCGCTGGCGATCATGGTTGGCTGGACGGTGATGTTCTCGCGGGTCGTGGTCGAAGTCGCAGCGCTGAACGCGGCGCTTCTGGGTGTGTTGTGGATGCCGATGGCGGCTTCGGCGGCGGCGGGGCTGGGCTACTGCATCTATCTGTACTTCTCGCAGCGCACCGATGAGGCCGGAGAGGTCAGGGTCTCTAACCCGTTCGAGCTGGGGCCGGCGATCAAGTTCGGCCTGATCTACGCCGTGATCCTGCTGGTCTCCAAGGCGGCTCAGATGTACCTGGGAAATGCAGGTCTCTACCTCTCCAGCATCCTATCCGGGCTGGCGGACGTGGATGCGATCACCCTCTCTGTGGCCGAACTGAGCAGCGTGGGCGATCTGACCCTGAGCGCCGGTGCGCGGGCCATCGTGTTAGCTGCGATGGCGAACACCGTGGTCAAAGGCGGCATCGTGCTGACGAGCGGGTCGGGCACGCTGCGCCGGGCACTGTGGCCGGGGTTCGTCCTGATGCTGGTTGCCGGCATCGGCGTGGCGTTCCTGGTCTAGGTTTTTGCCCTCGTAGGGGTTCAGTAGCGGTAGCGCCGCCGAATTGTCAGGCGAACGTGGCATCTGCGTCTGGTTTCCTGCCGTGTTTTCTGGTAGCCTTCTATTGGGAGGTTGCGGATGCGCAGTCTATTTGCTCCAGTCCCACGGCGGTTGCGGGCAATTCCCATCCTGTCGCTGGCTATCGTTTTGCTGGGTAGTGGCTGCCGAGCCCAGGGAGCGATCACCTCTGCAACCACGGCTGCGACCGCACTGCCCGCGCCCACTGTCATTCCCACCTGGACGCCCACACCAGCGCCTACCTGGACGCCAATACCTACCCCGACGCCGACTGGCCTGCATGGCCGCATCGTCTTCGTGCGTGAGTCGACGATCGGCAAAGGGCTAGCACCGGTGCCCAATCTGTGGGCTGTGCACCCCGACGGGAGTCGCCTGGAGCAGTGGACGTTTGACCAGGGAGGCATTGGGCTCTTCTACTCCTCCGAACCGTCTCCGCGCTTGGTTTTTGCCTCGGCTACCCAGCTGACGGTCGATACGAACGAGCTGCGTCGGATTCCACTACCGGAGCGATGCGCCCAGCGGGACGAGCTTGGCCCTGCGTGCTTTGACGTTGCATTTTCTCCAACAGGGCGGTATGTGACTTTCGTCATGTTTCCAGACCCCGAAATCCGCGGATGCTGGGGCGACCTGCAAGTCATGGATACTACAACGCTGCAAGTCGTGAAGAGTGTTCCCAGCGCCGGGCTTGTTCGTGGATCACAGATACTGTCGCCTTGGTTGTTTGGGGGCACTGTGAGGGCGGCTATGTCTATGCCTTGGATTTGGAGACGGGAGAGATGGACGGTCTCGGAGAGGCAGGGGCAGAGTATTGGTCTCCCGACCGCACGGCCTTTGTCACGGTGGCCGAGCCATATCCGGGGCTGTGGCGACATATCTGGGCATACGATGTGGAAAAGCTCTCTCTCATCCATTCAGAGCAGGGGGCGGGGAGTTCCTTGGAGGATAGCCCCTGCTGGATGCCTGATAGCTCTCGCGTGCTCTACACGCGCCAGTCCCTGACTTATACCGGTTATTACACGGTTACCATTGGCCCGCGCCAGGTGTGGGCGATGGATCGACAAAGCGGAGACGAGCGGATGGTGCTGGGGGATGTGGATCACGATTACTTCATCGGTTGGTGGGGGGATTACAGGTGGTCGTGTGCCTGGCAAGGGGATTGGCTTCCTGTGCGGGCGACGCCGTGCCAACCCGTCACGACCAGCATCGACCCGTGGGGAAAGGACTGGGAGGTTTTGCATTGCGTGCTGTATGGTCAATACTGCCCCGATGGTGAATTCTTGGCGTTGAACTGGCGCACAGGCGAGGTGACGCCATGGGAGGAGGCTCCGCTGCCTGCCCCGACGCCGACTCTTACGCCGACACCAGCGTCAACACCCGGCCCGGACCTCTCTGTCACCCCCATTTACGTTGACCCCGGCTGGGCGTTCGCGCTCTACCCCGGGCCTGGCGGCGTAGGGCTATGGCGCGTGCCTGCCGAGGGCGAACCGGTCGTTCTGGTCGCGGACGGCCACCACTTTGCCTACGTTCCCTGACCGTCTGCTTCCTGACTTCCCTCCACAACCGCGATCTCTTTCTCCGTCAGCCCGTACAGCTCGTACACCAGCGCGTCGATCTGCCGGTCGGTGGCGTCGATCTGGCGCTCGTAGAGCGCCTTGCCGGCGCGTATTGTGGCGGCGGCCACCGTTTTGTCTGATCGTGCCCGCTCGTGCGCTGGGTCTCGCTTCGAGCCTCCGGCTCGCCTCAACCCAGCCTACCTACTCGTAGACTCTTACTTGCAGACCAAACTTTCCACAAGTAGCAAAAGCTCCACTTCCTGCTCTAACCTTACCAGATTATTGACTTGTACCCTTCCAAAGTCCCTACCGAACTGGCAATCAACCACTGCGCAGCGAAATATGTGGTCAGGTTCAAGGCGCGGGCCGGTTTGAACGCCCCCCGGAAGCGGTTGATCGCCAGAATTGTGTCCGAAATGACAAACAGAACCGCCCCGGCGAAGGCCAGAAGCGTCCCGCTTTGACCCGTTTGGCTCCACCGCTCCCAGGCTAACCAAGCCATAATCAGGATGACCACAACATAGATGAGGACCGGCGATTTTAGTTTACCGAGGGAGGGGGCGAGAATGATGTAGATAACAATGCCGTAGGTGACAAGGGGGATTAATGGCCACCATATCAGCGCACTAATCTCTGACACAAAAGCCACAATGTAGAAAAGATGCGCAATGAGAAATGCAATCAGCCCGGCCACGAACCGATCCGAGGGCAGCATCAAGAAAACATCACCCGCCATGGAAAAGACGAGACCGGTGATAATTATATACTTGTAGAACGGCAAAGTGGCCTGTCCCAGGATGGCGATCAGCCAGATGAAGACCATCGTCAGGGGTTTGAAGATGTAGACGTGTTGCCGTGGGCCGCGATATTCCGCCCGGATGTGGACGGAGGCTGAGAGTATGACCAATAGTACGAGTATGGATGTCAACATTTCTCAGACCTTCCAAGTGGACTTTTCAATAACAAACCCTTCCAGGTAGTTAGGGATAAGCCACCGACGGGTCCATTTAATCCGACAACGCCTTCATTTTAGCGTGTGCCTCTACCCTTTGCGCTTGGGCCGCTAACGTGTGATTATCCGAGTCGCATTCTACTCCCCTGGGGGATAATATTCCGCCTCGTCACATTCTCTATCCAGGACGCTGCCCCTACCGCCTACCGGCTTCCTCCACGATCTCGATCTCTTTCTCCGTCAGTCCGTACAGCTCGTACACCAGCGCGTCGATCTCGGCATCGAGTCGCTCGATGCGCCGGGCCAGGTCGTGGCGGCGGTCCTCTTTGTCCGCCTCCGCCTGGGCGTGCTCCTTCTGCACGCGCAGCATCTGCTCCACCAGCGCCACCACGCGGTCGTGGCGCGCCACGTCCGCCGGGTTGTCGAAGTCGATGCGACGGATGGGGAGCTTCTCAAGCGTCTCGATGTCTGTCTGTGCCATCGCTCTGCCCAGTTCCAGACTTATCAGGTGATAATAGTGGTTCAGTAACTTGGAGTTGAATATGGCAAGTATGTACTTCAGATTATGTCCGGCATCGTCTCTGAGCACAATGGAGTGAAGGTTATTGAGGTGGTAATACCCGCTATCGTCAAAAGCCGCGATCAGGCTGTCGCCAGTCTGGCGCATCAGCAGTTTCTCTCGTTCTATAATCTCTCTGTCCCACCCACCACTCCACAACAGTTCGGGGTCTATGTTGATGTAGTGCCCAGCATAATTCATAAGATACCGGTTCATCTCGCTACCCGAAATCAGCCCTTTATGCCAGGTTGGGCCTTCCTGCCTTGTACTGACGATGTTCTTCTGTCCTATCTTGGAGCGAATGCCAGTGTGTATGCTCACGAGTTCGCCGGCTTCAATGCCTCTGGCTTCTACTTTCTCCACGAGAGCCTTTGAGGTCTCATCAAAAAACATTCTGAACCTGTTGAAAGCCACTTTCTCGAAGTAACCTTGCTCATACGGGTATGTCTTCTCAAATTCACCTTTGTCAATCTCATCAGGACTTTGACAGAGTCTGGCGGTAACGAGATTCGATTCCCTGCAAACCTTGTCACTGGCTTTTTGGAGAAGGAGAATGACAGGCAGCCCGACAGTCCCACTGGGCCAGAAATCTTTGGCAAACAAGATGATCTCTTCTATGGTGCAAGTGTCCAGAATGTAACGACGAAGTTTCGAGAAGTACCTGCCCAGAAGGAAACTGTCAGGTACGATGAAACTGAACCGCCCTCCTTCTTTCAGCAGTTGTATTGCGCGGTTGATGAAGATAGCGTAGGTGCTGAGTTTGTATTCAGCCGAGTCAGGGTACCTTTCTCGCAGGTACTGATCCAGATGGGCTTCTGCTCTTTCGGCCCCGCGCAAGCCAAAGCTAACGTATGGCGGATTCCCTACAATTACATCGAACCTGCCCTGTGTCATGACCTCGGGGAACTCCTCTTCCCAATTGAACGGGTGCTTCTCGCGCCAGTCGGGGCCGAAGGCGGCCTGCAGTTCATCCGGCGTGCCGCTGACCAGGCTGTTGCCCTGGCGCACGTTATCCAGCATCGGCAGCAGCCCGCGCTGGTTCACCGCCTTGAGCAGCAGATTCAGCCGCGCGATCTCCACCGCCTGGGCGTCCAGGTCCACGCCGTAGAGACTGCCGGTGAGGATCTCCATGCGCCGCGCAAAGTCGTGCGCGTCGCCCGCGGTCGAGGCGGCCGGCTGCCCGCGCACACCGGCCAGGTAGCGATCCAGCACGTCAAAGGCCTCGATGAGGAAGGAGCCGGAGCCGCAGGCCATGTCGAGCACGCGCACCTGGCGCGCCTGCTCGTAGTCCGCCTCCTGCAGATAACGGCCCAGCGTCTGGGCGACGATGTACCGGACGACGAACTGCGGCGTGTAGTAGATGCCCTGCGCCTTGCGCCTGGCGCGCTTATCCACCACCTGCTTGCCCTCCGGGTCCTGCGCCCGGTGGCCCAGGTACTGCTCGTAGATCGTCCCCAGCACGTCGGCGTCGATGGCGTTGAAATCGTACTGGCCGTAGCCGCCGGGCACGTCGTACAGTCCCTCGACGATGTGCTCGAAGGGCGTCGCCTCGCTGGTCAGCTCCTCGCACAGGTGCGGCGTGAAAAGGCGGCTGTCGTAGACGGAATCGAACTCGCGAAAGAGCGCGTTGAGCTCGCGCACCAGGTCCTTCTTGCGCCCCTGGTCGCGCCACTGGCGCAGCATCGGCAGCAGCCGTCCCTCCTCGATCCCCCGGTCCTCGCAGGTGCGGATAAAGATCAGCCGGTCGAGGATGCGCTGCACGGCCTCGTCGATCTGCTCGACGCTCCACATCGGGTTGTAGGGGCGCAGCGTGCGGAACAGCTCGCGCCGCCACTCGGTCAGGTCGGCGAACAAGAGGCGGCTGACGGGGGTCTTTGTGGCCTTCTTGCCCACATCTTCGGCGGCTTGGTCGAGCAGCCCCTCCTCCATCGCCGGGCGCGAGAGCAGCCACAGGTCGTCGAAGCGGTCGAGGTACTCTTGCCAGTGCAGGTCTTTGAAGATGGCGCGGACGGGAATGGTCTCCTGCCACTCGGCGTTGAGGATTTTGAGGCCCTCAAAGTCGCTGAGGACGGCCCAGGTGACGCCCTTGAGCCAGGCGTAGTTGATCGCCTGCTGTGCCCAGCGAGGTTTTTCCAGGTCTCCGGGGATTTTCTTGGTCTCCAGGAAGAAGCGCGGGATGCCGCCGATGCGAAAGGCAAAGTCCACAAAGCCGCGCGAGACTTTTTCTTCGGGGCTGACCTCGCGGGTGTTTTCCGTGTTCCAGTCCAGGGCGCGGAACAGGGGCAGGATGAACCCCTGCCGCGTGGCGGGTTCGTTGTACTGCTTGCGGTTGTGGACGGTGAGGCTGGCGAACCGATCTACCAGCCGCTTGACTTCGATCTCGGCCTTGGCGTAGGATGTGGTCATTCGGTTACCTCCAGGTCTAATCGCCAGGGTGGAAGTGGCGGTTTGGTGTATTTTCCTCCGTCAACCCGTATGCCGGGGCGCCGATCGACTTATGCAGCTAGGTCGAAAGGCAAGTCGCTGATGTCGCGCAGATGTTTGCTTTCCCCAACAGGTTGAATGCCTCGCTTAAAATTGATCGCCTATATTCTGGACGGACTCTTTGTTGCACAACAACATGGGGGTCGCCTGGAACTGGATATCATTTTCATCCTTCGTCTAGAAACTTGCGAATGCGATTTCCCAAGTCTAGGACTAGCTCGCCAAAAAATGTGAGGTTGACCCCATTCACTAGACCACGAAATGGCCAAAAGAAATGAAAGTCTTGCATCGCCAGGAAGCTCGCGCCCGCCCCAAGGAAAGGGAGAAAGGGCAAGAAAACGGCCCTTCCCCCCTCCCCCTATTGGGCAAACGAATAATACCACACGGAGGGAGAGAGCGCAACTTCGACCATGCACCTGACGGACTTTTCTGAAAGTACAGACCTACTATGACAAGACGTGTCTGTTCAAAATTTGGGAACGTGTTCTGTATTCCCCACTGGGGCTGCAAAAAGACATACTTTTGGTGCAACTCGCCCCACTTCGATGCTATGTATGGCGCTATTTAGGGCTGACGCCCCACCAACAACCTATTTCACCCAATAGTGTTCAATTGTTTCACGAAGAGCCCTCCGCAGTAGCAGCACCAGCGAGGGCAAGTTGGGCAAGTGCATCGCGCTGCCCCTGTTCGTAGCCTAGTTGATACAGGCGCTCGTGCATCTG
>Ga0315545_1000081_pt1:0-85000 | contig 92229 bp, 77 predicted proteins | sample SalMarSW160210MG_FD_203096 | JGI IMG/M metagenome (GOLD analysis project Ga0315545, IMG submission 203096) | Salt marsh sediment microbial communities from the Plum Island Ecosystem LTER, Massachusetts, United States - Salt Marsh Sediment SW1602-10 ... | reverse complement strand
AAGGGGACGTTTTATTCGGATCAAGCCACACAGCACCTTCAGCTGTTTTGCCCATTTTTGCGCCGCTGCTGGTAGTTATTAACGGAAAGGTAATACCAAATACGGTTTCTTGACGAACCCTTCTGATCAACTCAACTCCGGCAACAATGTTTCCCCATTGATCACTCCCTCCCATCTGCAATCTACATCCATAATGATCATAGAGTTCCAGAAAATCATAAGCCTGTAAAAGCATATAGTTAAACTCAATAAAATTAAGGCCTTCTTCGGATTCAAGACGCATTTTATAGCTTTCGGCTTTTATCATACGATTAACAGAAAAATGTCGTCCAAAATCTCTTAAAAACGGTATATATTCTAATTTAGTCAACCAATCGGCATTGTTCAACATCAGCGCCTTGTCATCGCTAAAGTCGATGAAACAAGACAGCTGTTTTTTAATACCCGTTGCGTTCTCATCCACCATCTCAGGTGTTAGAAGCTTACGCATTTCAGTCTTTCCACTCGGATCACCCACAAGGCCTGTCCCGCCTCCTATAAGCGCTATAGGGCGATGCCCGTGTCTTTGCATGTGTGCAAGTGACATTATCGGAACAAGGCTCCCCACATGGAGACTGGATGCTGTAGGATCAAAACCGATATAACATGTTACTTGTCCGGCTTCGAGATACTCGTCCAGCGCTTTCTCATGTATTGTCTGATCAATAAAACCTCTTTTTTTAAGAATATCGATCAAATTCGACATGTTATTTTTACCTCATTTATAATTTTCAACTTATTTATTTGCATACTCTACCGCCCGGGTTTCACGTATGACCGTAACCTTGATCTGGCCTGGAAAGGTTAGAGACTCCTCAATTTTTTTGGCAATATCTCTACTGAGAAGCGTCGCCTCTTCATCAGAAATAATACCACTTTCGACGATAACTCTAAGCTCCCTTCCAGCCTGAATAGCATAAGTGTTGGCAACCCCATTGAATGATTTTGCTATGTTTTCAAGGTCTTCCAACCTTTTAATATAATTTTCAAGCAGTTCCTTACGAGCTCCAGGTCTTGCCCCTGATAAAGCATCTGCAGCTTGTATCAACAAGTCATACACCGAGCTCGGCGGCACATCTTCATGATGAGCAGCAATGGCATGCACGACCTCAGGTGTTTCACCGTATTTTTTTGCAAGCTTAGAACCGATTATAGCATGTTGGCCTTCAACCTCGCGATCAATCGCCTTTCCGATATCATGCAGCAATCCCATTCGTCTCGCCAGTTTCGAGTTAAGTCCCAATTCAGACGCCATAATACCACTTATAACTCCCACCTCAACCGAATGCTGCAGAACATTCTGAGCATAACTGGTACGAAACTTTAATCGGCCGATATAGTTAATAAGTTCGCTATGAATACCGTGAACACCTAAATCAAAAGCCGCCTGTTCTCCAGCTTCTTTTATTGTTAAATCAACTTCCTTCCCTACTTTTTTAACAACATCCTCAATGCGGGCCGGATGAATCCGACCGTCCGCTATTAACCGCATCAGTGAAAGCCTGGCAACTTCACGTCGAACCGGATTAAAACCAGACAAAATAACCGCCTCAGGCGTATCATCTATGATAAGATCAATACCGGTTGCCGCCTCAAGTGCACGAATATTTCGACCTTCCCTGCCGATTATTCGCCCTTTCATCTCATCGTTTGGAAGTTGAACCACTGAAACAGTATGTTCAGCGACAAAATCTCCGGCGTACCTTTGAATGGCAGTAGCCATGATCTTTGTGGCTTTTTTATCTGCCTGTTCTTTTGTTTCATTCTCTATCCTTTTGATAATTTTGGCACCTTCATATCGCGCCTCGTTTTCCATGGCTCTAACAAGAAGTTCCTTGGCCTGTTCCGCCGTTAAACCAGAAATCTTTTCGAGCTGTCTCTTCTGTTCTTCAATAAGTTGATTATATTTAATTTTAGTCTGCTCTATTTCTTCCTCTCTTATCCCAAGCTTTTTTTCTTTTCGCGAAATATCCCGTTCCCTACGTTCAAATTGATCTATCTTCCGGTCGATATTCTCTTCTTTTTGTATCAACCTTTGATCTTTTTTTTTCAATTCATTTATAGTTTCTTTGGTATCAGCATCAAAGTCACTTTTCATCTTGAAAAGTTTGTCTTTAACCTCCAGTTGGGCTTCTTTTATTAGAGTCTCTGATCTCCTCTTGGCGTCCTCTAATATTCGCGAAGTCTCCCTTTCAGCTGCCTTAACTTTCTGAGCTACAATTATCCCTTTAACCCAATAGGCAATTGCAAAGCCTAGAACGAATGCAATCATCCCTATTAATAAATTATATTCATTCATTAGCCTACTCCCTGAAAATATTTATATGTAACACTCTCATCAAGATTAAACCTTTACGTTTTACCTGAAGGTTCAATAGGTTAAATTTGATATCAGATAAAACTAAATTGCCCGCTTTACGATACGACTTATGAAGAATCTTATAATGATGCAGATTATGAATGAGAAATTTAGGAAAAGAAAGGTAAGGTATTTAAAAAAGTGCTTAATTCTGTGTGCACTTAATGTATCAATAGATTTGTATCGCCACTTCCCGCCGTATCAGATTGATAGTTATTCTTTGATCTGAATTAAGCAGGACCCCTGCCACAATGCCGTGTTGGGAGGTCTTTGAACCAAAAAAATAAAGTGGGCACCTTTTAATTTCTTTAGGCTTTTCTGTACAAGCAGAACATGCGCACCAAAATCAGGGAAGGCTCCCTTTAAATAGATGTTGGGTCAAGGGACATTTTCCAATCACAAACACGGCAGGGGTCAAACGCCTGGTTTAAAAAACATCAAGATCACATTTTATCCCGGGAGGATAACAAAAACTGCCTAAATTTGTCCTTGATAAATACAGGCATTAAGGGAGGAACAGGAAAGAACAACTTATCACATATTAGTGGTATAAACTTGTTAAAAACTTTTAATCATTTACCGTAGCATCCAATGCACGGATCAGGTTGGCTGATTTTTTAGAAATATTTGCCAACAAGTCTGAATAAAACCTTTTTCTCTCAATATTTTCATTAGCAATGTTAAGTGCGGCTAAAATCAAAGTCGCAAATTTAGTAACAGATGATTTGCTCGAATGTTGAGTTTCAACCTTAGTCACTTCTTTGACAAGGTAATCAGCAACCTCTTTAGCATTGGTTATGTCCGATTCTGTTTTAAATGTATAAGGCTGCCCAAAAAGTTCTATTGTTACAAGTTGTTCCAATGAATAAGTTCTTCTACCTTCCTAAGATCATCCCTTCTGGCCACTATTCAATCTCTGTAATATCCTCTAGTCTGACCAAAAGACTATCAATCTTTGACCGGATCAAAGCCTTCTCTTGTGTGTAATTGGTTTCAGCATCAACCTTACCTTGAAGCTCTTCCTCTAATCTCCTAATTTTATTCCTAGATTCTAAATTCGCCGCCTCAAGTGATTTATTAATGTCGATTAATTTTTCAACTTTTTTTTCAATTTCTTCAAATTGTCTTAAAATAAATTCGTTATCCAACCTTACACCTCATAATCTGTTTATTCGATATAATCTTTTATATAACCGAAAGTCAAGGTTTATTCCTTAACCTGTTATGCAAAATGTGTTCGAGCGTCATACGGTCATGTAGTGAATCCTTTGCTTTGAAAGAAAAAGGGCAAACCAAATTATCGGTCTGCCCTCATTATATAAATCCAACGATCATCTCCCATATCTCAGGGATAAATATAACCTCAAAAATCAAGGTTAATTTTTACTATTGCTTTGTTCCAGCAAGTTTTATTCGATGCAAGGCTCTTTCCAGAGCTGCCTTGGCTCTTGCAAAGTCGATATCCTCATCTTCTTTTTCCAAACGTTTCTGGGCTCGTTCCATTGCAGCCTGTGCACGTCCGGTATCAATATCACGCCTCCTTTCAGCCGATTCTGCCAACACCGTAAGCTTATCCGGAAGCGCCTCAGCAAATCCACCGCTGGCAAAAATATATCTTTGCCCCCCGTCTGCACCCGTATAGTGGATCGTACCTGTTTTTAGGGTCGTCAAAAAAGTGGTATGGCCGACAAGTACGCCAAACTCACCGAGACTGCCGGGAGCCACCGCAATTTGAACTTCTTCGCTAACAACCACTTTTTCAGGGGTAACCACTTCTAATGTAATATTTCCAGCCATCCGTTTGCCCTCATAACTAGATTTATTCGGCCATCTGTTTGGCCTTTTCTAGGACATCCTCAATCCCCCCAACCATGTAGAAGGCCTGCTCAGGGATATCATCGTGTTTTCCTTCACATATTTCTTTAAAGCCTTTTACGGTATCTTCGATCTTTACATAAGCCCCGGGGACATTGGTAAATACTTCAGCAACATGGAAAGGCTGGGACAAAAATCGCTGTATTTTCCGTGCTCGTGCCACCGTAATTTTATCTTCATCAGACAACTCATCTATTCCCAATATTGCGATAATGTCCTGAAGTTCTTTATATTTCTGAAGTATTCGCTGAACCTGACGGGAAGTCTGGTAATGCTCATCACCGATATAAGCCGCATCGAGAATTCTGGATGTGGAATCAAGGGGATCCACCGAAGGATATATCCCGAGTTCAACCAGTTGCCGTGAAAGAACAACCGTACCGTCAAGATGTGCAAATGTTGTCGCCGGCGCCGGATCGGTCAAGTCATCCGCAGGCACATAAACACACTGTACTGCCGTAATCGAGCCTTTGTCTGTTGACGTGATCCGTTCCTGGAGTTCGCCCAGGTCAACAGCCAGGGTCGGTTGATATCCAACCGCCGAAGGCATTCGTCCCAAAAGTGCTGAAACCTCGGAACCGGCCTGGGTAAACCGGAAGATGTTGTCGATGAAAATAAGAACGTCCTGCCCTTCTTCATCCCTGAAATATTCCGCTGCCGTCAGGGCTGAAAGTGCAACACGAGCCCTTGCTCCCGGAGGTTCGGTCATCTGTCCGTATATCAGGGCAGCCTTGGGAAGAACTCCAGAATCTTTCATTTCATAGTAAAGGTCATTTCCCTCACGAGTCCGTTCACCAACACCGGCAAAAACGGAAATACCGCCGTGCTCCATGGCAATATTGTGTACCATTTCCATCATGATAACGGTTTTTCCCACACCGGCGCCCCCGAACATTCCCATTTTACCCCCTCTGGGGAATGGCACCAGCAGATCAATAACCTTAACACCGGTTTCGAGAACACGAACCGTTGTATCCTGCTCCGTAAATTTCGGGGCTTCACGATGTATGGGCATCACCTTTTCCTGGCTGACCGGTCCCAAACCATCCACCGGCCTTCCGACCACATTAAGAACTCGTCCGAGTCCGGCTTCACCCACCGGCATTAATATGGGTTTGCCCGTATCCTTAACCGGCATCCCCCTGACAAGACCGTCGGTTATGTCCATTGCAATCGTACGAACAATATTATCGCCCAGGTGCTGCGCAACCTCAACAACAAGATTGCCGGGTTCATCGCTGATGGCTGGATTGCTAATCAGAAGTGAAGTATGAATCGTAGGAAGTTTACCCTGTTCAAACTCCACATCAACCACAGGCCCCATAACCTGCATAACTTTACCTATATTCTCTCCCATCTATAGACCTCCGAATCTGTTATTTGTTATTTGTTAATCGATCAACAAACAACGAGTGACTATTTCCCAGGTTTACCCTTTAAGGGCCTCGGCACCGCCGACGATATCCATCAACTCAGCGGTAATGGATGCCTGCCGAGCCTTGTTGTATGCCAGAGTAAGATTGTCTATCATATCGTCACAAGCCTTGGACGCATTATCCATGGCCATCATCCGTGCGGCATGTTCACTGGTGGACGTCTCCAGCAACGCACTGTATAATTGCACATAAACGCTCATTGGCAGTAACTCACCCAGAAGTTCATCAGGAGATGGTTCACAAATATGCTCCGCCAGATACGGCTTGTCCTGGTCTTCGGTCTCATCTTCAGCAGTTTCCAATGGCGGTATCGGAAGCAACTGTTTTATTGTCGCGACCTGTCGTCCCATGCTGATGAACTCTGAATAAACAACATAGACCTCGTCATATTCTCCATTAAGAAATCCGTCTATCAAGCCTTTGCCGACCGTGGAAGCAATATTGAACTTAATCACAGTCCCAATGACCTCAATATGCTCGCTTATGATAGGAATTTGTTTTTTACGACACCAATCACGTCCCTTTTTGCCAAAGTTTGTAACGGAGAACTCTATATCCTCTCCGGCTTCTTTTATAAATGAATCGGCTTTGGAAATAAGGTGTGCATTGAAACCGCCGCATAAGCCCCGATCGGAAGTGCACAAAATAATATGTTTTTTTATGACTTCCTCATGCGGCAAAAGAAGAGGGTTTGTTTCTTCTCCTGCTCTTCCTGAAAGACCTCCAAGAACTTCGGCGAACTTTTCAGCATAGGGTCGAAAGCCCTCCATATTGGTCTGGGCGCCACGCAATCTGGAAGCAGCCACCATGTTCATGGCTTTTGTGATTTGTTTTGTCTTCTTTACCGCACCTATTTTTGTTTTGACCTCTTTTAACGTCGCCATACAAATCAGCCTTTATAATTCAAGTTATACAATCGCTTCGCGATTCTATGAAACGTCCACCTTCGACGGACTTATAAAAAGGAAATTTCTATACTATTCAATTGCCTGTTATACAAATCAATAAACAACTATTTGATTGTATCCTTAAACTCCTCGTCATAAGCGTTCAAGGCCTCAGTCATCACTTTGTCAAGCTCATCTGATATTTCCTGTTTCTCCGCAATTTCAGTAAAAATATGAGCATACCTGTCTTCAATAAAAGAGTACAGGCCGGCCTCATATTTCTCTAAAACGTTAACCGGATATTTGTCGAGAAAACCTTTTGTACCCGCATAGAGTATGGTCACCTGTTTTGCAACCGGAAGCGGTTGAAACTGGGGCTGCTTCAAAACCTCAACGAGTCTTTCTCCACGGGAAAGCTGTGCCTGAGTCGCCTTATCCAGGTCACTTCCAAAAGCGGCAAACGCCTCAAGCTCACGGTACTGGGCCAGATCAAGCCGCAGAGTACCGGCCACCTGTTTCATGGCTTTGACCTGAGCGGCACCACCCACGCGCGACACCGAAAGTCCGACATTAATTGCAGGCCGAACACCCGCAAAAAACAGACCGGGCTCAAGAAAGATCTGCCCGTCGGTAATGGAAATAACATTAGTCGGAATATATGCTGAAACGTCACCGGCCTGGGTCTCAATAATCGGAAGCGCTGTCAGAGAACCGGCGCCCAGCTCGTCGTTGAGCTTAGAGGCTCGTTCCAGCAGGCGAGAGTGATTGTAAAAAATATCGCCGGGGTAAGCTTCACGACCTGGCGGACGTCTTAAAAGAAGCGAAACCTGGCGATATGACGCCGCCTGTTTTGAAAGGTCATCATAAATGATGAGCGCGTGCATTTTATTGTCCCGGAAATATTCCCCCATGGCGCATCCCGCATAAGGGGCGATATATTGTAATGTCGCCGGGTCGCTGGCACAGGCGGCAACAACCGTGGTATATTCCATGGCCCCGTGTTTTTCAAGGGCGGCCACTACCTGAGCAACCGTGGATTTCTTCTGGCCGGAGGCCACGTAAATGCAGTAAACATCCGTATCTTTCTGGTTAATGATGGCATCCACCACAAGAGCCGTTTTACCAATCTGGCGGTCACCAATGACCAGCTCCCGTTGGCCTCGGCCCACCGGTGTCATGGAGTCAACAGCTTTTGCTCCGGTATACATGGGTTCATGCACACCCTTTCTGTCAATAACACCCGGCGCAACCATCTCGACCCTTCTGGTTTCCTTGGTATCTATGGGTCCCTTGCCATCGATAGGCTCACCCACTGCTGAAACCACCCGTCCCAGGAGAGCTTCTCCCACAGGGACCTCAGCGATGCGGCCGGTACGCTTGACCATGTCACCTTCTTTGATACCGAAGTCTTCACCCATAACTGCAACGCCCACGTTGTCTTCCTCTAGGTTCAGCACAAGACCATAAATGCCGCCCGGAAATTCAACCAGCTCCATAGCCATAACCTTGTCCAGACCATACACTCTGGCAATACCATCACCCACCGACAAGACAACCCCTGTTTCACTCAATTCAACTTTCTTGTCGTAATCCGTAATCTGTTCCTTAATGATCTGACTTATTTCTTCAGCTTTTAGTTCCATTATACACTCTCACCCCTCTTTAAAGATTCTCTCATACTGAGTAATTGTGTTTTGATACTACCGTCCAAAACGAGATCACCTATTCGGGAGACAATTCCTCCGATAAGGCTGGGGTCTTGTTCAACCTCCAGAATAATATCTTTACCTGTCCTTTTCGACAGGGTGGTACGGATTTTTTCAACGGTTTCGGATGACAATTCAGTGGCCGAAACCAGACTGGCACGCACAATACCTTTTAGTTCATCGGCCAGTCTTTTATAAAACTCATTGATATCACTTAAAAACCCAAACCGTCCTTTGTCAAACAGCAAAAGCAGAAAAGATGACATCACTTTGGAAATATTTACTTTGTCAATGACTGCCTGCAAAACTTTTTTACGACCTCCCACGTCATAAAGAGGGTTTGTAATCGCCTTCTCAAGCTCTTTTTCACTTGTAATTAAATCTGAAAATCGATCAAGTTCTTCTTTATAAGTCTCAGCCTTATCATCCTCTTTGCCGATAATCAGAAGTGCCTTGGCATAACGCCGGGCTATTTTCAAATTCTTCATTATGCCACCACCTTCTCTAAATATTCATTTGCCAAATTATCCTGATCCTGGGATGTGATATTATTCTTTATCAACGTTTCAGCATTAACAAGCGCTTTTTCGAGTATATCTTGCTGCAGCTTTATTTTGGCCTGTTTAAACTCATGCTCAATATTGCGGCGGGCCTGTTCTTCTAGTTTCTCGACGGTCTTTTTCGCCTCATCGATGATTCTCGCCTTGGCCTCGTTTCCCTGCCTTATATACTCTTCTATAAGCTTCTCGGCCTCCTGTTCCAAATGCGAAAGCCTTTCAGTGTATTTTGCCAACTCTTTTTCGGCATCCTTTTTCTTAGCTTCCAGTTCACTGAGCTGATCTTTTATACCTCTAATTCTGGAATCAAGCGCCTGAGATACCGGCTTGCGTAACAGAAAAAAAAGGGCGATCACCAAAACAGTAAAATTCATGACCCGGTAGGTATCCGTCGCTATCCATCCTTTATGTGCTTCATGGCCGCCCTCGCCTTCCGACGACGCTGCAACCGTTCCGACAAAACAGAATAAAAACACGGCCAATATAACCATCATGGCTGAACCTTTTGCTATAATCAGATTCTTGCGACCAACACCGGACCGCCTTTTATTATTCAGGTTCATTAAAGAGCCCTCCCCAGAATTTTTTCACCAATAGCACTCGCAAAGGTATCCATCTCCTTTTGTAAAGATGCCCTGACAGCCTCGGCATCCTTTGCAACTTTTTCACGCACCTCGACAAGTTCTGCCTGAGCCTTCCGATTAATTTTATCGATTATCTCTCTTTCTTGGTCAGCAGCTTCTTGTAACAGGGCATTCTTTTCATTTAATCCTTTAGCCCTGGCATCTCTAATTCCCGAATCAAAGTCCTCGTTTTTTCCCTTTGCTTCCCTGTCTGAAGTCTCGATATTCTGCTCAAGGCTTGTAATTTTTTCCTTTCTTTGGATCAGAATGTTGCGAATTGGCCTGAATAAAATAATATTTAATACCCATATAATAAGGAGAAAATTGGCCATTTGAACCCAAAGCGTCCAATCAGGAATAACCGTTATTCCACCTGAGCCAAAAGCAACTCCCGCAAACCATAGAGAGGCTGATATAAAATAGAAGATAATCCAACCTTTCCGGTTAAAACCAACTATTTCCATTTATAGATCCTCCATCCATGAAACCTGTAAACGCTATATATAAAAAGCCATGTTTTTAACTCGGCGGTCTATAGCATCAGTGATAAAGGTTGTCAAAGGTTTTTTTTAATTTTTCTTTTATGTCTTATTTCCCGTTAAAATTAGATTTATTACATTGTTGCAACAAAGAGTTCAGGCTTTCATAGAGCAATTTCCATTGAAAATGACTCCGGATTCAATCAAAACAACTGGAGCCTGAATATCACCCACAACACGACCCGGCGGATAAACCTCAATTTTTTCCTTTGCATCGATTGTACCATTTACCTCACCCATGATTATTGCAACATCAACAATTATCTCTGCGTTCACAACAGCTTTTTCCCCTATAATCACCGTACCTTGATTACCACGAATTTTTCCTTTAACATTTCCGTCCAGCCTGACGGTATTATTAAACTCGATTGTACCTTCAATACTGGTGTTGGCTCCAAAAAAAGTGTTTATCTTTTCCGGCTCCTTTGTTTTTCTCATACATCCTCCATAACGCGGACAAGAAGGGGCAAAGCATCCGCTTAGGATGAAAGTGAATATACTGGAAATAGCTGAGGGAACATTGTCCGGTCAATTCAAGCATCATATTTCTCGATCATTCAATCAGAAAGCGCCTCATGCTTATACTCATTAAAAGGCCGACGCAAATCATTATGCTAACGATCGATGAACCTCCATAGCTGATAAATGGCAGCGTCACACCGACGATCGGCATCAGGCCCATAGCCATTGCAACATTAATAAAAACCTGCCAGAACATCATTGCCGTAATGCCTACAGCCAGAATAGTTCCAAAAGGATCTCTGCATCTATAAGCAATATTTAATCCCCAAATAATAAGCATAAGAAAAAGAGAAAGAATAACCACCGATCCCACAAATCCCCATTCCTCGGCCAAAACTGAAAATATGAAATCGGTATGCTGCTCAGGCAAAAAGGAGAGTGCGTTCTGAGTCCCTTTCAAAAATCCTTTGCCGAAGATCATTCCGGAACCTATGGCAATTTTTGATTGTATAATATGATAACCTGCACCCAGTGGATCACGGTCTGGATTTATAAATGTTAATATCCGTTCCTTCTGGTAACCTTTCAGTAAAAACCAGACCAAAGGACCGGTTATCGCACAAGAAGTAATAATATATAAAAGCGAGCGCCTTTCAATTCTTACAAATACAGTCATGAAACCGGCAATCAAGACCACCACCATGGCTGTCCCTAAATCCGGTTGTTTAACGATTAAAATAAAAGGAATTGCCGTCAATATCAAAGGGGTAAGAAGTTCTCGCAAGGAAAAACCTCTGGTGTCTGCAAATTTGGAATAGTATCTTGCCAGACTAATTATCACGGCAATCTTGACAAGCTCTGAAGGTTGAATTGAAATAGGGCCCAATATGAGCCAGCGCCTTGCGCCTCCTACATATTTCCCCATCATTAGTACATATATCAAAAGCAATATGCATACCGCATAGATTGCGGGAGACCATCGATACAATGATTTATAATTAATCAGAAAAGACAAAACCATGCCGGTCATCCCGATACAATACCAGATTATCTGTTTAAAATAGAGTGTTTTTTGCGGCGTGGGAGTCGCTGATGTTACCGCGCTGTATAGCGTAACAAGACCGAATAGTCCGATTAAAAAAGTGAGCCCCAATAAGCCCCAATCAAAGTATTTTACAAACCGCCGATCAAACATGGCCGCTACACTCCATTATTCCATTATTCCAATTGGGCCTGCCCGCTCGTGCCCCAGGCCGCCTCGCCTTGCTCAGCTGGCGGGCGAACTTGCAATGGCGGGCGGGGCGAAGCCCCTAAGTTCTACTATTGCTTTGAACTTTCAGCTTTCACCTGCCTGCCATATTCATCTTTTTCCAAATATGTCCTAATTATTTCCCTTGCTATGGGCGCCGCTGCAGTTGATCCGTGTCCTCCATGTTCTACAAATACGGCAACAGTTATTTGTGGATCCACCGATGGCGCATAAGCCACGAACCATGCATGAGCTTTGAACTGGTCCGGCATATCTTTTTCAGATAGATTGGGTTCATTATGACGTCCAACCACCTGTGCGGTTCCGGTTTTTCCACTGATATCAATACCTTTAATATGTGCAATTCGTGCAGTGCCTTTGGGACTGTTAACGACTTCCCTCAGGCCTTTCTTGACGATCGCCAATGTTTTTTTGCCGGCAGGCAGCTTGCCGATAACCTGTTTTTTGCTTTGAATAACAATATCACCAGCCACTGTTTTAATCGACTTGAGTATCAATGGCTTATATCTTGTTCCACCATTTGCCAATGCCGAAGTCAGAACCAGCATCTGCAGCGGCGTTGATAGATTATACCCCTGCCCGATGGCAACTGAAAGGGTCTCTCCTCCCTGCCAGGCAATGCCGGTTCGCCGCTTTTTCCAGACCGCGGAGGGAACCAGGCCTGCTGCCTCATCGTCCAGATTTATCCCGGTTGCAGAACCTAAACCACATGCCTTGGCGTAAAACGCGAGTCGATCTATGCCCAGCTTTTGACCCACCTGGTAAAAAAAGACGTCACAGGATTCAGCCAATGCTTTAAAAATATTTACACTGCCGTGCCCTCCATGTCTCCAGCACCTGTATATACGATTCCCGTATTTATAATACCCCGGACAGTTTATAGTTGTGTTTTCATCGATAATACCTTCCTCCAGCCCTGCAATTGCGGTTACAATTTTAAAAGTAGATGCCGGAGGATACTCACCTTGGATAGCCTTGTTTTCCATTGGCCTTAACGGATTGGAGATAAGAGACTCCCATTGTTTGTGTGACATACCGTCAACAAAAGCATTCTGGTCAAATGAAGGGGAGCTTGCCATTACAAGTATATCTCCTGTTTCCGGATCCATGGCTACCACAGCACCGGCTGCGCCTTTTAAAAGTGCTTCCGCCTTTTTCTGCAAAATGTAGTCAATGGTCAGATAAATATTTTGCCCGGGCAGGGCATCAACCGTTTTTAAGACTTTAACAACCTGTCCCATGACATTTACTTCGACCTGTCGTCCCCCTCGTTCTCCCTTCAAAAAGCGCTCAAACACCTTTTCCACACCAAACTTTCCAATAAAATCACCACCTTTACACCCCGGATACTTCCTTGATTTGAGTTCATCAGAATTGATTTCACTCAAATATCCGATGAGATGGGCGGCGCTCTGTGTTTTGATGTAGTGTCTCCGCGGCTTGACATTCAGGACAATACCGGGAAGATCGAACTTTCGAACCTCGATAGCCGCAAGGCCATCTCGCCCGATATCCTGTTTCAAAAGAATCGGTTTATAGAATGAAATACCTTTATTACTCCCAATTTTTTTCATAAGCTCCGACACAGGAACGTCAATCAGCTTAGCCAGCTTCTCAATAGTACGATCAACCGGTTTGGCATCTTTTAATATAATACTAAGATCAAACGCCGGCCGATTATCAACGAGAAGTATTCCATTACGATCAAAAATCATCCCCCTGAAAGAATCTGTACTTTGCAACCGAATACAGTTGTTTTCTGAAAGTCGCCTTAACTCCTGCCCCTCAATCACCTGAAGATAAAATAAACGTAATAAAAGAATAAAAAAGGCTCCTGCAACGCATAACATCACCCGAGTTAAACGTTGTTTGTACCAATCCGTGTCTGCGGTTTTTAAATATTTGCCCAAAGGGGACCTCAATGAATTTCTTGTATTAATTAGTGTCCATCCATAAATGGTCTTTTTACCCAATCTCTGCGTTATGCTCAAAAAATAATCCTCGAAATATCAACTATATGCCTGCGGTTATTTTTTTCGCATGCCTTGATCTTGAACCAAAATCCTCATTTATGGATGGACACTAGTGAGTTCGCTTCGCCCTTTCTAAATAATCCAAAAAATATCTTTGTTTTTCCCGCTAATAGCGGAAAAAATGCGAGAGGTACAATCAACTTTCTTTGACAAACACTTTTTTACGCCATCTATTCAATCTGTTATGAGAATAATTAAAAAACATCAGGAAAATCGGCCCGGTAAATATTGCCCACAAAACCTGCACCGTAACGGTGCTTATGGCCGCTGATAAAAACTGCGTGCCCGGTTTGAACATGGCAATGGTTCCTATAAATATGCAATTTTGCAGCAACACGCCCGCAGCAACAACAAATGGTAAAAGAAAACTGTCTCCTACATGTAAAAAGGTAACAATCCACCGAACCCCCACAAAGAGCCAGACATAGGTTGTTAAATACAGCCCAAAAGGACCTCCGGAAAGGCTATCCATCACAAATCCAAAAAAGAGTATAACAGGTATGCTTTGACGAAGAGAATGAGAAAGACTTAAATAAATGACAAACGGGGAAAGCAGATCATAAAACCCGTCAAAAATGTTAAAATAGGGCATAACCGTTGTCTGAAAAAGCACCAGACAAATACAAATGCCGACATGAAAACAATAGGTCATTGCTCGCTCTGAAACTTATCTTTTTTGGGGTTTAATACAACCAGAACCTCTTCAAGTTTTTCAAAATCAACGTATGGTGTAACTGATACTTCCTGAAAGATTCCTGAATTAGGTCTGATAACGCCCGATACGCGGCCCACCGGGAGTCCTTTTAGAAAAACGCCATCCAATCCAGACGAAACAACGGTATCGCCAACGGCAACACCTTTCTTGCGCAGAACATATTTAAAAAGGCATCGGTCCGAGGATGCGCCTTTAATAATCCCGCGCGCCCGGGTCCTCTGCACCAGTGCATCGACGGCGCTGTTATGATCAATAATCAGCAAAATCTTTGAATAATTCGTCGAAACCTCTGCAACCTGCCCCACAATTCCTTCAGGAATCACAACAGCCGCACCTTTTTTCACACCATCATGTTTCCCTTTATCTATCATTATCGTATTAAACCAGGGAGAGGAATCTTTGCCGATAACCTCGGCAGAAATTACTTCATCGGTAATGGTTTTCTGAAAATTAAGTAAGCTGCGGAGACGATTGTTGGAAAGCTTAAGTTCCTTATGCAGATTATCTTTTTCAACTGCATGACTTAAGGCTTTTTTATAAATATCATTCTCTTTTGCTGTTTCAACAAGAAAGAAATAGTGTACCCAGATATCTTTTACAAAACGAATTGAACGGGAAACAGCCTCCTGAAAAGGGGCAATTAAAGAGATAGCTATCCGCCCCGGACCATAAGATTGATAGTAGCGATTGGAAACAGAAAGGAGTATGATGTTGACAGCAATCAAAACGATCACGCCAATAATCATCACCATCTTTTTGGAGAACATGAAACTATATAATCACAACTTGTTTGAGGATTTCAATACTGTCGAGAGCTACACCAGAGCCAAGCGCCACCGTTGATAACGGATCCTCGGTTATAGTTATCGGAAGGTTGGTTTCCTCCCTGAGAAGTTTGTCTATATTTTTTAATAGTGCGCCGCCTCCTGTCAAAACGATTCCCCTGTCCACAATGTCGGCAGCAAGTTCCGGCGGCGTTTGTTCCAGAGCTATTTTGACTGTTTCTACAATAGCATCTATCTGCTCTGAAATGGCTACCCGTATCTCCTCTGAATCAATGGCCAGAATCTTGGGTATTCCAGATGCAAGGTCCCTGCCTTTGACTTCTATTGTCTCCAGATCCTGAGTTTCCGGGTATGCATTCCCGATTGTCGTTTTAATAATTTCAGCTGTCCGTTCACCGATCAACAGGTTGTATTTACGTTTGATATACTGAATGATCGCAGCATCCATCTTATTGCCGGCCACCCTGATTGATCTGCTGTAAACAATTCCCGCCAGAGATATTACCGCAACCTCTGTGGTACCACCGCCGATATCGACGACCATATTGCAGATCGGTTCAGTAATAGGAAGACCGGCTCCGATTGCAGCCGCCATGGGTTCTTCAATAAGAAATACTTCGCGAGACCCTGCAGATTCGGCTGATTCCCTGACAGCACGTTTTTCAACCTGTGTAATTCCGGACGGAATGGCAATAACAATTCTCGGCCTGACAAATGTACGCCGGTTATGGACCTTGTGAATAAAATGTCGGAGCATCGCCTCGGTAACTTCAAAATCAGCAATAACACCATCACGCATTGGACGAATGGCTACGATATGGCCGGGTGTTCGACCCAGCATATTTTTGGCCTCAAGACCAACAGCAAGAACACGGTTTTTCATTCGATTGTCCGTTCGAACCGCAACAACTGAGGGTTCATTCAATACAATACCCTTACCTTTAACATAAACGAGTGTGTTTGCTGTACCAAGATCGATAGCAAGATCACTGGAAAATGCACCTAAAATTTTATTTACAAATAGACCCATAACACCTCATATCTGCACTCGAAAAGTGCTCATACCTTATCTTAAATGATATTTTTTTACGGCCTTGAAAAAAAGCTTAATAACTTGCTAATCATTAAAAATTTTATCTATCAGAATTGCTTTATAATTACAACAAAAATATCAAGTTATAAAATCGCATCTCTATTTGATGCAATCTCGCTTGCAGCGGGACTGCGCCGCCCTAAAAATAAAATTATTATATTATCAACATATCTAATAACTATCAACATATCTTAATATCTTATCGTCATCTTAGGATATAGACTTTAGAACACATCTTTCAAGTTAGTTCGCTTCGCCCCGCCTGCCCCGTAGCTCCCCGTGGAAGTACCGGGACAGGCCAGCAGATGGTACTGGGGTGAAACTTTTTTTCTATTTCACTGGGGCCATGTCCGAGTTAAAAATATAAGTCTAAAAAATACCTTTATTTTTAATAAATTGTAGTATATCCAAGACGTTAAATTAAGCCGTCATTGATAAGCTTTTTCATGACCCTGTCATGTAATTTCGGTCTGAAGGCTTTTATTTTGTTATTATTACGCGATGGATGTACACGGTTGGTTAATAAGATAATGATAACTCTGCGGTCAAGATCCATCCAGAAAGATGTTCCGGTGAAGCCAAGATGCCCCACTGTTTCCCTCGAAAAATATTGGCCACAACTCGGGTCGACTGGAGAAGGGGTGTCAAATCCCAGAGCCCGACCCGTATGTTCCTGCCGTTTGAAAAACATTTGAATTAAATCACTTTTAAATACACCCGTGCAAGGGAATCCTAAATATGCGGCCATAAGCTCGGACAAAAGAGAAAGAACATCTTGGGCCGTCCCGAAAAGCCCGGCATGTCCCTCGATACCACCCACCACATAGGCGTTATCATCATGGACTGCGCCCTCCAAAAGGATGTTCCGCCACGAACAGAGTTCAGTAGCGGCAAACTCTACCTGACGGGCCTTTGAGTCAAGATCCACAAAAAACAAGTTTTCAAGGCTCAGTGGATTGTAGATCTCATCCGTAACAAAACGGTCCAATCGACCTCCGGTCACCTGTTCTATCACCCAGCACAGAATCATGAATCCTATATCGCTATACATCACCTGTTTGCCGGGGGGATTTATAAGCGGTTCTTCCACAAGAAGCCCTCTTAACGCATCTTTTCTTTGATTTGGCTCAAGCTTGGACAATACCTTGTAATAGGGGCGATAATCCTGAAGGCCCGCCGTATGATAAAGCAGGTTTTCTATACTTATCCCTCCCTTGTCCGTACTGTTAAATTGGGATAAAATCGATCCGAGATGTTGATCCAGCTCCAGCTTCTTTTGCGAAATGAGCTTTATGATCGCCAGTGTGGTTGCCAGCGGTTTTGTAAAAGATGCCAGGTCAAAAATTGTATCTCTTGTCATTTGACGACCGGAGAATTTATTCGCATATCCGTAGGCTTCGAAAAAAATTGTGGAACCGGCGGTTGAGACCAAGAGCACCCCTCCCGGGAAAACATTATTAATAACCGCTTGTTTCATAAAGTTATTTACCGATTCCATGTTGTCATTCGTCATTTACTTGCCCTGCCTGTCGAAGCAGCGCGTAGATCCCGCTATCGGGGCCCCGTAGGTCCCCGTGAAAATGACGGGACATGGCCGGAAGATCGTAATGGGGTGAAATTCCGGTAGGACCATTTCACTGGGGTCACTGATCACTTTTCACTCATCAGTTACATTGACGGTTGCCGGTTCATGAAAAGTCAAAATTTGCCGGTCTGCGTCAAGGGTTGCTCCGAGTCCAATTGGAATCGTGATATTGATCCTGCCATGGCCGATTTCAAAACCGGAAAGAATAGGAATGTTGACATCTCTGAATATTTCCTGAACGATCCGGAATATCTCGTCGAGTTTTCCACACTCTTCAAAGGAACCGAGGAAAAGGCCCTTAATCCCCTCAAAACATCCGGCAAGCCTCATCTGGGTCAGCATCCGGTCTATTCGGTATGGCGCCTCTGACCGATCCTCAAGGAACAGGATCTTCCCGTTGAAATTGGGTACATAAGGAGTCCCAACAAGATGACACAAGGTAGTCAGATTGCCGCCGACCACAAATCCTGAGGACACACCCGGCTTAATGACAATGCCTTTTTCGGGTTTCAGCTCAAGTATTATATTGGATGTCAGCACCCTATGCATTGCCGCAATGTTATCTTCGGCGGTATTTGCCAGGGTGGTTACCACCGGTCCGTGAAATGTGATCAGTCTGCACCGGGTATGTAATACAGACAGGAGCACCGAAATATCGCTGAATCCCGCAAAGATCTTGGGATTCTTTTGAATGGTTTTATAATCGAGAAACGGAAGTATCCGCATGCTGCCATACCCTCCCCGGGCACAAACAACCGCTTTGACGGCGGGATCGGCGAACAAACGATTTACTTGATCCGCCCGCTGCATGTCGGTTCCGGCAAGAAATCCATGCTTGTGGAAAATACCCTCATCAAAAAACGTTCGAAACCCCATTGACTCCAGAACCGCCTTTCCTTTCATGAATTTTTTGGGATCAAAGGGACCGGCAGGCGCAACAATGCCAACGGTATCGCCCGGCATCAGGCAGTAAGGCTTAACAGATTTTTTTTCATGGATTTGCATGGAGCCGTGTGGTTATTAAATTAAGTTTTAGAATAACGGATAACGCCAAAATCGAGTTTTGACTAGATTCGGGTTAAATAAAACGTCCTTTTTACCCAATCGTCAATAAAAAATTAAAACTATTATCATATGAGGTTTAGGAAAAACTCCATGTCCTTCACAAAAAATAAAAAAACAATCGTTTTGAGAGTTTTAAGTATTTGTTAAAACGTTCAATTTTAATTACCTCAGCAGTCGGAGTGCTTTTCTTATAAAGCTATGTAAATAGCGTAATGAATGATCAGCAGCAAAATCATACACTGTTTGAATACATTAGGGATCGTTAAGAAAGAACAGCGGTATTTTGTGTTCGTAATTAAAATCCGTTAAGCGGATCGCCATATACCCTGTTTATTTAGAGCCATATTTTCTTTTCTTTCTTTACGAACCCTTATGTATGAGTTTGTATGATGGTGTCGCTGATTATTCATGGAGCTATTCAATCGAAAAACTCTCCCGACCCCTCAATAACCTGAAACGTGATGAATTTGACTTTTTACGAACTCATCATCATATATCATATCTTGACATGGCATTTCTGAACTGTTAATTGTTTACTTATCGTCGGGGCGTGGCGCAGTCTGGAAGCGCACTTGAATGGGGTTCAAGGGGTCGGAGGTTCAAATCCTCTCGCCCCGACCAGAAATGAAAAGTAAATCGAGCGGGTTGGCAATCAGATTTTCCCGCTCTTTTTTTTATATTGCCTGCCGTTGTGCCATAATACTAGAACAAAGACGTCCGCTAAAGCCAACTTAAAAGAGAACACACAAGGAAGTACGAACGGTTTGGAATGACCTCCGACGCCTTACGGTGAATCGGCTTCTTTGTGAAGGTTTTGAATATCATCCGGGGATAGGATGATCAAGCTTTAAGGCGGGTTTTTCTATACGGTCTGACTCCATTCCTTTAATGCCATAATCCTTCAACCCCACAGAATTCTTGACAGTTCTTTTTTGCTGATGTATTTGATTGAATTAATTCAAATTTCGGAAGCTTTAAAGCAACTCGAAGAAACTTCCGTTTTTTAAATGTGGAAAAGAGTTGAAAGAGAGGGTTGATTATTAAACCTAAGTTGAGCAATTTTTTGGAAGAGATGTGCTGAGATCTTGATGCATAAGGGTTTGCGAAAACCGTCCCGAAAAAACATCGGGATGGATATGTCGAGGATTTTCGCGGATCCTTTATGCGCAAGAGATCGGCGCAGATCGAGCAAAAAATCGCTCGATTTAGGTTAAACTTAAAAGCAAAGGAGGAACCCGGAAATGAAGAATCTAGTTAAGGATCTGAAAGCTGCGAACAAGGATCTAAAGGCACTATCAAAAAAAGTTGATAAAATGATTGTCGAGGTCGGGAAACTTGAGAAACCAAAATCAACAAAGAAAACCGTGGCCAAAGCAAAGCCCATGAAAAAGGGCATTGCTAAAAAAACTGCCAAATTAACAGCGGCCGATAGTCTTTTTGGAATTATTAAAAGATACAAAAAGGGCGCTGATGTCGCTACATTAATGAAAAAGACGGATTTCAATAGAAGAAAAATATACGATAATGTTAAGATTTTGAAGAAGCAGGGAAAAATTAAAACTGCTGGGATTGGCGTGTATGTGAAGGCATAAATACTTCGACATCTATCCTGATTATCCTGTTGGAGCCTATTTCCAATAAATCCAAATTGAATTCGCAAGAGAACTGCGCCCAAAATTTATGGGATTTGGAAATATTTTGTAAATCTTACGAGTTTATTTTTTAGAGGTACTTAAGTGGGTATGGTAATAGAACACTCCGATTTTACTAAACTTATTGATTTTTAGGTGCACAATATATAGTAATTTATTTTAATAAACTACAACATATTCTAATTCACTAAAATTATATATAAATTATACATAATTTTACTTGACACCAACAAATTACAAGTCTATGAAATCTTCATGATGAGCAAGCCAAACATATCCCCCATTTTCTCTTTAGGTTTAGGTCTTTGAATAGATAAAACGCACTAATAAAATTTTTGAAATTATGGCGTTATTTATCAAGGACAACATTGGCCGCCGCTTAGGGCTTGATCGACGTCAATTCTCGTACAATTTTCAAATTTCTGAACGCAGATCCAGCAAAAAATGCAAAATCGGGCTTGATAGAAAATTAAAACCAAGAATATCAATAAACAAAAAAAAAGTTAAAGGAGCAGGGGCAAAAACTGAGGGAGGTAGCTACTAATGGAAGAAATGCTAAGAAAACTATTTGAAGCTAACCCTGAGAAAACGACAATCGTATTAAAAGGTAAATGTTCGGACTGCGGGAAGAATGTAAAAATTAATATAACATCTACCTCAGGAGGATTTGGATTACAGGGCGGCGCTTTATTTAAATGTTCATCTGGCGGGTATTTCATTAAGTGTTCTAATTGTTACAAGATTCGCCCAAAGATAAAAAATTATTATAAACTAAAATACCCTCATGTCCATCAGTTTGTGTAAATTAGATTTTGGATGACTCTCTATTAAACTCAGCCCTCTACATGGATTTGACTTTCACTGCGTAACACTTTTTGTACTAACGACCTGATTCCCGATTCTTTCCTCGCTAACTTGTGTTCATCCACGCTATGGAGTTGTTGAATGGCGTATATCTTCTATGCTTATTTTCGTTTCTGAATCTGAATGCGGTTTAAAATCCCAGGTCATCATTAATCAAAATAACTTTCACCCTTCCTTTGGGAAACGATTTTTCGGTAATCGTCCAAGTATTGCAAATACGGTCAGGGCTTTTGCATTCTTCGCAATAAGAAGTTTTGGCGCAAGGTGTTTTTTTGTCCAGTCGCATGGTGTTGACCGGAGCGGCATAATTTTTAATACGGAACATGGCCGCATCCAGGTCAGGGACAATCTTATTGCGGCCTGCAAGGATAATAACATTTTTCGGGCCGAAAGTGATCCCGCCAATACGGTTGCCGATCATATCAAGATTAACAAGCTGGCCGGTCTCGGTCACCGCATTGCTTCCGGTGATAAAAAGATCGACCAGCAGTGACCGCCGGCGACGCTCCAGACTTTCTTCAGGGGCCAAGTTTTTTTCAAAAGTGTCCAGCACTTTTAAATCACTCCTTTTCTTCAACGTATCATATAGTCCCGTGGCAGTGAATGTGAGCGATCCTCCCCATGAAACACTCCCGGGTGCAATCTCGGGTATAATTTTTTCCAGTACAATCTTTTTGGCTTCATCGGTATTTTCCGCCACAAAGGCTTGGAAGTTGTTTGAATCCAAAACGTTCTTAAGATCGGTCAGTCTTGTTTTCCAAAAATTATCAATCGGTTTATCCATAATATCCTCCTTTCTATTAATTGGGAGTGTTGTCTTGGTTACGCCAAGGCAAACGCATTTGAATCCAAATACAGGGAGAAAGCTCCACGACGGCGTGTATCTCTTTCCAACCGACTGAAACTTGTGCTTAAGCAACCGTAAGCCCGAGCCGCGCCAGAGTTATTAAGAACAATTCGTCGCTAAATTATCCCATTGATTTTTTAAGTCATAATTTCATTCGGCTCGGGCTAACGCGTGCTAAAGCCCTTCAAACAGTCAGTCGGTTTCCAAGAGAAACACGCCGTCGCTACGCTGCACGAAATCAAATTCGTTTACCTTAGTAGTTACGCTCATTCGGCTTGATCCTTTTGGAAAAAAGTGCTATCTGCTCCTATGTTGACATAAGATTGTTTTAAAAAAAATAGACTTTTATTTTCAACAAAAAAACTGATGGTTTCGTAAAACGTCGCTTACGAATTTATCAAAAACTAAAGAAAAAATTGCGCAGGGCAAAAAGAAAGGTACGCATTAAAAATCCGTTATAACTTTCATAACTTTAGCAAAATCTGATTTGCAACAGACCTGGATTCTCCGGCTGCTATCACCCGGATGGCGGGGTTTCCTTTTACAGGACACTTATATTCACAGATTCCGCAACCCACACAGTTTTTAAGATCCACATAAGGAAGTTTTACATTGACCGCTTTTCCAGACGGTGACAAAGTTTTCCCTTCCCTAAGATATATGGCTTTGGGAGAAGTTGGGCAGTGTTCTTCACAGACGATGCAGGGTCCGTTTCCCGACCATGGGAGGCATCGTCCCCGATCTATATAGGCAGACCCTATCCTGATGGGACTTTCGATTTTCTCTTTGCCTGATAATTTACGGATAGCCCCTGTAGGACAAACCCCACTGCAAAGTGTGCAGGTATATTCACAATAGCCTTGGGTCATAATGAGATTCGGTGTCCAGAACCCGGCCATCCCCGCTTCTGTGAGTGCAGGGTTGATGGCATTTGTTGGACAAACCTTCATGCAGAGCCCACACCGCTGGCAAAGCTTTAAAAAATCCTTTTCGGGCAATGAACCCGGAGGTCTGATCAGACGTGCATCAGATACATGGTGCAACCTGCCGTCCAACCTTCCTAATAAAGGAAAAGATAGGCCGGCCAACAAACCACCCAACACAGCCCGGCGACCCATATCGGGCTTTTTACTGACGTGCGGCGGCCATCCCAATTTAAAGAAAATGGCATTTTCAGGACAGGAGTTAAAACAGTTAAAGCAGAACATACATTCCGAGGCGTCCCATTCCTGTCCCGGAACCGGAGAGGCCGCCCCCTGGCATGATAGAAGACACAAATTACAATTCGTGCATTTCTCAGGATCTTTTTCCAGTCTCAGGATACTAAATCTGGCAAAGACTCCAAGAAGCGCACCCAGAGGACATAGGGTGCGGCACCAGAAACGCGGCCGGATACGGTTGAGAAACAAAATAAAAAGAAAAAGAATGCCGATGAACCACGCAGATTTGAAGGCTTTATATTCATACCCGAAAACGGGTGATACCAGAACCTCACCGCCGTAGCTTATATAATTCAAGATTTTTATATCGCTTTGTGCAGTCAGATCCAATAATTCTTTAATCCCTGTTCCGACCCCGGGGAAAACAGCAAGGGCCAGAGAACGGAAGAAAAAAGAGATGGGGTCTAACAGTCCGGTAAGATTGAGACCCAGCAACGCAGACATAAGAAATAAAATAAGCAAAAAATATTTGAATCTCTGACTGGAGTGTTTTTGGTTGGCAGAGACCATACGTTGTTTTTTTAGGGCCGGTCTGATATAACTCACCATGTGATGAATGGTACCCAATGGACAGATAAAGCTGCAAAAAACCCTGCCAAAGAAAACCGTCAGGACAACAATCCCTAAAGCCCATCCAAAGCCTTTGATCCACTGGTGCCCTGATATGAGAGATGTAATCCATATGAGGGGATCAAGCTGAAAGAAATATTTTACAGGATAATCCAGCTCGATGTCCTGTTTAGCATCAAGTGCTATGGAATAATCCAGATAAATGTCTTGGGGTAGGCGGCTTTCAACCAGGAGAAAAATGAAAAGAATTAAAAAAAAGGCCTGGCTCACACGTCGTATCCAAACCAGATGGTTTGCTTTCAAATGATCACCTTGTGCTGGCGGAGTTTCTGAAATTCAGTTGTGCCAAGTCCCCATTTTTCACCGAGGCGAATGAAACCGATGTCCCGGGGACGAAAATTAAAAAGACCGGAGGCTTTAGCATCTGCGGCAACAGGATCGTCACTCAATATAAGGCGATTTGAGACCGCCACATCCGAAGGGCTTCCTCCCGAGGGACCGTTAGAGACCATGATCCGGGTGGCATCTATGAGAGTGATCGTGGGATTGAAAAATTGGGCCAGATCCACAATGGTCAGATGGATATCCTGATGCAGGGCACTTCTTCTGCCGCCCACAGCTCCAATCCAGTTTTTCATGCCAAGAGTCAGACCACTAAGGCTATGGACCTTGGCAACCGGTAGATTGATGACTTTATCAGCCTCAACCAGCGGCAAAAAAACCGGCCAGACATCCAGACGGTGCCCCTGTAATTTCATGTTCCGCATCAATGACGACCTTGGATAGACCAGATCCGCTCCGGTTTTTTTTGCCACCATCCCGGCGCCTGTGATGGCAAAACAGCGTCTGGCATCATGGATGGTATGGTCGGCGATTCTGATTTTTTTGGCTCCGGCCTCCTGGCAAAGTTCAACAACCGCTTCCAAAACTTCCGGATTGGTGGTTGCCGCCAGGTCAGGGGACCTTGCCCAGGAGATATTCGGTTTGATTACCACCACATCCTGCTTTGAAACAAATTTCTGTATTCCTCCGGCCGCCTCAAAAACCTTTCCGGCCAACGCCTTAACCGAATATTCATGATTCTGGCCGATCCCCTCAACAATAAATTTTTTATTCGTTGACCCGGCCCAGGCCGAAATCGTTTTTTGAAAGGGCCATGTCATTGCGCCGGTCAGTGCAAGCCCTCCAGATATTTTAAGAAGTTTTTTTATCGATTCTCTGCGGGTAATGGGATGATAATTCATGATCTATTCCTCATCAAACAATACCGGTTATTATTCCCGAATCATTGGGGGACTCGAAAAAAATGCGCCGGATTTCCCTGACCCCGGCATCAGAAAGCATGTCCTCGATCTGTTTTTCAGAATAGGATCGTCCTGACGGAGTTCCCAAGAGCATATTCAGGGAAAACAGGGCCGGGAAAAGAGGGCCATCCATACTGTTGTTTAAAATAAAATCGTGGATCAGGATCATTCCCCCGGGTTCCAGAGCAGAAACCGCCTTGCCAATAATTTTGCGACATTCCTCGGGTCCTTCTCCGTGGAGAATATGAGACAGCCAGGTAACATCATAGATTCCTTCAATCTCTTCTTCGAGATAATCCACTTGCTTGAAATCGATCCGGTCTTGCAAATTAAATTTAGCGATGGTTTTTTCAGCAAAGGGGCGAGTGGTGGGCAGGTCATAAACAGTTGCTTTGAGCTGGGGATTGTTCATACAAAAATGGATGGCATAAGTTCCGGGGCCGCCACCCAGATCAAGTAAATGCCGTCGACCGGAAAGATCTACTTTAGGCGCCAGCACCGGGGCGAGATTCATCGCTAAATTGAACATACCCATGAGAAAATTTTCTCGTTTTTCTTCGTCCGTATGAGTTGCTCTATGCCTTACCGAACGGCCGGTTTGAACCGCCACGGCCAGTCTGCTCCAGGAATCTATCAAATTGTGATGGTGCATGACGATGTGCCCCATATATCGGGAAGAATTTTTGGAAAGAAAAGTGTAACTCAAAGGGGTGTTGGCATAGATATCTTCTTTTTTTACCAGAAAATCCATGGCAGAAAGGGCATTGAGAAGTGTTTTAACGCCTCTTTTGACGCCGTTAAGTTTGTCGGCCACATCTTCCCCTCTGAAATGATCCTTGCCTATGATTGTAAAAACATCGAGTTTAACTCCTGCATGAAGCGTACAAGTTTCCCAATAACTTCCTGATACTTTAAGTATTTTTTCCGGATTCAATTCTTTTTCGCTCATAACAATTCATCTTTTCTGTGATCTTTGGAGGTATGATTCAGATTAATCCTATCAAAGTTATATCAATTTTTCAACCGGTATAGCTTAACCCGCCGTCATTCTTTACTTTTGTATCATGTTAGCCTCAAAAACAACGGAACCAAACAAGCATTCAGGCGATCCGGATTTTAAGTGAATCATTGTCTGATACCCCTTTTTAAATTTTTTAAAAATTTCTGATAAAAACACTTTACATTTTTCATTCATGATTTATTCTCACTATTAGCCATATTTAAAACCCGTATTCAGGAGATATCATGACGAATCAAATGAAAATTCCGGACGAATTGGAATTGGCTTTTCAGCACTTGATTAATCTGCTTCCCAACCCACTTAAAGGTAACGACCACACCCAGCAAATTATTTTAACTTACTTAAAACTTGGGGGTGAAAAATTGGCCCGACAACGTATTGAGATCATCAAAATACATTTTCGTAAAAAAGCCGTTAAAGAACCGTCTGAAACCCAAACGCTATCGGATTTTCACGTTGCCGGGAGTCATATATCCGAACCTTATCTATCTGAAAGCGATAGGTTGGAATTTCCAACCGAATAACTCAATCGACTGATTCCATATGCCAACACAAAAAATTCAATAGGTTACATGCTATCGTGCAAAAACGGAGAAATACCCAGGTAAATACAAAACACAACCATATAAATTGCCGAAAAGTTACAACTAAGCACCTAAAGAGGTTTGCAAATGAAAAATGCAGAAAATATTAAATTCAAACTTCCGGAAGACCTTAAAAAATGTATCGAATTCCACGGTCATCTTTGTCCAGGCCTTGTTTACGGTTACCGGGTAGCAAAAGAGGCCATAACCCTTCTTGAACTCAAACGGTCAAAGGACGAAGAGGTGGTCGTCATTAGTGAAAACGATTCTTGTGCAGTTGACGCTCTGCAGGTACTGCTGGGCACCTCGATAGGTAAAGGAAACCTTATTATCAAAGATTATGGGAAAAACGCATATACAATCCTTAACCGCTCACGCAAAAGGGCCTTCCGGTTTTCTCGCAATAAATATTATCGATATCGCGGTGAATTCAGAGAAGAATTCAGCCGGCTTGATGAAGCCATTTCTTCAGACACGGCAAGCGAAAGAGAAAAATGGCGTCAAAAGATACTCAAAGCAAAAGATCTTCTTTCAAAACCTTTTAGCGATGTTTTTTCCACAAAAGAAGTAGACATTGCCATGCCGCCGTATGCACCCCTGGCACGCTCAGAAGCCTGTGCAAAATGCGGCGAAATGACAATGTCAACAAAGATGGTCTGCGCTGAAAACGGCAAACGCGTCTGTATTCCGTGCTCAACCTAAAACGATCCCACGGTAAGTTCGAAAACTCAGACTTTTTACGAGACCATCAAAATTAACCTTCTTCATAGATAGATAACCTGAATTTTGCATGAAAATTAATGAGAATTTTTAGGTTACTTATATACCGGGTTTATACAACATCATTTAATGATACATTTGACCCAAATAGTGATGGAATGATGAGCTTTTTTATTCATTAATTTTCATGCAAAATTCAGGTATAAAAAGGGCAACACAGTAACTGTGTTGCCCTTGGTTAAAAACGGAATCTGTAGGATTAACAACAGGAAGTTGTTTTTGATCCGCAGCCTGAACATCCGGGTCCGAAATCTATGCCGCAGTCGAGTTTAAAACCCATTTCGGAAAAATCTATTTTAATCGGTTTTGCTTTTTCCATAAACTCTTTATCAACAATATATTTGAAACCGTCAATGTCAAAAACGTGATCTGTATCTTTAGACTCATCCAGAGCCATGGCGAGCGAAGGACCGCCTCATCCTCCCGCATTTAAAAAGATCCGTATCGGTGAAACCTCTTTGCCTTTGAAATATTCGGCAATCTGTTCCGTAGCTAATTTGCTAACTTCAATCATAATATTCTCCTTTTTGAAAAAGATATAACCGTCTGTTAAATTATATCTAAAATTTTATTTTAACATAATCTTGGCATATGGATTTGTCAATGTAAGACGTTAAAAAAACATTAATCAACACTAAAATTAAAACCGAAGATAAGATGAATTTTATTTTTTCGAATCCGTTAGTTATGATGGTCTCGTAAAAAGTCAAAAAAAAACCTTTTACGAATTCATCACGTTTTATTTTGCTAAACTTCTTAAGTATTCCTGATAGACAGCATGATTCTTTTCAGAAAAAAGGATAAAGACGACCTTTTTTATGGTTCTGTTATCCTTTAAAAAATCGCAGGTAGTATCAACTGCGATTTTACAGGCCTCTTTTACAGGGTAACCATACACGCCACAACTTATAGCTGGAAAGGCAATAGACGTAATAGAATTTTTTACGGCAAGTTTTAGACTGTTCAAGTAACAAGAGGAAAGAAGTTTTCGGTCTTGAGCCCTTCCACTGTAGATAGGCCCTACAGTATGTATTACATATCCGGCAGGAAGATTATAGCCTCTCGTTATTCTGGCTTCACCGGTAGGGCATCCCCCGATTTTTCGGCATTCATTTAAAAGCCCTGACCCCGCTGCTCTATGGATTGCTCCATCCACCCCTCCTCCTCCCAAAAGCGACGTATTCGCTGCATTAACAACTGCATCAAGTTGAAGACGGGTTATATCTCCCCGTAAAGCTTCTATGCGCTCAAGCGCCTCCTTTTCCATGGTTCTGCCTCTGAATAGTCTCTGAAGATAAGGATTGATTGAAGCTAAAAAATATGGCTTCCGCGAAGCAATTAATATCGACAAGATTTTGTCGATGTTGTTTGAATAAGCGCCTAAAACCTCCAGATGCACTTTTGCATGAAACGGTCATAAGTCATAAAGGGTTTCATCCCGTAACGGTTCTTTGCGTCTTGTTTTGATGCTTTTTGACTTTTTCGCCTGCAAAGAAAACGGGTCTTCCTCTTCCAGAATATCACCTAATTCAGCCTCCACCTGTTCAGGATCTTCACCTTTTTCCATCCTCCTCAACGCCTCATCCATGCCGTCACCGAGTTTAAGGCCTGTCATACCAGAAAGTTTGCGCATAAGATTGGCAGCCTGCTTCGGATCATCCTCGTTCATTTTATCAGCTTCACCCGCCAACATCTGCATGGCCTGTTCCATTTTGCTGCTGTCAAATGGCAGATCGTCAAGATCGCCGTCTTCCTTTGCTCGTCCGGTAAATGCCACCACAGAAATCTGTCTTGTAAGTGTCCTTGTTTTACATTTTGGACACTTGGGCTTTTTGGTCGTATTAATGGTTTTGGAAAAAAAGTTAAAAAGAGTATTACAGTCCCTGCAATAAAATTCGTAGATCGGCATGCTTTCACCTCTTTTGATAACACTTTTGCTTTTTGAAAATGTTATAAATATTCCTTTGGATCCGGCTTGTTTCAAAGAACGAAACGGTTACCTCTTTTTTTGTTTTTTCTGCTGTGCTTTCTGTATTCTGGCCCATGTATCCCGTAACGTTACCGTGCGGTTGAATATTAGGGCTTGGTCGGAAGAATCTTTGGAATCGACGCAGAAATAACCGAGTCTTTCAAACTGGTACCTGCTTCCCGGCGCCGCACCTGCAAGACTGGGCTCCACAAAGAAAGGGAGTGTTTCCAGAGAATTCGGATTTAAATATGTTTTAAAATCAACATGCTTCTCCTCATCCGGATTTTCTTTTATAAAGAGATGATCGTAAAGGCGCGTTTCGGCTTTGATCGCGTGGGCCGCAGAAACCCAGTGCAAAGTCGCTTTTACCTTACGTCCATCCGGAGATAATCCGCCGCGCGTATCCGGATCATAGGTGCAATGCAGTTCGACCACCTGTCCGGTTTTTTCATCCTTAACAATTCTCACGCAGGTAATATAATACGCATATCTCAGTCGTACCTCACGCCCGGGTGCCAAACGGAAAAACTTTTTCGGCGGGTCCTCTAAAAAGTCGTCCTGTTCTATATAAATCACGCGCGAAAAGGGAATCTTGCGTGTGCCCATACCCGGATCTTCAGGATTGTTCAAGGCACCCAATTCTTCAACTTTGTTTTCGGAAAAGTTGTCGATGACGACCTTGAGCGGACGCAAAACACCCATTACGCGCTGTGCCCGTTTGTTCAAATCTTCTCTGATGCTGTATTCAAGCAATGCGATATCAACAATACTGTCCCGCCGGGCAACTCCGATCCGTTCACAAAAATTGCGGATCGAGTCCGGTGTATAGCCGCGTCTCCTCAGGCCGCTAATGGTCGGCATTCGAGGATCGTCCCATCCTGAGACATTTTTTCCATCTACCAATTCCACAAGTTTGCGCTTACTTAATACCGTATAGCTGAGGTTAAGGCGGGCGAACTCGATTTGCTGGGGGTGGCAGTCGACGTTCAGTTCGTCCAGTATCCAGTCGTAAAGTTGGCGATTGATTTCAAATTCAAGGGTGCAAAGAGAATGGGTAATTCCTTCGATAGAATCTGAAAGGCAATGGGCAAAGTCGTACATCGGATAAATGCACCACTTGTCGCCTGTCCTGTGATGAGGTATCCGTCGAATACGATAAAGCGTGGGATCACGCATCAGAACATTTGGCGATGCCATATCAATCTTGGCTCGGAGTACGTGGGAACCGTCCTCAAATTCTCCGGCCCGCATGCGCTCGAACAGGTCCTGGTTTTCTGTCACCGAACGGTTGCGATAGGGACTTTCCTTTCCTGTTGTTGTCAGGGTGCCGCGGCTTTCCCTAATCTCATCAGCGCTCAAGCTGCACACATAAGCCTTGCCGACTTTGATCAACTGAACGGCATATTGATAAAGTTGCTCAAAGTAGTCGGATGCATAGAACAGACGATCATCCCAATCGAATCCAAGCCATCGGACGTCTTCTATTATCGATTCGACATATTCAATATCCTCTTTGCCGGGATTGGTATCATCGAATCGCAAATTGCAAATACCCCCCTTATTCTCTGCGGCAATACTGAAGTTGAGGCAAATGGATTTGGCATGTCCGATATGTAGATATCCGTTCGGCTCCGGGGGAAAGCGGGTGACAACCCGGCCGTTGTTTTTGTTGTCTTTTAAGTCCTGGGCGACAATATTCCGGATAAAATTAGGGGCCGGAGTGAATTCGGTTTTTGTCATATTCAAAACTCCATTCTTTAGCTATATTTATGAGTCTGTTGATTAATGAGGATTTTCGTTCAAGATCAAGGCATGCGAAAAAAATAACCACCCCAGTACGATCTGCCGGACCTACGGGACAGGCAGGCATATATTTGATATTCCGAGGATTATTTTTTGAGCATAACGCAGAGATTGTACGAAAAGACCATTAATCAACAGACTCATTTATGGTTTGTCGAAAAGTGACGGCGCCTTTTTCAGGCGATTCACAACACGATGCTGTCCTATGGCGATCAAAATATCAAATATCCCAGGGCCGGCAAGCTGGCCGGTAACAGCGGTTCGAATGCCATTGATCAATACCCCGGGTTTGTTTTTTAGCTCCTCAGCCATCTTACGAATTGTATCCTCGGTTTCCGAAGCCGTAAAATTTTCTAAAGCCTGCAACCGATCTGCCAGCAAGGGGAGCCATTTTTTTAGATCCGGATGCTTGAAAATATTCTTTTTCAGTGCCCTGGATTCAATGGGAAAATCGTCGGAAAAATAGGCCCGTCCACGGGAAATAAAATCGGTTGTCACATGAAACCGGCTGCGAATTAGTTCAATGGTATCCAGATACCAGCGGCGCTTTGCGCCCTCATACTCAGGATTCCAGAGACCCGCCTTTTCCAGTTCGGTTCGAACATAGGGTTCGATCTCTTCAACCGGCAGGGTCCTCAGATAATGGGCGTTCATACTTATCGCCTTGGGATCGGTAAAATATTTTGGATCACCCGTTCTTACATCGAAGATGGAATTGGCGCGATTGATTCCTTGAAGGGAAAACGCTTGGATTAATTCCTCCCTGGAAAAGATTTCTCTGGATTCAGGCGTAGCCCATCCCAATAGTACCAAAAAATTTACAAATGCCCATGGTAAAAATCCGTGCTCTTTGTAAAAGTGGACAGCAACCAGTTCGCCATGCTTGCGCTTGGAAATCTTGGCTTTTTTAGGATCCAGGGTAAGTGACATATGAGCAAACTGCGGCACCGGTGCTCCCAGCGCCTGGTAGATCAAAATCTGCCGGTGTGTATTTGACAGACCGTCCTGACCGCGAATTACATGGGTAATCCGGTCACGGATATCATCCACCGTATTTGAGATAAGATACAGAGGTTGACCGTTGGAACGGACAACGACAAAGTCCTCAATATCCTCGTATTTATATTCAATTGTTCCGTAGACCGTGTCTTCAAAACAAACAGAGCCCCGGCCGTGCGGCACCTTCATGCGAATGGTGAAAGGAATCCCTGCCGCTTCCTTTTCGGCAACCTGATCCGGTGTTAAGCGGCGACAGGTACCGTCATACTTTAAATCTTTCTTCTGCTTCAATGCCGCCTGTCTTTTTCGGTCGAGTTCCTCTTTTGTACAAAAACACTTGTATGCATGCCCCGATTCCAGCAGTTTGTGTGCAGCGGCCAGATGTTCATTAATAAACTGCGACTGAAAATAGGGGCCCTCATCCCATGTTATCCCCAGCCATTTCAAACTTTCAATAATTCCTTGTATAGATTCTTCAGTTGACCTTTCCACATCCGTATCCTCGATTCGAAGGATAAGTTTGCCGCCGGTCTTTTGGGCAAAAAGCCAGTTAAAAATCGCTGTGCGGGCACCCCCGATATGAAGGTAACCGGTCGGGCTGGGAGCAAAGCGTACGATTGTTTCTTGTTTCATATGTATTTATCCTTTTTAACCGCTCACGGCTCAGATTTGTGAAGTAAACCAACAACTTCTGAACCTTTGAACCCTGAACCCTGAACGGTTAAATTAATGTTGAACAACAGTCCGTTGATAGTTTTTAAAAATGCAGGTTTTACAATTATTTCATACAGTATAAACTTCTTTAGATAGAATTAATCTTATAAATTTGCTATATGTAATTCTCTATACTGTAAAACTCAGAACGTCCATAAAATTTTTAGCTTTTAAGAAAAAATCCTTCAGGGTTTCGATCAGAAAAACAACCGGCTTCTCTCGGTTTTGGATAGTCGAAATCTTGGGATTAAACAACTTAATATTTACCATAAGGGTATCACATGAGCAATGAAATAGAATGTATGTGTATGCAATGTGGCATATCGATCTATCTTCCCGAAGATTCCGTTATCATGGACGATTCTTCCGACGCTGATTCGAAGCTTTTGGACATCCTATCGGTATGCGAGCAATGTGGGGGTCAACTGAGGCTGGTGGGAAAAAGCAGGGACGAGCCTTTTTACCGGCTCAAATAATGGGTATACTACCGGGTTAGTGTCCATCCATCAATGAGGATTTTTGTTCAAGATCAAGGCATGTAAAAAAAATAACCACAGGCATATGTTTAATATTCCGAGGATTATTTTTTGAACATAACGCAGAGATTGGGCAAAAAGACCATTTATGGATGGACACGATTTAGAAAAAATGGGTGCGGTATAAATGGAAGATTTCCGCTTCTTCGTCTTCATGCAAAAGCCTGAGCGGCGCAACTTTCATTTTGCATCGATAATTCGGGGATGTTCCGTACAGACGACAGATCAACGGCCGGACAGGATAGATAGAACAACCGGTTTCATTTAAATATGGACAGGTGTTTCCATGAGCCATTCCGGGTTTCATTGAGTTTTTTTGAAGGAACGCTTTAAGCCGTTCATCCTCAACTTTAGTTCTGGAAGGCACGCCAAAGTTTTTACAGCATTCATGACAGCCATCGGTACATTGAAAGTCCGGAATTAGATTGTAAATATCTTCAATATCCATTAAAATTCCTCCCGTGTTTTTGAAAAAAGTCTCTATTTTTTTTTCATATGAGGGGTCGGGAAGTTTTATCGATTCAATAGCTCCATGAATAATCAGCGACTCCATCATATAAACTCATACATAAAAGTTCGTAAAGAAAGAACAGAAAATATGGCTCTAAATAAATAGGGTATATGGCGACCCGCTTAAGGCATTTTAATTACGAACTCAAAATACCGCTGTTCTATCTTAACGATTCCTTATGGTTTCAAACAGTGTATGATTTCGCTGCTGATCATTCATTACGCTATTGGCCAAGCTTTATAAGAAAAACGCTTCGACTGCTGAATTATATGGGCCATAATACTGAAAAAAGTCAACTGAAAAAATGATTGTATCTGCAAATCAGCCTTACTATTTTCCGTATCCCGGTTTTTTTTACAAAACTTATTTTTCTGACGTTTTTGTAATTCTGGATGACGTTCAGTTCCCCAGGGGAACCACCTGGACCACTCGAAACAGATTTAAAAATCACCAGGGAAGCCTATGGATGACGTTGCCTGTAAAAAAGAAAGGCTTGGGCCTGCAAAAAATCAGCGCTGTCAGGATATGTCATGACGGACGATGGGCAAAAAAACATTTGGAAAGCTTGAAAAATGCTTATACAAAAGCTCCGTATGTTAAGGACCATCTCAACTTTTTAGAGGAACTTTTTTCAACAGAATTTGAAAAACTTATCGATTTAAACCTTAAAATCATCCGTTATTTGATGAAACATCTTCAAATTGATACAGAGGTCATATTATTGTCCGAACTTGAGATAAAGGAAAAAGGAAACAAGCTCCTCATAAAAATTTGCAAGAGATTGGGAGCATCGCAGTTTTTGGTCCAGAGTGCTGCCATAAAATACCTTGATGCATTCAGGTTCAAAGAAGCGGGGATTCGCCTAAGGGACGTTAAACCACCGTCACTGGTTTATCCTCAGCTCTGGGGGAGTTTTATTCCCAACCTGTCCGCACTTGACCTTGTTTTAAATTGCGGATCAAAAGCACACGACATCATGATCAGCAATTAACCCATATTTTTCATAAAGAATTTATCTTTAACATACAAACAGCAAATGAAATTAAGACAGAAACTTCCATTCAACAAAGTGGTTCTGGTATCCGCACCCTGGCCCCTTTACAGCCGTCCCTCAATTCAAATCGGCACGCTGAAATCTTATCTAAAAAAGTTTCCTGATCTGAAGGTCGATACGCATCATTTTTATTTAAAAGTCGCCGAGGCCATCGGATACAGACGCTATCAAACAATTTCCGAGCGGACATGGCTTGCGGAAACCATTTACGCGGCTCTGTTATACCCGGAACGATTCGAGCATATAGAAAAAATCTTTTATAAACAGGCTGCCGGTAAATCTCTGCTGCGGGGAATTCTTTTTGAACCCCTAACCAAACAGATTCAAAAAATTTCTGAGTCTTTTATACACACCATTGACTGGGGAGGATATGGGTTAGCAGGTTTTTCCATATGTCTTTGCCAGTTGACTGCGTCACTCTATTTCATCAGGGAAATTAAAAAGCAATTCCCGAATCTCTTTATGGTTGTGGGCGGATCCATGTTCACCGGTGATGCCACAAGGAACCTGTTTAAAAAATTTCCCGAAATTGATGTTGCGGTCAACGGTGAAGGCGAACTTCCCCTGAGCCGATTGATTGCGTATCTCAAAGATCCGCGCTGTAAAGAGATGACTCCGGTTAAGGGAATTATCACACCGGAATCCGCTGAAAAAGAAACACCGGCCCCGTTTCATCAGATGAATGAGTTATCCGATCTTGTTCCTCCGGATTACGACGACTATTTTGAATTGCTGCAATCACTCGGACCGGAAAAAACCTTCTTTCCAACACTTCCCATGGAAATCTCAAGAGGTTGCTGGTGGCAGCGCAAACAAGAAGGCGGCAGATCTACAGGATGTGCCTTTTGCAATCTCAACCTCCAGTGGGACGGTTATCGATCAAAAAACCCGGCACAGGTGGTTTCGGAAATTGATCATCTAACGACCAAGTACCGAACCCTTTCCGTAGCTTTTATGGACAACCTTTTCCCGTTGAAAACATCCCGGGATATTTTTAACCGCATTGCCAGGCTGGGAAAGGATTTTCGCCTGTTCGGAGAACTCAGGGCCACCACTCCTGGGCGCGTACTGAACGCTATGCAGGCCGCCGGAATGAAAGAGGTCCAGATCGGTATAGAGGCGTTAAGCACACGGCTCCTCGAGAAACTCAACAAGGGAACCACAACCATCCAGAATATTGAAATCATGAAACATTGCGAAATGACGGGCATTACAAATTCATCAAATCTGATACTCCATTTCCCGGGCAGCGACCAGGAGGATGTAATTGAGACACTTCGGAACCTGGATTTTGTTCTGTGGTTTCGTCCGTTAAAGATAGTTTACTTCTGGCTCGGCCTGGGGAGCCCGGTATGGCAAGCCCCTGAAAACTTCGGACTCAGATCTGTTTTCAACCACCGTAATTACGCCGCCATATTTCCACCGGATGTTTTTAAAGCCATGCGGTTTATCATTCAATCCTATCGAGGCGACCTCGAGCATCAGAGAAAACTCTGGCAACCGGTCAAAAAAAAGCTGAAAGCCTGGAAAAAGGTATATGGCGAACTCCATCGGAATCCAACACATGAGAACATCTTGAGCTTTCGTGACGGCAGAAACTTTCTAATCATTCGCCAGAAAAGACTCAACGGCCAACCCCTGACACACCGCCTGGAGGGAACGTCCCGGGCAATTTATCTTTTTTGCCAGCAGCATCGTTCTTTAAAAAGAATTTTTGCCCGTTTCCCGTCAGTAGCTGCAGACAGGATCGAGCCTTTTTTAAAGATGATGGTTGACAAAAAGCTGATGTTCGAAGAAAACGACAACTATCTTAGCTTGGCCGTGCCTGCCAAGCAGAAATCTCACGAACAGTAACCAAAGAAAGTTTTCATTTCATGTCATAATTTCAGGTTTGGAAACATTACAAAAATATGCTATTTGAACACAAGGAGGCATTATCCCCGTTCATTAAAATTCTTAGAACAGATTCAATGGGATATTAAGGTTGCTTCTTAAGGAAATAAAAAGGAAAAATTTATGGGTTTTCTCGGAAAGGTAATCGGAGGAACAATAGGATTTGCTATGGCCGGCCCCTTGGGTGCAATTGCCGGTGCTGCGCTTGGACATGCGTTTGATACCGGCGGTCAAACCTACTACACAACCGAACGGGCCCGTCTTTCAGCCGGTGAAGAGGCCCAGTTCACCTTTTTCGTTGCAGCGTTTTCCATGCTCGCAAAGCTTGCCAAAGCAGACGGCCGGGTATCAAAAGAAGAAATAGATGCCGTTGAAAATTTTATGGTATACGACTTGAACCTAAACCCTGAGAGCAAAAGACTGGCTACAAACATTTTTCATACTGCCATTGATTCTCCGGATAACTTTAATGCTTTTGCCAGCCAGTTTTACAACCAATTTAGATCTCAGTACCAAATGCTCGACCTTATGATAGATATATTACTCAGAGTATCTGTAGCTGACGGCACGCTGAACCCAAACGAAGAAAAGCTTATCCTGTCCGCTGTGAGGATATTTAATTTCAACGATGAAAAATACAGGAAACTGAAATCAAAATATATCCAGGATGTTGAGAAATATTATGCCGTCCTTGGATGTGACAGAAACGACTCAAATGAGCATATAAAGAAACAATACCGAAAGCTCGTGTCTGATTATCACCCTGACAAGATCGCATCAAAGGGGTTGCCTGAAGAATTTGCAAAATTTGCCAGTGATAAATTCCGTGAAATCCAGTCAGCCTATGAAGTGATTAAAAAAGAAAAAGGTATTAAGTAGTGTCCATCCATAAATGAGGATTTTTGTTCAAGATCAAGGCATGTGAAAAAAATAACCACAGGCATATGTTTAATATTCCGAGGATTATTTTTTGAACATAACGCAGAGATTGGGCAAAAAGACCATTTATGGATGGACACTAAGTAGGTTACATTCATCCAAAGGAAACAAAAATGCAAAGTAAACGAATACAAAGCAGCACCGAATATGGTATAACCCGTAGAGAATTTTTATGGATTTCTTCAATGTCCGCAGCAGGTTTTATGGTCGGGTGTGCAGCAAACCCGGTTACCGGCAAATCTCAATTCATGATGGTATCGGAGGCCCAGGAAATTGAGATCGACAAACAACATTCACCCCATCAATTTTCTTCGGACTACGGCTCTCTGCAGGATACATCCCTGAATAATTATATCGATCGAACCGGTAAAAACATAGCCGCCCGAACCCATCGTCCCCATATGCCGTATTCGTTCCGAGGCGTGAACGCGACGTATGTGAATGCCTATGCCTTTCCCGGGGGAAGTATTGCCGTAACCCGGGGAATTCTTCTTGCCCTTGAAAACGAAGCACAACTTGCTGCCCTGCTGGGCCATGAACTCGGCCATGTGAACCGTCGCCATACTGCTGAACAGATGTCTAAAAGTGTTTTAACCAATCTTTTTGTCGGCGGTGTTGCCACATATGCAGGAACAAAAAGCTCCGGCTTTGGCAGGCTGGCATCACAACTGGGAATGGTTGGCGCCGGAGCGCTCCTCGCATCCTACAGCAGAGACAACGAACGTGAGGCCGATGCCTCGGGTTTGGAATATATGGTCCGAGCCGGATATAACTCAAATGAATTTGTGGGGCTGATGGATATGCTGAGACGTATGTCCAAAAACAAACCCAATGCTATCGAATTAATGTTTGCGACACATCCCATGAGTGATGAGCGTTATCGTACTGCTGTGGAAGCCGTGCGTACGCAATACCGGTCTTCGCGGAGCTTTCCCCTATACCGAGATCGCTACATGGACCATACCACAAAACTGCGGTCCATAAAAGAAGCTATCCAAGCCATGCAAAAAGGCGAAAGCCTGATGGCCAAGGGTAAATATGGTGAAGCTGAAATCCATTTTTCAAAAGCGTTAAGGCAAACTCCTGACGATTATGCCGGACTTGTCATGATGTCAAAATGCCAGATGGCCCAGAAAAATTATGCAAAAGCCGGATCCTTTGCAGAAAAAGCAAAAACTGTCTATCCACAGGAGAGTCAGGCATATTATCTTTCCGGATTTGCCAAAATCAAACAAAAAGATTACGCCTCAGCATATGAAGAATTTAAATATTATGAAAAAGTATTGCCCGGTAATCCTAACACTATATTTTTTGAAGGATTGTCTCTGGAAGGGATGCAGCAGATTAAGAAATCGGCTAACGAGTACAATAAATATCTTCAAATTGTTAACCAGGGCGAAAAGGCGAAATATGCCTATCAACGTCTGGTTAAGTGGGGATACATCAAAAAATAACAATAAACCGCATTTGTCATGAAAAGTTCTGTACAAAAAAAAATATCCTGTTCAGATCATAGGATAAAAAGACGATGTCTCTCCTGCGGTACAGATGAAAATCTTGGCCGGCGAAGGTATTGTTCCATTGATTGCCGACAGAAGCTCAGGTATGCGCTTGATTTAAGAACCGGTTTGCTCAAGACATTAAACACCCGCTATGCGACCTTTTATTTTACTGACATAATGATCGTTATGGATGTCCTTCCTTATAATTCCAAAGAAATCTATAGCTTTATCTACCCGCGTTCTACCGGAAAAAAACCCGCCGAGGACTACTGTATTATGTCCGATATTCTTGGAAATACATGGTGGGCCGAAAAAAAACGAACCAATCGAAACTATCTTGCCACTCGTCTCTTGCTCAAAAAGGCAAGACGCAATGATCCTGCATTCTGTTCTGTAATGCCGCCGGAAATAAAAATCCCCGCCGTTAAAAAGGCATCGCTGATGCACTTGAAGCTTGGCAAGTCGGATTTGAATTCTCCGGAACTTGAAAAGACAATAAAAAGTGCATTCCGGCTTCAGGTAAAAAAACACCATCCCGACCTTGGAGGAGATACAGATACATTCAGAAAAATTCATCAGGCATATTTAGAGCTTATCGGCTGGGCTGAGAATCCTTCCTATCTCAAACGTCGGGGATTCCCGGACAAATGGTTTTACGATAGCAATAAAAACAAATGGTTGCAACCAGCGCCCTATTTAAAAAAACAAGCGACTTAAGTTTGATAAATTCGTAAGGGTTCACGAAAAAATAAAGTTGCTAAATCCACAAAAACACTTCAGATTGAGGCGGAGGAGCTTCGCTATATCATGTAACGCTCAGCTACAATACGCTCCACTTCCTCTTCAGTCGGCATGGTATCACGGTAGCCGGCCAGGTACTGGTTTCTGAACCATCTAAAAAGAGATACGGTCTCGTTTACAAAGACAAGCTCAGGAATCACGTCACCTTCCTGGGCTTTGATATGACGATTATACTGGCCCAGCATACTCACCACATCATAGAAAGTGGCCGGCTCTCTTTTGATACCCTTTTTAAACGATTTCCCTTTGGCCGGATATGTTTTGTCGGGATCGGGGTTGGCCGAAATGTCAAGCTTATGGAACGGTCTTCTTACCTGTATCTGCCATTTCCTGGCCTCATTCATCATCCTCGAGATTAAAGGACCCGCCCAGTCATGGCTCTGATGGCCCTGTGAACAGTATGAGAAAAATTCCACCACAGACGGGCCGCAATAAGCGATGGCCTCCTTTAATATCTTGATGGCGTAAAACGGATTGTCCACGGTTAGCTTAGCCGAATAGACATGTGAAATTGCCGTGGCCTGGCTGACGATCCGACGGTGCAAGGTGGTCTTGCCGGCATGTTTGGCCCCTATCGGGGATGTAGATCTGTCACAACCGAAACGGGTGGCGCCTGATTTCTGAGCCCCGGTGTTCATATATCCCTCGTTATTGTAGATCACCCAGGTGACATCGAAGTTTTCGCCCAGGGCATAATTGAAGGGACCGTTGCCGATGTCGTAAATGGCGCCGTCACCTGCAAAAACGATGATCTTGGTCAATACATCGTTGAAATCGTTATGATATGCCTGGTCCATACTGAATTTGGCCCCAAGAGCAGCAGCAGATGCCGTACCGAAACCGTAGTGACCCGACTGGTAAATTCGGGTGTTGAACGGGTTGACCAGTTCGGAAACCTGGTTGCAGCCTGTGGAATTGATCGTGTAGATGCTGAACCCTCGGTCGATCATATGATCTATGGCATGCCGGTTAATATCCGACAGAACCTTGATCCCCTGGTAAAAGGTCTCGATCCCTTTGGGACTGTTGCGCAAACTTTCTAATGCAAAAAAGGTCAACAGGTTGATCGTACCCTCGCCACAGCCCGGACACAACGTGTGTTTGCCCGGATAAAGCTTTGAAAAAACAAAGAGAACCTGGTGGTTTAAGGCCATCCGGTCCACATAACCGGCTGCATCGTAAGTATTGTCAAGATCCTGGTATTTTTTGGGTAAAAAATCGGTTTCTTTTAGTTTTGATTTGTCCACCATGGTAAATGCGTTCACCGGACAGACCTGGGAACAAACCCCGCACCCCTTGCAGGCGGCATCAATAACGTTGAGGTTCATGGCGCATCTCTCCCAGAGAATCCCCCTGGGCGGTTTCTTGAAAACTTTGAAATAGTCGGCCGCATCATCCGGAATAGGCTTATCTGTTATGGTGGAATAGATCGCTGAATCCGGGCACAAAGCAGCGCACATGCCGCATGCAATGCATTTTTTCGCATCCCACACCGGTACCTGGGTCCCGATATAGCTCATGTCTCTAAACCTGCTGGTGGCCGCCGGAACCACGGGCAAAAACCGGTCCCAGGGAACATTTTTACCCTCCAGGATAGGTTTAACCATATCCTCGTCAAACTGTTTCTGATAATCTTTAATCAGGTTAACCGGCTTGATGGTACCCATCTCATCTTTTTGGGAAAGCTTTGTTCGCAAACCGGCAGTTCCGAACCCTTTGCCAAAATCTTCGGGTTTTACTGCCGCTGCCGGCCTCTGACTATCCGAGACCCCGGCAAACGCCCCGGCCATTTGTTCTGGTGTTGAGGCTAACCGTTTTGATCCTTCATTTAAAAGTGCGATGTTCGATTCAACAATCTCTCGACCCTTTTTGGGTCCCAGTTTTTGCTCAAGTATGTTTTGAAACCTGTTTCCGAATTCATCGGCGGAAAGTATCTTTGTCTCACCGTTTATAAGACTCAGCATTATGGCGCCGGGCAGGTTCCGTTTGAGGTGCTTCAGGGCGGCCCGGGTTGCGTCCAGGACAATTATTTTGATCTTTCTCTTTGAAATAAGCTCGCGCATTTCAGAGGGAAACGATCCGATGATCTCGTCTTTTGTTCTGGAGCTGTTTATAATAAGAAGACCGTTCTCATTCAGTCCTCCCACATAATCCCTTAAAATCTCTCCGGAGAGAAACTTATCGTTGAAAAATGCAAGGACATCGTGCTCGGTTAGCTCCGAGGAATTGCGAATCGGATCGGAGCTGATCCTGAGGTTCATAAAAACCGGCGCCCCTTTCCTGGCAGCACCGTATCGCGCACCGGACTGAATATATCTTTTGCCGTTGTCACTGCCTTCCGCATAAATAAGGGCCGCGGTCTCTAAAGCTGTCTTAACGCCTTCTGCGCCGATGCCGATAAATGTCATTCCAAGCTCACGATCCTTGTAGTCCGGAAGCGCCTTGGGCTCTAATGCATAAGGTCCTTCAATTCCGACAAAAAAGTCACGGAGAAAATGCTCGCGCGTCTTTCCTTGAAAACATGCCCACATATTCTCTATAACAGCCGCAGCGTTGTATTTGTTAAAGTCCTTGCTCCCCAGTCCGTACACCCCGTGCAAAAGGGTCGGCATGTCGGTACGGCCGTAGATTTTATGCTCCGGCCTGCCTTCGCGGCCGGCCCGAAGAGAAACCTGGAGTGCGGACTGTATGTCCGCTAAAAGAAGCTGGTTATGGGCCATGCCGGATCGTTCCAGCACACTTACCACCTTTGCATTGCGAATGCCGTAGGCAAGCTCCTGAAAACAGGGAGGATTGAAAAGTACAGGGCGAACCACTCCCACTTTCACCCCCTTCACATCCCGGTAGTAATCGACCATATCCTTGAGAACACCGGCTGCCGATCCCAGAATTACAACCACCATTTCCGCATCTTCGGTGCGGTAGCATTCCACCGCCTTTAAATTAGTCCCCATGATTTTGTTCATCATGTTCATGGCGGCAATAAGTCCCCTTTTTATAAATCGGTAAGCAAGATCCTGGGCTACCTGACCTTCCATGGTAAGATCCACGTCGGTAAAGGTGCCGGTTAAGGTCTTTTGCTCAAAATCGGGCTGATATAATCTGTTCGGAGGCCCGACAAAATACCCGAGAAAATCGTCTGAAAGCACCTTTATGTTCTCTAACGCATGGGATTTGATGAACCCATCGCCGATTACCATACACGGAAGCATTACCTGGCGCAGCTCGGCGGTCTTAAAGGCTATCGGCAAAAGATCGTGGAGCTCCTGGTTGTCCCCGGCAACCAGTTGAGCCCAACCGGTATTGCGAACACCATAAAAATCGGTGTGACCACAATGAATACTTAAAGACCCTTTGTTGACCTCCCTTGCCATAATCGTCATCACCACAGGCAAGCGTTTGCCGGCCACTGAAAAGAGGTTCTTGGTCTTTAAAACCAAGCCCTGGGAAGAAGAGTTGTCCACGTAGCGCCCCCCCTGGGATGCCATGGCCTCCACCGCAGCAATGGCGGAAAGTTCATCACTGGGTTGAAAATACATGAGTTCAGAACCAAACAGGTTCTTCTGGCCCTCTGAAGCAACTTTGGCAAAATTTTCGGCAATGGGCGTAGACGGCGTGATGGGATAGCCGCAGAGACCGTCGACAACCCTGGTGAGAATCGAAAGCGCCGCATAGTTGCCGTCCATAATGGCCTCTTTTCGCTTCCGAATGGCACTTAATTTTTCTTCAGGAACAGTAGCCAGGTCAAACTCAAAAAGTTTTTTGGCATCGAACCGCTCCCACTCTGCCTTCCAGTCCAGTTGAACTATCTTTTCTTTTTCTTTCCACCTGCGATAGGGAAGTTGATCTAAAAGAGTAAATATGTCTATCTGTGGTCTCATAAATCGGCACTCCTACACTGTGTTTATCAATTTCGGCATATTGCAGAAATCCTGATATAATCGATTTCTTCGGTTTTAGAATTGATCTAATAAATTCTTTAAAATTGATAATATGTTAAAAAAAGCTTGCTTTGACGCTCATAATACCCGGGAATATCTTTAGCCTCGATTTAAAGAAACTATAATGGCCAGTATAAATAGAACGGGTCGTAACCGGATTTCTAACAGGTAAAACACTTCCATTTTTGGAAGATAAGGCTGCGAAGGAAGGATAGGATTCCTTTCAAGCCAAACGTGAAGGCCTTCCTTGTGGGAAGGCCTGTTGACATTCGCCTTGATCAAGCTGATTAACTGTTAATATATTAGAGAAAAAAAAATTTGTCAATATTTAATGTCGGATGTTTAGACAAATTCAACCGTAATTACGTAAATATTCTTGAAAAAGATAACCGTTAAGTGATAATACTTATATAACAAAAGATGCTTTCTATTGGGAATAATACAATATACTTCGACGGTTCACTGAAAACCATCCTTTTTAGCATCCTTACTTAAAATAACAACTGGGGGATGTTCTAATGACAAAAAAACCAATCTGCAAAAAAATAACACCCAGGGTTAACCAAAAAGATACAATAAATAAACATCGTAAAGGGCGGCAGGCGGTATTACATGAGAGAGGCTTGCAACTGGAAGCAATAGTAGAAGCTTTTGATGGGCTGATATATTTATGTTCACAAGACTACCGTGTTGAATTTATGAACGAACATTATATCAAACATATCGGTTATGACGCTACCGGGCAAGTATGTTATAAATCTTTACATAATCGTGATTCTATCTGCCCCTGGTGTCTTAACAACCGGATATTTAAAGGTGAAACCGTTCGGTGTGAAGTCTTTACCCCAAAGGAGAACTGGTATTATGTGGTCAGTACGCCAATATACCATTCAGATGGATCTATTTCCAAGCTGGCTATGATTATGGATATTTCTGACCGCAAGCAGGCGGAACAATCTTTGAAACAAAAAATAGAAGAACAGGAATTACTTTTAGATAACATACAGACTCAAATCTGGTATTTAGTAAATTCAAAAACATATGGCGCGGTAAACAAAGCCCATGCAGAGTTTTTAAACTTAGAAAAAAAAGACATAGAATACCAATCTCTTTACGATATTTTGAGTAAAGAGGAAGCTGAGACGATAATCGCCAACAACATAAAGGTATTTGATCAAAAAATAAAGATCTGCAGTGAAGAATGGGTAATTAATGGAAGAGGAGAAAAACGATTATTATCGATAATTAAAACCCCAAAGCTGGACGACAACGGAAATGTTGAATACGTTGTTTGTTCAGGGGAAGATATGACCGACTACCGGAATTCAGAAGAATCTCTTCGTCAGAGTAAAAAGCGCCTTGATCTGGCCATGGAGGCAACCAGCGATGCATTATGGGATTTGGACCTGGTCACAAACAAAGCTTTTTTCAATCCCTGTTTCTATACGATGCTCGGCTATAAACCCTATGAGATGCCACAGAGTTTCGACACATGGAAAAGCTTGATCCACCCTGAAGATAAGGAATCGGTAATCGACAAGATTAATGAATATGCTAAAAAAAATTCCGGTTCATTTGAAATTGAATACCGCTTAAAAACAAATCAGGGAGGATGGCGATGGATTATGGCAAGAGGTAAGGTTGTTGACCGGAATGAAAACGGTACGCCGGCCCGGATTGTCGGAACCCATGTGGATATTACCGAGCGGAAGCTAAACGAAGAGGCTCTGCGAATCAGCGAGGCCCGTCTGCGTGAGGAGAACATACGACTGAGAGCCTCTTTTAAAGGGTCTACCCAGTTCGGCAGCATTATTGGAAAAAGCAAAAAAATGCATGAAGTCTATCAAACTATTTTAAAAGCCGCCCTATCCAATGCCAATGTTATTATTTACGGGGAATCCGGTACCGGAAAGGAATTGGTAGCTCAAACCATTCATGATTTGAGTAATCGTGGCAGCAAGAATTTTGTGACCGTTAATTGCGGCGCCATTCCAGACAACCTGATTGAAAGTGAATTTTTCGGATACAAAAAAGGTGCATTTACCGGAGCGGATATTGATAAACCCGGTTATTTAGATATTGCCGATGGCGGCACCTTATTTATGGATGAAGTGGCCGAGCTCGACCTTAACATGCAGGTAAAATTGTTGCGAGCAATTGAAGGTGGAGGATATACACCCATAGGAAGCAGGGAAATCAAAAAACCGAATATCCGTATTATTTCAGCAACCAATAAAAATTTAAAGGATTGTGTGGAAAAAGGCGGCGTGCGTGAGGATTTTTACTATCGAATACATATCATTCCCATCACCATTCCGCCATTAAGAGAACGTAAAGAGGATATTTCTCTGTTGCTTTATCATTTTTTGCATGCCTATTGCGATGATGATAATATACCCTCAATTCCCAAGGATATAATTAAATCCATGCAAAGCTACGATTGGCCGGGTAACGTCCGTGAACTCCAGAACGCGATACACCGCTATATCACTTTAAAGGAAATCGACTTTTTGAATATATCACAATCCAAACCGGCCAAACCGGAAATTATCGCAGAAAAATTAATCCTTGAAAATTTCAATAATCTAAAGTTACGTACCGCAAAGGAAAGTTTCGAGAAAAAATATATTGAAAAATTGCTGCATGAACACCGTTGGCACAAAGCCAGGGTCGCGTCGATTCTGGGCATCAACCGCAGGACACTGTTCAGAAAGATAAAAACGCACAGGATTTAATAATCCCATATCAGGCTCTTTTTGTCCCATAACCAATATTATCTACACTATCAACAAGTAATCCTCTGTTTTTATTGTTATGAGACATTTTTGCCTCTAGTCCAAAAAGCCATATACATATTAAAACTGTCAAGTAATGCTAATTTATCATTTTATTTCAAATAATTAGACCCACACAATTTTTTTGGCACAATTCTTGCTGAATATATATTTTTTAATGCGAAAAAAAAGCCTAATAGGGTGATATAAATATTACTGTAACTAATTGAATTTATAAATGAATTATACGGTTAGCGAGGTGAGTCAATGGAAAATAATTCAAGTTTTGATTTAGGCAGGATGAGGCTTTCGGGCAACCAGGCCGTCGCCCGGGGAGCCTTAGAGGCGGGTGTGCGAGTGACCACGGGTTATCCTGGAGCACCCATTTCGGACCTCCAGGGGAGCTTCGAGCAACTGGCAGGGAATATCCCCAAAAGAAACCCTTTTACCATCAGGGTGGGTGAAATGTTGGATCAAACAGGCTACCAGCTTGCCGCTCACTGGGGAACGACCACCAACGAAGACAACGCCGCGGCGCTGGCACTGGGAGCCGTAATCTGCAAAGGGGATTTTAAAAAGCGGGAGTTCCTAACAGAAGAAGAATGGGACCTGGTTTATGGCGATACGGTCTTTGCCAAAGACAAGGGAAAGCGAATTCCCGTAGGGTCACGAGTGATGTGTTCGTTTAAGCATCTGGGCGCAAATACCGCAGCGGATGCGCTTCGGGTTTCGGTTAATGTTGTTCCGTATACCGGGGGCTTGGGTATTGCCTCAGGGGATGACCGTCAGGGCACATCCTCACAGACCATGCAGGACAATAAAGTCCTCTTCGGGTTTCATTTTAGAATTCCCACCCTGGAACTTCACTCCCCCAGCACCGCCCACACGACCGTCAAGAACTGCTATCGACTCTTTGAGGAATTGGGTGTTCCGTTTGCGGTAATCATGAACTATGATCTCTCCTACCGGGAGGTTTCCGTGGACCCGGTGGTGGAGCTGGACATGGAGGTGAATCATCGGCGCAAAGGCTTCACAAGGGACCCCAAACATTTGGTCACCATCGGCCCCCATATCCGCCCCAGAGAAAGAAAATTTCATTCAAAACTGATTCACCTATTCAAACAAAAGATTATAGAGAACTTCGAGCTTCTGGGGAACCGGGTGACCGAATACGGTGCTGAGCCCAAGGCCATGATAGTAGTGAACGGTCCCTTCAGGGAAGACTTTCGCCTGGTGGATGACGACCCGGCTCTGAGGGACCGTCTTTTAAACAAGTACGAGGATGTTGTAGTAATAGAGAGCAACCTTGTGTTTCCCCAACCCGGCGCCCTTTATGAGGATCTCGTTTCAAAGCATCCCATCGAAAAGATCTATGTATTCGAGGAAGGCTACGGTCGGGTAATATATCTTCAACTCTTAGACCTGGTAAACCGGCGGGGACTTAAAGTAAAAGTTTTGGACCGCAGCATTCCTTACGAACCCAGGATATACGAACGGTTTTCCTATATCGATCATATTTTGAATGGTTAAAGGAGGTACCAACATGGCTTCCAAACAAAACCCTGCTCCAAAAGACAAAGCAGCGGATGAGATAACCTACCTGCGACCGGTTTCCAATTGCTCCGGTTGCGGTGACACCAAAGTTTCCTGGTCAGTGCGTGAGGGCATGCGACGGTTTAACCGGCAGTTGAAACTTAAAGGCAAAGACAGGTATGAACTCATCTATGCGGCGGACAGAGGATGCGGCAATCTTCAGGGCTACCACGCTTACGGCATAGTGGATGCAATCTTTTGTATGGGTACCGGCGCCATAGTCGGTGACGGAATCAAAGAGTCCTGTTCCGACAAACAGATTGTGTTGACCGCATCAGGAGACGGCGCTTATAATTTTAATATCAGCGGTATCAAATTCGCCGCCAAAAACAAAAAGTTTGGCGCCATTAACGTCATCTATAACAACTACAACATCCGGATGACCGGCGGCCAGATTCCCCTGGAGGTGGACTTCGACAAAGAAGGTCCGGCCTTAGGCTTTGAGGTAATCCATATAAACCCATACCGTGTGGATGACAACGCCGAACTCTTCAAGGAACTTTACCGCCGGTATCTCAACAAGGAAAAAATAATGGTGGTGGCAGACGGGGTCTGCGTGCTGGACATGGGAAAGAATGCCAAGAATTCTGGTATCAGGATGGGTCATTTTATAAGGTCCGATGAGTGCCTGGATCTTAAGTTTGCCAAAGAAAGAGCGCGCGTGGCCCGGGAGGAGCCTGAAAAACTAAAGGGCATGCCCAAGTTCAAGTGCCGGCTTTGCGGCATCGGGCTCAGGTGCCATGCGCTTCTCGACAACGACCCCGGCAAATGCTTCGGTTGCGGGGCGTGTATCCAGTTTCCCTGCCCTGTTGGCGCTCTAAGTTTCGATGGCCCAAGCTTTTCGACTTCAACCAGCATAAACGAACTTAAAAAGACTTAGGAGGAAGGCATGGCTAAAGAAAAACAGTTAACCATCACCAATCCATCCATCGGCGGTTCCGGCTACCTCACACTGTCAAATATACAGGCGGACGCAGCAATTGAAGCGGGCTTTCATGCAGCCATTCACCAGTGCCGGGGTCTGGCTCAGGCCGGCGGTCCACTTTGCGTGGATGTCATGATCCGTGAACATGAAGTCAAGGGTTCCGTGCCCCATTACGTGGACTATGTCAACGGGTTTGATCTTTCCGAGGCCTGGCGAGCCGTCTATACGGCGGGAGATTTTGAAAAATCCTTTCCCAGAGGGCTTACTGTTGTGGCCGATTTCTATGTGGATGAGCCGATTTTGGTTACTGCCAGCCGCAAAGGCCCGAGATATCTCACTCGGGATGAGTATCTTAAAAGGTTTGAGGAAGTCATCGACCAAGGCCATGACCTGAGGCTGGTGTTTTTTGACTTTAAGAAACATAAGTTTCTGACGATTATGAAGGGTCCGTTCTCACTGGGAGTTATCGCGGCGGATCTTAAGATAAGAAAGGACGATCGATTCATAACCCTGACCAAAAAGGCAGCCATACAGGGAATAATCAATAACGTGCCTCAAATGAAGGACCCCGCCACCAACGCCAAGATAAGGGGACTAAATCGAAACGTTTTTGAAACCGGATACGCAGCCAGGAAGCAGTTTGCCGGATCTCCAAACGAGAGAATCATCTTAATTTGACGTCTTAAAAATTTTACAATTTATTGAAAACAACAGTTTTTTTGCCTTGCATTATTACTCGGATATGGAATATTGGAGTGGGTGAATTTTAAAATAACTCAATTTTTCATTTTCCCAAAGTCCAATATTTCAGTGTTCCAAAATTCCAACATTCCAGCTGGGGGCTAAGCGAACCGGCTTGGCCCGCACTTTTTATCAAGAATCTATTTGGCTTTTATAACACTTAAAAATAGGAGGGTTTTATGACATGTGATAATAGATGCGAAATTGTGGAGTGGAAGGCATCAAATTCCCATTTAGTACAAGAAGTTGCGTCTCCAAATGTTAATATGGATGACGCCCAGCTTTTAGCAATGGCCAAAGACCAAATAATTAAAGAAAATACGATCAGCACGTCCACAGGATGTTCCAGCGGATGTGAATGTATCCCCACTGGAGACCCGGAGCAGGTATGGAGCGGGGACAGGTATAGAAAAACAGTAATCACCGGAAAATCATCTGACGGGAGCGAATGGAAAGCAGAATTCTTATTCAAATTGAACTTGACCAAGATCAGATACTCCGGCGAGTGTGTACCTGTTGATCAACACATAGAACCGATTCATGTTGAAATTGAGCCCATGCCGTAATCAAGTCCAAACCCAAAAGACTCCGTGCCTGCTCGGGGCCCATTTCTCAATCGCAAGAGGTCTGCACAACGCTCTCTATGAGGCCCGGGCCCTTGGCTGCAATGCTCTACAGATATTTACCAAGAACTCCAATACTTGGAAAGAACGGACACTGTCGCAGGACGAGATAGACAGCTTTAACAAGGCAAAAGAGTTTACAGGAATAACGTCAATCGCTTCCCACACTTCTTATCTGATCAACCTGGCAACCCATGAAAAGAAAAAGCATGCCATGTCATGCAATGCCTTTAAAAATGAGCTTGTCAGATCTACTATGCTTGGCATCCCATTTGTGGTTCTCCATCCCGGGGCTCACAGGGGAAGGTATGAACACCGCTTTAAAAAAATTATAAGTCTGGCATATTTATATGCACAATCCTTTGTTAAAGCACAATATATTGTAGTCTTTTTTTGCTTGACATACAAAATATAAAGATTATACTCTGGACCAAAATTATCTTCCTATAAGCACAGACATTGTTAAGTAGTTAACTAATTGAGATGAGATCTATAATGCATAAAAAATTAACCATTCAGCTATTATCAATAGGACTTGTGAAATTTCTGTTCATTTCTATAATGATCATAGGTGTATCTGTTGTCTCCATATATAATAGCCGTAACCCTGCCGGAATTCTCAATAAATTGTCGGCGATTTCAAAGGTAGCGAACTCCCGATCTCTTATAGAGGAATACGATTATGCCAACATGGAATACAGGTTATCATCCATTGGCAGTAAGGACGCCGAACGCCTCTTACACCCGATTGTAATTCAAGCGGCCGGTCGCTACCAGGTTGATCCTGCTCTTGTAAAGGCGATCATTATGGCGGAGTCCGGATATGATGCCAGAGCGATTTCCAAAAGAGGTGCAAAAGGCCTTATGCAGCTGATGCCGGCAACCGCCCAGGCGCTGGGTGTGGAGGACATTTTCAATCCCAAGCAAAACATTAGTGGTGGGGTACGCTATTTCAAACAGCTGGTTACCCAATTCGACGGGGACGTCGAACTGGCGCTTGCGGCATACAATGCCGGGAGCAGAAACGTAAGGCATTATCAGGGGATCCCACCGTTTAAGGCAACCCGGTTCTATATCAAAAAGGTTTTTAAATATTATCAGATTTACAAGGACCAGATGACGGGTGAAATGGACAGAGCTTAACCTGCTTTTCTCATGAATGATGCTTAGGGTGACCATAAAAAAGCCCGATTTAAAAATCGGGCTTTTTATTTTTTGGCGGAGAGAGAGGGATTCGAACCCTCGAACGAGTGTTACCCCGTTACTCGCTTAGCAGGCGAGCGCCTTCAGCCGACTCGGCCATCTCTCCAATTACGTTTCAATGGCGGAGGGAGTAGGATTCGAACCCACGGAGCTGTTACACTCAACGGTTTTCAAGACCGCCGCTTTCGACCACTCAGCCATCCCTCCGGGTAACTTGAACTTTCAATTATCATTTTGCAAATTACAGGTCAATATTTTTGTTATTGTTAGTTGACATGACCTGTTTTTTATGATTTCCGACAAAATATTATTTCCTTAGTTGTAAATTTTGCTTGCCCAGTGAAATACAGAGTCAATTTCACAGGGGTGCTTTTTATGGCAAAACTTTTTCCATTCTGCCACTAAGGCACCAAGGCACGAAGAAATAATAATAAATATATCCTTTGTGTCTTAGTGTCTTTGTGGCAAATATTTTTGGTTCCGGCCCGTCCGCCTTACTCCGCTTGGTAGGAGGGCGGGCTTGTCCGGGTTAGGCACTAAATGTTTGATTAATTTGACTTTTTACAAATTGATCAAAGACTAATTGTGTAAGGAAAATCGACCATGAAACAAAAATATTTAATTTTAAAAAACGATGAAAAAACCAAGCTTATAATTAGAGAATTTGCCGAATTGGATAAAGAAATATTTTCATTTCTCTGTGAGGAGACATTTGACGATGAGTCTGTAAAATCAGCGATTGCGATAGGGGGAAATGCCCTTATCGAGACATTGAGGACTAAAAATTTGTTTCCGATCGGCATATACGCAAAAGAAATAGCTGCAGCAGTTACAAATATGTATGAATCCGGAAATGATCAATCCGTTGAGCTGGTTTTTGATGACCACGATCTTATGAAAAAAGAACAGGAAGAGCCCGCGGCTGAAGATGACATTAAAGACGAAGTTGTCGAAATTGATGAACTGCTTGAAGATGATTCCCCTGTACCGGATTATGATGACAAAAGCGAAATAGAAAATATTACGTATTCTCTAAAAATCGATAATGAGTCAACGAATAGCAAAGATGATGATTAGACCCAAATTATAATATAATAATTTTCTGATCGATAGTTTAGGATTCTTTAACCTATGAGACCTTAGAAAAATATTTCAAGCTGTTAACGGGACTCAAAGCCAAGAAAGTTGAAAATTTTAAACACTCTTCTGGATCACGGCAGCGGCGGGAAGATGTCTCACCATCTTATTCCGGATCTTATGCTGCCCATATCTGACAATCCCATGCCTGCTGGTCTGCTGATGGGAAAATTCTTTCAAACCGCCCTCTTAATCCTTTTCCTATTATTATTTGCCGGATGCGGTTTTCAAAAACAAGTCTCCTTTTCAGGTAAAACCATGGGAACAACCTATCATATTACAGTTGTAACCGGGTTTTTTAAAAATACAAAATCACTGAAAGATAAGATTGACATGCGGCTTGAAGAGATCAACAAAAGTATGTCCACCTATAGAAAAGACAGTGAAATAAGCCGGTTTAATGCATTAAAGCAAACCGGAAAAAAGTTTTATATATCGGACGATTTTTTTAATGTCATGACAGTTGCGCAAAATATTTACAAATTAACCGGGGAAGCCTGGGACGGCACTGTCGAACCTCTTGTAACTCTTTGGGGTTTCGGTAATTCTGAAAATAAAAAAAGAATCCCAACACCATCAGAAATAGATGCGCTTTTAACTGATATCGGGTTCAATAATATTGAAATTTCAGCCAACCACTATCTTGTCAAAAGAAAAGCGTTTATATCACTCGATTTTGCTTCTATTGCAAAGGGTTATGGTGTGGATCAGATTGCAGCGCTTATCAGAACAAACCAAATAAAAAACTTTCTGGTTGAAATCGGGGGCGAAGTATTTGCTGCAGGTTTCCGAAAAGACGGTAAAAAATGGAAAATCGGTATCAACAGACCCAAGAAAAATGCGCCTTTTGATCAAATATATAAGGTTTTATACTTACAAGACAAAGGCTTTGCAACAAGCGGCGATTACAGAAATTATTTCGAATGTGAAGGAAAACGCTTTTCCCACATACTCGACCCAAGAAATGGATATCCGATAAACAATGGGGTTGTAAGTGTTTCAATTGTGGCGGATACTTGCACATTTGCAGACGGGCTGGCCACTGCAGTTATGGTTCTGGGTCATAAAAAAGGACTTGAACTGGTGAACAACCTTGACAACACGGAATGTTTAATCGTTGTCCAAGCAGATGACGGAACCCTGACCGATTACTATTCAAGAGGCCTTATATCCAAAAGAAATGAATAATTCATAGCTCCAGGGCAAACACATTTGAATTCCAATACAGGGAGAACGCTCCACGACGGCGTGTATCTCTTTCCAACCGACTGAAACTTGTGCTTAAGCCCTTCAAACAGTCAGTCGGTTTCCAAGAGAAACACGCCGTCGCTACGCTGTACCGAAATCAAATGCGCTTGCCCTGTTCACGGATCGAAAATGTATTGACATAAAAAGAAGGGTACTGTACTTCTTTTTTGTTAATCTATTATTTAAACAGGTTATAGAATTCCCGAGTAACATCTCAATAAATTGTGGATTCGGGTCAATATGATTATTTCATACACCAGAACTTATTGAGAAGTTACATTTCTGAGAGGTTTAATTATTAAACCATGATATCAAAAGAAAGGTGAAAAGCGTGGAAATCGTAGTATTGTTAAAACAGGTTCCGGCAACAGAATCGTTAATCGGGATCGCCGACAACGGGCTATCCATAAAGACCGATGACATCAAGTGGGTTATTAACCCTTATGACGAATTTGCGGCTGAAGAAGCACTTCAAATAAAGGAAGCTCATGGCGGTTCGGTTACCATCATTTCCGTGGGACCGGAAAAAACGACTGAAGCCATAAGAACCGCCCTGGCAATGGGCGCCGACAAAGGAATACTAATCAATGATCCGGCCGCTGCAGGGTACGATGGTTTAAGCACGGCACGAATTCTGGCGGCAGTGTTGAAGGAAACCCCTTTTGACTTGATAATCGCAGGTCAGCGGGCTGTTGATGATGACAACTTTCAGGTGGGACCGGCTGTAGCAGAATTTTTAGGCATTCCGAATATTTCCATGGTTATCAAGCAAGAAATCATTGACTCTAAGATCAGATGCCATGGGACAATTGATGGGGGGACCGTCGTCCTGGAGGCGCCGCTGCCCGCTCTTTTTACTACTCAGCGCGGACTGAACGAGCCTCGCTATGCTTCTCTTCCGGGAATCATGAAAGCAAAAAAGAAACCCATCGATATTAAAACCCTGGCAGACATCGGACTTGACGCTGACCGGATCGGGAAACCGCTGACAAGAATCATGGCAATGCAAACTCCTCCAGAGCGAAAAGGCGGAAGGATGATAACCGGCGACTCTGCAAAGGCAAAGGCTGTGGAACTTGTCAGAACCTTGCATGAAGAAGCTAAGGTCATTTAATTAAGGAGATAAATATGTCACAAGGTGTACTGGCAATAGCAGAACAGTTAGAGGGAGTTTTCAGAAAAGTCACTTACGAAGCATTAAGTGAGGGGAGACGAATCGCTGACAGTCTAAATTGTGATCTTACCGCCCTGATTTTAGGAGCAGACATTGATAATATTTCAAAAGAGCTTGATCAATACGGAGCTGACAGGATAATTGTCGCCCAAAGCCCTGCTTTTTCCGAGTATTTGACTGATGCGTATACCACTGTAATTGCGGATTACATAAACAAAGAAAATCCGGCTGTAGTTATTCTGGGTGCATCCACGCAGGGCAAGGACTTGTCTGCACGTCTTAGCGCTCGGTTGAATGCCCCTCTTGCTATGGATTGTGTGGCGATTCGTTTCGAGGAAAATAATCTCATCGCAACACGTCCGATGTATGGAGGCAAAATTCTGGCAGACGTAGCGCTTGATGGAAATCCGCAGATCTTGGCAATTCGACCCAATTCAATGACTATTGCAAACGCTGCCGGAGCCGGATTGATTGAAAAGCTTGATACAGATACCGGTAACACGGTGCTGCAATTTATTGAAAAAAGCCTCGATACAGGCAAGGTCGAACTCACTGAAGCGGATACTGTTGTATCCGGCGGCAGGGGAATGGCAGGGGCCGAATTTACGGTGATAGAAGAACTGGCTCAATTGCTCGATGGTGCTGTGGGGGCATCGCGATCTGCGGTAGATGAAGGCTGGCGGCCCGCTTCAGACCAGGTTGGGCAAACCGGGAAAGTTGTTTCCCCAAATCTTTATATTGCCTGCGGGATATCCGGTGCTATTCAACACCTTGCCGGAATGTCTTCATCCAAGGTTGTTGTGGCCATAAACAAGGACCCGGAAGCGCCTATCTTTTCCAAAGCTGATTACGGCATTGAGGGCGATCTTTTTGAAATTGTGCCATTAATTGCTGAAGAAGTAAGGAAATTAAAAGGCTGAATCCAAAAAATGTCTCCGGTTCCTGATCCGGGTCTAAAAAATAAATTTATCGCCAAAGCAAAAAATTTATTTTTATGCGCTTAAAGGCTGCCGAACAACTCCGGGAGCCTTTTGACTTTTAACCGGATTAATGACCATATTCTGTATAAGATTCTAATGAAACTGCACCTGGTAAGCTTAGGCTGTGCTAAAAATCTTGTTGACAGTGAACTGATGCTGGGCCGACTCATAAACGCCGGCTGGGCCAACACCCGGGACCCCGGAAAAGCCGATATCATAATCATCAATACGTGCAGCTTTATCGAATCTGCTATAAACGAATCTATCGATACCATCCTTGCTCTGGCAAAGTATAAGCACAATGGACTCTGCCGTCGTCTCATCGTCGCCGGATGCCTCCCTGAACGTTTCAGGGAAGAAATCGTTACTGCCATTCCTGAGGTTGACTTCTTCTTGGGAACCGGCGCATTTGACAAAATTGTAGATGCTGTGGATGGATCTTTGAATGCTGTCAGGTGTTTTTTGCCGGACCCGAATTTGACAGGCTTTCCGCGGCAGGAAGTCCTAAGAATACGGAGTTCTTCTCACATGGCTTATCTAAAAATTGCGGAAGGATGCAACCGGCATTGTACCTATTGTATTATCCCAAAGCTTCGCGGAAAACAAAAAAGCCGCAGCCTTGAAGATATTGTTTCTGAAGCAAGTTACTTGATCTCATCTGGGGTAAAGGAACTCGTTTTGGTTGCACAGGATACAACGGGTTACGGTATGGATCTGTGCCCGCCGGTTTCTCTCAGCCGATTGCTTGAAAGTATTTCTGAAATATCCGAAAGAATATGGACCAGACTGTTGTACGGGCATCCGGAAACTATAGAGGATCCCATTATCGGAACTATTTCCAGGCACCCAAACATATGCTCTTATTTTGACATTCCGATTCAGCATTCAAGTGACGGTGTTTTAAAAAAGATGGGACGCAATTATACATCTGCCAACCTTCGCAGACTTTTTGATAAAATCCGGTCATCTGTCTCAGATGCCGCCTTGAGGACAACCGTAATCGTCGGTTTCCCGGGAGAAACGGATAAAGATTTTGAAGATCTTTTATCCTTCGTGAAAGACATATATTTCGACCACTTAGGAGTCTTCATATATTCTGATTTCAAAGACCTCCGTTCTCACAAACTCCCCGATCACATTCCGGAAAGTGTTGCCAAGGATCGGCATGACAGACTCATGTCCTGCCAGTCGAAAATATCCTTGGATAATAACCAAAAGTATATCGGCAAAATTTATGACGTTCTCGTGGAAAATACCACCGGAGAAAATCTTTTTAACGGCCGCACATTTTTTCAGGCCCCGGACGTCGATGGCATTACATATATTCATTCCGATCGGCTGGAAATCGGCTCATTTGTCGGTGTAAGGGTTGCAGACGCATTTGAATATGACCTCACAGGAGAAGTTGTATGAGCGACAAAAATCATAAGATCCTTGCCCTGGTTAAAGATGACCTCGAAGCAATTGAAACCGCCCTCGAGGAAAACTTAAATCCGCATTTAGATCTGGTGTCACAAATCGCCAGACATATATTGTTCAGCGGCGGCAAACGCTTAAGACCTTTGCTTATGGTCCTTTCGGCCAGGGTTTGCGGCTACAATGGGAACTATGACAAGACGTTCTCAACCATTTTTGAATACTTGCATGCCGCCACCCTATTACACGATGATCTTGTGGATCAAGCAACATTGCGGAGAGGCAATCCCGTGGCCCATTCAATATGGGGCAATGCTACTGCTGTCCTTGTTGGAGATTTTCTGCTCGCCCGCTCGCTTTCGATCGCCGCTAAAACAGAGATGCCTGATGTTATCAGGATCGTCGCAGAAATTACAGAAAATATGTCCCAAGGCGAAATTCATCAGCTTATGAAAAAAGGTAGTTTAGACCTCACTGAAGAAGAGTACATGGAAGTCATACGGCGCAAAACCGCTGTTCTTTTTCAGGGAACATGCCGTGTAAGTGCCCTGATATCAGGTGCCTCAAAGGAAAAGGAAACCGCCTTATCGGATTACGGTTTCAACCTTGGAATCGCTTTTCAGATGGTCGATGATCTTCTCGACTACACGCTGGATACCGACATTCTTGGAAAAGAGGTTGGAGCAGATCTCAAAGAAGGAAAAGTCACGCTTCCGGTCATATATTCCCTCAAAGCCGCGAATACAAAAGACCGGATTCAGATGGAAAAAATAATAAAAAATAAGGATTTCTCTGTCAACGATTTTAAAACGTTGATCGCACTGATGAAAAAGTACGGCGGGCAAAAATATACCGAAAAACTGGCAAGAGAATATGTTGGAAATGCAAAGGATGCCCTGGCGGTTTTTAAAAATTCAAAAACCAAAGAGATCCTTTTGATGATTGCCGATTATACTCTGACCCGCAACGAGTAACTATTCTTAAGTAAAGAATCCTGGTCCATAGGGCCAGGCTTTGGTTTGACCCTAAAAGGGTCTGTTATCCTACAAGCCGGACAAGTTAAAAGTGATAAGTGACCTAAAGTGCCTAAAGTTATGGAGTCGCTGCGCTCCACTGATTTTATATAATTGACAAAATTCTTTAACTTTAGCTCACTTTAAACTTTAGTTCACTTCAAACTCTTACGGCGTTTCTTCAGGCAGAACCGGATAACTCTGACATGGCCTAGAGGACCAGGTTTTCAAGATTAAATAAAAATATTCCCGGAGGAGATGAAAAGGATATGTCTGTATCTATTAAAACTATCATGCGATTTGTTTTTGCAGTATTTTTCTTTTCAGTTGTGCTTATTCTGCCTGCTTTTGTTCAGGCAAAAAACCAGATTCCAACAAAGACTGTTATGGTGATGGGGACGGGTAAAATAGATCGAGATAACTCTGCCAAGGCAAGAGAAGAGGCAATCGCCGGCAGCCTCGTTTCAGCAGTGGACAGGGTGGCAGTGGAAATTTTTCCTTTAGAATCGCTGGTTCGAAACTTTCAGGCGTTCAATGAAATGATTTATAGTAATACCAATAAATTCATCCAGGATTACAAAGTACTGGCAGAGTTTCCATCGACAAACAATTACAGGGTAATGGTGGAAGCAACCGTTTCAATCAGCACCTTGAAGAAACTCATGTCAAGCGCCGGGATTTTACTTGAAGAAAAACCCTTGCCAAAAATTCTGGTTTTAATTTCAGATCAGAATTTGAAAGACCGTGCGCCAAAATATTGGTGGGGACAGAAGAAATATCTTTCAGAATCTTTCTCGATAAATGCTCTGGTTAAAACCATTAAAACAAAGGGATTCCCGATCATCGACAACCATATCATCGATCAAAATACCCGGGTTAATCCCATATACGACAAACCCGATCTTAATGATATTGAAGCGATTAACCTTGGCCTCAGTTCACAGGCAGAAGTAGTAATCGTCGGAAAGTCGGTTGCAAGTATATCGCCTAATATCATAGGTGAAAACATAAGGTCTTTTAAAGGGATTGTATCGGCGCGGGCAATTCGGACAGATACGGGTGCAGAAATCGCAACCACAATGCAAACCTCCGTAACGGCGAATACCGATGAAATTGCCGGGGTCCGGGATGCGCTTTCAAGAGCCGGATCTCTAGCAGGTGAAGACCTTGTTTCTCAAATAGTTGCCGGCTGGCAGAAACAAGAAGAACAATCCAACATTCTTGAAATCATAGTTGAAGGTACCGGCGATATTGCAAACTTCGAAAAATTCCGTCGTATTCTCAACAATATATCGGGGGTGAAGAATCTTCGAATAAAGGAATTGAAGCCTAATGAGGCCGTCACCATCGTCGATTTCCAGGGAACTGCCAAAGAGCTTGCGGATGCCTTGATGCTCAAAACCTTTGGGTTAATCGGTATTAACATTTACGAAGTATCGCAGGATCGCTTAAGAATAGAGCTTATCGACGGTTAACCTTAAAAACGATCTGTTTTTTAAAATATTTACGAGATTGAACTGCTACCCGGTTAATGGATAATTAAATAATTGAGTATAAATATTCCCAATATTTTAACAATTTTCAGGATATTACTTACCCCTCTTTTTGTAATTTTCCTTATAAGAGATATGTTTTCATTTGCACTTCTGGTTTTTAGCATTGCAGCAGTCAGTGACGCCCTGGACGGCCTCCTGGCAAGAGTTTTCAACCAATATAGTGTATTAGGCGCTTATCTTGACCCCATTGCGGATAAGCTTTTGTTGGTCTCTGCTTTTGTAAGCCTGGCTGTTCTTAAAATCATCCCCCCCTGGCTGACGGTTATTGTAATCAGCCGTGATATTATGATTGTGACCGGAATCTCCATTTTTGCAATGACCGATATACCTATTGAAATGAAACCGAGTCTTGTCAGTAAATGTACTACGGTTGCCCAGTTATTCACTATCATTTTAATCCTTCTTGACCCGCAAATTCCAGGTGCCCACATAATTAAACTGTTGCTGTTCTGGATTACGGCCGGGTTAACTATAACTTCCGGACTTCACTATATTTACTTTGGCTTAAACGTTCTACAGAACGCCCCTGAAAAAAATTAAAGACAAAGGTTTAAAGAACAACAATATAAGGAATCTATCATGTACAAAGTTATGATAAGGGATAACATGTCCCCCGTTGCGAAGGACATACTTGAAGCAACCGGAAAAATAGAAGTTGTGGTCGATAATGACAAGGCAACGAGTGATCCTAAGGCATTATCTCAAATCATCAATGAGTTCCATGGTCTTGCAATCAGGAGCGGGACCAGGGTTACAGACCAGGTATTAAAAAACGCCAGACAGCTCAAGGTTATTGGTCGGGCCGGCATTGGGGTTGACAATATCGATGTTCAGGCTGCTACAAAACAGGGCATTGTGGTCATGAATGCCCCGGGTGGCAATACAGTAACCACGGCGGAACATACCATATCTCTTATGTTGGCACTTGCCAGAAATATTCCCCAGGGCACGGCATCCCTTCGAGAGGGAAAATGGGAAAAGAAAAAGCTGCCGGGCATTGAAATAACCGGAAAAACATTGGGTATCATCGGCCTTGGCCATATCGGCCGGGTGGTGGCAGACCGGGCAAAGGGTCTTAAAATGAAGGTTATCGCCGCCGATCCTTATGTCAGCAAGGAAGCTGCTAGGTCCCTTGAAGTTGAACTTGTGCCGCTGGAGGACCTTCTTGCACGTTCGGATTTTATTACGCTTCATGTGCCGCGCCTCAAGGAAACGGCGAACATGATTGATGCAGCCACAATTAATAAGATGAAACCGGGGGTCAGAATTATTAACTGTTCCAGGGGTGAAATCGTCCAACTTGATGATCTTTACCAGGCAATCTTAAGCGGGCATGTGGCCGGCGCAGCCCTTGATGTTTTTCCACAGGAACCGCCGGACCCATCTTTACCCATTTTGCAGCAACCCAATGTAATTTTTACGCCACATTTAGGGGCCAGTACCGGCGAAGCACAGCTCAAAGTGGCAAATATGATTTCCCACCAGATTGCTGCTTATCTTTTAGACGGCATCATAACCAACGCCGTCAATTTCCCATCGGTATCCATGGAAATTATGGATCAGCTTCGTCCCCATCTCGACCTTGCCGAAAAAATGGGATCGTTGATGGGACAACTTGTCAGAAAAGTCCACGACATCACCATAAGCTACAGCGGCAGCGTATCCAGACTTGACACAAGACCACTTACCCACGCGGCACTGAAGGGGCTTCTCGGTTCTTTTACCGACACGCCGGTAAACTACGTAAACGCACCATCCCTTGCTCAAGACAAAGGGATTCATGTCCGTGAGACCATAAGCCGGACAACGCATGATTTTACCAGCCTGATCAGAGTGAGACTGGAAGATCATAAAGAGGGAATTGACGAAATCTGGGGAACAATCTATGAAAAAAAATATCCGAGACTTGTAAGAATTGGGAAAATTTACCTGGATGCAATCCCTGAAGGATGGATGATTGTTATTAATAATTTTGACAAACCCGGTGTTATCGGAAATGTGGGCACAACCCTTGGCCGCCACAACATTAACATCGGCCGTTTCCAGTTGGGAAGACGGGGCGAGCGGGCCCTTTGCCTGGTAAACATCGATACGCCGGCAGATGAAAAGGTTATTGAAGAGATAAAGTGCCTGCCGAATATTATCTCTGTCCGTCAGGTACACCTATAACACTCGCTATAGCCATTCTTACAATAACGTTCCGTTTCAAAGGTCTCGGTCTCAAAGACCGTATGTAGCCTCCATAGTTCCCAGTAAATCCATTTTTAATAAAAAACTTCCGAACACAATTCCCCAAATATACCCAGATTCTCACAGATATGAATTCCGCCCGCCTTCATGGCCTCAATCTTTGCCTGAGCCGTACCGCTGCTGCCACTTATGATTGCACCGGCATGTCCCATACGCCGGCCCGGAGGCGCGGTAAGGCCTGCAACAAATCCCACCACCGGTTTTGTCACATGCTGTTTTATAAATTCGGATGCCTCCTCTTCAGCAGTTCCGCCGATCTCGCCAACCATAACGATACCCGTAGTCTCCGGGTCCTTTTCAAAGGCATCCAGGCAGTCAATAAAATTGGTGCCGTTTACAGGATCGCCGCCAATACCCAGGCAGGTGGTCTGCCCGATTCCTTGCAGGGTTAACTGATGAACCACCTCGTACGTCAACGTTCCGGAACGGGATACAACACCCACCGGCCCACCGGGTTTGTGGATCGGGCCGGGCATAATACCGATTTTACACTGGCCGGGCGTTATGATACCCGGGCAATTTGGACCGATGAGGCGGGACGTTTTACCCGCCATGGTGTTTTTGACTTTTATCATATCCATAACCGGAATTCCTTCGGTTATGGCAACGATAATATCGACACCGGCGTCTGTGGCCTCCATAACGGCATCGGCGGCAAATGCAGGCGGTACAAAAACCATGCTGCAATTTGCCCCGGTCTGAACCACAGCCTCCTTGACGGTATTGAATACAGGAATATCGTCCATTTTCTGGCCGCCCTTGCCGGGGGTTACTCCGGCAACCACGTTTGTGCCGTAGGCCACACACTGTTGGGTGTGAAACTTCCCCTCTTTGCCGGTAATGCCCTGAACCAACAAACGCGTATTATTATCAACGAATATGCTCACTTTTCATTCCTCGCTTTTTGTCTTCTTTGCTCTGCCGTCAGCCGGCGACCAACTGTGCCACCTTCTGTGCTGCATCCTTCATATCTGAAGCGGTCGTGAGGTTAAGACCGGATTCAGCCAGAATTTTTCGACCTTGTTCTACATTGGTCCCCTCCATCCGGATCACTACAGGAACGTTGATGCCTGTTTTTTCCGCCGCCTGGACAACCCCTTCTGCCAGCACGTCACAGCGTAATATCCCACCGAAAATGTTAATCAGAATCCCCTTCACATTCTTGTCTCCAAGCATGATCCTGAAACCGTTCTCAACCATCTCCGCACTGGCGCCACCTCCCACATCCAGAAAGTTGGCCGGCTCGGCACCAGCCAGTTTAATGATATCCATGGTCGCCATTGCCAGACCGGCTCCGTTAACCATATTCCCCACGTTGCCGTCCAGTTTGATGTAATTGAGATTAAACTTGGAGGCTTCCACCTCCAGAGGGTCCTCTTCGTCAATATCGCGATATTCAATGATGTTCTTGTGGCGATACAGGGCGTTGTCATCAAAATCGACTTTGGCGTCCAGGGCGATCACCGCATCCTCGGCGGTGATGACCAGAGGGTTAATCTCTACCAACGAACAGTCGTAATCCATAAACAGTCTGTAAAGGCTTCCAAGCATGGAAACAAACGGCCTCATTACGGTAGATGACAGATTTAATCCAAAAGCAACCTCACGACAGTGAAAGGGCTGGATACCCACAAGAGGATTAATGAAAACCTTGATGATCTTTTCGGGAGTTTCGGCGGCAACCTCTTCAATATCCATTCCTCCGGCCTCGCTGGCCATAATAACAATCTTAGCGGTCGCCCTGTCCGGAATAATGCTCAAATAAAGTTCCTTTGCAATGTTGAGTCCTTGCTCAACCAAAACTTTCTTGACCATCTTCCCATCAGGCCCGGTTTGGTGGGTAACCAAATTCATTCCGATGATCTCACCGGCAATGCCGGCAACTTCATCGATTGATCCTGCAAGCTTTACCCCGCCGCCTTTGCCCCGGCCGCCCGCATGAATCTGAGCTTTAACAACAACCGGAAATTGGCCTAAATTTTCAGCAACCTGTTTGGCTTCATCAGGATTGAACGCAACGCCGCCGTCAGGAATGGGAATGTTGTATTTTTTAAATAATTCTTTTGCCTGATATTCGTGGATCTTCATGATCCTGATCCTCCCTTTTGAATTGAAGATTGACAAAATAAAAAACAATCTGGTTTTATTTTTTAACCGTTATTCAACCTTCAATTGTTTCAGCCGATAACGCACAGAACATCGTCCTTGCCTACGCTATCGCCGCTGGAAAAATTTATCGCCTTGACTGTACCATCCGCAGGCGCCGGAAGGGCATTTTCCATCTTCATGGCCTCCAGGATGACCACAGTGTCTCCTTTGCTTACCGCATCTCCCACCTGTTTGGAATAATTGACAATCATGCCGGGCATGGGTGCTTTCAGTGGAGTGCCTTCAACATCAGCAGCCACAGGAGCCGGTTTCGGTTTTGCAGGCTCCGCCGGTCTGGGGGGCGCAGGTTTGGGTTTGGGGGGCGCGGGTTTCGGTTTAGGGGGCGCTGGAGCTACAGCCGGTGCCACCGGTGCCGGAGCTGAAACCGGCGGTTGAACCGGCATTTGCTGGACATAGCTGATAACCGGAGATCCTCCGGGCTCTTCAACCCCAACCTCAAAGTATTCATCATCCACAAATACGTTAAATGTGCGCAGGGCATCGGTCTTGGGAGGAGCTTCCTTTTCCACCTTTCTAACCAGGTGGCCGAGTTTGGCCAGCTTGACCAGCTCGTCTTCTGCTTTAATCTCTTCCAGGGTCCGGGCTTTGACTTCCAGAGGCGGATCTTCCTTGCCGTATTTCCAGTTCAAAAACCTTTTCCCTGTAATGGGATAAAGGGCGTACGTAATAACATCGTCCAGGTCCTGGGCCAGGCCCTCGGTATCTTTTTTGGCCTGTTCGAGTTCGGGTTCCAAAACTTCGGCCGGCCGGCAGGTAATGGGTTCTTCTCCCCTTGGATAGTCTTTAAGCGCTTTCTTTTGAACCTCGGGATCTATGGGTATGGCCGTCTTGCCATATAAACCATAGCACAAATCTTTAACCTGGCCGGTAATCATCTTGTAGCGGTCATCTTTATCGTCAAACAAAACATTGTTGACCGTCTGAATCCCAACGATCTGACTGGTGGGTGTGACCAGCGGAACCTGTCCCAGTTCTTTTCTGACCCTGGGAAGTTCTTTGTAAACCTCTTCGATCTTATGCAAAGCATCCATTTCCCTTAACTGGTTCACCAGATTGGAAAGCATGCCTCCCGGAGTCTGGTGCAACAAAACACTGATATCGATAATCGACACCTTTGAATCGTCCAGCAGGTGTTTATACTTGGGTAAGACTTTCTTTTCCAGTATTTCGTTGATCTCCGCCAGTTGTCTGATATCGAATCCTGTGTCACGGTTGGTCCCTAAAAGTGTCATCACAAGGGGTTCTACGGCCGCATGGGACGTCCGGTAGGCATAAGGCGACATGCAGGTGTCTATGATATCAACACCCGCTTCTATGGCCTTGAGATGGCTCATGGGAGACATACCCGAAGTAAAATGGCTGTGCAGGTGGATGGGAGGCTTCACCGTGGCCTTTAAGGCTTTGACAATTTCATAAGCATCATAAGGAGCAATCAAGCCGGCCATGTCTTTGACACAGATACTGTCGGCACCCATGGCCTCCAGATCCTTGGCCTTCTTAACATAATAGTCAATATTGTAAACCTCTCCGCCCATCCGCGGTTCGGTCATACTATAACAGATACAGCCCTGGAAATGTTTTCCGCATTCTTTGATAACGGAAACAACCGTTTCAAAATTACGGTAGTCGTTCAAGGCATCAAATGTCCGGAAAATATCCATGCCGTTTGCCGCCGCTCGATCCACAAAGGCCCGGGCAAGATCATCCGCATAATTTCTGTAGCCCACAAGATTCTGAGCTCTCAAAAGCATGGAAAACGGTGTTTTGGTTATGTACCGTTTTAATGTCCGGATCCTTTCCCACGGATCCTCGTTCAAAAAACGGTGCATGGTATCAAAGGTGGCGCCCCCCCATGTTTCCATGGCCCAGAACCCCACCTCGTCCATCTTCTCGGCTACCGGAATCATGTCTTCGGTCCGTCCCCGGGTGGCGAACAGAGACTGATGACCATCGCGCAGGGTCAGGTCCTGTATCTTAACGGGATTATCCGCCGCCGGCCGGTCTTTGCTGTAATCCATGGCCGTCATTTTCACCTGATTATGATCGCTCATTTTAATGTTCTCCTCTTAGAAATATTTTTTCCCATTGAAAAGCGGCGAAGCCGCGTTATATAAAATCGTGAAGCGATTTTATGTAAAGGTTTTCATCTGCATCATATTTCGCATTTGCATCTGGGCCTGCCGGCCGCTCATTCCCCACAGTTTCACCGGCGCAGCAGCAGCATATGCTTCCGGAATCGGCTCAACAGCAGGCACAGCCAGAGACTGTATATAGATGGCCTCTTCCTCTGTTTTGATATAATTCATCACCGCTGATATTGCGGCCGATATCTTCTTTGTATTTTCCATGGTTTCACCATTTAAAATTGACGATTTACTATTGAAAATTAAATCGTTGAGGAAGGGGTTCCTGAACATTAAATAGTCAATCTTCAATAGAAAATTACATCGGTATATTCCCGTGTTTCTTGGGAGGACTCACCTCCCGCTTGCTGCACATGACTTCCAACGCATCGATCAGCCGCGGACGGGTCTCACTCGGAACAATCACGGCATCCACAAAACCCCGGCTGGCCGCACAGTAAGGATTTGAAAAAAGATCCTCATATTCTTTTACTTTTTCCCGGCGCTTGGCCTCAGGATCATCCGCCGCTTTGATCTCCCTTCGATGAATCACATTACATGCCCCCGCAGCGCCCATAACCGCAATTTCCGAACTGGGCCAGGCAAACGCCATGTCAGCGCCCAGGTCTTTTGAACACATGGCAAGATAAGACCCTCCGTAGTCCTTGCGGGTAACCAGAAGCATTTTTGGAACCGTTGCTTCCGAATAGCACCACAAAAGTTTTGCGCCGTGACGGATAATGCCCCCCCACTCCTGATGGCTCCCGGGAAGATAGCCGGGCACATCTGCTACGGTCAGCATGGGAATGTTAAAGGCATCACAAAAACGGATAAACCGGGTGGCCTTGTCCGAAGCGTCAATGTCCAGACATCCGGCCAGAACCTGGGGCTGATTGGCAATAATGCCGATACTTCTTCCGTTCAGTCGGGCAAAACAGACGATAATATTCCGGGCAAAGTATTCATGGGGCTCAAAAATATCTCCGTTATCCACAATGGAACGAATAACGTCCTTCATGTCATAAGATTGGTTGGGATTGTCCGGAATAATGGCGTCAAGGGTGGGGTCCGTCCGCCGGGGATCATCACCGGTATTAACCACAGGCGGATCTTCCATGTTGTTTGACGGCAGATAAGATAAAAGCTTTTTGATCCGGTTGATAGCGTCTTCGTCGTTTTCACAGGCAAAATGAGCCACCCCGCTCTTTTCGTTGTGGGCCATGGCGCCCCCAAGCTCCTCAAAAGTGATCTCCTCGCCGGTCACAGCCTTGATAACATCCGGACCGGTAATAAACATGTAACTGGTATTTTTTACCATGAAAACCCAGTCGGTCATGGCCGGCGAATACACAGCCCCCCCTGCCGTGGGCCCCATGATCGCTGAAATCTGGGGAATAACACCCGAAGACATGGAATTGCGGTAAAAAATCTGCCCGTATCCGGAAAGGGAATCAACCCCTTCCTGAATCCTGGCCCCGCCGGAATCGTTCATACCCACAAACGGCACGCCGGCTTTTAACGCCATATCCATGATCTTGCAAATCTTTCTTGAATGCATCTCACCAAGACTGCCGGCTCTGGCCGTAAAATCCTGGGCAAAGGCAAATACCGGTCTGCCGTCCACAAGACCATGGCCGGTTATGACACCGTCTGACGTAATATCAACCTTTTCCATGCCAAAATTTACACACCGGTGAGTAACGAACATGTCGAGCTCCCGAAATGTGCCAGGATCGAAAAAAATACCGAGCCGCTCCCGGGCGGTTAGTTTGCCTTTCTCTTTCTGTTTGGCAACCGCTTTTTCCCCGCCCATCTGCAGAGCCTTTGCTTCCCGTTCTTTTAGATCCTTAATTTTATCTTCAATAATACCCATTATCAAATTCCTTTCATCTCTCCAGATGGACCTGATTGATGAATAAATACAACGTGACGAATCAGGTCAAAAAATACCTCTTTTTGAAAAAATTTAGAAAAAAACCTGTAACTTCTCAATAAGTTCTGGTGCATTAAATGATGATATTAACCCAGCTTCATAATTTATTGAGATAACAAATTTCTTAATAGCAAACTGCTGGTGCCGTCGAAATGGAAGAATGAAATGCCGGCCTCCGGCTCGGAGAGAATATGGGGGTGTAACTTTTGTTCTATTTCACCGGGGCCATTATTCCCTCCGGGGCGTAGGCCCTATGGGCCGGAGGCCAATTGGGCCTGCCCGCTCGTGCCTTGCAATGGCAGGGGGGGCCAAGCTCCTGACTTCCTTTAAAGGGGGTATCCCTTAATCATATGAATAGATTTCGTACTCGGTTTTTTCTCCGAGCAAATGATCAATTTTTTCCTGGGTTCCTTTTCTTATATCGTTAACAACCCATTCCCTCCAGTTCTCCATGGACTGCCAAGTACTGACCACCAGACTCTCGCCGGGTCGATCGATTCTCTTAAATGTTTCCCCGGAAATGTAACCCGTTTGCTGCATGGCCAGGTTCCTGAGCTTTTGAAGAAGAGGTTTTAACGCTTCAGCCTTGTTTTCCGGTACTATCCTTTTAATGATTATTTTTACTGCCATTTTACCATCCTCCTTCTTTGATGGTTGCGTAAAAAAGTGACCACTTGACTTTTAGTAACGAACCATAACCGCTGAACATTTACTTTGATGAACTCGTAAAAAGCCTTTTACGAAACCTTCTCTTTTGATTCTATATACAAGGCTTATTGTCAAGCAAAAAAAGAAGCCGGCTTGCCGCTATTGTGGATGCAGTGGTACCGTTTTCAACCTCTTTTAAGATCCCCGGCAGCATCTTATTAACCTCGGAATTTTTATAGAACCTTTCTTTTAGACCCTCTTTTACAAGGGACCACATCCAGTCAACGGCCTGTCTTTTTCGGTTTGCATCGAGCTCTCCGGTACCGGTTAATTTCTTTCGGTGATCTAAAACAGTTTCCCAGATCAGATCAATCCCGGTCATCTCCAGGGCACTGCAGCTCAAGACCGGCGGTCTCCAGGTAAGCGACGATGGCGTTAAAAAGTGCAGGGCTGTCTCATACTGCTTTCTTGCAAGTTCTGCCTTTTCAATATTATCGCCGTCTGCTTTGTTAATGGCAACGGCATCCGCCAGTTCCAGGATTCCCTTTTTTAACCCCTGCAGTTCATCCCCCGCACCCGCAATCATCAGCACAAGAAAAAAATCGACCATGGATGCCACAGTAGTTTCAGACTGGCCCACACCCACGGTTTCAACAATCATAACATCAAAACCGGCAGCTTCGCAAACAATCATTGTCTCCCGGGTTTTTTTTGCAACTCCGCCCAGGGTACCGCCTGAAGGTGAAGGCCTGATAAAGGCTCTCTCCTCAACAGCCAGTTTTTCCATACGAGTCTTATCTGCCAGTACGCTCCCGCCACTTCTTTTGCTGCTGGGGTCAACGGCTAGCACAGCCACCCGATGTCCCTTTTCCACGAGCATTGTTCCGAGGCTCTCAATAAACGTACTTTTACCCACACCCGGCACTCCTGTAATTCCAAGGCGCACAGCCTTGCCCGTGTACGGAAGCAGCAAATCGATAATCGTTCGAGCCAGTTTCTGATGAGAAAAAAGCGAACTTTCGATCAATGTAATTGTCTTTGCGAGCAGACGCCGGTTGCAATCCAGCACGCCCTGAACATAATGTTGAGGATCATTGGATATCATTATCGTGACCTAACTCGGATAAACCGGAAAAGTTACAAGTGAGCTAAAGTGTGAAGTGCCTAAAGTTAAGGTATTCTATCAATTTAAATATTAATTGTGTTGCGCCGGTGGCGCTTTCCTTAACTTTAGCTCACTTTAGTTCACTTCAAACTTTAGCTCACTATTAATCAATAAATACAAAACACTACAAACACCGACAAAAAGTTGTTGATTTAGCTCTTATAATCGCCCAAATAACCCGGAACCAAGTATCAAGATAATCTACCCTGCGTCGTAAACGAAAGTTTTTAGCAATTCACCATCTTCATAAAGAAAAACAGTTGCATTATTTTTTCTGGGTATTAACAGCCAGATTTCTTCTCCCGGCTTCATGAAACCGTCGAAAAGATCGGCTGAAAACCCAAAGCTGTTTAAGCGCACTCTGATGTGTCTTTTTAAAAAACCGTCTTTTAGCCTGTATCTAAAAAGACCGCCTCCTTGGGATTCATTTAAATAGTTATGGCCTTTTTGTACGGGTTTTCTGTTTATGACAATATTGACAGCACTCCCCTGGGTTACGCGATAGCCGGAGAGCAGTTCCTGAGCCACAACGGTATTTAAGGGTTTGTCTTTGTGAAAATGAGTTTTTATTTCTCCGAGAACCAGATCTATACTCTCAATCATAGTAATCGCACTGTTGAGAGACAGTCCTATAAGCTCAGGCATCTTATAGGCACTGGGTCTGATCCCCATACTCACAAGCAGATTCACACATTCGCCTCTTGTTATCATGGTTCCTGGAGACGGAATCTGGGCAATAATTTCGTCTTTTTTTATAGTATTGCTGTAAGTACTCGATATTTCTCCCCTGCGCAAGCTGTTTTCTTCCAGGATGATCCGAGCCTGTCGTACAAAAAGCCCTTTAAGGTTCGGCATCAAAATAGACTTCGCGCCTTTTGAAATTATTATTCTGACGTCACGTCCCTTTTTTATTTCCGCTCCTGGTTCCGGTTCCTGGAAAATAACGTTGTTTTCAGGAACATCGGCGCTGTATTCCGACCCTTTAACTTTTGTATTAAGCCCCAAATCGGTTAATAACTCAAGAACATAGACCACATTTTTCCCGGAAAGATCAGGAACCACGACAGTATCTTCACTCTTGATAATAAGCGTAAGAGTGAGATAAGCACTTGCACCAACAATCAGGACAAATAAAAAAAACAAGGCCCCTAATTTTAATATTCGTGAAATCACTTTTTCCGTTTTATACAGACCGAAAAAAAACCGTCCATGTTGTTAAGATGAGGAAAGGTTTTTAAATATCCGTTACCAGTTACAAGGGAACAAGCGTCAAAGGGTAATCCTGTTGGTCTTTTTTCTATAGCAAACTTAGCATGTTTATTCAAAAAACCTTTTATCACCGATTCATTTTCCTCGGGTTCCATGCTGCAGACAGCATAAACCAAAACACCTGACGGCTTGACAAGATGTGCAAGGTTATCCAGAAACAGAGACTGTCTTTTTTGGCAGTATGCCGGATTTTGCTGTGACGCGCGCCATTTTGTATCCGGATTCCTCCTTAAAACGCCCAGGCCTGAACAGGGTGCATCCAGAAGAATACGGTCAAACTTTCCGAAGTCTTCCCGGTTTAAGGGGTTGCTTAGGTCGTGAATACAGGTTGTCACAATGGAAACTCCGAGTCGATGCATTTCGGATTCTAACCGCAGAAGCTTGTTTTCATCTTTGTCCATTGCAACAATCTTTCCGCTGTTTTTCATGATCTGGGCGATATGCCCGGTTTTCCCACCCAGACCTGAACATGCATCTAAAATAGTTTCACCAGGCTGAGGGTTTAAAAGAAGGGTAACCAGCTGAGCGGCCTCATCCTGGACCTGAAATAGACCCTCTTCAAAGGCTTCTATTTTTGGAATAGATATTTTTGGCTTGAAAAAAAAGACGCCATCCGGCGCATAATTTGTGATCTCGATCTTTTCGGCATATCCTTCAAGCGCTTTCACCAGTTTTTCCCGGCTTGTCTTAAGGGTATTGCAGCGCACAGTTATGGGAGGAATGGTGTTGATTGCATCACAGAGCAACCCGGTTTCTTTCAATCCGAACCGATCCAGCCATCTTTTAATAAGCCATTTCGGGAATGACTTTTTTGTTGCCAATGCTTTTGCAGGGTCGTTGTCAACTTCAGGGAAAACCACGTGGCGATATTCTCTGACGGTATTTCTTAGGAGTCCGTTTACATATCGCACAACCCAGGGCGCAGCAGCGGTCTTTGTCATTTCAACCGATGTATTTACCGCAGCGGATACGGGTATTCTATCTAAATATATTATCTGAAAGAGCCCGAGCCGCAGAATATTTAAAACTTTTGGATCGATTTTATTCAGGCGAGTTTTAGAAAAATAGTCTATGATCCAGTCGAGCCGGCCTCGCCACCTCAGAACGCCGTACACCAGAGCTTGAAGTAACGCCCGATCTTTTTTTGAAAAAAGAGTCTTTTCCCGGAAAACATCCTCTAAAAGACTATCCAGAGTGTTGTGCCCTTTATCCAGGGTGTTCAATATATACAGCGCCGTTTTACGGACGTCATCTGCCATGCGTTAACGTCTTTATAACTTTAGATGTTTTGTATTTTCTGGCAAAACATTTTCGCCACTAAGACACTAAGTCACGAAAATGATTTTAAATAAAATAGTTTTCCTTTGTGTCTTCGTGCCTTTGTGGCAATTTTTTCCGGTTTGTCCGGGGCAGATATCAGCTTAAAATTGTTCCGGGAGGAATCTTATATCCCCGTAGAAAATCCTTGATCAAAAGACGTTTTCCCGACTCACCTTGGATTTCGATCACAGACAGGGCTCCCTTTCCGGTTGCAACGCACAGTTCGCCAGGAAATCTTTTGATTACGGTCCCCGGAGTTTCCACAGTATCGGTTATAATGGGCATGGCCTTGAAGATCTTAAGACGTTTGTTACCATGAAATGTAAATGCGCCGGGCCATGGCGTCATTCCGCGTATGAATGCTTCTAAAGTTTCGGCCGGCATTTCCCAATTTATGTGACCGTCATTTTTTTTGAGAAGTGGTGCATAGGTGGCTTGGGTATGGTCCTGTGAAATAGGAGTTATGTCACCGGTTTCAAAAGATTCTATGGTCTTTATCAAAAGATCTGCCGAGAGATCAGCCAGGCGGTCATGAAGGGTGCCTGAAGTGTCGTCAGAAAAAATTTTAATTTTTGAAGACAGGAGAATGTTACCGGTATCCAAGCCCTCATCCATTAACATCGTCGTAACACCCGTTTCTCTTTCTCCATTTATAATCGCCCACTGGATAGGTGCCGGTCCACGATATTTAGGCAGGAGTGATGCATGAATGTTTATGGTAGCTAATTTGGGTATTGCAAGGATATTTTTTGGAATAATGTGACCGAATGCAACCACAACAATGATATCGGGTTTGTATTTTGCCATCCGGTTTGCGAACTCGGCGGTTCGGATAGATGAGGGCTGATCGAATTCATAACCCAGGTTTATGGCAACTTCCTTTACAGGAGGAGGGATGACTTTGCGCCCTCGCCCTTTTGGCCGGTCAGGCCGGGTTACTACCAAATCCAGGTTTTGGTTGCTTTTATGAAGGGCTTTTAATGCGGGCACAGCAAATTCCGGAGTGCCCATGAAGATTATCTTCGCCTTTTTCTTCATTTATTTTTCAAATTCTTTTTTACGCGTCTTTTATATATCTCTCTTTTTAAGGAACTTATTCGATCTATAAACAAGATGCCGTTTAAATGGTCAATCTCATGCTGCAGCAACACAGCTAATAATCCTTCCGCTTCTATACGCAGAGGTTTTTCGTTATTGTCAAAACCTTCAACAAGAACAGAAGCTGCTCTTTTAACATTAGCTCTGAAATCAGGGACACTCAGACATCCCTCGTCCTCAGAAATTGTCGTCCCTTCACTCTCTACGATCCTGGGATTGATCAGGACCTGTAAAGATCGTTTTTCGTCTCCTGGTGAAACATCATAAACGAGAAGACTTTTGTTAATTCCTACCTGTATTGCGGCCAGGCCAATGCCCGGCGCCTGGTACATAATGGACGCCATGTCTTTAATTAAATTCTGGATCTTTTCGTCTATATTTTCAACCGGTTTCGTGGGCTTACTTAAAAATTTGTCCGGATACGTCAATATTTTTAGTGTTTCCATATTACAACCTCTTTTCCCTTTTTTCATATGAGACCTGCAATATATTTACACTTGTGACCATAGCTGAAACAAAACCCACAATCATAACGGGAAACATCTGGATTGCATGATTTGCCAGTGTATAGCCCGCAGCATCTTTTGAAGAAACCCCGAAAAGGACCAGGGCAAAGACGCCGCCTGCCTCCCAAATTCCCCAGAAGCCGGGTACAGAGGGAAGCGCTATAAAAAAACAGATGATGATCATGTGCGCAGTGATTTCAGTGAACGACAGTTCTATGCCCGGACACCCTTGAGCCATTATATAATATGAAAAAGCTGCAATACCCCAAATAAAAATAGACAGCCCAATACAAATGCATATCTTAGACGGATACTTAACAAGGGCAAAACCGGAGGTAAAATTTTCGACAACGCTCACAAGAGGCTCACAAAACTTTTTTTGTATTTTTTTTTTTAATTCGGACCCGAAAAAGAAAAACAGATGCGGAATCGACATGATTGCACGGTTTATCGCTTTTCTTGTTTTGCCGAAACTAACCATGATTATCCCGACAATAAGGAGTAGAAGCAGCTTGAAGGTCCCCCCACCTGCTGTAACAAGAGTTTCTCTATTGAGATGATACTTGCCAAAAACAATATCAAGGTTTGGATCTATATTTACAGTTACAAGCAGTATCGCAAAAAGTATAAGCAGCATGCCAACATCAAATACCCGTTCGGCGGCAACCGTTGCAAGCCCTGTTGAAAAGGGTATATTTTCTTTCTTCTGGAGAACAGCCGGTCTTGCAAGTTCTCCGACTCTGCCCGGAAGGATACAGTTTATCATAAAACCGATCATCAAAGGATGAAATGCCTGCCAGAAACTTACTTTGGCCGACGATTCCAGTATAATCTGCCATCGAAAAACTCTTAAAACAAAACTTGTTAACACAAGCAAAACCGCCGGAAATATCCAAACGTAATTGATTGAAATAAAATAATCTAAAAGATCGGAAACCGGCACGTTTCTGAATGCCAGATAAAGTGCCAGTGCGGATATTGTTATCCCTGTAATCAGATAAATGGTTATGTTCTTTTTCATAAGAGATATTAAAGACCTGGTCAAAATAAGAAAGCTTGAGGATTATCAAGACAGGATTTTGCGCGTCTTTACGATATCTTTTTTTATCTGATCAGACAGTTCGGAAATATTTGAAAATTTTTTTTCATCTCTGATGCGTTTTATGAAGTTAACACGAATTTTCCGGTCGTATAAATTTTCATTAAAGTCGAGTATATGAACTTCCACGGAAAATATCTGATCGCCGAAAGTGGGGCTATAGCCGATATTGGCGACTCCTTTGTGTCTATTATTTCCTAATTCCACGGTGACGGCATAGACCCCGGTTTTTGGGCACAGTTCATCATGAAGGATAATATTTGCGGTTGGGAACCCTAAAAGCCTTCCCCCCCTGTTGCGTCCGGTTGTGACAACACCTCTGATCTGGTAGTGACGCCCCAACAGTTTTTGGGCTTCAGCCACCTTGCCCGCCATTACAAGTTCACGCGTCCGGGTACTGCTAATTCTATCAGGGCTTTTACTTAACGTCAGTATCCAATCGGCCACGATTACTTCAAATCCAAGAGTTTTAGCATAGGTTTGTAAAAGCTTGAGATTCCCTTTACGATTTTTACCAAAAGTATAATCTTGTCCTACAACAATGGCTTTCATACCGATACGTGTTAACAGTATATCCTCCACAAACTCTTTGGCCGATATGGCCGCAAATTCCATGGTAAAGGGAATACAAATAAGAACATCTATTCCTGAGCATTCAATAAGTTCAAGTTTCTGCTCATATAGAGTGATCAATGGCGGATGGCCGTTTTGCTTTAATACCCGTACAGGGTGGGGTTCAAAGGTCATGACGATTGATGTACCGTCAATCGCGTCGGCTTTTTCGATCACCTCATGGAAAAGAGCTTGATGTCCAATGTGAACACCGTCGAAATTGCCAATGGTAATCACGGCGTTATCATACGGTTTTTTAATATTATCAATATGTTCAACTATCTCCATTCTAACCTTTCCCGGCCAATGATGATGGTTGAATTCGATTTTTTATGAATTCAACAATTTAATGGTCTTGACAAAATTAAAAAAAGATTAATATAAGACAACTTACATTTTTAATCAATCTTTTTTAAATTACAGGTTTTAGATGCCGAAGTGGCGGAATTGGTAGACGCGCTAGGTTCAGGGTCTAGTGGGGGTTTCTCCGTGGGAGTTCGAGTCTCCCCTTCGGCACCACAGTAAAAAACTCCTTTCCTTCAACTTCGTTCAGGACAAGCTCACCCATCATTCCATTACTCCATTATTCCACTATTCCAATTGGGGCGAAGCCCCTATAAGTTCCATTATAACCGATTCCAATACACCTGCTTTGCAAATATTAAACCAGAAAATATGTCTTAAATCTGAAATGTAAACCCGTCTTTTTTATTTCTTCCGCAAATGATTTCTGTTTTTTACAAGCTCTTTTCAATCCATTTTTAATATTATAGTTTTAATTTTAAATTAATTTTTTGGCAAAGAAGATTGACAGTGCCACGATGTAGGATTATTTTTGGGATCACGGCCGCGATGTAGCCTTGTTATCTTTAAATAAAATAACGTAACCTCTCAATAAATTATGGATCCGGGTCAATATGATTATTTGATACACCAGAACTTATTGAGAACTTAAAAAATAACTGTATAAATGATAATTATAACACGCAGAATGTCATTCAATGATGACATTTTAGCCCTTTTTTATAAGGGTATTTTTTTGTTTAGAAAATGTTTGATAATGATAAGATTATTTGGTTTGATTGTTGTTGTTCAATTTTAATAACGTCGTAAAAAGTAATTTTGTTAACGATATTGAGCAATTTTTTAATCTAAAAAACCTAAACCGGACAAACCCCGCACCGCAAGCGGTATCTTCGACAAGCGGGACAAACCGGAACCAAAAAATATTTGCCACCAAGGCACAAAGACACGAAGGATTTTATTTTATTATTCTTTCTTAGTGTCTTGGTGCCTGGCGAGAAGAAAAAAGTTTCGCCACAAAAAGCACAAAATTTACAATTAAGAAACTAAACCGGAAAAAACAAATAACAAATAACAATTTATAGCTTCATCACCAAATGGAGGTATGTTCTGAGATATTCGAATAGATTTTGGAAATTTTTCGTATCTGTAAAACTGACTGTAGTGCTTTTACTGGTTTTAGCAGTCACCTCGATTGTTGGAACGGTTATTCCTCAGAATGAAAATCCTGCTGCATATTTTCGTGCCTACGGGGAGTTTGTTTACAAGCTTTTTGATCTGCTTGGCATTTTTGACATGTACCATTCCTGGTGGTTTCAGTTTTTGATTCTTTTGCTGACCATGAATATTGTTGTCTGCTCAATCGATCGGCTGTCTGCCACATGGAAGATAATATTTGTTAAAAATCCATTATTTAATCTTTCCAGGTTCAGAACGCTTTCTCAGAAGGAGTTATTTACCGGCAAACAGAGTCCCAAAGAATTGAGCACGCTCTATGAAACGTTTATTTCAAGGCAATTCGGATATGCCCGTGTAGAAGAGACCGACAAGGGGTTGTGCATTTTTGCCGAGAAATGGCGCTGGACCCGTTTCGGGGTCTATATCGTGCATCTCAGTGTTATCTTGTTGTTGCTCGGCGGACTGATCGGTTCGCTTTTCGGTTTTAAAGGATTTGCCACGATTCCGGAAAATGAAAAGATTGACAGCATCCGGATCAGAAATACCGGCCAGGTCCTGGCGTTGGGTTTTGAAGTTTTATGCGATGATTTTAACATCAGCTATTATGATAACGGAACGCCCAAAGAATACCGGTCGAGTTTAACCATTATCGAGCACGGCAAGCCGGTATATAAAAAAGATATTATCGTTAACGATCCTTTGCGGTATAAGGGTATCAATATATTTCAGTCCAGCTACGGTAAAATGCCCTCAGGTGCTCTTCAAAAGGAGGAAATTCATACAAAAGATCCTCCGGAAGACATTACATTAAATTTTGCCATTAAAAAATCAGGAAAGTTATATAAAATAAAGGCTGTTATCGGTAAACCGTCGGATATTCCTGAAGGTCTGGGAAAATTCGTTATTGTTGAATATCGAAAATCAGCCGAATTTGGCGGCCAAAACATCGGCCAGGCCTTCATGGGAATTCTGACGCCTAAAGACAAAGATCCTGTCAACATCATGCTCCCTTTGCATTTTCCGAATTTTGATAAGATGAGAAGAGGTGCCGTGGTTATTTCAGTGGCAGAACAAGAAACAAAAATATTTAACCCCGGTGAAAAATCAGATCAGAGGTATTATACCGGTCTCCAGATAACAAAAGATCCCGGGGTCTGGGTTGTATACACGGGATTTATAGGAATGATTATAGGGATTTTCATTACGTTTTTCATGTCCCATCAAAGAATGTGTATCGAAATAGTCAAAAGCGGCAAAAACAGCCAAGTCATCGTTTCAGGTACGTCCAACAAAAACAAACTGGCAATGCAAAACAGAGTAAAGAAAATTGCAGAAAAACTTATCAATTTGTAGAATAATTTGAACTAGTGTCCATCCAGAAATGGTAGATTTTGGTTTCCGGCAAGGCCCGAGCGAGTTTTCAACCGCAGGCATAGCGCGCTATTTCGAGGATTGAAAACGAGCGAGAACGCCGCCGGAGGCCGAAAGATGCCGTTTATGGATGGACACTAACTAAGGGAACAAATAATGAACAGTTCGGTTTTACTCTCAGTCACGACATTTACTTACGGTCTGGCGACATTTTTTTATTTTGCATCTTTAATTTTCAAGAAACCCCTTACGCGAAAGCTGGCCACCTGGACCGCATTAACCGGTGCTGCCGTGAACGCAGCGGGCATTATCTTACGATGGGTGGAATCATACCGGCTCGGTATCGGTCATGCACCGCTTTCAAACATGTATGAGTCTTTGGTCTTTTTTTCGTGTACCATCGTAATTATTTATCTTGTAATCGAGCGCAGGTATAAAACAACCGTTATTGGAGCCGTTGCCACTCCGCTCGCCTTTCTTGCCATGTCTTATGCTTCCCTGTCTCCCAATATAAATGATCGTATTCAGCCTCTGATTCCGGCATTGAAAAGCAACTGGCTGATTGCCCACGTGATCACCTGCTTTTTAGGGTATGCCGCCTTTGCAATAGCTTTTGGCATAAGCCTTATGTATCTTTTTAAGCAAAGACATCCAGAGGGTAAAAGCAATTTTCTTTCTCATTTTCCAAAGTCTCGTGCTTTGGATGAGTTGACCCATCAGATGGTTATGTTCGGATTTCTTTTTTTGTCTATCGGCATCATAACCGGATCTGTCTGGGCCAATTCAGCCTGGGGGAGTTACTGGTCCTGGGATCCCAAAGAGACCTGGTCTTTGATAACCTGGTTTGTTTATGCAACATTTTTGCATGCCAGGATGATGCGGGGGTGGTCCGGCAAAAGGATCGCTTATCTTTCAATCCTAGGGTTTATGGCGGTTATCTTCACCTATTTCGGAGTGAATCTGTTGCCCGGCCTGCACAGTTACGGTTCGGGATAAAAGAACTATACTGATCCAACTTGCGTTTTTCTTGGTATAATGCTTACTGTTTAGCCATAGGCCTATCAACATAGGCAGAGTAAAGTGAACTAAAGTTTGAAGTGAGCTAAAGTTGTGGAATTCTGTCTTTTATAAAAAAAACCAATATCCTTAATTTTAGGCACTTTAGATCACTTTAGGCATTTTAGGCACTCTTTTGGTTATTGATCAATTTTATAAACGCATGCAAAAATCATGTTTGGAAAAACCTAAATTGGCCTACTAGGGGGAGAGTGAATTATGAAAATATTTATTACCGGTGGATCCGGCTTTGTGGGCACGAATCTGTCATTTTATCTGCTCGAAAAGGGGCACAGCGTTATTGCTGTCGGCACCTCTTCAGCCCATCACGTAATCCGGCATGATAATTTTCATTACATTTCGGCGGACACTACAATCAAAGGTGGCTGGCAGAATACGCTTAAAGATGTTGATGCAGCGATCAATCTTGCAGGGAAAAACATTTTTAAGAGGTGGAGCGATAACTATAAGGATCAAATATATACCAGCCGTATTCTGACCACGCGAAACCTGGTTGAAGCCATTACCGACCAGAAAGATATAATACTTTGCAGCACTTCTGCGGTAGGATATTATGGTGACAGGGCAGATGACGTTTTAAAGGAAGATGCTCTGCCCGGAAATGATTTTGCTGCCAAAGTTTGCAGGGACTGGGAAAAGGAAGCTTTTCAGGCAGAAGCAAAAGGAGTCCGGGTCGCTGCGATGCGTTTTGGCGTGGTTCTCGGGAAGAACGGGGGCGCCCTTGCAAAGATGGTTCCGGCCTTTAAATCTTTTGCCGGCGGCCCGCTTGGAAGCGGTCTGCAATGGTTTCCATGGATTCATATGGATGATCTTATTGCCGCGATTATTTTTATACTTGAAAACCCGGATGTAAAAGGCCCGATCAATTTCTGTTCACCGAATCCGGTAAGAAACCGTGATTTCGCCGGCGCCCTTGGTCAAGTGCTTAACAGACCGTCTGTTATGAGAGCTCCCTCCTTTATGATCCGGCTGATTATGGGGGAAATGGGGAAATCTCTTATGAGCAGCCAGCGGGCAATCCCTGATAAACTTTTAAAACATGGTTTTAAGTTTCAATATCCTGACATTAACAACGCCCTCTATAACTTGACGGTTTCGTAAAAAGTCCAACTTCTGCGTTGCGCTGCATCCTTCGTCACTTCAGCGTACTATAAGTACTTATCATTTTAGAGGATTTGCGCGCCTTGAGTCTGACGCAGAGATTGGGCCCCGGTTAAATATTAAATACGGATTTAACTGGGCAAGCAAAAAGACCATTTATGGATGGACACTAGATAGGAAGTCGATAAGACCCGAAACCGCATCCTCAATATCAAGAAAGCAAAACCGGTATGCATCGTACTTAAGCCCATACGGATCGGCGATGCCCCGCCTCTTTGAACCAAAACGAGCAAAATGCCTGATTAACTGAGTTTTGCCTTCTGCTCCCGGGAAGTCTTTCAGGAGCGTATCCTCGTGAGATTTCTCCATCACAAGAATGAGGCTGGACCAGGCCACAAGCTCTTTGGACACCGATTTGGCCCTGTGCTCGGCAAGTTCTACTCCGAATTCCTCGGCAACGCGTTGCGCCATATAGGTGGCTGAATTGCCCGGAAGTGCAAGCAATCCCGCAGATTCAACGCTAATACCCTGGAGCCGCTTTTGATTTACCAACTTTGTAAAAAAGGCATGAGCAAAAGGACTGCGACAAATATTACCTGTGCATACAAACAGGATATTCGCTTGCAGTTTGGTCATGTTTACAAACCCTAACCCGGATAAACCGGAAATAACAAATCACAAGCATCAAATCTCAAATAAATTCCAAACTACAAGCTCCAAATTCCAAATAAGATCCGCAGCCAATCGTTTGTTATTTATTTTTTTGGTCATTGAAATTTGTTTGTTATTTGTTTTTTATTATTTGATTTTTTGACATAAAAACACAAGAAATCAGAGTTTAGGTACTAAAGTGGTTGAGTTGTTGATTGACCAATGATAATTGCTTTGGTTGAGCAAATCATACACTTCCGGTGAGATAATTTTCACCCAAAGATCCGTTGATCACAGGGAGCGAATCCATATCCGGAGGCTTAAATCCAAAGATAATTTCAAGAAAAACCATTGTAATCCGAAAAGTTGCGCCCCAAAGCACTTCAGGTTCATCCTGATATTCGTGGAGAAAGCATGGATAATCTTTTGTGTCCAGGTTTTTCCTGTTCTCATGGGGTGTAGCAATATGTAATCGATAACGTGCATAATTGGAAGGGGTCAACAGATTTTGGAGAGGAATATAAACCACACGTTCCACTTCCCAGTTCGGAAAAAACCGCTTTTGACGTCCGTTCCAGCAAACCATTGGATAGATTACCTTACGGAACATGACAAGTTGCTGTGACGGCAAAGGTCCCAGAAACTTCACTCCCAGAGGGTTCAAACGCATTTCCTCAAAACCCTCCCGTAAACAGGTCGCAAAAAGCAACGCCAGTCTTCGTGCCTCCTTGTGCCGCTTTTTACGCCAAAGTGACCAGTAAGGCCAACGGGATAGTGGAGAACCACTCAGATATAAAAGCTTTGCAAGATAAGAATCCAGACCGGAAGAGATACTTCCACCCGGACAGCAAAGGTCCCCCGGTTGTTTTACCTTTAAGGATCGTTTCGTTAAAATCAGACAGGGCGTTGGAGAAAATCCTTTCTCTTCGCAATTTGGACCGAGCAAAAACAGCACGGAAGATGTGATAGATGAATCTGTAACGCCTTTGGAAAAAACCATATCATTGTGGTTTCTTTCCTGGAGCACATACATTATCTGTTCTATAAAGGCTGACGTAGTCCCGAAAGAATCCAGCATTCCATTAATCCCCGTATATTTCATTAATAACCATCTCCTAATTTACACCACAAGAGTCAGCAAATAAATATCACCCTAAATGATCGTAACTTGAGAGTCCAAAGTTCTCATGATCATAAACATGTTTAAATTGACCATGTCAATTGTTATTTATACGTACATATTTTCTGAAGACAATATTTATATATCGCACAGTTTTAAAACAAATTGATAAAAATGCATGACGTACATAAAAAAGTGTTGACATACCCTTTTGCAGAGTGTATCCTTTCGCTATAATTCTAAATGAAAGGAGGATGCACGCATGGATCAATTTGAATCATATTTACAGTATCAGAAGGAAATTACAGAATCAAAGCTTAAAGTCATCAACAGATTTCAAAAAGGCATTAAACCAAAAACTAAACGTACATCAAAAATAGAGATAGCAAAAAACGTACTGCATATCGCGGGTCGGCCTCTGCACGTTTCGGAAATTATCCAGTTGGCAAAAAGGGACTTTGAAGTAGAGCTGGACCGCGATTCTATTGTTTCCGCTATTTTAAAAAAGGTTAAAGCAGGCAAATCGTTTATCAGAACATCTCCCAATACCTTTGCTTTAAAAGAGTGTGACTCAAGTGAAAGGGGGCGCCATGATAAACGAGATTAGCCGCATATTGGTAAAGTTCAGGCCCTGTTTCAGCCGGAAAGCGGCTTTTAACTGGTTCGTCATCGTGATTGTCGGCTTTATCGTCAGGCTTGACCATCATGGTGTCAGCTCATTCGTGCGATGGCTTTGCATAAAGCCGTCACTTTATACGGCCCTGCTTTCGTTTTTCAGGGCATGGTCCTGGCAGCTGAAAAATATCATGCATCGCTGGTGGCAAATCGTGCTGTCCTGTTGCCCATTGCTTCATATCGATGGACGACTGTTGCTTGCCGGCGATGGCATCAAAATCAGCAAGGAAGCTGAAAAGATGCCTGGTGTTAAAAGGCTTCATCAGGAATCAGATAACTCCGGCAAATCGCCGTATATCTATGGTCATCATCACGGCGTGATCGGGATTTTAGCCGGATGGGCAAAAAAAAATCTTTTGTATCCCCCTTTGTGCCGAGCTGCATGAAGGGGTAGAAACGATCCGACAGTTCCAAA
>Ga0315545_1000078_pt1 | contig 93812 bp, 71 predicted proteins | sample SalMarSW160210MG_FD_203096 | JGI IMG/M metagenome (GOLD analysis project Ga0315545, IMG submission 203096) | Salt marsh sediment microbial communities from the Plum Island Ecosystem LTER, Massachusetts, United States - Salt Marsh Sediment SW1602-10 ... | reverse complement strand
GCGCCATCTGCGTCGGTGGTCAGGCTGGTGCCGCCCATGTGCAGTTTGGCGCAGCCAAACTGCCAAGGAGTTCGCCGAAAGGCGAACTCCCGTGGTCGCCGTGAAGGTAGGTCACGGTGGTGGACACCCCCACGGTGGTGCGCATGGCCACCCTTCGACTGTACTCAGGGCAGGCGCACTGCCCAGCCTGCCCTGAGCCTGCCGAAGGGGCGTAGTAGTAGCTGGTGGTCGTGACCGCGCCGCCGGCCTCCATCTTTTCGTACAGGCCGCCCCCTTCGACTCCGCCCTTCGGTTACACTCAGGGCAAGCTCAGGGCAGGCACGTAGTAAGTCGTGCCGCTGCCGTCCACCTTCTTCACCCGCGCGCCGTTCCTTCGGCTACGTCCTTCGGCTGCGCTCAGGACATCGCTCAGGACAGGTCGCCGTCGTAGGTGAAGGTGGTGGTCGCGCCACCTCCGGTGGCGTTGTCGCCCTCCGTCACGCGCTGCACCTTGTTCTCGGCGTTGAAGGCCCAACGTGGACGTGCGACACAAAAACAGCCCGCCGGGTTTTTGGAACCCGACGGGTCTAAATGTGAGAAATGGGCGGCGCTTGGCCCCTCCCCCGCTGGCGGGGAGCCTGTCCCGAGCGCAGCCGAGGGAAGGGGGCGCGCGAAGCGCGCGAGGGTGGGGGCCTCTTCCTCCCCACTACCCCCGCTGCCGCTGCGGAGGGCGTCGGGTTTCGCTCCGTTCAGCCCGATCTACCTGGCTCGTCGGTTTGAGGCGAAGCTTCGCTGGTATCGTAGTCAGCAATATGCTCCTCAATAGCTTGAACAACCTCAGAATAACCCTTGCCGTCAGAAGTCATCATGAAGCAACGTGACCACTGCCACCCTTGCGGTCCTTTGACCAAACCACTGTGTAACGGGGTCAATCCCTGTTTAATCAGGACAAACGCTCTGTGGCCAAACCACGGGTCCATCGGGGAAAACAACCTGCCACTCCACAGCCAGGTCACATTTCGCCAGGGCACGAAGAACCACCAGAAGAAGCAAGACCTGATGGCCAATCCGTCCTCTTGAACCTCGACGACGGCGCACCGACTACAGCCTACGAGAAACAGACCAAGGGGTACAGCCATGCTGGAAGTAAGACCAAGCAACTGATCAATCGGCCAATCGAGACGTCCGGCCAGGAACTCTCTCCAAGCAACCACAACGATGAGTCCCAGAATCGACCCAAACAGGGCTCCCCCCAGACCCCCAACTACTGCTCCCATTAGCCTTCTTGAGTGATAGCGTATCATGGAGTCATACCTCCGATATAGGGCATTCACCTGCTTGCTCGCTGTCAATCCTTGAGACCCAACAACGTTTTGAAGACGAAGTCGGTGATATCGATGATGAATAGATCACGTCCAGCGCCAATAGCGCCTTCCGCCCCAACACCGCCTCCAATGTAGACCTCGGTCCACTCACTAAGCTTGACCTCAACCTCCACCGCTCCCTTGTAAGCCCCGGTGGCAAAACCGTACCAGCCAGGCTCCAGCTTTTGCTCATTCCTTGGCATGTTGTCTATGAACAGAGGTCCAGTGGTAATCGCAGTTCCTATGTCAGCGCCTTGAAGATCCACAGATACGAAAAGCCTTAGGTTCTCGTCGGCATTGGCGACGGCATACGGGAACCCCCTCCATTCCCCAGTCTCTTGATCGTTGAAATTCAAGACAGCATCTATGTTCACATCCAGTCCGATCAGGACGCCTGCTGACGCCTCCAATCGCCATCCAAGCGCATCGAGCCGCCAGGGCTCGTCTTCTGGCGTAAGATCGCCGGTGGGCGCAGATCGTGGTGTTCGCATCGGTGTCGGCGATGGCATTGGCGTCGCACCAGCTACTAACACTGTCGCTGGCGTCACATTGCGGTATCGAGGATTCCCGTCCAGATCGCACACCCACCCCTCGGGGCATACGCCTGGCGGACAAACCACCTCACGGTAGACGACGTTGCCATCCTTATCGATGTGGACTACCTCGGAACATACGCTACCGCCGTGCCCGGTAGGATCAGTGCAGGCCACTGGGTTGCCCTCGACGTACATATAGCGATTGTGGGCTTGGCTCCCTATCCCCGGCACGATCGTATCGGCGCTCACGAAGCGGCCCAGGGCGGGGTCATAGTAGCGCGCCCCGTAGTCCATCAGCCCCAGCCCGGCCTCGTTGCGCTGCCCGGTGTAGCCGTAGTCGGTTTGTAAGGTGCCTTCGGTGTAGCGCTCCTCACCGTAGGGGTAGTATAGCACGCGCGCCACGAGCGCGCCAGCCGCGTCGGTGGTCAGGCTCGTGCTTCCCAGATGGTCGGAGTGCAGGTACACCACCGCGCTCTCCCCGCCGCCGGTGGTGCGCATCGCCACCCGCTGCCCGCCGGCGTAGTAGTAGCTGGTGGTCGTCACCACGCCGCCGGCCTCCATCTTTTCGTACAGCCCGCCCACGTAGAAGGTCTCGCTGCCGTCGGGGTCAGTCTTCTTCACCCGCGCGCCGTTGCCGTCGTAGACGAACGTCGTCGTCTGCCCATCGACGGTGACGCTCTGCAGCTTGTTCTCGGCGGTGAAGGCCAGCGTCTGGTCGTAGGTGCCGTCGGCCACGCGCTGGGTCGCGATGAAAAGACCCGTCGGGTTCCGAACCCTGGCGGGTCTGTCATCTCAGCTCCACGGCTCTCTGAATAGGCAGTTCTGAACTCTTTCCTAGCGTTCGGGTCTCTTCGTCAAGAGACCTCACGCCAGTACTGGCACAGCCCTGTGGGGGGCGGGGGCGCCTCGTAGTAGACCTTCTGTGCTCAGGTCTTCGTCCAGGTCTGGCCAGTGGATGCCGTAACCACCGCCGCACACTTGCCAGTTCTCTCGCTGCTCCGGTGTAGCATGGAGCAGCCGCGGATACCATGCCAGTGGAACCACGATTGTGCGTCCGTCCACGAGATCCACACTCAGGCTATCTTCCGTGAAACTGACGTTCTTGACACGTTCACCGGGTTTCGGGTCCGAAATAGCCATCCCAAGCCTCCAAGAGATCCTCTTCATGCTCTCTGAGCATTCGTTCTACTCTGCGCAGCTCGCTGGCACTAAACCCCAGGTTGCGCGCCAAAGCGACAGGCCCAATCCAGAATTTGGCTGATTGATCGTCGCGATCCACATGCACGTGCGATGGTTCGTTGGGCTCGTGGCTGTAGAAGTACACACGATACGGGCCAGATCGCAGCACTGTTGGCATAGCTCACCTCGCCCCCAGTATACCACACCCCCACAGGGGGTGCAACGAAGGTGCATCGCACTTCCCAAGTGCGACGCACCTTACTCCCACCCCCACCACCCCAACCGCTGCGGAAGGGCTTGACAAAGCGCATCCTACGGGCTGGGCTACGAGCCTACGATATTAATCAATCTTCTCACTATCAACGCAAGACCTACCTGTCCAAGTGAGAACCACAACGCACCAACACCTAAGCCCGTCAGAACACTCGTTGGCATAACGAGGCTTATTAGCATATGAAGCGATATGCGCTCTCTGCGATATGCTTTCCACTTCCTCGCCGCTAGGTAGGGACCGGCTACTAGGCACAACGCACCCAAACCAATCTCTATGGCCCAAGAAACCCAATTGACGAGGGAGCCAGGGTCCAAAGGAGCACTAAGGAGCCAACCGCTTAACTTTGCAAGGAAAGAGGATGCAATGACTGCGCTAGCTAGTGCTACTGCTAGCGTCACGAAGAGACCAACTCCTATTTTGAGTAGGACATCTTTCGCTCTCGAGAACATCCTTACCTCCACGTCAGAAGATTCGGCGTTGCAAGTTTCTTCGACAACGACCTTCGAAATACCCATCAATCATATTGTGCGTATACCATAGGCAGATAGGTTCTGTGTATTTCTATGCTCTCGCAGAGTGTATATAGGGCCAGTATCGGTGCAAACAAGAGTCTTACTTGTTGAGTATCGGCCAAGTTGCTTGCCTTTATTCCTATTCCGAGAGGTGATGAACTGTCGTAGGTGATATCGAAACTCACTTTAGTTGCCCCTGTTTCCTTAGCTGCATCTAGGGATTTCTGAAGATAGCGTTGAAGCCGATCCAGTTGGGCATTGCATATGGCTACCCCGATACCACTCAGATTGAGGGTAATGCCACCCGCCAGTACATAGCCACCGATAGGCGCGGTGACTCCAAGTGCAAGTATACCTAGCCCAAGAATGTCAAGTGCTACTCCAAGACCCTCAAGCACCATTGTTGCATCTGTCAGACCGTCTCGCAGTTGCTGTATTGCGTCAATCCAAGCTTGCAGTTCCTCAAGGGTAAGCTCTACAGTAGCAACCTCCTCATGGCCTGTGGGATCTAGATATCGCAAAGGATTGTTGAGGCAATACGCATATCTGTTGAGCCCTTGCGGATTAGCCGGTCCCATTGGCACATTGTGCTCTTGCCGCGTCCTGCTATCCCACAGTGCTGGCGGCCCAAACTCCAACAGCTCTTGGTTTTCAGCATTCAGCACCTCAAGGAACTGCGGCTCGTGAAAGCCCACTGTCAGCGGCGTCAGGCGCATCTGGTCGCTGTAGCCTATCGTCGCCAGGCCTCCGCCCGCACCCTCTGCCGCGCCCGGCACAATCGTATCGGCGCTGACGAAGCGGCCCAGGGCGGGGTCATAGTAGCGGGCGTTGTAGTCCATCAACCCCAGCCCGGCCTCGTTGCGCTGCCCGGTGTAGCCGTAGTCGGTTGGTAAGGTGCCTTCGGTGTAGCGCGTCTCGCCGTAGGGGTAGTATAGCACCCGCGCCACGAGCGCGCCAGCCGCGTCGGTGGTCAGGCTGGTACTTCCCAGGTGGTCGCCGTGCAGGTAGGTCACGGTGGTGGACACCCCCACGGTGGTGCGCATCGCCACCCGTTGTCCGCCGGCGTAGTAGTAGCTGGTGGTCGTCACCACGCCGCCGGCCTCCATCTTTTCGTACAGCCCGCCCACGTAGTAAGTCGTGCCGCTGCTGCTGTCCACCTTCTTGACCCGCGCGCCGTTGCCGTCGTAGGTGAAGGTGGTCTCCTCGCTGCCCTCCGTCACGCGCTGCACCTTGTTCTCGGCGTTAAAGGTCAGCGCCTGATCGTAGGTGCCGTCGCCGTCCCTGTCGCGCTGGGTCATGTTGCCGTTGGTGTCGTAAGCGTAGCGCTGCACCCCGTCGATGTGCGTCACGGCGTGGACGTGGAGGGGGTCCTGGTAGGTGTAGCTGCCCACGTCGCTCTTGTAGGTGATGTTGCCGATCGCGTCGTAGGCGTAGGTGCGGTCGTAGGCCCCATCAGTCCCGCCTGTGGTCCAGGCGTGCGTCAGCCGGTCCAGGTGATCGTACTCAAAGTGCTGCGTCTGGCCCACCACTTGGTCGCTGATGGTCGTCACGTTCCCCACCGGGTCGTAGGTGTAGCCCAGGTCAAGTAGAGGCATTCCTTGTGAATGCCCGGAGACCAGCACACGTTCCAGCCGGAAGTTGAGCGGGTGGTAGGCGTATTGGGTCGTGACGTCGTTGCCGTACGTCATAGACGTGATCTGGCCCAGGGGGTTGTAGGCGATGGACTGCACGTACGGCCCCACCGATTCCAGCGTCGGGCCTTCGTAGGTGTAGGGCACGACCTCCCCATTGGGGTAGGTGATCGAGGTCACCCGGTCCATTGGGTCGTAGGTCCAATGGGTCTCGAACGTCCCGCCGTCGTTGACGTGCTTCCACTCCTTGATCGTCCGCCCTTGGTCGTCGTACGAGTACTCGGTCCACCCCGAGGGGTCGTCCATCCGCGACAGGCGGCCCAGGCCGTTGGTCCCCTGGTCGTAGGTGTAATGCACCGCTCCCGGCGAGCCAGCGCATCCGGCGTAGGTCTTGTCGGTCAACCGGTTCAGCGGGTCGTAGACAAAGCCGATCTCGCAACCACGCGCATCGGTCTGCGAGGTCAGGTTGCCCAGCAGGTCGTAGTTATACGTCCAGTGGCCCATATCGGGGTCGTCCATCGCCACCTTACGCCCCAGGGTGTCATATTCCATCGTGGTCACATTCCCGCCCGACGGGACGACGGCTGTGTCGGTCACCGCCGTCAGGTGGCCGAGGGTGTCGTACGCGTATTCGGTGGTGGCGTACAGGCTTGCGTTCGACTCTTCTCCGAGGGCGATCGGTGTCGTCGCCAGGCCGATCTTTTGATAGCCGCCGTTTGCCCCCGCGTACCACATCTTGAACTGGTCGCCCACGCGCACTACCGTCGATTCGACGACCTTGCTCTGCCAACTGCCGTCGTCGTACCCCTCCAGCACGGGGTTCCCCGCATCCTTGGTCCACGTGATGCCGTCCGGCGAGGTGGTGTACCCGATGTGGTTCACGCTGGTCCAACCGGGATCGGCCTTGCCCACGTACCACATGTGATACTGCCCGCCGTCCCACACCACCGCCGGCGCCCACACCGCCGTATCGTCCCAACTGCCCGAGGGACCTTGCTCCAGCACCGGTGTGCTGCGCACCTCCCAGTCGATACCATCTATCGAGTAGGCATACCCGATCTGCATGTCGTCCCACGTGCCCCCCTGGAACCACATGTGATACCCATCGCCCTTCAACACTACCTCGGCATTGGATACTATCTCGCCGGTGCTCACCCAATCCACATCCTCTGGCGTCAGCACCTGTTGCACGTTGCTCCAGTTGATCCCATCGAGGGACTCTGCCCGCCCGATGGTCGTGACGTCTCCGCTCGTCCCGCTGAACCACATCACGTATTCGTCACCAGTCTTGACCACCGACGGATTGTTGATGCCGTCGGCGTAAAAGGTGCCCACCTGCGGCTGGAGGACGGGGGTCGAGCGCTTGGTCCACGTTTTGCCATCTGGCGACGTGGCATACCCGATGCGCCACACATTCCCGTCATCCAGTGCGCCATACCACATCCGGTAGGTTTCGCCGTCATAGATCACCGAAGGTTGGGTCACTCGCTTGGCGTCCCAACTGTAGCTGCCGTACGACAGCACCGGGTTGGACGCGTACCGCTGCCAGCTCGCGCCAGCTTCCACCTCCCAGAACAGGCGACTCTCTCCGGCGAACTCTTCCGCCTTGACCAACTGCCCCCACACGTCGTTGGTGTAGCGCTTCTGGTGGCCATTCGCGTCGATGGCCGTGGTCGTCAGCCCTTCGTAGATGGTGTGCGTGTAGGCGCCGTCGGGGTTTTCGATCCGCACGGGTCGGCCCATGGGATCGTACTCGTAGGCGGTGTGGGGTCTGGTCCAGTCCGGCGCCTCATAGGTCCAGGCGCTGGTCGTGGCTTCGTACGGCAGACCCTGCCGGGCCACCTGCCCCAGCGCGTTGTGCTTGGTGGCCGCCATAGCCACCAGATCGCCCTCCATGTAGTATTTCTGTTCGATCTCGCGTCCCAGACCGTCATAGTACGTGTGGCTTGCATAGTAGCACTCGGCATTGCCGTAACATGATGGATCAGGATCGGACACCTTCAACTGCCACACGCGTATCTTGAACGGAGACGCCGTATCGGCGTAATGATAGGTGATCGAGGGGATACCGCTTCCCTGCTGCAAGGGCAAGAAGGTCTCGATCAGCCGCCCAAAGTCGTCGTATTTGTAGCTCGTCGTCGCCCCGTTGGGGTCGGTGATGCTCTTGACCTGGCCGGGCAGACCATCGTCCGCGGGAACGGTTTCGACGCCATAGTACTCGATGGTGGTGCACAGCCGTCCCACGCCATCCACCTCGGGACTGCAGGTCTCGACGGGGTACATGTGATAGGTATCGTCGTACTCGATGGTGGAAGTGCGGAATTCGGGGCTGCTGCCGCCCGCCGGTCCACCTGCCCACGGGATCGCAGGCATCGTCGCCAGGCCGATCTTTTGCACACCGCCGTACCCGCCCGAATACCACATTCGGAACTCGTGCCCCGCCCGCAGGACGGCCACGCTCGTCGCGTTGTGCTGCCAACTGCCGTCCTTTGGTGCCTTCAGGATTGGGTTTTGTGCGTACTTTGTCCAGGTGATTCCATCGGGCGAGCTCGCATAGCCGATCTGATAGTAGTTCGCACCGTCAAAGGTGCCCTTTCCCGTGTACCACATATGGAATCCCTCGCCGTCCCACATTACCTCCGGCGACAGCAGTTCCAGCGCTTCCCAGGCCTCTTCCGCCGTTAGCACCGGGTCGTCATCTGCTACCCAAGTCCCGCTCTGTAGTACTGCGTGACCGATCTGTCGCTCCCCCGCCGCCGTGTGGCCGGAGAACCACATATGGTACGTGCCATCCACGTTTACCACGTTCGGATGGCCGATCCCTTCGCTCCCATCCGCCCAGTCCACCTGTGCAGAGGTCAGCACCTGTTGGATTCCTGTCCAGTTCACACCATCATTCGACGTTGCCTTCCAGATACTCCACGTGGTTCCGCTTAGACCTGCGAAATACATCTCATACGCGGGACCGTTCTTGACGACTGAGCTACCCTGAGTGCCATCAGCATAACCACCCTGCAATGCGATCACGGGGTTGTCGCCACTCTTTGTCCACACGATGCCATCTGGCGATGTGGCGTACCCGATCTGCCAGGTACCCTCGGCACCCAACTGGTCCAGCCCTGTGTACCACATGTGGTAGGTTTCTCCATCGTAGAGGATCGCCGGTTGCGTAGCGCGCTGCGAATCCCATTCGCCGGTGCCACCGTTCTCCAGTACAGGGCTGCCCTCGTACCGGTGCCAATCAGACACCAGCGGCGCGGTGGCCAGGCCGATGCTTTGATAGCCACCGGACGCCGCGCCAGCATACCACATCCACAGCTCGCCGCCTGCTTGCACCACCTCCACTCCCACCAGCTTGCGCTGCCAACTGTCGTCGTCGAATCCTTTCAGCACTGGATTCCGCGCATCCTTCGTCCAGTCAATACCATTGGACGACGTCGCGTGCCCGATGTGGTTTACACTCGCCCAGCCGGGATCAGCCTTTCCCACGTACCACATATGGTATGCTTCGCCGCTCCACCACACTACCGGTGCCCACGCGGCCGTATCGTCCCAACTGCCTGCTGTCCCGTTCTCCAATACCGGTGCGGTGTAAGGTATCCAATTGACTCCGTCGTCTGAGTGGGCGTAGCCGATCTGCATGTCATCCCACGTGCCACCGTGGAACCACATATGATAGCCACCGTCCTTCACCAATATGGTCGGGTTCGCTACCATTTCGTCGCCGCTCACCCACGCCACGTCCGCAGCCGCTAACACCTGCTGGATGCTAGTCCAGGTGATGCCATCGGAGGACTCGGCGCGCCCGATGGTCGTGGCGCTTCCGCTCGTCCCACTGAACCACATCACGTACCCGTCGCCGCTCTTGATCACCGATGGGGCATTGATACCGTCGGCATAGAAAGTGCCCGACTGTGGTTGGAGCACGGGGGTGGAGCGCTTCGTCCACGTCACCCCATCCGGCGATGTGGCGTACCCGATGCGCCACACGTTCCCATCGTCGAGTGCACCATACCACATGTGATAGATGCCGCCATCGTAGATCACCGATGGTTGGGTCACTCGCTTTGAATCCCAACTATACTCCCCATACGACATCACCGGGTTGCCCTCGTACCGCTTCCAACCCAGCTCCTTGGGCACTATCCATTCTGTTGTTGGCGAGGGGGTAGCGGCGCTCACCGTCCCCGGCGTGGTGTACACCGTCTCCGTCACCACGTTGCCGTACGCGTCGTATGCGTACGCCGCGTCTATCGTCTCGTCGCTCTCACTCCCCGCCAGCGTTCGCCGGCGCATCAGGGTCAGCTCCCCCTTCTCGCCCACGCCGTCCGCCGGTGAGAGCCCCCCGTCGTATCCGTAAAGCGTCGCCGCCAGCAGGTTGCCCTCGCCGTCGTACACCTCCTCCAGCGCCGGCTTGTTCACGATCCACACTGATGGATCGTGGTTGTGTACGTAGGCCCGCTCCGTCCGCCGGTACAGCTCGTCGTTCTCGTCCATCTGGTTGACCCCAACCACGTTCCCGTATCCGTCGTACTCGTAGGTCGCCCGCGTGCTGATGGCCTCTCCGCCGGTAAAGTCGGTCGAGACGACTTGGTCCATGGCGACGAAATGGGTGGGGCCGAACGGCCTGATCGAAAAGCTCGTCTCCGTCTTCCGCAGCACCGTGCCGTCGGTGTCCTTCTGCTGCGTCCGGTACTCCCGCCCCAGCAGGTCGTATTCGAGTTTGAACTTGTGGGTGCTCATCCCCGCCAGGCTGCTGTCGTAGTCGTACGCCCGCTCCGTCACTGTCCCGTAGCCTGTGATCGGCTCGTGGCCTCTCGCTCCAGGCGCCGCGCACACCGAACCTTTGACGCCGCGACAGGCGTTGGCGTACTCGTACGTCACCCGTGCCGGTGACGGGTTGATGCCATCGTAAGTCCGCATCTCGGTGACCTCGTAGCTCTGCCCAACCGCGTCTGGATCGAGGTTCGGGCAGGGGTTGTACGCAGAAGGAACTGGGCACGTGCTGTGCGCCCACTTGTATCCATCCCCGACGTAGGAGAATTCGCTCTTGCCACCGTAGCCGTTTTCCACCCGTTTCATTCGTGGATAGTGGTAGCAGTCGCTCGTCCAGTTCCCCAGCCACTCGTAGGTAAAGGTTGTTGGCGGCAGCGCCTGCCCTCCCGGCTCGTAGACCCGCACTTGATCCAGGTGGGCCTGGTTCAGCGTGATGCCGCACTCGAAGAGGCTGTTCGTGTTGACGTCTAGCCGGTACTCCCGCACAAGCTCGGTATCCGGCGTGCCATCGGCAACCCTGTCGAATACTTGGATCTTGTCATACAGTGGACCCACACCTTCGTCGTTTCCATTGTTGATGAACTTCACCCACGAGAGAAAGACGCCGTCGCCCTTGTTGTACTTGATCTCTTTCAGCAAGCTCCACTTGTCGCTGTCGTTATGCACGAACTCCTGGTATGCGAACCGCATGACGTTCCCGTGGACATCCCTGACCCGGTCCACCCGCCAGCGCTTGACCGCTGTTGTTTCGCCCTCTCTGTCGGAGTAGTAGCCGCCGTTGGACACTACCCCGCGCACCACCTGCTCCGAGTTGTAGGTATACCCCAGGCGATACGTCGTACCGTCTGGCGTGCGCACGATCCAGTAGTCGCCGGTGGCGTTGATGCCGACGGGCGTGCCGTTGCCTGCTTTGTCGTTGTGCCGCTCGACGTACAGGCCGGGGGCGTCCTTGGCATAGAACCGCCCCACTTGCGCGTCAGTCGCCGGTTCCAGGTCGTAGCTGGTGCCATTCATCGCCAGCACGAACCGGTCCTTGTAACAGGGCTTGTTGTTCCGGGTGACGCACGTCTTCCACGCCGTGGCCCGGCGTGTGATGTCGATCTGGTCCACCGACCAGCCCAAGCCCAATGGCCCGGCATCAATGTTCAAATACCCCAATAGCCCGTTGACACGGCTGCTGTTGTACGAAAAGTTGACACTCGGCTGCAAGCCGCCGCGCCCTGGCGGCAGTTCCAAGGGATAATTGTACGTCGCTGAGCCGCTGAACAGCCCTACCACCGGCGGGTTGTACAGGAACTTCCACATGGCCGGGTGGTTGTTATCCGCCCGCACGATGACGCCCGAGGACGTCAGCGGCAGGCTCGTCGCGGTGACGACGATGGTGATGAGAACGTGGAATAGCTTCCGCTTTAGATGAGAACGCGTGGACATGGGGACCTCCTTATGCGAATTTGACCTGTCTGCAAAAACACAACCCGGCCTTCGGCAGGGACGCTCGTCCCTGCCCCCTGCCGGGTGAAAAGAACGGCGAGACCACGCAGTCGCTCTGGGCTGCGCAGGGTTGGCGCAGTATGTGAGTCAGAGAAGACAGGCCGCCCATCACTTTCGGTTCGTGGCTCCTTTTGTGCACTGTGATTGTACTTCGACACTGTCACCTCAGACAAGCGAGTGCTCTGAGCGGAGCGTAGCGCAGTCGAAGAGTGCTCGCGGAGGCTTCTTCGACTGTATTCCGCTTCGCTCATTCCGCTCAGAACGCCTCTGCTTGTCAAATCGTCGAATGTGACGTTGCCAAGGTACTCAGACTTTCGCGTCTGTCAAGCGCCAGCGGCCCCTGTGCTTCTGGCCGCATCAACTCGCGTGGAAAGCGATACGCAGGGTTACCCCCCTCCCACATTATGGGGAATCATCCCCCTTCCGCCGCTTCAGTCCTGCCGTCACGTCGCAGGTCACGCGTGCTGCGCCAGCTCGACTGCCTTGTCCTGCAGCACGTGATAGCGCACCGGCTTGATCAACACCAGGTCGGCTTCGTCCTCGATGGTTTCCGCCATCTGCGGGTGAGCGGTGGCCACGATCACGGGCACTGCGGCCAGCCGCCCATCCGCCCGAATCTGCCGCAGCACCTCCGTTCCGGGCACGTCGGGCAGGTGCAGGTCCAGGACTACCAGGTTTGGGAGCATGGACGCCATGATCGCCAGCGCCTCCTGGCCTGTCCTCACCGTCATGGGATTGAACCCGGCTGCTCTCAGTGTGAACTCGAAGATGAGGCCCGCGTCGGGGTCGTCCTCGACGATCAGCGCGAACAGTTTCCCGGCCTGTTGCGTTTCGAGCCGTTGCAGGATTTCTGCCAATCCCGTCAGGGCGGCGCGTTGGCCTGGGTGCGCGAGAGGGTCTGTCGATAGGCCGGTCTCTTTCAACGCCTCTCCGCGCCGCTGCGCGCTGATCCCTTCCGACATCTGATCGATGAACGCGGTGACCTCATCCCTCGGGATGCGATAATAGCTGGTTCTTCCGGGCGCCTTCCGCGCGCCGGGAAAGTACCCCGCCTTGATCCAGCGGGTGACCGTTCTGGGCGTCACGCCGCACATCTGTGCGACCTCTCTGGTGGTTAGAGCTTGTGAGGGGTCCATAGGTTGTTGGAAACCCCGCCCTGCGTCGAAGGCGGGATGGGTCAACTAGGACAACTGCGACCTATCTTATACCACACTATTCCTGATTCGTCAACTCGGTCGAGCGGGTGATTGCGCACATCTCTACAGCCGTACCACATTTTGCATCTGCCAGGGTACTGTGCTAAAATAGTAGGAGCCTTGCGTTCTGACCGAGGTTTGTGGCACTCGTTTACTCGAGATTCGCAGGTGTTCCCCTTGAATCCTTTGGGGGGATCTCACTGCAGGGAGGGATAAGATGATCAGTCGAGAGAAATTCGATCAACTTGTTGCCGAGTTTCAGCGAGAGAGCGAGTCCGGCAGCTATGAGCAGAGGCGCGCTGAGCGGTGGGGATACTTTTTGCTCCCAATTACCCCTGAGTGGGTCGAGAGCCTCACCGAGGCCCAGGCCCTGGAGTTGTACAAGACCACGGGTTGGGGCGTCATGCTCTACCACAGGACTTTTCTGGGGAGCGGCCTCGATCGAATCAAAGATGCCCTTCGCTACCTTCTCTACAGCAGTGCCCCCATCGAAGAGCGTTTCTTCAATGTGGTGGATAACCAGGGAACTCATAAGTTGAGCGGCGTAGGCCCCGAGTTTGCCTCTTTTCTCCTCTGTTTGCATGATAACCAGCAATATGGTATCTGGAATGGTCCGGTGGACGAAGGGCTCAGGCTGCTGAAGATGACTCCGCAGCGAGAACGCGGTGAGCACATCGGTCAGACCTACGCTGCGATCGTGGACAGGCTCAAAGAGATCCAGGAGATGGGTCAGTTACCAGATCTGCAATTCGTGGATGAGTTTCTCGAATTGCTGGCGAAAGGATTCGTTGGCAAGGACGCGGTGGAGCAGGGGGAGGGAGTACGACCGAGTGACGAGGAACCCGAGGAGGCCGCAACCTCGAAGGAAGCCATCGATCACCATACCAAGATGCAGTGGTTGTTAGTCAATATTGGCCTGCTGGAGGGGTACGATGTGTGGGTGGCCACCGGCGACAGGGGCAAGGTCTATCAGGGGGAGCAATTGGGCAGACTCTGTCTACCCGAGTTGCCCCACTTCGCCAGCCCTGGCGTGTTGGAGGTAGCTCAGTACATCGATGTGATTTGGTTCGAGGCAGGCACGGCTGTCCTTGCCAAGTTCTTTGAGATCGAACATAGCACGTCGATCTACTCGGGCCTTTTGCGTATCAACGATATCAGAATTGATTACCCGATCCCTGAGGCCGTGATTGTTGCAGCGGACAGCCGGCGGTTTGGTTTTGAGAGGCAAATCGCGCGGCGCACTTTCAACTACAGCGGTCTTGCCGAGGTGTGCCGCCTCATGACCTACGAGGAAGTGGAGAAGCTGTACGAAGTGGAACAACTGAGAAAGCAGCTTCTCTAGGTTGCCCCCTTCAGTCTGAGATTCACATCCCCTTTTCGCACAGTCTGGCCCTGTGGCAGCGTCGTTACTGTCGTCGAGCAGGGAGCGGGCGCTCAAACCATTCAGATTGGCGAGCTGTATCTGATTATCTCCCCTGAGAAGTTGCATCATATCCTCACCTCACGCGCAACTGTCACCTGCAGCAGCAAGGCTAGCGTTGCCGACAACCATGTCCACGCGAAGTAATTACTCAGCCCTCGTCATTGCGAGGGCGCGGTCGAACGCGAAGCGTTCGCGCGCCCGAAGCAATCTCCGAGCAGTGGAATGAGATTGCGCGGACGCTTTGCGTCCGTCCGCCGCCGGAGCCTGCCCTGAGCAGAGCGAGGGAGCGGCTCGCAGTGACAACGCTGGGCATGGGTTTGTCAAAGTCGGGCTGCCAGCCTGGGCAGTAACCACGCGAAGAAGTATTGCCTCAGCTCAGCCACTTGATAGCTGACTGTACCGGCAGTTTCCAATACTTCGGTGACAGCACTATCTACTTTGGCGGACGGTGTAGATCTCTACAACTACGATATGTATTATAAGAAATATATATATAGTATTTTTCTCGAAATTGTGGTATAATCGTTCAACCGATTGGAGGTGCAGTAGAAAGATAGCGCGAACGCTATCTGATCGAGGGGAGATGATGACGATGAAGACGACGCGTCGAAAGTTCCTTGCCGGAGCGGCAGCAGCGGCCGGATGGGCAGCGGTCTACACGCTACGCCGCATGCTGAGTACCGCAGCAGCCGACACTGTTTCTCCCGATGCTGCGAGTGAGGATCCTGGACTGACGTCTCAAGCCTATTTGCCGCTGGTGTGCCGCAACTACCCGCCGGTGAGAGTGGTTCACGCCCGTGACAGCGAGGCGACCTACTGGGATTTCTCGACCGGCTGGTACGGCAACTGCGTGAGGCAAAGCGTAGTGGATGATATGGTGGAGGACGGGTTGATACGCTTGACCGGGGAGAACTCGGTGGCTGCCGCTTGGGGTGCGCTACTGCCCGTCTATCAGCCCGGTCAGAAGATCGCTGTCAAGGTCAATCTGAACAACGCTTCTTGTAGCGACGCCGACGACAGGATCGATGCGCTGATCGAACCGGTCAACGCGCTCATCCGCTCGCTGATCGCCGCCGGCATTCGCGAGGAGGACGTTTGGGTCTACGACGCGCTTCGTCCGATGCCAGCCCGTTTCTACAGCCGGCGGCAGTATACCCAGGCCCGTTACTTTGACAGCGCCGGATGCGCTGATGCCCGGGCGACGTTCAATCGGGTGGATGACAGCCTGCGCGTGACTTTCTCTCATCCCGCCATGCGAACCGCTCGCTGGCTAACCGATCTGTTGTACGAGGCAGCGTATGTGATCAACATGCCTATCATCAAAAGGCATGGCACTCACCCGGTCACTCTGGGGTTCAAGAACCACTTCGGCAGCCTGAACAACCTCGGCGGAGGGGGCGACGACAATCCACACATATACATCAGACCCACCGACGCTCGCTATGACTCGGGCTTTAGCCCTCTCGTGGACATCAATGCCAATTCCAACATTGCGGGCAAAACGGTGCTCACGATGGGAGATGCTCTTTTTGGCGCTTCGTCGGTCGGTGCCACGCCATCTCGCTGGAGCACGTTCGGGGATGATGCGCCGAACAGCCTGCTTTTCTCGCGCGACCCGGTGGCGATCGATTGCGTGATGTGCGACCTGTTAGATGCCGAGTGGGGCGTGGTTGACGCGGCCTACGATTACCTGCGACTGGCCGAGCAGAGGGGATTGGGCAGGTTTGAGCGCGGTGACCCATGGGGGAGTGGATACACGCGCTTTGATTACCTGCGCGTCGAACTATAGGACTCCTTTCTGTTGCAGCGGGAACGGTGATCTGCGAATCTCTTCGAACCAGAATCGAAGAGGACAGCAGGCCGCCGTTTTGTTTTGCGGTGATGGTATTCACGTTTCTTTTAGTCACTTTCGTTATTGACAGGTGAAAGCAAGAGCTATACAATCCAGGCAGCGAATAGAGACTGCTGAGGGCTGGGGAGGCAGCAGATGAGCCGCGACTTTGTTTCCCTCGCAGAGGAGGGAGGTGCCCTCGTTGAGTGTTGGTGGACACAGCAAGCGAGGGCTTTCTGAGCGGAATGAAGCGCGGCAAAATGCAGTCGAAGAAGTCTCCGCGAGCGTCCTGAGCGGAGCGAAGCGGAGTCGAAGGACGCTCGCTGCTGTCACCAACACTCAAGAGGGAGACTACCCAGAGGAGTCAGTTTGGAGAATGCAATGAGAGTGGTCGAGAAATACAGGGAGCAAGTGAATGCGTTCGTGGATGTATGCCACCAACTGGCGCGCAAGGGATACGTCGCGTCCCACGGCGGCAACCTGGCCTGGAAGCTGGAGGACGATCTGATCCTGATCACGCCGACAAGGATGCACAAGGGAGACATTGAGCCGGAGGATGTGATCTTTATCGACATGGCGGGGGACACTGTCGAGGGGACGCGCCGCCCGACCGGCGAGCGGCCAATGTACCTCAAATTCTTCGCCGAGCGGCCCGACATCGTCTCCGTCATCCACTGCCACTCCCCTGGCGTGGGCGCCATGGCGATCCTCAAGGGCGAGAACTGGCTGATGCGGCCCGTTTTCCCTGAAACGATCATCGAGATCGGTCCGGTGCCGCTGGTACCCTACGCCGAGCCGCTGACCGAGCAACTGGCGCAGAACTTTGAGCCATTTCTCCAAAAGTACAACGCCTTCATCATGGAGAGTCACGGACTGGTGATGATGACGCGCGGCGACATCCGCTGGACGATGCTGCTGGTGGAGGAGTTGGAGGGGACAGCACAGGTGATCTTGGCGGCGCTCCAGGTGGGTGGGGTCAAGGAGCTCTCGCGCGAGGATGTGGTCAACTTGGGCAACGTGATGAGGACGCGCGACCTATCGCTGTGCGGTGCGCCGGGGGTAAACAAGTCCCTGGAGGAGCTCTATTTCTGATTCGAATTGTAGACAACCGGCAGTATCTTGCAAGGGATGCTTGCAGCATTCTTGGAATTGACGGAGGGAGGAGGTGCCCTCGTTGAGTGTTGGTGGGCATAGCAAGCGAGGGCTTTCTGAGCGGGATGAAGCGCAGCAAAGTGCAGTCGAAGAAGCCTCCGCGAGCGCCCTTCGACTCCGCTTCGCTCCGCTCAGGACGCTCGCCGCTGTCGCCAACACTCAAGAGGGAGATTGCTCGGGGGGGAAATGAACGGAAACTATGATGTGGCCATCATCGGCGCGGGACCGGGCGGCTACGTGGCCGCCATCCGCGCGGCGCAGTTGGGGCTCAAGGTGGCCCTGGTCGAAAAGGAGCACCTGGGTGGGGTGTGCCTCAACTGGGGCTGCATCCCCACCAAGGCGCTGCTACGCAACGCCGAGGTCGTCTCTCTGCTGGGGCGCGGCAAGGAGTTCGGCTTCGCCGTCGAGGGGTTCCGGGTCAATTTTGGCGCGGCAGTTGACCGCAGCCGCAAGGTAGCCGAGCGGCTGGTCAAGGGTGTCGGCGCACTGATGCGCAAGAACGAGGTCGACGTGATTGAGGGCGAGGGCAGGCTCAAGTCGCCTACCAGCGTCGAGGTGACGCTCAGCGAAGGCGGCGCGCGCACCTTGGAGACAAGGAACGTCATCGTCGCCACTGGCGGGCGGGCGCGCACCATCCCCGGGATCGAGGTGGATGGCGAGCGGGTGATGACCTACCGGCATGCCATCGTGCTGCGCGAGCTGCCCGCGTCGGTCGTTGTCGTCGGCGCCGGGCCGATCGGGATGGAGTTCGCCCATGTGTGGTCCACCTACAGCAGCGAGGTCACTGTGGTCGAGATGCTGGACCACGCGCTGCCCCTGGAAGACGCGGAGGTCAGCCAGGAGGTCGAGCGTGCCTTCAAGCGCCGCAAGGTCAAGCTGCTCACCTCCACGCGCGTGCAGGGGGTGGAGACAACTGCCGATGGCGTCAGGGTGACGGTGTCCGGGAAGGAGGGCGAACAGGTGTTGGAGGCCGAGCGGGCGCTGATGGCCATTGGCGTGCGACCCAACAGCGAATGGCTGGGCCTGGAGGAGATCGGCGTCCAGATCGAGCGTGGCACCATCGCAATCGACGACCGGATGCGGACCAACATTCCCGGCGTGTACGCCATCGGTGATGTGACGGGCAAGCTGGCCCTGGCTCACGTGGCCTCGGCCCAGGGCGTCGTCGCCGTGGAGACCATCGCCGGGGTTGAGACGATGACATTGGACTATGAGATGCTGCCGCGCTGCACCTACTGCCAGCCGCAGGTGGCCAGCTTTGGCATCACCGAGGTGCAGGCCACCGAGCGCGGGCGCCGGGTCAAGGTGGGGCAGTTTCCGTTTCGCGCCGTCGGCAAGGCGCTGGGGTTGGGCGACTACGACGGCTTTGTCAAGATCGTGGCTGACGAGGCCAGCGGCGAGATCCTGGGCGCACACCTGGTCGGCCCGGAGGTGACGGAGCTGCTGCCTGAGCTGGTGCTGGCCCGCACGTGGGAGCTGACGCCGGAGGAGATCGCGCGCGCCGTCCACGCTCATCCCACGTTGAGTGAGGCGCTGGTGGAGGCCGCGCACGGCGTGTTCGGGCAGGCGATCCATATTTGAAGCAGGTGTCTGCGCCGCGGAGCGCCACCACAGTCATCTTTGATTGAGGGAGTCAGGTGCCAGATAAACTGACCGACTACCGGCGCGCCGATGCGCCGATACCTGAGCGTAATCGGCTGTGGCCGCTGTACGGGGCCGGATTCGAGAACCTGGGGCGCGACGGGCGGCCCATCGAGGTGGAGATGCCCCGCTTCGGTCCGGACGAGCTGCTGGTGCGTCACGACGCGGTGGGCCTGTGCTTCTCCGACGTCAAGATCATCCGCCTGGGCGAGGACCATCCCCGCATCTACCGCAATATGAGAGAGAACCCAGTGGTGCAGGGCCACGAGGTGAGCATGACCGTCGTCGGCGTGGGGGAGGACCTGTGCGGCCAGTACCGGGTTGGCGACCGCTCTATCATCCAGGCTGACATCTATTTCGGCAGTGTCAGCCTGGCCTATGGCTACGAGATCCAGGGGGGCCTCTCGCAGTACAACGTCATCGACCGGCGCGTGCTTAATGGTGACAACGGCAACTACCTCATCCCCGTTCAGCCCGGCACCGGCTACGCCGAGAGCGCCCTCACCGAGCCGTGGGCCTGCGTCATCGCGGCGTACCAACTCACGTATCGCACGGCGCTAAAAGTCGGGGGGACGATGTGGATTGTTGGCAAGTCAGCGAATGACAAATCACGAATCACGAATCACTCTATACAATCAGCGCCGGCCTCGACGAGACCTCCCACCCCGCCCGCCTGCTGCTGACAAACGTGCCCGCCGATTTTTCTGCTTGGCTCACGGCGCGGGCGGAGGCGCTGGGTGTGGAGGTCATTGAGGTGGCGGACGCATCGGCGCCACCGGTGGAACGGGTGGATGACATCGCCCTGCTGGGCGCCGATCCGGATCTGATCGAGGCCGTCAGTCCGCACCTGGCCGATTTTGGGATCGTGGCCATCGTCGCCGACGAGCCACTCCATCGCAAGGTCGAGGTGGACGTGGGACGCGTCCACTACAACCGCTGGGTGATCGTGGGCGGGAGGGGTCCCGACATTGCCCAGGCCTACAGCCTTGTGCCCGTGCGCTCCGCGCTCAAGCACGGCGGACGGACCTGGTTCGTGGGCGCGGGCGGGCCGATGGGGCGGATGCACGTCTGGCGCGCGCTTCACGTCGCCGACGGCCCCGCCACCATCGTCTGCACCGATATCAACGACGACCGCCTGGAGGACCTGTGCACCAGCTTCTCCGCAGAGGCGCAGGCCAAGGGGATCGATCTTGTCTGCCTCAACCCAATGAACGAGGAGGATTACGAGAGCCGGATGGCCCCCTTCAAGGAGGCCGGGTTCGACGACGTCATCGTGCTGGCCCCTGTCGCCCCCGTCATCGCCGACGCGGCGACCTACCTGGCCCCGTGAGGCGTGATGAATATCTTTGCCGGGGTGGCGCGCGGCACGATGGTGCCCATCGACTTGAGCGACGCCTACCTGAAGGACGTGCGCGTCATCGGCCACTCGGGCTCAACCATCGATGACCTGCGGTTGATTCTACACCAGGCGGAGACCGGGCGGCTTTCGCCCAGCCGGTCTGTGGCGGCGATTGGCTCGCTTGATGCGGCCAGGGAGGGATTACAGGCGGTGCAGGACGCCGCGTTTCCGGGCAAGATCGTCATCTATCCCAATATCGAGGATTTTCCCCTCACCGCCGTGCCCGATCTGAAGGACAAGCTGCCCAGCGTGTATGCCAAGTTGAAGAATGGGCGGGAGTGGACCGTGGAGGCGGAGGAGAAGTTTCTGCGCTTGATGCTGCCGTAAAACGTGAAACGAAAACGTAATGCGTGATGTGCGAGACGCGGCCTTGTGTTTTACGTGTAGTGAAGAGCGCTGTCTTCTTGGTTTGCCCGCTACGACTTTTCCCTGGCCTTTTTGATCCACCCCAACACGTTGCGCACGTTCTCGCGGATGGCAGCATAGTTCGCGGATACCACCAACTCCTTGCGGATGAGCTTGCTGCCCATCCCCAGGCATGCGGCTCCGGCCTGGATCCATTCCTGGACGTTCTTCTGGGTCGCATCCACGCCGCCGGTGGGCATAATGCGCGTCCAGGGCATTGGCCCCAGCACCGCCTTGACGAACGCCGGTCCGCCCATCTCCCTGCCGGGGAAGACCTTGACGATCTCCACTCCCAACTCCTCGGCCTCGGAGATCTCACTCACGCTGCCGCAGCCCGGACTGTAGGCGATCTTGCGCCGGTTGCACAGTCGGGCGATCTCGGGATTGAGGATCGGGCCGACGACGAAATTCGTCCCGCTGGCGATGTAGAATGCTGCCGTGGGTGCGTCGATCACCGATCCCACACCCAGGATGATCTCAGGATAGGTGCCTTCAGCCCACGCGATCAACTCGGTGAACCCGTTCCACGCCCGGTCCCCCCGGTTGGTGAACTCGACGATCCTTGCCCCTCCCTCGGCGCAGGCGGCCACGATCTTCTGAGCGACCACCACGTCGCCGTCGTAGAACACGGGCACCAGGCCGGTATTGAGCATCGCGTTGAGTACAGTCATGCGATCGAAGCGAGCCATTTCTCTCCTCCTTCCAGGTAACCTCCTAAAGAAAATCCTCACGGATGGGGTAGAAGCAATCGATCAGACGCGCCGCGTCGCTCAGCACCTCCACCGTGTGAGGCGCATTCGGCGGCACGACGATCAGATCGCCGGTCTCGACCGGGCTCACCGTCCGCCCGTCCCCCTCACCGACGATAAAGTTCACCCTGCCCTTGACAATGTACGTGATCTGCTCGTGGGGATGCCGGTGCGGGGGCGCGGCCGGGCTGGGGCCATTGACGAAATCGACCACCGTCACCATGATGTGCTCGCTGTGCACCTGCCGCCGCAGCGTGTTGGGTGCAGGCGTGGCGACATCCATCTGTGCGTATCTGTACACGGTCATCGGCTCACCCTCCCAGAAACATCGCTGCCCATCAGCTTTTTCACTTGGCGATCAAACCGCGAGGTTAGGTACAGTGTGTTCACGTAGCGCGCTCATACTGCGAAATTCAGCCGCATCGCCTGGTCGCCGTAGTGAATCTCCATCTGCTCGGCGGGCAACTCGACGACGCAGTAGGGGTTTTCGTAGTGCTTGAAGCCGGTGATCGGCTCTTCCTTCCCGTTGCGCAGCAGCGGCTCTTCCCAGCCAAAGGACAGCGTCTCGCCGCGCAGCGTGGCGCAGCGTACCGAAGGTCCTTCGAAGGTCACGTCCAGCCCCAGCACTTTGTCCTGGAACTCGCTGAAACTGCCGTCGAGCACGGCGCGTCCCATGTGGCACAGCCAGACGTTGTGCTGCCCGTGGGAGCGTAGCTCACGGTAGGCGCTGTCGCCGCCGGTGACGATCTGCAATTCCCGGGCGGCGGTGAGAGCCAGGTAGCCTTCTCCCTGGCGGGCGAAGGCCCACGTGTGGCCGCTTGCGTCCTCGCGCAGCGTGTACTCGTCGAAGGCGGCGCAGGGAAAGTAGGCGTGCGTGAAGCCCATCCAATCGTCCTCCGGCAGCTCGTGGACTGCGATGAGCACGTCTTTCCACTGGGCGACGCGCGGCAGGACGACGTTCCCGTGCCAGAAGCCGGGCCGGTGAGAGCCCTCCTCACTACAGCAGGAGGGGTGCGTGACAAAGACGACGGCGTCGGGCCCCATGGTCGCCTGCCAGATGTGTTGCTGGGAGCCTCTCTCGCCGGGGCGATAGTCCTGCGCCGAACAGAGCATATAGTCCGGTGTCTTATAGGTGACCTTGTTCACCTCCCAGGAACCGGTGGTGCGGTCGAGCGCTTCCTCAAACGTGCCAGCGTGACGCTCCCGATTCCACATCTCCTCGGGAAGATCGACGGCGATGGCCTCGATGAGCGACGGGAGTTGGTACTGCTCCTGGCAGGCCAGGCTGAGCGTGCCCCTGACGTGCGAGTTGAAAGCGCCCATGCCCCACATCAACCGGCCGATGCCGGCGGTGGCCTCCAATCGCCCGCCTTTGATGTGAGGGGAATAGGCGCGGCCGTGAGTAGAGCCGAAGACGCCCTTGTACGAATTGAGCGCCATGGTGAAGAACAACTTGTCCATGACGACCGCGGCCAGCTCGTACACCTGGGGGGTCTCGGCCAAGTCGAGTAGGTGCGAAAGGGTCAGCAGATCCTCTTCGAAGTAGCAGTCAGAATCCCACTCCTGGAATCCACTGACTCCCCGCTTGTGCAGCCAGGCGATGGCCAAGCGCTCCCCTTTCTCCCGGTGCCATTGGCCGGTCTGTCCGGCATTGGTGAACGTGCGGTCTGGGTAGAGCTGTCCGGCCAGGATCTCGCACGCGTGAAACAGGATCTGGTGGTTCTCCGACCAGTACCACATGATGTCCTCTCCCGGTTCGTCTGCCCAGTACTTGAAGTTGAGGACGCACGCCTCCAGCGGCTCTCGAAGATCCTCCGGGAATTCTGGATTGTCTCCGTAACGTTGGAGCATGCCCAGCAGCCCGACCATGTCGAGAGCGGTGCAATCTCTGCGTTGGTTGATGCCTTCGACGGCCTCCATCAGAATATCGGCTTTGACGTCTTTCCAGCGGCCGATCGCCATCTTGGCGATCTCGGAATAGATGCCGGCCTCTCGCCGGGCCGCGTCGGCCAGCGCCTCAGTGCGGCGCTCTGCGTAGGTGCCGTAGGGCTCCTGAGAAGTGCGATTCTTGACTGTCCACAGGCCAATGCGGCGCGTAATGCGCATATTGTCTTCATAATACTCCTTAGGTTGTGGCATCAAGAGCGCATGGTAGTAACCTTCTCGAAGCTCGTAGGGAGTGCCGATGTTAAGATAGTCGCCGGCCGCCCCCATTCCCTGTGACGCTGAACAGATCTGGCCCTGCGGCGTCTGGAGGCGGATCAGCAGGTCGGCCGATGCGGTCATATTCTCTGGCCAGTGTATTCTGATCGTTTCATCGTACGCGTAGACATCTCGCTCCAGGTACGCAGCCTCGAACACGTTTCCGAGGGTCTGGCGGCGAGCGACGGCCTCGATCGGGACGGGTATAAACACATTGGCTTTCTCCGTATCGTCAGCGAGGCCGACAACCTGCAGCGCCATTGCGTAGGGGCAGTCGCGGGTGGACACCTCCTCAAAGCGCACCAGGACCTCGTTGTGTCCCTCCTGAAGAGCGGCTTGGAAAGGAACGCTATGGGGAGCCTGGTGGTGAAAGTGGGCCTGGCGATGGACATGCTCGCCATTCAGCCACACGTCGGCAGGGCCGTTGCTCGTCAGGACAAATGTCACTTCCTGGGAAGCAGGGCTAGCCAGGCGGGTGTATGCCCAGGCCTGCAGATAGTGGCAGGTGGGGTAGAAAGCCGAGAGATCCACAAAATGATCGTCCTGGCAGCGATAGTAGGTCCACTTCAGTTCTGTATCACCCACTGCGAACTTGGCCCAGTCGACGGGCGGCTCGGCGATGCCTGTGGTCTCTTCGTGATAATAGTCGGCGATTTTGAGCTTAAAGTCTTCCCCCGCGAAGCGATCCAAATCGGTGATGGGCACAGCTTGCGGGCCAGCCACGATCCAGTTGTGGATGTAGCCGTTTTGAAGGTTATAGGCAGCATAGTAGGCGGACATGTAAGTTGTCTCCTAAATGGTTTGTCCCATGGTCATCGGGGGAGAAGGAGAGCGAGCAACGGGGCTTGTCGGTGTGAATGCCTGGCAAGGTGCATTCTTTTCCCAGAACGCCTCGATATCCAACTCTTGGGTTATGTCCATGAATTCCTGTTTGATGATGCCGATGTTGGCCACAACTTTTCCTTTGGCTACTGTGATATGCAGGAAACGTAGACGTCGTTGACGCGGTATCGGACTTTTTTCCAAGGATCTCAGCTTTTACTGTGATGGGCAACGACACTTTGAACATATCGCAGAACCCTCTCCGCGCGTCATTCCGAGCGTAGCGAGTAATCTCAGCCGTGCCTGGGAGACTCTTCGCTCTGCTCAGAGTGACGACGTGTGAACTGCTCTTGTTCAAGATGCTGCTGACCATTACAGATCTCAGCTTTTACCCGGGTATCCCTACTTCTCGTGACAGCAGTTGGGGTTCAGCCTTGCAGGATTATACCATAGACCTGCGTGACCTCAAACTGTCGCGGCTCCTCATCGGGGACATCGTTTCCCGAAAGTACTTGTCACCTTGGATGGTCTGTTGTGACGCCTTGTTTGGAGAAATGATTGGGGGGAGCGGCAGTGCATTCGCTGCTCCACATCTTCCCGAAAAGAACCTCATTGCCCCTGACCTGAGCTTGCTGAAGTCGCGCGTCCGGTGTATAGTATGCTCGTGGCGCGGCATTGACTCGACGGATCAAGGTACCCCGTCAGCATGCTGTGAGAGCTGGATACTCAGGTGATCCCCAAGAACTGGACATATCCGACAGTTGAGGTAAAATCCGTCTGGGGCGGGAAACGCAATGTTAAGACGACTGTTTCTTCCTGGAAGCTCTGCTGGCGCTCGGCGGGAGGGCGTCGGGTTTTTGGGTCTCTAGGAAGTGATTGAATGGTGAGCGAGGAGCCTTTGCTTGGCTGCTCGAACGTGGCTGAGTTGAACGTCACTGACGTGGCACTTGACTGGAGGTAGGGAATGGAGTTTTTTGCATCTCTGAAGACAGAACGAGGGTTGAACGCTCTTCCATACAACCCGTGCAGTCTTCTGGGCTTCGATCTGCTGATGCTGCACGAAGGCGAGCGGTTCGACTCCCAGACGGGCGAGCGTGAGGTGCTGGCCGTGATTCTGGGCGGCAAGGCGACCTTCGATGTGGCTGGCGAGCAGTTCGAGAAGGTCGGCAGGCGGTCTAACGTCTTTGCCGGCAAGCCGCACGCGGTCTACTTGCCCGCGGGCGCCGATTACACGATTGCCGCAGATGGGCCTGTCCAGATCGGCCTGACCAGTGCGCCGAGCGATCTGGAGGCGGAGCCTTACGTCATCGCTCCGGCGCAGGTGACCAGCAGCGTGGCGGGCGCGGCGAATTTCAAGCGTTACCTTCATCAGATTCTGACCATGGCCGGGCAGCCCGACCTGCCCGCGCGGCGGCTCATCGTGGGAGAGACCTTTACCCCTAGCGGCAACTGGTCCACCTATCCGCCGCATCGGCACGAGGTAGACGATCTGCCCCGCGAGGCTTTTATGGAGGAGATGTACTTTTTCAAGGTCAGCCCACCGGAGGGCTTTGGCATCTGTCGGTATTACAACAACCAGGGGGTCGAGGAGAACTTTACAGTGCGCGACAATACCATCATGATGGCGCCTACCGGCTACCACTCGGTCGTCAGCGCGCCGGGGTATACGACTTACTACCTGTGGTTCCTGGCAGGTGAGCATCGCGTTCAGGCAGCGGCAGATGATGCAGACCTGGGCTGGGTGGGCAAGACTGTCCCGATGCTGCGGGAGCTGGGACACTGATGGACATACTGGATTCGTTTCGGCTGGACGGGAAAGCGGCCCTGGTCACCGGCGCGGGCCGGGGTCTGGGCCAAGCCATGGCCGCCGGGCTGGCCGAGGCCGGCGCGAACGTCGCCGGCCTGGACGTAATCTCCCTTGACGAGACCCGGTCTCTGGTAGAGGGGCTGGGCAGGCGCTTTCTCCCGGTGACGTGCAACCTACGTGAGACAAGCGTGGACGAGCTGAACGAGATGGTGCGGGGAGTGGCCCGCGATATGGGTGGGCTGGACATCCTGGTCAACAATGCAGGTATCATTCGCCGAGCGCCCGCGCTGGAATTCGGCGAGGAATACTGGGACGAGGTGATCCAGATCAACCTCAAGGCGCTCTTCTTCCTCTCCCAGGCTGCAGGGCGGGTGATGGCGGAACAGGGGGGCGGTAAGATTATCAACATCGCCTCGGTGCTCTCGTTCCAAGGTGGGATACTGGTGCCCTCGTATACCGCCGCCAAGAGCGGCGTGGCCGGGCTCACCCGGGCCCTGGCCAACGAGTTGGCTGCTAAGGGGATCAACGTCAACGCCATCGCGCCGGGTTATATGGCTACCGAAAATACGGCTCCCTTGCGCGCTGATCCGCAGCGGAATCAGTCCATCCTGACCCGCATCCCGGCCGGGCGGTGGGGGGATCCGACGGATCTGAAGGGCGTGGTCGTGTTCCTGGCCTCGGCAGCCTCGGACTATATGCAGGGCGCCATCGTGCCGGTGGACGGCGGGTGGCTGACCCGGTAGAGAGGTGGGGCGATCCTCTCCCTTTGCGGTGGTGTCTCACCGGGAGCATTGATGCTTTGGTGGCTGCGGCCCGCGAGTGGTCGCCGAAAGAACCGGAGGTGAAACTTTGGCTTATTCAGAATGGCAACTCGATCCCGATCGTTTTTTCGATCCTGATCCAACACAGCGGCGCGTCGCACGGGAGCTGTACACTTCGGTAGTCAACCTGCCGTTGGTGTGCCCGCACGGGCACATCGATCTTGATCTTTTCGCCGACGAGGACGCTGTCTTCGGCACGCCGGCCGACCTGCTCATTATTCCCGATCACTACGTCTTTCGCTTGCTCTACTCGCAGGGGGTCTCGCTGGAGTCGTTGGGGGTGCCGCGCGTGGACGGCGATCCTGTGGAGCAGGATCATCGTCGGATTTGGCAGACCTTTGCTGAGCACTTTCATTTCTTCCGCGGCACGCCCACCGGTGTGTGGCTGGCCCACGAACTAGTCGAGGTGTTCGGCGTCGAGCAAAAGCTGACCGGCGAGACGGCCCAGGCGATCTACGACCAGATCGTGGAAAAGCTGGCCACGCCCGAGTTCCGTCCGCGGGCGCTGTTCGAACGGTTCAACATCGAGGTGCTGTGCACGACCGATGCCGCCACCGACAGGCTGGAGCGCCACAAGCGGATTCGCGCGTCCGGGTGGGGGGGCGACGTGCGGCCCACTTTCCGGCCCGATGCGGTGACTAACCTGCTGACGACTGGGTGGCGAGAGAACATCGACGCGCTGAGTGAGATCAGTGGTATTGATGTGACGTCTTACGCGGCTTTTATTCGGGCATTGGAGGAGCGACGGGCCTTTTTCAAAGAGCAGGGGGCCAAAGCTACTGACCATGAGGCAGTGTCAGTCTACACGGCTGAGTTATCTGAGACGGAGGCCGGCGCCATCTTCAAGCGGGCGTTACGGGGAAAGGCCACTGCCGAGGATGCGCGTCGTTTCACCGCTCACATGGTGATGGAATTTGCGCGGATGAGCATCGAGGACGGCCTGGTGATGCAGTTCCACGTGGGCTCCGTTCGCGACTACAATCAAGCTGTCTTTGATCGTTTTGGTTTCGAGGCGGGATGTGACATCCCGGAGCGGAGCGAGTTCACCCACAACCTGCGCCCGTTGCTCAACAAGTACGGCAATGATCCACGCCTGACGTTCATCGTCTTTACGCTGGACGAGTCGACCTACGCGCGCGAGCTGGCACCGTTGGCTGGGCACTATCCGGCGGTAAAGCTCGGCCCGCCCTGGTGGTTCCACGACAGCCTGAATGGGATGCGGCGCTATTTTGACCGGGTGATGGAGACGGCGGGGCTTTACAACACGGCGGGCTTTAACGACGACACGCGTGCCTTCCCCTCTATCCCCGCCCGTCACGACGTGTGGCGGCGCGCCAGCGCGGACTGGGTTGCCGGATTGGTCGTGCGCGGCATTGTGGACATGGACGACGCGCGGGAGATGATGCTGGATTTGGTGTACCGATTGGCGAAGCGGGCGTACAAGTTTGATGGATGATGAACCTCAAGCAAGGGAGGGGGCTGGTGCTTAAACCGAACTCGCGGACCGATGTTCTCTGCCAACGAACGATCTCACGGCGGGATTTCCTGAGCCTGGCCGCAGCCACAGCGACAGGCCTGCTGGCCGGATGTTGCCCTGCCGTGCCGCCGCCGCCCACACAGACCGGTGCGCTGGCTCCTGCTCCAACTGATACCCCGACCCCGACCGATACCCCCGAATCTGTCCCGATCGAGGTCGAGGGACCGACCGCTGCGCCGGTGATCGTCACCGAGATCCGCCGTCCGTGTTCGCCCAACTGCTGGCCGATGATGGCGGCGATCCTGCAGTCGCCACATGCTGGATGGCCTCTACCCTGACGAGCGGGGCCGAATTGGGCCTGGTTACTGCCGACCCGGAGGCTATGGACTTGGTGGAGGTCAATCTAGGATAGGTCGCCAGGCAATGTGGTTCTTCAGCGTGTTTGGACGAGCAGAATCATGGACCAACAAGGGCCGTATTCAGAGTCGAGGGTCGAGATAGGTGGGGCAACCGTTTCCCTGACAAAGGTCGCCAGTGGTGAGAAGTGCTTGAGGGTCTTGGGAGACGCGACGGGCTTTGCCGGGGAGCGGCAAGGAGACACGTTGTTCTGCCTGCTCTCCCCGGGGAACGCCGCCGCGTTACGGAACCATCTGCCTTGGCTGCGGCCCCAGCCGCTGGGGTTGCGGACGTCGGTGGGGTTCGGTGACCGGCTAGGGCTGGCGACGCCGGGGCACGTGCAAGCGATGCGGCAGTTCGATGCCATCGCGCCTGTCTTCGCGCAGCAATCGGTGCGCGAAAACGCGCGCACCGGCCGCACGCCGCAGCAGGTGATGGACGACGCAACCTGGGGCGTGTTCCAGGCTGGCTGGCGCGCGCCCTGGGGCGCTGATGCCGATCACCTCAAGACATTAGATGACGCCGATGCCTTCGTCGCAGCCGGATTCACGCTGTACACGATCGATCCCGGCGACCACGTTGATGGCGAGGCCCACACCGACTCACCGGCTGAGGTGGAAGCCAAGGTACAGGCGCTGCCCTGGGATGCGCTAGAGGACACGGTGCGGGATATGGAGCAGCGGTATCTGGGGCGCGTGTTCAATCTGGGAGATTTTCCGATGGCGCTGGAGCGGGAGTTGCTCTACCGCGCGGCAGCCAAGTACGGTAGCGCAATTGCCCACACGGCGGCGATGTATCGCCACTTGGTCGATCGGATGGGGGACACTGTGTTCGAGTTGGAGGTCTCGGTGGACGAGACGGCGACGCCCACCTTGCCGGAGGAGCACCTTTACGTTGCCGGTGAGCTCAAGCGGCTGGGAGTGAAGTGGGTAAGCCTGGCGCCCCGCTACGTTGGCAGTTTTGAGAAGGGCGTGGACTATGTCGGCGATCTGGCTGTATTTACAGCGCATCTGGCCAAGCACGCCGCTATTGCCCGTGCCCTGGGACCCTACAAGCTCAGCATCCACTCCGGCTCGGACAAGTTCGGCATTTATTCCATCATCGCCGAGCTGACTGGTGGCGGTTCGGCGAAGCTCACCGGAGCGTTGGTCCACCTCAAGACGGCGGGCACCAGCTACCTGGAAGCACTGCGAGCGGTGGCCCAGGTCGATCCGGCGTTCTTCCGCGAGATCCTGGCCCTGGCCTGCGGGCGCTACGAGACCGACCGGGCCACCTATCACGTCTCGGCGGGGTTGGACAGGGTGCCTGCGTTGGATACACTGAAGGATACCGATCTGCCTGACCTGCTCGACCAGTTCGACGCGCGGCAGGTGTTGCATGTGACTTTCGGATCGGTGCTCGATGTGTTCGGTGAGCGGTTGCTGGCGGTACTGAGGCAGCACGAAGGGGTTTATTATGCGCTATTGGAGGCGCACTTTCGGCGACACCTATCGCCCTTTGTGGGAGGTGGATAGAGATGGCTCAACAGATCACGAAAGCGATCGTCCCGGCTGCAGGGCTGGGCACACGGCTTCTGCCGGCCACCAAATCGCAGCCCAAGGAGATGTTGCCGGTGGGTCGCAAGCCGGCCATCCAGTACGTGGTGGAGGAGTTGCAGGCCGCAAGCCTGCAGCAGATTTTGATCATCACCGGCGAGCGCAAGCGCGTTATCGAGGATCACTTGGATGCCGATCCCGATCTCGTGCTGGCGCTGGAACAGGCCGGGAACGAAGCGGTGCTGGAGGATCTGGCCTACCTGGAGAGCAAATCGCGGTTCTTTTTCACCCGCCAGAGTCCGCCCAAGGGACTGGGACACGCGGTCTCGTTGGCCGCCGATTTCGTAGATAGCGATGACTTTGTCGTCGCCTTGGGTGATTCACTGATCGCCGCCGACGATCCCGCCGCTCCGCTGCGGGCGATGATGGCGGCGCAGGAGCGGCTGAAAGCCGCCGCGATCGTGGCGGTAGAGAGGGTGCCGCCAGAGGACACCTATCGCTACGGTATCGTCGATGTCGGGGGCGTTGAGCCTGCGCTCGGCGAGCCGGTGGCGGTGACCGACATTGTCGAGAAGCCGGCAGTGGAGGCCACGCCCTCCAAGTTGGCGGTGGCTGCTCGCTACGTCTTCAGCCCGGCCATCTTTGGAATGCTCAATCGCACACTGCCCGGCAAGGGGGGCGAGATTCAGTTGACCGACGCGATCAGGCTCTTGATCCAGCACGGTGATCCGGTTTACGCCTGGCTGCTTGCACCCGATCAGCGACGCTACGACGTGGGCAACTATGAGAGCTACTTCCGCGCTTTCATCGACTTTGCCCTGACGGATGAGCGGTACGGATATCTGGTCCGCAAGTACATCAAAGCCAAAGCGTATGAGCTATGAATCGCCATACAGAGTAGTCTGTTCGGCGCCGGGTCGGGCGGGTATCATCGGCAATCCCGCAGATATGTATGGCGGCGCGGTGCTTTCCTGTTCTGTGGGGCTGCGCGCGCGCGTGACTGTGATGCCCATTGAAGGCATCGTGCTGGAGACGAATGGGGAGGAGTGCTGCATCGTCAGTTGGGAGGATCTGCGTCCTCTGGGCGATCTCTTCGATCTGGCGCGTGCAATTCTGGACTATATGCACCTGCCCCCACTGAACTGTCGCATCTCCTATGAGAGCGACATTCCGATGAGCAGCGGTATGTCAGGCTCTACTGCACTGGTAGTGGCCATCTTGCAGGCGCTCCTGGCGTGGCAGGGCGAGTACCCCAACCGATACCAACTGGCCGAGCGGGCGCGCCACATCGAACTGAACTATCTCAAGATCGTGTGTGGATATCAGGATGCCTATATGTGCACCTTCGGCGGTTTGAACTATATGGATTTCGGCGGCAAGCAGTTCTACCGCAGCGCCGAAGCGGAGCTCTTCGCCACAGTCGAGCCGTTGAGCGACTACATCCCGCGACTGCCCTTCATCTTGGGCTTCACCGGTGTGCGGCGTTCCTCAGGTGAGGTGCACCGGCCGATCCGCGAGCGCTGGCTGGAGGGAGAGGTGGCGGTGGTGGATGGCTATCAGCGGATGACGGAGATCGCTCGACAGGGTAAGAAAGCGCTCCTCCTGCAAGACTGGCCCACGCTGGGCCGCCTGATGAACGAGAACCACGACATCCAGCGCGATCTGGGTGGCTCTGGCGAATCGAACGAGAAGCTGATCGCCGCGGCCCTGGACGCTGGTGCACCTGGGGCCAAGCTGGCTGGCGCGGGAAGCGGTGGCACCATCATCGCCCTGTGGCCGTGGGAGGATGTCGCGCCGCTGGAGAAGGCGTTATGCGCGGCGGGTGCCTGTGCGACCTACCGTCTCGATATCGCGTCAGGTGTGAGGATTGAGGAACGCGAACAGTCGGGAGATCGTCCAAAGAACTCTTGAATTCGAGATTCTAGTTCTAGCCACCTGACAGTTTGAATCACGAATAGCACGAATCAACAAATGACGCGAATTCTTTGGATTTCAACCAGAAAACATTCGTGGAATTCGTCTACACGTGTTATTCGTGATAAGATTATAACCCCTTTCAAGAGTATCAGGTAGCTAGATTCTGGTTTACAGATCAACTTGGAGGTAGCGCGAACAGTGAATCTACAGACTGTCAACCAATGGTATGACTTCTCCGGCCGAACGGTGACGATCACCGGCGGCGCGGGTATTCTAGGTGGAGAAATGGCCTGCGCCTTGGTCGGATGCGGAGCTAACGTCGTCATTCTAGATCGAGATCCGGCCTTGGCAGACCGCCTGATGGATCGCCTGGGCTGCGGACCTGGTTGTTCCATCGTGGTGTACGGCGATGTGCTGGAACCGGAGACGTTGGTCAAAGCCGAGGAGACGATCCGCGAGGAATTCGGTCCAGTGGACATTCTGATCAACGGTGCCGGTGGTAATAGTTCCCGTGCGACGACGAGTGCCGAGCTTTCGTTCTTTGACATTCCCAAAGAGGCATTCAGCTTTGTGTCCGACCTCAACCTGCTGGGCACGGTGTTGCCCTCACAGGTGTTCGGCCGGGGAATGGCGGAGCGAGGAGAGGGAGTGATTCTGAACATTTCCTCGATGAATGCCTTCCGCCCGCTGACGTGCGTTCCAGCCTACTCGGCGGCCAAGGCAGCGGTGAGCAACTTTACCCAGTGGCTGGCCGTGCACATGGCGCAGGAGTACGCGCCGGGCATTCGTGTCAACGCCATCGCCCCTGGTTTCTTCTTGACCGAGCAGAATCGTTTCCTGCTGACCGACGAGGTGAGCGGCGAGTTGACGCCGCGCGGCCGCACCATCATTGACCATACGCCGGTGGGGCGATTCGGCGACCCCGATGACTTGCTTGGCACAGTGCTGTGGCTGCTTTCGCCGGCAGCGTCCTTCGTCACTGGCATCGTCGTACCTGTGGATGGCGGCTTTAGCGCCTTCAGCGGGGTCTGATTGCTACATAACTTGGAGGTGATCTGTGACAGATTATCCAGAAGCGGCTCGCCCGCTGGCGGAGCTGGAGCCAAAACACGAGTTCTTCATCGGCATCGATTCCGATGGCTGCGCCTTCGATACGATGGAGATCAAGCACAAGGAGTGCTTTTGCCCCAACACCATCAAACACTGGGGCTTGCAGCCGGTGTCCAAATACGCCCGCGAGGCAGCCGAGTTCGTCAATCTGTATTCGAAATGGCGCGGCATCAACCGCTGGCCGGCACTGGTGATGGTTTTTGATTTGCTGCGCGAGCGGGCAGAGGTGCAGGCGCGCGGCGTCGAGCCGCCGCAGGCGCCGCGCATCCGTGCGTTCATCGCCGACGACGGGTTCCCCAAGAGCAATGACGGCCTGAAGGCGTACATGGCCGAGCACCCCGATCCGGAACTGGATCGGGCTTGGGCCTGGACGACTGGCGTCAACGCCACAGTGGCCGACATGGTACACGGCGTGCCACCCTTCCCCTACGTGCGCGAAAGTCTGTCCTCCCTGGCAGACAAGGCGGACATGATCGTCGTCTCGGCCACGCCGGTGGAGGCGCTGACGCGAGAGTGGGAGGAGCACGACATCGCCCAGTACGTACGCGTCATCGCCGGGCAGGAGCAGGGTAAGAAGGCGCTGCACCTGGAGTTGGCAGCCAAGGGCAAGTACGCGCCGGATCGCACCCTGATGATCGGCGATGCGCCGGGCGACATGAAGGCCGCGCGGGCCAACGACGCACTCTTTTACCCCATCAACCCTGGGCATGAGGAAGCGTCGTGGCAGCGGTTCTACGAGGAAGCGGCGCACAAGTTCCTGGCAGGCGAGTATGCGGGAGCGTATGAAGAGATGTTGATTGCAGAGTTCGAGGCGATACTGCCCGAAGCCCCGCCTTGGAAGAAGTAGAGACTGGAGACTGGAGATTGATTGGCAAGGGATACACCGATAGGGCGCTGACCGGAGCCGAGGTACGCGATATCGTGACCCAGGCGTTTGCCGAGCACGACGTGAGCGGCAGACGAGTGCTCTTCATCACGCCCGACGCCACCCGCTCTGCGCCGATGCCGATGATGTTCCGCGTTTTTCACGAGGTTGTTGGCAAGGAGGTTGCTGCGCTAGATTACCTGGTCGCGCTAGGGACGCATCAGCCGATGGAGGGGGCGCAACTCAACCGTCTCTTTGGCTTGACGCCCGAGGAGCGGGCAGGGAAGTACGCCAGGGTCGGCATCTACAACCACGAGTGGCAGAAGCCTGAGACGTTCAAGCACATCGGCACCATTCCCGCGTCGGAGATCGAGGACACCTCCGGTGGTCTGATGAGTGTGGACGTGCCGGTCACGATTAACAAGATGTTGTTCGACTACGACTGGGTGGTCATCTGCGGGCCTACCTTCCCACACGAGGTGGTGGGTTTCTCCGGCGGCAACAAGTACTTTTTTCCCGGCGTGGCCGGGCCGGAGGTGATCGACTTCACTCACTGGTTGGGCGCGCTGATTACCAGCCGGGAGGTGATCGGCACCAGGCACACGCCGGTGCGGGCGGTGATCGACCGGGCGGCGTCCTTTATCGACGTATCCAAGTTGTGTTTCAGCTTGGTGGTGAAAGGACATGGTGACTTAGTGGGCCTCTATGTCGGCGCGCCGGAGGAAGCCTACGTGGCGGCGGCAGATCTTTCGGCGAAACATCACGTCGTCTACGTCGAAAGGCCGTTCAAGCGTGTGCTCTCGGTGATGCCGGAGATGTACGACGACCTGTGGACGGCGGCCAAGGGCATGTACAAGATGGAGCCGGCCATCGCCGACGGCGGCGAGGTGGTCATCTACGCACCGCACATCGATGAGGTCAGCTACACGCACGGCAGGGTCATCGACGAGATCGGCTACCACGTGCGCGATTACTTCCTCAAGCAGTGGGATCGCTTCAAGGGGTATCCCTGGGGTGTGCTGGCCCATTCGACGCATCTGCGCGGCGTCGGCACGTACGAAAACGGCGTCGAACGCCCGCGGATCCGGGTGACGCTGGCCACCTCCATCCCGCGCGAGCGGTGCGAGCGCATCGGCCTGGGGTACCTCGACCCGGACACGGTCGATCTGGACGCGTGGCGCGGGCGGGAGGATGAGGGAATCGTGGTAGTGCCCAGAGCGGGGGAGATGCTGTATCGAGTAAGCGAATCGACGAATCAGCAAATGAGCGAATGAACGAATCAGCGAATGGACGGACCACTACGATCGCTGATTCGCTGACTCGCTGATTCAGCACACACAGATTCACAGGAGGTTTCCAGTGACAGAAGCAAAAGCGGATATCGGACTGATCGGGCTGGCCGTTATGGGCCAGAACTTGGTGCTGAATATGGACGACCACGGGTATACGGTGGCGGTGTTCAATCGCACCGTGTCGAAGGTGGACGGCTTTATCAGCGGCAGCGCCCGGGGAACGAAGGTTGTCGGCACGCACTCGATCGAGGAGTTGGTCGGCGCGCTCAAAAAGCCCCGCCGGGTGATGCTGATGGTCAAGGCGGGCCAGCCGGTGGATGACTTTATCGAGTTGCTGATCCCGCATCTGGAGCCGGGCGACATCATCATCGACGGCGGCAACTCCAACTACCAGGACACTATGCGCCGCACCGCGTACGTCGAGTCGAAGGGGTTGCTCTACATCGGCACCGGCGTCTCTGGTGGTGAGGAGGGGGCGCGCCATGGGCCATCGATCATGCCCGGCGGCTCACCGGAGGCGTGGCCGCACGTCAAGCCCATCTTCCAGGCGGTCGCGGCCAAGGTGGAGGGCGGCGTGCCCTGCTGCGATTGGGTGGGCGAGAACGGCGCGGGCCATTACGTCAAGATGACGCACAACGGCATCGAGTACGGCGACATGCAGTTGATCTGCGAGGCCTACTACCTGATGAAAGAGGCCCTGGGCATGAGCAACGAGGAGATGCACCAGGTCTTTGCCGAGTGGAACCAGGGTAAGCTTGATTCGTACCTGATCGAGATCACGCGCGACATCCTGGGCTTTAAGGACGAGAACGGCGAGTACGTCGTCGACGTCATCCTCGACACCGCCGGGCAAAAGGGCACCGGCAAGTGGACGGGCATCTCGGCGTTGGACATGGGCATCCCGCTGACGCTGGTCGTCGAGGCGGTTTTCGCCCGTTGTCTATCGGCGCTGAAGGAGGAACGGGTGGCGGCCTCCCAGGTGCTCGGCGGCCCGTCGGTCGCGTTCGAAGGCGACGAGCAGGCGTTCATCAGCGACATGGTCGCCGACATCCGCGACGCGCTGTACGCCTCCAAGATCATGTCCTACACGCAGGGGTACATGCTCATGCAGGCGGCGGCAGCGGAGTACAAGTGGAACCTCAACCTGGGCGGTATCGCGCTGATGTGGCGCGGCGGCTGCATCATCCGCTCCGTTTTCCTGGGCAAGATCAAGGAGGCGTTCGACAAGAATCCCAACCTAGCCAATCTGCTGCTCGATGACTACTTCCAGGCAGAGGTGGAGGCGGCGCAGGCGGGGTGGCGGCGCGTGATCGCCAGGGCGGTGGAGATGGGCGTGCCTGTCCCGGCGATGTCGAGCGCGCTGGCCTTTTATGATGGCTACCGGCGCGAGCGGCTGCCCGCCAACCTGCTTCAGGCACAGCGTGACTACTTTGGCGCGCACACGTATGAGCGCGTCGGCCGGCCGCGCGGTGAGTTCTTCCACACCGACTGGATTGGCTCCGGCGGCGACGTGACCTCGGGATCGTATCAGGCATAGGAGGCAAGACATGGCAAAACCCAGGAATGTGGTCGTCGCCCAGTCCGGTGGTCCGTCGCCGGTGATCAACAGCTCGCTGCGCGGGGTGGTCGAGGCCTGCATGGCGATGCCGGACGTGTTTGGCGCCGTCTACGCAGGCTACCACGGCGTCGAGGGAGTGCTCAAGGAGGAGTTGCTCGACCTCTCTGTGCAGGACCCGCAAGAGATCGCGCTGCTGCGCACGACGCCGGCGGCCGGGGCCGTCGGCACCTGTCGCTACAAGTTGAAGGCGCATCAGCAGGAGGACTTGGAGCGCATCGTGGAGGTGTTCAAGGCGCACGACGTGGGCTATTTCTTCTACAACGGCGGCAACGACTCGATGGACACGGCGCACAAGGTGGCGCAGTTGGCCCACGAGCGCGGGCTCGAGCTGGTGGCCGCTGGCGTGCCCAAGACCATCGACAACGATGTGGGTGGCGGCCTGGCGGCAGGAGGCGAGTTCAAGCTGATCGATCACACCCCTGGCTACGGCAGCGTGGCCCGCTACTGGGCCTACATCGTCCAGAATGCGGATCAGGAGAACGCCGGCTCCTGCCCCTCCGACCCGGTGCTGGTGTTGCAGGCCATGGGGCGCAAGATCGGCTTCATCCCTGCGGCGGCTCGCCTGGCCGATCCCGACCGCGAGATGCCGCTGCTGATCTGTATGCGCGAGTCGGGTCTCACGCTGGAGGAGCTGGCGGAGCGGGTCAACGATACGCTGCGCGAGCGTGGGCGGGCGCTGGTGGTCGTCAGCGAGGGGTTCGACGTGGGCGAGATCGGCGCGCGGAGGGATTCTTTCGGCCATACCGAGTTCGGCGCCAGCCAGATGACGGTGGCGCAGGCGGTCATCAATTACCTGAACCACGTCGGGTTGGCGGCGCACGGCTCGGCGCGGGCCAACGTGCCCGGCACCGACCAGCGCGGCACTGCGATCTATGCCTCGGCGGTGGACCTGGACGAGGCGTACCAGGTGGGACGTCAGGCGGCCTTCATCGCCGCGGAGCATGGCTCCGGCTTCATGGCTACCATCCTGCGCGAGCCCGGCCCTATCTACCGCGTGCGGTACGACAAGGTTCCATTGGAGTCGGTAGCCAACTCCGAGCGGGCGTTTCCGGCAGACTGGATTGCCGAGTCCCGCACCGACGTCACCGATGCCTTCTTGCGTTACGCCCGCCCGCTCATCGGCGACGACTGGCCCAGCGTGCCGCTGGTGAACGGCTTGCAGCGCTTTGCGCGCTTCGAGCCGATCTTTGCGGAGCAGAAGCTGGCGGCGTACATTCCCCAGGCATATCGCGGGTGACGTATTCAGAGGACTCTCTACCAAGTCATTCTGCGCCGGAGCCGCAGGTCTCTGCGCAGAATGACTTGGGGCGGGAGCGACGGGGGTGGCCTCGCAATGTGGAATACAAACCGGCCTGGAGATTGTCTTCAGGCCGGTTTCTTATCACCCGTACCGATCATAGGGCAGGGTTAGAAAGGCAGTCCTACCTTCAAACGGTCATAGGGGTCAGTTCGCGGACATCCACCTGCACCCGGGCCCGCACCGCCTCCTCAGCTTCCTCCAGTAGTTGTGCGGTGATCTCCTCAGAAATATAAGCCTCGCCACAGTTAGCACACACCTCGGCCGGCACGTTCCTAAAGACCAATACTGCCCGATCTCGCTCCAGAGTCACGGTCGTGTGACCGGCCTGGGTCTCGCCTTGTTTACAAATCACGCATTTCATCGCCGCCTCCTTTTCTCAAATCCTGTTTCCCACTTGGCCGGATCTGGCTCATACACGGTGATAACGATCGCTTCTTGCTGAACCGGATTGTCAGCAACCACCACATGGATAGGTCGGGTGCCGACCCATCCCAACACCAATCGGCTGGGATAGGGTTGATCCTTAGGATAAGTTTCGATCGTCTTTCCCGTCTTCAACGCCTGGCGAATGTCCTCTTTCGCAATTGCGCGTTCGAACATGCGTTGAATCGCATGCACTCGGAATACCAGGCGTTGTTTGTCGCTCAAGACTCGTTCCTCCGAAGGGAAAGCGACTGTATTCGCTTCGGCTCCATCTCACCACCGCAGAAACTGCAAGGTGTCATCCTTCCTCAGGCCTATCCTCTCTACTCAAGCTCTTCGATGAGGATGTGCTCATCCTCGCGCTCATGCTCGGCGTAGAGCGAGAGCTCGTAGTTCTCTGCCCCAACTGCTCGCGGATGTGTTCCAGGATGTCCATGCACTGTCAATTGTATATCACTCAGAACGGTTTGTCCAGTTTGGCTCACGCCAAATAAGCGACCGACACCCGGACGGAAAATCCATCCCGTACCGCCCGTTTGTCAAAACACAGCTTCCCCGGCTTTCATCACCAACGGCAGGTACACCCAGCTTGGCTGATCCAGGATCCGTCCCCGGATATCCGGGCCCCCACGGTCATCCTCCCACACCACCAGAACCGGGCCACTGCCGGCCGCCGCCGCGCAGTACTGATCTTTCGGCGCCACGACGACGGGAGAGTCGTGCCCGATGAGCTCGCCTGTCGCCGGTATCTACCTGGCGTGGACGTTCTGGTTGTGGTCGGCATAGTCGACGGTGACCCACACCACGGAATATTGGTCCCGCTCAGGGAGATAGATCGCCCTGGACTCTATCGCTGCATTGCCCGTGCTCGATACGCGGAAATTCTCGCGGCGGGCGCGCCGGTGCTCACCACACGCCGCGCGTAGATGTCGCTGTAGCCGCCGCCCATCGGGCTAAGGGGCTATTGCAGCAGCACGTCGCGCGTGTTGCTCCACATCACCAGGAACTCGCCTCGATCGGAGACGTTGCTGATCGGCGGATCGCGCATCTCGGTGGTTCCCTGCGCGATGGTGAAGGGGGCGCCGTCCAACGACCCGGTGGTGAGAACGCGCTGGGCCGTGATCGTGTACATCTCCGTCCACACGATCCGGAACTCGTGCGAGCCGGACACGTAAGTGAGTGCAGGATAGCCCTGCACATAGGTGGCTGTCGTCGCCGTGACGTTCTCGCCGACCTCCATTCCCGCTCCATCCAGGATTTGAGTGTAAAAGTAACAGGAACCTCCTCCGCCACCCTGGTCTTCACACCCGCGCCGGGTGAGCAGGAACAGATCGTGATCGGGCGCATAGACGAGACCTGGGCCGTGGGGGTCATCGCTCAAGGACGTGGTGATCGTGAATGGCGAGCCGATCAGCACACCGTCGCTCAGGACGCGCTGCCCGTTCAGGGTCCTGGAAACCTCGTCGCTCCAAACGACGAGGTACTCACCCTGGGTAGAATTGTAAGCAATTGCCAGTTGACGAGGGAGCGAGGTTGTGGATGTAGGTGGTGGGGGCTGTGCGAGTGTAAGGCCATCTTGAGCAAGTCCATCGCCACCCACGAGAGGGGTGATCGTGATACTATCGCCGACGAGGAGCCCATTCCCGTCTAGACGCTGGCCTCGGACGTCGTAGCCGCCCGCCTGCTGGCCCCTCCACACGACGAGATACTCATCCCGGTCGGGATTGTAGGCGACGGCCGGCACCCGGCTCGTGATCGCGCCGCCTGAGACAACAATCTCGGAACTCTGTACTTCAGCCGGCACGCTTATCGAGGGATTGTCTACTGCCAACGTGGCGTTCGCAGCACACACCCGGAGCAAGGTGCACGGCACCAACAGGGCCATGCCCGTGGCTGCGCCTGTGAGTAGAATCGCTCTTTTCACCCGTCACCCTTTTGGCTTGTCCGTCGGTCTAATGGAAGATACCACAAAACGGGGAGGCACGCAGGACGCAAGCCTGATACTTGCCCCACGGTTCCGTTGCGCCAGGCGTTCTCCTGATCAGGCAGCCTGGGAAGGGGGTGGTCGACCGGGAATCGGGGACAATTCGACCCCAGGGGGCGGCGGATGGTCTGCCACCCAGCCCTCGAACCACTCGCGGTCCCACTGGATCAGACCCACCAGGAAGCGGCGGCTCTCCCTGAAGAGTGTGTACAGCTCCTGGTTCTGTTTGTGCGTCTCGTGAATGGCCTGGTCCATATCGTCGTGGGTCAGCTCCCCGGCCTTCCAGCGCTGGAACTTGTCGTAGAGCGGGTCGAGAACCTGGCGCCAGCGGTAGTCGTAATAGTCGTCGATGAGGGCCTGTTCCCACTGCCACTCTGGCGTCATGCGTTTCTTGCGGCTCATCTGAATCCCTCCAGCATGCGCATCAACTTGCGCTTGCGGCCGTGGTGGGTACGGACCTCGCCCAGGTACGCCTGCCAGTCGGCCTCACAGCCCGCGGCCCGGTAGGCCGCACGCGCTCGCGTCAGCCAGCTCACTGCGTGGTGGTAGTACTTGGACTGTCCGGCTTCGATGATGCGCTCCGCCTGCCGGCGCGCGGCCTCGATGACCCATTCCGGGCGATGCCCCACGACGGCATCCATCACGCGCTCTAGCAGATCGTAGCCCGCGCCCTTTTCGACGGCGGCGATGGCATCGTCCAGGAGACCCTCGTGGAGAAAGACGTCCACCTGGGCCTGGGGGCAGGAATAGCCGGAAGCCCGGCGCAGGTGGGCCAGCAGATCATCCCGCAGCTCTGGCCAGCGCCCGCCCGCCAGCTCCTGCACCCTCTGGTAGGCAGCCATACTGGGCATCTCCCGGAACGCGACCGTCGCCGCCTCGAGCGCGCGTCCGGCCTCGCCCATCCCGTCGGCCAGGTCGCACAGCCACGCGGCCAGCTCGCCCTTGTGGCCATCGAGGGTCAGCCCGTGCTCGGCGACGCGCAGGGCGGCCGCCAGTTCCTCCCGCCCGCGCAGCACCTGGGCCAGCGCCAGGAACTGGGATGGTTCGTTTAAGACCTGCAGTCCCTCGTCTACCGCGTCCTGCACCCGGCCCAGGCGGGCCAGCATGAGCACGTACAACCCCAACTGCCCCTCGGCTTGCGCCAGGTAGAGATACTCCTGGTACCGCTCCTGCCGCTCCAGCACCCTGAGCCGGGCGACGGCCAGCTCGTCGGCGTACCAGGGCGCTTCGCTCTCCCAAGCCCCCAGGTGGGTGATCTCGCCCTGCAGGGCGCGCTGGAGGGGCGGGTAGTCCCAGCCCTGCAGGATGGCCGCCTGGGCTGCGTCGAACGCGTCGTCTATTCCATAGTCGCCGACCTCAGCCTGCCAGCGTGTCAGCCTCTGCGCCCACCGCTGCCGTTCCTCAGGTGTGAGATCATCGGCCGCCAGACCGGCCTCGGTCCAGGCCTCGCCCAGATCCCCGAAAAAGCCGCCAGCGTAACCGTCAGAGTCGTCCAGGCAGGTCCAGCCCTCCACGTACTCGTCGGTGATGGCCTCCAAGAGCAGAAGGGCGTTTCTCCCGTCCCCGGCCTCGATGAAACCCTGCACCTGGTGGAGCAGTTGGTGCACCTGGTCCACCACGCTGCTCACGTGCCAGTAGGCCTCAGAGGAACGCATACGATCCAGGGAGTGCAGGATACCACTGACTTGGCGGCGGATGGGTTGGGGATCTATCGGCGTGCGCCGCTGCGGAGCATCTTTGGGTGAGACGCCAGTCTCGCTCTCACCCGGGGTGGCCTGGCTCAACGCGATCTGGCTCTCGATCTCGTCGGCCGTGTACGGATCGCGGACCGCCAGGTGCAGCAGCAGGTCCCGCAACTGCTCGCGGTCCAGGCCGGCGAGCAGTTCGTCGAGGGTTGGTCGTTCCTCGACCAGATCGGGCTCGCGCAGGCAGGCCAGCAGCGCGGCGACGATGTGTTTGCACCAGCCGCCCCAATCGTAGGGGCAATCGCAGGCCGCGCCGCTGACGCCGCCTTCGTCGAAGGTGACCTGCACGCGATAAGGCTCGTACTGGCTGCCCTCGACCTCGGCTTGCAGCACGTTGCCGCGCTGTACCAGGGAGACGACCGCGCCTCCCTGATAGTAGCTCTCGCCCCGGCTGAACGACTCGGCGGTGGCCTGCCGGCGAATGGCCGCTTCGCTGAGGGATGGGATGGTCATCATTGCTTTATCTCCATACACCCACCCGCTTCCGGCCTCAGCCCTGGGATGACCAGAGTTGGTTTCCCGCCGTTTCTTTGACGGTGATCCATTCGACAGGGGTGAACCCCTCCACCGTGAGCCTCCCGACAGCTATCCTCGGAGTTCTACGACTTCACTGTGCAGCTTGCTGCCTCTTTCGACGACGGCTGGTCAAGGCCGCGCACGAAACAACTCTCGCCTCCGTGAGTGGTAGCTCCCTCTCCTAAAGTGCCGCTGCACCCATCCATCCGTGGGGTCGAGGAAGGCCGCTTTCGTCGGATCGCTGCGTCCCTCTCTCGCGAGCTTTTGGGCGATGTGCCGGAAGTAGAAGTGGTTGAACAACCGCGTGAACTCGGTCACGTAGACGTCCGCCACGGCCTGATCTCCCCGGATCAGGAGCATGTTTTCATCGTTCGCCAGGAGCGAATTGGGCGAAAAGTTCGCAGAGCCCATGAACACGAGTGGATCGTCCGTGAGTGCGTCAACGAGCATGATCTTCGTGTGCACGTAAAAGACGTGCCCGCGCCGACGGAAGTGCTCTTCCCGCCGATACCACTCGTCGAGGCGGTGGCCGTCCAATCCGAGCTCGATTGTATCCCGACTGAGGGCTGTGCCGAGTGCGATGCGGGTGTCCCTGTCTCGCTCCAGCATCGCCTGCGTTTCCTCGCTGCGATTCCTTCGCTCCATGAGCAGAAACCGCAAAAAGTCGCGGTCGTTGTCGAACCGCTCTGCAAGTCTCCGCGTCACCCCAAAAGCCGCCGTCAACATCACCGTTTGCGTCGCGCCTTCCACGCGGTCGCCGTACCAGTCGAGCATCTTTGATCGGGCTCGAGGGCTAAAGATCGGGGTGATTCCCACCGGTGGCAATCTGTCTTCAGGGTGAGGTGAGTGCGCGGAGCACCAGCTCTGGAAAGGGTCCGGCTCCGGGTCCCCCGCAAGCTCGTTCCAGTACGCCAGGTAGGCCCGGGCGACCGCCTCGTCGCGGACGATGTGGCCCACGTTCGTCTGTCCCAGAAAGCCGGAGGGGGTAAAGTTTGTTGAACCGGTCCACACCTGGATGGGATGCCCGTTTTCCAGGAGAACGATGAACTTGTTGTGAGGGATGGCCCGGCGCTTCGTCCGCTCGATCAGGGTCAGGTTCTGCCGGCCCTGGAGACTGGCCTGCTGGATCGCGTCGCGGTTTCCAACCGTCGTGGACGTGTCCTTGAGGACGCCGCTTTCCTTGCGCTGTCCAGCCTCGTAGATGACGCGGACGTGGGCACCGGAGGCTGCCGCTTGCGAGAAGGCATCGAGAATCGGGGGATAGGAGAATTCGTACACGGCGGCCCGCAACTCGAATCGCGGCCCTCTCGCCTGGCCGATGAATTTGAGGGCGGCCTGCAACAGCCCTCGGGAGAGCCATTGCACGTCGTCCGCTGTGGGATCGTTCACGTCCGCCGGGCCACGGTTCCCGAACTGGTCGGCGAACTTTTGGCTCGGAATCGCACCGCGATTGAAAAAGATCGCGTGGGTGCCGCGATCGTTCGCCTCCGTGCGCACGTCAACCGTCACGTCGGTTCCGGCCCTGAGATGACCCGGTTCGCCGTACAGCGGCCGCACTGTGTAGCGATGCGCTCGGTCGGGGGTTGCCGAGTAGTGACCCCAGAGAAAGCTCTGGATCGGATGTTCGAGCGTCGAGCGGCGTTCACCCGGCTGCGGATCGGGAACCAGGTCCTCGAAGAACTTGAACCCTCGGAGCCATCGGCCTGCGCCGGACGCGGGATGTCCGGATCGGATCGCGAATCCCTTCAGGCCCCGGCGCGCCGCCGGCTCGGCATCCATGGCGAGGAGGACACAGTTGGTTCCGGCGATCGCGTGTACCGATACACCGTTAGCTTGAGCGGTTGTTCTCATCTTGGTCACATCCTTTCTTCACACGTTGCTCTCGAATTCGTGCGCTCCTGCGTTTGTATCCACGTCTCCTCCACCAGCCGCGAGCCGCCGCTTCTGCGGTGGTGATCCATTCAGTAGGAGAGTTGTTGGACATTGTCACCTTCCTGTGATGTAACTACTCAGGCATAGTACCGTCATATATGGAGGGCGGTCATTTCTCGGCCCCAATATGTAGGGTCTCCACGGCTATGACAGACCAGTTCTGCTCAGTTTCAGCGGCAGGGGGCACAAAAGAACCCCCATATGTGGCAGTGGAGCACTCGTCAACTCCTGTATGTATGGCTGAGTAGTTACCCTGTGATTTTGATTATTTCATATCAGAGGCATCCGCCAATCTCGCCCCGATGTCATTGACCATTTTGACCACTTTGACCGGTTTTCTGGAGGAGAGAGGACTATAACGTTGCGAGTTTTCCAGAATTTGTAAGTTGGGTTTCGCTCTGCTCAACTCAACCACAGGCTGGAAGAGCATCCTTACCCTCTCTTGACTGCACACCCAGACGGTGTCTGGTGCGCGGAGCGGACGCGCTCAATCAGGTTGATGAGAGACTCGTGAACAAGTGCGTAGGTCTCTCGCACAAAGGCTTCCGTGAATGAGAGATTCCCATTCTCAACCGCCACGCCCACCCTCATCTTTGTATACTCCTCAATCTTACTCCGAGACTTCTCTTTCACCGCTTCTATTCGTCCATTTGCATGTGCTAGTGCATTTCTCAGTATCATCAACATCTGGAGGCGTTCCCATGTTCTGTCATCAGCGCAGAGAGGAAAAGCCAAGATGTGATCAAAGTATTTTCGTGCTCGATCAAGGAAACCATCGCGAATATCCTGTAGACCCAATGCCTTTTTCTGTTGTTGTTTCAGATAACCCGCAATCTCAGTGATCGCAGACTCATAGAGCGCCCAAAGGGTGACCAAGAAGGGACCACGGAGGAATCGGGGTAACACGCTCTCAGCAATCTCGTCTAGTTCTCGAAAAGCGAGCTCGGTCTCTGGATCATCCCAATCTGACTTCTCAGCTTGAAGCCGAGCGAAAGTCTGCGTACGCTTTTCCTCAGCTATGGCTGGCAACTGCTGTTCGAGCGCATTGAGATACTCCCCTAGAGCCCACAGCTCGTACTCAATCTCCACAAATCGGAAATCAAGTGTCAGCTCCACGTCAAACCACCACCTCTCCTCTCATCGGTTGATGCTCACTCTTCAGTGATCAAGGCTACGCCAAAATCTGCGCACGACTCGCCAACAGACCTATTCACGCACTCACCCACTCCCAGCGCAGTATCTCGGCCTGCTCCAGGACTGTCTGCGACGCATCGCCCAGGGGCTGGCCGCGAGCACCTTCACCTTTCTTCCTGCCCCCCACGCTTGCAGTTGACACATACGTGCGCAAATTCAGGTAATCGAGACCGGTGTCACGAAATCGTCTCGCATCCGGAATGCGGCAGACGAACCGTTCTCGACTAGCAGGTCGAGCAGGAAGAGGACAGCCTCTCGGAGGTCACTCTGATGCTTCAGTTCCAGAGGTCTCCCGTAGACGTATCGCTGCAGCAGGACTTCGAGCATAAAGACGGTATTCCCCTTCCTCATCATCTGCCGGGAGTCCCGCTGCTGGAGACAATTCGCGATGCGGACGAATGCCTCGGGAAGCGATTGCTCGCCGACGTGGTAGAGGAACCGAAGGTAGCTGTCCAAGACCGTCGAAGACGCCGGCAAATCCTCGAACAACGCGTGGACATGCCCCGCGTGCCCTTCCAGGCTCCGCCAGTGGCGGACCTCCTCCTTCCACCACGCTCCGAGGAAAATAACCAAGATCATCTCGCTTCCCCTTGGATGCTCATCATCGATCCTTGCCAGCCAAGTTGCCCGTCGCACCCCGTCCGCAAACTGCTCCCAAAGCGACCAGAACTGCGAGGTATTCGGTTGGCGATCTTCAGCGCTGATCAATCCAGCCAGAAGCCAATGGACTTTGTCTGGGTGACGATCTATAGCATCGACGATGGGTTTGATAATCGTTGTGGCGTCCACAGTCGTGGTACGAAGCAGGAAGTTTTCAAGCAAGTCGGTCAGTGCTGACTCCGTTTCATAGTTCCTTTCTTGATGCCCTCGGTGTTGGTCTCGGTCCTGGTCATCATCTGCATTCCACCACTCGACGAGCGTGCGCGCGAGCTGCTCGAACGCTGCGATCGCCACGGCTTCGGTCGGTGCCTGCCCCAGGATGGCCAGGATCCATCCGTTTGCATCCGCTCCGAACCACGTAGTCGGGTCCATCGATTGATAAGCGTCATCCGCGATGGCGTCGGCTTCAAAGAACCGCTGGCGCACGAGGGCCGCTGCCTCTGCTTCAATTTCGTCGAGTTGTCGTCGCTCCTCGTACGGGTGACTGATTTCCGCATCTGCCGCCTGCTGCATCAACGTCGCTTCTGTCGCGAGACCGTTTACGCAGCGCAGGGTCAACTCCCGGTCGATCGCCCATAGGTTCCTGCCGATACCCCAAGCAGCGAACCAGCGGACCTGGACGATCGCGTGGGTCAACGTGACTATGAGCACTTGGCGGACGCGGGAGCTCCGCGCGTCATCCAAAGACTTCCCGAGCAACAGCGGCAGCACCCACGCGCACGGCCGGTCGGCAGACATGCTGTTCCGTTGCACACGCGCAAATCGGCTCCAGTGATCTCCTTCCCGCTCCACCTCCCAGCAGACGACGTCCACACACCAGATCCGTTCATCGTCTGACGTCTCCTCCCAGTGATCGCGAACGCAGACAGCGGCCACGAACCCCGGTCCACCACGGCCCAGGCCATGGTCCTCAGTCCCATGATCGCCCTCTGCAACACGGGCCTCCTGGAGCCGCTGCCGCCACTGACCGGGATCGTACTTCTCGCCTTCCTCGTGACAGTAGACCTTGAACCCCCAATTCGTCAAGTCCAGCCGCGCGTTCATGGCCTGGAACTGGGCTGCGCTTTGATCCACCATCTCCTTGATATCGTGCTCGGGCTCCTTGAGGTCGAGGCGAAAGTACTGCCGGCCGTCTTCAGGAGACGCGCGGCCCTCGGGAGCAAGAGGAGTTTCGACTGCATCCCCAGCGATGGTGTACTGGCGCAAGTCCATGCGGTGCATAGCAAGCCGCCATATGCGGTCTTCCTCATCCTGTTCATCCACCGGCGGCATCTCTGCGCGATGCTGATCCAGAGTCTCATGCACGCGAGAGGCGAGCGGTCCCAACTGAAGATTGGCGATCGCGGTCTCAAGATCGTGACGCCGGTGAGAACGTGCATCCGCCTCCTTCCGCTCCTCGATGTGAACCTTGTACTTGGCGTCCAAGGGGGGTATCAGGCCCAACATTCCGGAAGGTGCCTGCAACTCATTTGTGAGTCGGTGGCGGTCGAGTAGGATGCACAGCGGCGATCGGAGCAGAACCAAAAGCGTTTCGCCAGACGCATGCGGGAAGGCCGTTGCAATGCTCGCCACGATCGCAGTGAGCGCAGCAGAGTCGCTCCGTTGGAGGATATCCAGGAGGACCGCGTCCAATTCACGGGGGTGAGTCTCTGCAAACTCCAGCAGCCACCGCTCCAGCGCCATAAGTAGAGATTGCAGGACATAGGGGCCGACGGACGTCCCTCGGTAGAGGTTCCAGAGCCGAGCGTTGCACCATTGTGTCCGAGACGTTCCGTCCGCGAACGTCAGCGCCATCTCGAAGGGCGGCTCAATGGTATGCCCCGACCGCACCCTCGGATGCGCGTACCAGTCAGTGCTATGGTTGAAAACCCCGATGATGAAAGTAATACCCTCGCGAGGGTGATGGCGAAGGAGCGGGAGGAAAGGTCCCCGGTAGGCACTTGGGGGGAAGAAGTCGTGGCTCCTGCCACGCTTGATCCCGAAGAGGGTCTCGAGTTCCACATCACCCGTGTAACCCCATTCCTGCCGAAGGTCGGCCTCTGAACACAACAGGTAGTCATTGGCGACCGAGATGAAGAGGTCGGGCATATCCCGAGCCGCCGACATACCTTCCAGGCCTTTGAAGATGATCTCTCGGAAATCCTCCGCTGCGCGATCTCGCTCCTCGCCGTCGCGGCTTCCTCGCAGAAGGGCGGCGAAACCTTCGCGATTCACATTCGGAATCTTAGCGATCACCTGCAGCGTCCGTTTCCGCTGGTCGTCCGACCGGTAGTCGTTGAAGCTCGGTAGAAGCCAATGCGCGATTGCCGCGACGGATTCGGCCCCCTCCGGGTAGGGATCCTGCCAGGTGACGCCCCGAGCCCAATCCTCGATGAACCCCAGGAGAAGGGAGCGATCCTCCTGGGCGAATGACCCGAGATGGGTTTGCACCAGCCGCAGGACACACGCCCACGCCGGCCCTTCCGGCACGTTGAACAACGACGTAGGGGCTGCCGACGTTCCAAACCAGACGGGCGTTGTCATGCATGCGACACGCAGAAGATGGATTACACGCCGGAGGAGCTGTCTATCGTTCGCGAAGAGTTCCGCACTATGCCTCTCCAGAAATGCAGCCGAGAACGGTGAACGGAGAAGCGAGACGAGCGTGTCGTCACGGAAGTGGGCGGGTAGTTCTCCGCTGCGCACAGAGGCCTGGAACAGACTGTCTGCAGCCCCAGGGTCCCGCTCCACGAGTTCGCTCACCCACTTGCGGTACGTCCGGCGCACGGCAGGATGCGTCCCAATCGCGGCAGAGAACTCTCGGACCGAACCCTCGTGCGTCGCGTACTGCTCATCGATCCACTGGAGAATCGCCCAGTCTTCGAGGACGTCGTGGGCCGGAGCCACAAGGATTCTATTATGTGGGGAAGACACGACGAGGGAGTCGCGTCGGAGGCTGTCAATGACTTCTGGATCAAGGTCGCCGCAAGTAGCGTACAGGGTGAGTGCCTGCGCCCGTCGCAATGCAACCTGCACGAACGTGTCCTCTCGCCGGCGCGGCATCCCGCTGGCGGCACGGTGATCGACACGAACGATTTCTTGCCAGAAGAGTGTCCGAAATTCCCTCTCGCTCTGAGGCAGCGGCCGCTCCTCTGACCACGGGATCTGCAGGGCCTTGTCGAGGTAGTAAGGGTTGCGCAGAACCCGACGCAGCCCCGCATTCGCGAGCGGGCGGGCCAGCGTCGGGTAGGCAACTTCGACCTCCCTCAACTCCTCGTCATCCAGTAGGGAGACCGTGACAACGGAGTGGCCGACGCTCGCGGACTCCAGGAAGCAGGCGCGGACGAGGTCGGCTGAGTAGTCGCGGCACGTCAACACGAGGTGCCAGCTTCTATCTTTCGCCACGAGCGTCAGGAGGTCGGTGAAGGCATCGCGCGTGGACTTTTCAAGGAGCCGTTCCACGCTCTCGACCAGCAGAACCTTCCGGTCCTGACCGGCCAGAATCGCCCCCAGCATGGCTGCGTTCGCCGGAATCTGGTTATTCTGCAGCGTTTCGTCGAAATGGGGGTGAGCGAATTCCTCCGCCCGGAAGCTGAACGCGAAATGGTCGGTCGCGAGGATGCCGATGGCGTCCTTCGCAATGACGGACTTCCCACTGCCCGCGGCCCCCGAGACCAGGACAACCTGGGTTGAGTTCAGCTGTTCGATGACCTGCTGCACCAGACGGTCGCGCCCCAGATGGAGATCGTTGCCGATCGTCGAACGGATTCCGCTCAAGATGAGCGCGGAGTGGTCACTCAGCGCCCGCAAGGCGCGCTGTTCGGTCCCGCCGACCGGCGAATGGCGTCGCCGCACCGCTTCGGGCAGATCGTCCCACCGGAAACTGCGTGCTTCCGGCATCCCTTCGCCGACCTCGCGGAGCAAGGCGTTCCACGATGCCTCCGCGGCGCCGAGCGCGTCCTGCTCACCTGTCGTGTAAGCGAGAAGGGTCTTGATCGCTGCTTCCGTCTGCCGCGTCGAGCTGTTGAGGTCCAGGCTCAAGACGTACAAAACACGGAGAAACGGCCAGGCGTCCGCAGCGGAGACACTTTTCCCTTCGCTCTCGCCGATGATCGTTCGGATTTCGTCGCAGTAGTGGACAGCCTTGGCACTTAGGGACCCGGGAGTCGCCAACCGACGCTCGAACTCGGCTCCATCGCGGGCGGCGCGGGAGCAGTCCAGGAGTCCCGAGAAGTGTTCAAGCAGAGTGTTCGTCCCTCGCAGCGTGACAAGGGCGAAGCGATCGGCGGCCAGCGTGAACTGCTGAGGGTTCTTGAAGTCCTTCCAGAAATCCTGCACCGCCTTCTTGCACTCGTCATCAGTCGCGCTGACGGTGAACGCTCGCTTGACTTGGCCGGCCAGATTCCGGCGGTCCCCCAAGCCGTTTTGGCCGACGACCAGGAAATCGTCCGTGTGCCAGCCAAGACGCTCGGTCTGCAGGTGGACTTCCACCACCGCGCAGTCGTGCAGGATCGGCGGGATGCCCCGCACGAGGAGCTGAGCGAGCCAGTAGGCATCGACATGCTGCTCGAAGAACGTGCCCGCGCCCCCGGTGGAGGCAGGACTTGAGACCCGGCCTGCACTCGACGTATCGGCCGTCTTGCCGGCAGTTGCCGGCGGGGCCGTTTTTTTGGGTTTCTTGGCCATGGCGATTGGCCCTTTCTACCACGTTCAGCCGAGGTGCCCAGGACATTCAAGCAGCCTGCGGCAGCCCTCAAGACCTCGCCGCCCAGACCGATGTTGCTGAACTCCCTCCATCAGCTGTGCTCTGCCGCACCAGTGTAGAAGCACCCCTCCAACGGAAAAAGCCCCGCCCAGCAGGGCAGGGCTTCGTGCGTCTGGCCAACTCGACACAAGCCTCGATCCTAGTGGGGACTACACCTGGACAGCCTATCAGACTGTAAAGCAAACGCCCCACCCGGAATGGGTGGGGCGACGTCGTCGGTGGGGGTCGCTGGCCTGGGGCGTCAGCCCCACCACTCGGCCAGCTCAGCCCCAGGGGGTAAAAGGATTATTCCGCCAGCGGGAGCGACGGGATTTGAACCCGCGATCTCCGGCTTGACAGGCCGGCATGTTAAACCGCTACACTACGCCCCCAAGCGTGTGGAATGATACCACAGCCCGCGTGTTCCGTCAAGGTCATAGCCCTGTGAGGTAAGGAGTAGAGTCTGCTTTTGACACTTCCGTGGTAAGGGTATAGAATTGCAGCCGTGCGACGAGCACGGCTTTCCTGTTCGAGCATAAGGGGGCTTTCATGAAAATAGCAGTCTTTGGCGCTGGGGCTGTGGGAGGCTATTTTGCAGGGCGGCTGGCCCAGGGTGGGGAGGAGGTCGTGTTGATCGCCCGCGGGGAGCATCTGCAGGCGCTGCGCCAGCACGGGCTGAGGGTGGATAGCATCAAAGGCGATTTCGTCGTCCAGCCCTCCCTGGCGACCGACGACCCCCGGCAGGCAGGTACGGTGGACGTCGTCCTGCTTGGGGTGAAGGCATGGCAGGTGCCCGAGGCGGCGCAGGCCATGCGACCGCTGATCGGGCCGGAGACGTTTGTAGTCCCGCTGGAAAATGGCGTAGAGGCTCCGGATCAATTGGCCGCCGTTCTGGACGCCGGGCACGTGCTGGGCGGCCTGTGCAAGATCTTTAGCTTCCTCGCCGGGCCGGGCCACATTCGTCACGCCGGGATGGAGCCCTACGTGGCTTTCGGCGAGTTGGACAACCGCCCCAGCGAGCGAGCCGAACGGCTGCGACGTGCCTTCGAGCGGGCGGGGGTGGTGGCGGACATTCCCCCGGATATCCAGGTCGCGATGTGGGAAAAGTTCCTGTTCATCGCCTCCTTGAGCGGGGTCGGGGCGGTGACGCGGGCGCCAGTGGGGGTGCTGCGCAGCCTGCCCGAGACGCGCCAGATGCTGGAGCAGGCCATGGGCGAGGTCCTGGCCGTCGCGCACACCCGGGGGATCGCCGTGCCGGAGGAGACGATTGCCGGGACGCTGGCCCTCATCGACGGCATGCCTCCTGGGGCAACCGCCTCGATGCAGCGGGACATCATCGCGGGACGTCCCTCGGAACTGGAGGCCCAGAACGGGGCCGTCGTGCGCCTGGGACGGGAGAGGGGCGTGGCGACTCCCTTGCACGCCTTTATCTACCACAGCCTGTTGCCCCTGGAGCAGCGGGCGCGGGGCCAGATCGACTTTGAAGCCTGAGAGCCATCCTCAGTTGCTCTTTCAGGCAGGCTGCCCGCGTATTCCTCGCCGAAGAGTGATTGTTCAGCCTGTGCAAGCAAACTGCTGACTTTCAGGCTCGCAGCCCTCGCCCCCGAGGGCGTCTGAGTCGAATCTAGGCAAGTGCGGGGGTTCTCTGCTTGGCACGCCCCCGAGAACGGGGGCTTTGAGCAGATACGCCGAAGAGGACGTATCCTGCGGTATCCTCGTGTGTTATAGGCTGCGGAGAGACAATGGGACCAGGAGCTCTTGTGGTCACTGGCCTGTGCGTGGTTTTGGCGCTGTGGTACGGCGGGGGATACGTGTACAACCGCCGTCGCGGGCAGCGCCTTTTTCGCTGGCTGGAGACGGGGTTGGGCGCGCTGGGCGGCGAGGTCGAGAGTGGCTGGATCGGGTCGCCCGCCGCTGGCGCCCGCGTCAACGTCGTCCACGCCGATCCCCCCTTCCGCCGGTTGGAGTTGACGCTGCTGCTGCAGAACCGCGAAATCCTGCCGCTGTGGCTGGTTGACCATTTGCGCGGTAGACGAGACAGGCTTATAATTAGGGCGACTTTGCGCTCTCCGCGGCGAGGCGAGATAGAGATCGGCTCTGCCCGGAGACAGGCGGCCCGCCGCCGGCAGGAGCCCTGGGAATGGCAAGAGGGACCACACTGGTTGGCGATCGCATCTCAGGGGCTCGGCACCCGGCAGCAGGCGGCCGCGCTGGAGCCCTGGCTGCAAAGCTATGGTGCGCACCTGCATCGCTTTTGCTGGCGCAAGAGCGATCCGCACATCGTGCTGGAGATAAACCTGACCGGGCTGCTTGCTACGCCCAGCGAAAAACTCTTGGACGACCTCCAGGCTGCGTTGAAAAAAGCGACACACGTTGACAAATAACTGCGGGCATCCGCGATTGGTGATATTGATTACGAGCAGGCGTGCCTCAGGATTGAAAAGGAGGTGCAGATGGAATCAATAGAGAAGTAGACTCGGCCAGAAGGTCAACCATGTTATTCACAAACAGTCGTCTTTATTCACAAGGAGGTCAGAAACCATGAATTCGATCGTCGTATTGATATTGGGCGCCCTGGCCGTTGCCGTGGGCTATGGGCTATACGCACGCTACATCAACCGCAACATCGTCCAACCCGATCCGACCAAGGCGACCCCGGCCAAGATGTACATGGACGGCGTGGACTTTTCACCGGCCAGCCGCAACGTGCTGTTTGGCTACCAGTTCAAATCCATCGCCGCACTAGGCCCTATCACCGGGCCCATCATCGCCGTCCAGTGGGGCTGGCTCCCGGCACTGGCCTGGGTCATCCTGGGCACCTTCTTCATCGGTTGGGTGCAGGACTATGGCGCGATGATCATGGGCGTGCGCCGCGAGGGGGACACCATGGGTGCCCTGAGCTACAAGCTCATCTCGCCCCGTGCCCGCAACATCCTCATGATCTTTCTCTACTTCTACCTGCTGCTGATCATGGGCGCTTTTGGCAACGCGGTAGGCAAGGTGCTCATGACCAACCCCAAGGTACCCTTCGGCATGATCGCCGTCGTCCTGATGGGCGTCCTGGCCGGCCAGATGACCTACAAGTGGAAGGCGGACATCATCCTCACCACCATCGTCACCGTCGTGCTCACCTTCGGGGGCATTTGGCTTGGCACGCAGGATTTCGTGTCTGACATTTTCTCGGCCCTACTTGGCGGTCCCGATTCCCCCACACTCTGGGGTGACATCACGCAAGCCCACGTCGTCGGCACGCTGCTGGTGATCGCCTTCTGCTACCTGGGCTCGGTGCTGCCGATCTGGTCCTTCGCCCAGCCGGTCAACTACGTCTCCTTCTGGATCGTCTCGCTGGGCGTGCTGGGCGGCATCGTCGGCCTGCTGATCTGGCGGCCGGGGATGGGCGACTTTCCCCCCTTCACCCAGTTCACCACGGCCAGCGGGCCCCTGTGGCCCATGCTGTTCATCACCATCGCCTGCGGCGCTGTCTCCGGCTGGCACAGCCTGGTCTCTTCATCCGGCACCGCACGCCAGTTGGAGAAGGAGACGGACGCCCTGCCGGTGGGCGGCGGCGCCATGTTCATGGAGATGGCCTTCGCCGTCATCGCCTTCCTCACCGCCACGGTCGCCTTCGGTGGCCTCCAAGGGTACCAGGATGCCGGCGGCGCAGGCGCGGCGCTGGGGGTCTTTTCCAAGGGGCTGGCCAACTTCCTGAGCTACATCGGCATCCCTACAGACTTTGGCGTGGCCTACGGCTCGGTCTTTTTGACCATCATGGCGCTCACCATTATGCAACTGGTGGTGCGCTTCATGCGCGTGGCCAGCGCCGAGTTGGTGGGCAACGCGGTGCCGGTGATGAAGAACGTCCACGTGGGCACCATCGTCGCTCTGGCTCTGACGCTGGTCTTTGTGTGGATCATCCCCTGGCTGACCATCTGGTCCGCCTTCGGGGCAGCCAACCAGCTCATGGCCGGCCTGGCCCTGCTGCTGATCTCGCTGTGGCTGAAGGAGGAGGGCAAGAAGAACTCCTGGGCGCTCATCCCCGCGGCCTTTATGATCGTCACCACCCTCGCCGCCCTGATCTACCTGGCCTACACCAACTTTGCCAAGCTCGCCACCCCTGATATCACAACCCAGGCCACCATCGCCTCCATCCTCGTCGGCGTCATCGCCGTGGTGTTGATCCTGGCAGCGGCGCTGCTGATCTTTGACGGCATCAAAGCGCTCCTCAAACCAGGGAAGGAACCCGCACCTGAGGCTGCGTAAGCGACTGACAGGCTACGTATAGGACGATGGGAGGGCTGTCATCAACCCTCCCATCGCCGTGGGAAGCGTCGGAGAGACATGATGGCATCCACACGGGAGCGCGTCCTCGGCAAGCTACGCTGTACCGCACACGCGGCGAGCGAGTTCCTCTACGGCATGACCACCTACGACTGGGTGCGCGACATGCGGAGGGAACGGGGAGAGGTGGAGAAGCTGTTCATCCTGGTCACCTTCGGCGGTATCGTCGGCCTCCCCATTCTTCCCCCCTACTACACCCTACGCCTGCTGCCCTACGTCGTGCCTGTGGTCAACCGCTGGAAGCGCAGCCTGCTGCGCGAGCGTGACCTGACCGACTTGGTCGGAATGATCGAGGGGGTCACTTGAGATACAGTCCTAGAACTTGTAGTATTCCGCTGGAGTGCTGTTGAGACAATTCTACCGCCGAGTACGCAGAGATTTGATGGGAAAACAGGGAAAACTCTGCGATCTCTGCGCACTCCGCGGTGGAAAATAGAGGTATACATCCAGCAACACCTAACAGGAGCGTCATCCCAGAACTCAACGGAGGTAACATGAGCACAGAAGAAAAGGTTGGCTTCCTGAAACGCTTTGGCCGTTCGGCCAAGGAATTCCTCTACGGCATGGCCGGCCACGACATGACCCGCTTTGCCCTCAAGACACGCGGAAGCATGGAGCACCTGTTCATCCTGATCACGATGGGAGACCTGCTGGGCATCCCTATCCTGCCCCCCTACTATTCGCTGCGCCTGCTGCCCTACGTCGTGCCGCAGATTTCCACCTGGAAGCGCCGCATGCTGCGCGAGCGCGACCTGACCGACGCATTAGCATAAGGAGAAAACATTGTCACTAGCAACAATCTTCCAAGAACACCCCAACCGCCGTTACATCGAGTTTGGCGGCAAGGGCGGGTTGGGCAAAACCACCTTCTCCGCCGCCACCGCCTACTGGCTGGCCAAGCAGGGGTACAAGGTGCTGGTCTTTTCGGTGGACCCGCAGGCGTCCCTCTCCGACATTTTCGAGCGGGACATCTTTGGCAAAGGCGCGGTGGAGATCATGCCGGGCCTCTTCGCCCAGGAGATCGACGCCGACCGGCACATCCACGAGTATCAGGAGGAGATACGCCAAAAGATCCGCGACATGTACGGCATAAACGAGATCCCGGAAGAGATCGAGAACTATATCCAGGCCACGGCGGCCGAGCCGGCGATGGAGGAGAGCGCCATCTTTGACGCCGTGGTCGATATCGTCGTCGGCGCGGAGTACGACTATTACATCTACGACCTGGTGCCGCTGGGCCACGCCCTCTACTACCTCAGCATGGCCAGTGTCTACGACGAATGGATCGGCAAGATCACCTCCCTGCGCGAGGAGATGCAGGAGTATGCCCAGGTGGCGGCCATTCTGGAGCGCGAGAAAGAGACGGAAGAAGACCAGATCCTGACCGAGCTGCAATACATCAAGAACCGCATCAATACCTCCTCCGGCATCCTCACCGACCGCGAGAAAACCGCCTTCTTCTTCGTCGTCACGCCGGAGGAGATGATCATCCTGGACACGCAGAAGGCGGCCAAGCTGTTCGCCAAGTACGACGTGCCCATCTCCGGCTACATTGTGAACCGCGTCATCCCGCCGGAGCTGGCTCAACAGGAGATCCCCGATTACCTGCGCAACCGCATCGGGATGCAGGACAAGTACCTGGCCGAGATCGACGAGACTTTCGGTGAGGACGTGCTGACGCGCGTGCAAGAGTTCGAAAGGGACATCACCGGGCTGGAGATGATCGGCAAGGTGGCCGACGCGCTGTTTGGCTCGGCTGAGCCTGTCGAAGTCGGAGGTGAGGCATGACGATCGCACAGACGACCAGAGAATTCCTGCTCCAACACCCGCAGATGAAGTACCTATTCTTCGGCGGCAAGGGCGGCGTGGGCAAGACTGTCATGGCTGGCGCGGCGGCGCTGTGGATCGCCCAGCAGGGTAAGCGCACCCTGTTGGCCTCGACCAACCCGGTGCATTCCCTCAGCAGCCTGCTCGACCAGGACGTGTTCGGCGCGCCGACCCCGGTGGCGGGCGTGCCCAATCTGGAGGCCTACGAGATCGACACCAAGGACACCATCGAGAAATCGAAGGTAGAATTGACGCAAAAGATCGAGTGGTTCCTCAAGTACGCCGACATCAAGACCAAGGCCGACGAGTTCGTGGAGTCGGCCACCATGAACCCGGCCTTCGAGGAATCGGCCATGTTCGAGAACATGATCGACCTCATGTTCGAGGACAAGTACGATGCCTACGTGTTCGACACCGCGCCCACGGCCAATGCCCGGCGACTGCTGGGCATGTCGAGCGTGTACGGCATGTGGGTGAACAAGATGATGCAGAGCCGCGAGGAGGCCAAGTCTCTGCGGGAGATCCTCTCTTACAGCAAGAAGAAGGAGCGAGATCCATTGATGGACTACCTCATTGGCTTCCGCGAGCGGATGGAACGGGCCAAGGAGTTGCTCACCGATCCCGAAAAGACCGCGTTCTTCTTCATCACCTTGCCGGAGGCGTTGCCCATCGCCGTGATCAAGCGCTTCATCAACTGGTTCCAGGAATTTGGCATCCCTGTGGGCGGCGTAGTGGTGAACCTGGTGATCGACAAGCAGGGAGTAGCCGAAGACGCTCCCGATTTCGTGTGCAACCGCATCGCCATGCAGGATGCCTACATGGAGGAAATCTGGCGCAGCTTCCCCGATGTGCGTGCCATCGTGCCGCTCTTCGAGACGGAAGTGCGCGGCGCAGAGATGTTGAAGCGCACTGCCGACTGTCTGTTCGCCTAAAGGTCCATGCGCATGCACCCATCTCTCCTGATAGCGTTCGTCGGTTTGCTGTATATCCTGGGATTTGGCGTCCTCTCCGTCGTGCGCCGTCAGAGACTGTCCGATCGTTTCATCTTTGAAGGGCTGATCGTCACCGCGGCTGGCGCCGCAATAGCCGTCACCTCCGTACCGCTGCATCCTGCCGTGTTCCTCATAATCCTTTACCTGATCACCATGCGCGTGCGACTGTTGGTGGACCTGGGGAACTTTTTCACTTCCAGGCAACGATATGGCCAGGCTCTGTCGCTCTTCCGCCTGGCCCTGCGCTTGTGGCCTGACCCGATCAGCCGCCAGATTGTGCTCGTCAACCGTGGGGTAGCTCAACTGCGCATGCAGGAACTGGAGGCAGCGTATCTCACGCTGAAGGAAGCCCTGGCCGACGAGGAGGTACGGCAAGGTGCCAAGTACTTGGCCGCAGGTTACTACAACCTGGGCCTGGCCAGCCGCCGCACGGGCCGCGAGGCTGAAGCCATACGCCACTTCAACGAGGCAATCAATACCCTGCCTCACTCCATCTACGCCCACGGCGCCAGGCAAGCGCTGAAGAAGAAAGGCCAATCCGACGAGAGGCAAGCGGGGACCAAGGAGGGGTAATCGCAAGACGAGTGACAGGGTATTGAACCGTCGCCAACCGGACGGATAAACAACTGCGCCAGTCGCAAGCTAGGACACGCGAGGCTAAAGCGCACGGCACCAAGCAGCGTTGCAGTACCCGCCCTCCAGTTGAGATGTGGCGGATTGTTTTGTGACGTGGTGCTGTCCTAGGCAAAAACCCTCATCCGTTTGAAAACTGTGCCAACAACCTTGTTTGTAGTACAATTTGCCCCCAAAATCCCAATCGGAAAGATGCGCCATGAACCTGCGATTCTCCTCCCTCATCCGACGATGTGCGGATGTTCTGTGCCAGGCTGTCAATCGACGTCTTCGCCAGTGGACGAGGCCAGACAATCATACCTTGTTCCTCAATGTCGCCGCAGACCTCACATGCAGCAAGTCGGAACTCGTGCTGGAAAATGCTTTCCTGCGTCAACAACTCATCGTCCTACAACGCCAAGTCAAACGCCCAGCGCTGACCCCGCGCGACCGGGTGTTGCTTGTTTTCTTGGCCCGCAAGCTTCGCTCATGGCAGCAGGCTGTCCTGGCCGAATAACACATCCGTTCTAGTTTCAGGCGTGATGGAAGTGAAATCCCTTGTTGCTGGTCGTGCAGGGAGCGGAGAATCAGTGGGTACAGCTGCTCAATCGAGTGGCTATCGCTATCTTCCAACAGCTTGAGGCCGGTTGAGTGCATATTCCAGCGCCGGTCCTGATCTGGTGCAGGTCAAGTCCAGGGCTGTATTCAGAACCAGAGTATCGTTGATGGGCTTTGCCCATTGGCGAAACCACCGTTTGACAGCTTGCCAAAGAGAACCTATACTTTGAGCGAAGAAAAAGAGGGGCAAGTTCATGGCCTGCCTTTCAGTTGAAAGTTGAAGCCGTGATTCTACCACAATCGGCCAACACAAGGAGAAAGAGATGAGAAAACGCAACCCTCGCTTTCTGTTATCTGCTTTGATAGCCGTAGCCTTTCTCTTGATCGCACTGGGTTCAACAAGGACGGTTGCAGCCCCCACCGCAGCGGCGCAGTGTGTCAACCAAACGGGGACGAACTGCGACGCCGCATGCAACGGCTGCTACGCCTCCATCCAGGCCGCCGTCGACGCCGCCACCTCGGGCGACACGGTCCGCATCGCCGGGGGGAGCTACACCGATCCCGGCGGCACGGTCATCTCCATCACCAATCAGGTGACGGTCATAGGTGGGTGGGACCCCACCTGCGACAGCCACGCCCCCGAGATCTACCCCGTGGTGCTCGACGCCCAGCGAATGGGATCGGTCGTCGTGGTCGACTCCGCCGGCGAGGTGTGGCTCTCCTACCTGATCCTCACCGGCGGGAACGGCACGGGCAACTGCTACCCCAGCGGGTGCGGGGGCGGCATTTACGCTGCAAACACCAACCTTTACCTCCACCACGCCACCATCATAGATAACTGGGGCCACATCAGCGGCACGGGCGTCATATCCCCCGCCGGCGCCCTGGGGGGCGGCATCTACGCCACCAACGGTGTGTACAACATCAGCCACAACCGCATCCTGAGCAACACCGCTGGCGACGGCGGCTACTACAGCTATGGCGGCGGTGTCTTCATCTACGGCAGCGCCGTTGAACTGCTGGACAACGAAATCGCAGACAATCTGGGCAGCGTCGACTACTCCGGCTCCGGCGGGGTCCACCTCTATACTGTCTCCTACGCCCGCGTGCTCTCTAACACGATCCGAGACAACGAATCCAACCGCGGTGACGGGTGGAGCGAAGGCGGTGGGCTCAAGATCGATGACTCATCCGACGTCATCGTCGCCGATAACGTGATCGAGGGGAACGTGGGCGGGCAGATGGCTGGGATCGGCGGTGGCGTGTCTGTCATCCAGAGCGATGCTCACCTGACGCGCAATGTCATCGTCAACAACACCGGTGGATCGATGTATGGCCAGGGCGACGGCGTTTCGATCCGGAGCAGCTTGCCGGTCACGCTGAGCAATAACCTCATCGCTTACAACCGTAGCGGTTCCGCAAGTGAGGGCGTCTACGTGGAACTGCTTGGATCACCCCCGAGCACGGCGCGACTGTTCAACAATACCCTCGTCGGCAACGGCGAGCGGGGCGTCGTGGCATCCCAATTCGCCGACGTAACGCTGGTTAACAACATCATCGCCGATCACGAGATCGGCATCGTCCAGACGCACCCCGCCAGCAGCATCATCAACGCCGACCACAACCTCCTCTGGAACGGGAGCAATCCAATCAGCGGGACCAACGCCATCCTGGGAGACCCGTTGCTTGCGTCGACCTACTACCCACGGGGAGACTCCCCCGCCCTGAACGCCGGCGCAGACGTCGTCTGGCTCACCGAGGACCTGGATCACAATCTCCGCCCCCAGGAAGGGAATTGGGACATCGGCGCGTTCGAGGGCGCACGGTGGTACACCTGGCTCCCGTTGGCGCTGAAGGGAGGAGGCCCATCCGGCATCCTCTTCTTCGATGACTTCCAGGACGGCACGCTGACCGGCTGGATGCCCAACCACGGCCTCTGGGTTAACCCCGTCGGGGAGAATGCAATTGGCTACTACCCCCTGGGCAACGCGTGGAACATCTACGAACCTACAGGCGACAACTTTGCCTACGAGGGCACGGTCAACCTGGTGGATGGCAATGCCGCCGGCCTGACCTTCCGCTCCTCGGCCGATGGCACCTCATCCTACGACGTGATCATCGACGCGGTGGACGGCGCGTTCAAGATCAGCCGCCGGCCGCCCTACCAGATTCTGGACAGCTACTCAATGACGATCCAGCGCGGGCACCCATACCGGATCCGGGTCGAAGCGGATGGGAACATGATCTATGCGTTCCTGGATGGGGCGCATCTTCTGACCGCGTCAGACACCACGTATGCAGCCGGGCACTTCGGCGTCATTCTGTTCCAGGCCACAGCGACGTACGACGACATCATTGCGTGGGAGGTGCCATAGGTCTGTTGTTTAACGGCGACCACCTCGCGGATGCGGTCGCCGTAGACCAGGGCGCGGGGGCGACCTCGGGGCTGGTGGTGACCTGGAAGACGGTTTTTGTTGAGCAGAGGCTAAGAGGCGCCGAGCATTCAGTGACAAGCCCCTGTTGGTGAGGCAAGAAACTGGACTGTGAGTCGGTAGGCTCGTCGCGCGCCTGTTATGGCCGAATAATCCAGCTGTCCTGGAATCAGCCGTGATGGGAGCGGAATCGCCCGTCGCCGGCCGTGTGGAAAGCAGAGAATCAGTGGATACTGCCTGTCAATTGGGTGGCTATCACCTGTCCTGGCCGAATAATACGCCCGTCCCCTGATGGAAAAGAGAAACCGGCCCGGAGATTGTCTCTGGGCCGGTTCATATTCCACATGGCGACCTTACCCCCGTCGCTCCCGTTCCCGCGATAGTCCATCGCTGCGTGTTTACCTGTACGCAGGGATGGCTTTTTCCCCCCGCACGCAGCCACTTACCTGCTCACACTAGCGGGGTATGCAAGCAGAACAATCAGCCACGAGCGACGCTGGAATCACATCGCTGTGGCTGAGGACAAGTGTTCTCTCAGTCTCGCCCGGACCTGTGTCTCAGCATCCACAAACTCGATACCCTGTGTTGCCGCGATCTCTCCTACGAGTAACCTGATTCCTTCTTCATACAATTGCTTCGCAGTGGCACCCAAGCGAGTCTTCCACTGCCGCCAGGCCATGTCCCTCACCACCTCTGCAACCTGAAAGATGTCGCCGGTGCCAAGTTTGTCCTGCAAGAACTGTTGGAGCTCCTTGTGTTCATCCGGTAAGTTCACAGGCGCGGCAAGCAAGACACTCCACAGTTGCTCCATCTTGGACCGCGAGATCGCACACCGCATGCCCAGCTTTTCTGCTACACTTGTTGGAATCATCAGCATGGTGCCCGACTGCCCCAGCAACTTGATCCTGTAGTACAATTCGGTACTTCCATGCCACGTTCGTTCCACGATGCGTTCCACCACACCTGCTCCGCGTATAGGGTGAACAACGGTGTCGCCAGTTGTGAATTTCATCGCTTCCTCCTTGTTTTCTAGTGATAAGCAATGTACCGACCTAATAAGAGCGCGCGTCCGTTCCAGAGCCGTGCATCATGCTGTCCTGCTCTTGGGGGCGCGGCGGCGACGAGAATATCGTATTTGCCGTCGCGAAAACTGTTGATCGCTTTCTCTCGCTGGTTTTGCGAGTTGCTCTGCGGCGCTGAGACGCAGTAGTCGTGTTTTGCCAGGTCGCGCGCACGATGCTTGGTGCGCGTAAAGATCAATGCACCCCACGGCCGTCTGTCGCAACGTAGCCAGCAGAAGCTTTTTCTTGAGGCCTTGAGATGCAGGATAAAGCGCGTGCGAAACGGTTTCTACCGGGGCAATCGTGCCGATCTGCACGATGGCCGGGTCGTCGAGAATCTTGTCCGCCAGCTTGCGGATATCCTTGGGCATCGTAGCCGAGAATAAGAGCGCCTGGCGTTGCGTCGGCAGTGGCAAAGTTGGCCAGGCCAATGTTGTAGCTGCCGTTCTCGGCCAAGACAGTGACGCTTTCGGCCTGCAGCGTGGTGCCGCTGCCATCGTTTTTAATGCCTAGGGCGTTTGTCCCCCCGCGCCCGGTGAAGGAGCCGCCGCGCAGCGTCGCCGCCGCACCGCCGGAGTTGACCAGGCCGTAGTTGCGGTAGCTGCCGTTCTCGGCCAGGGCGGTGACGTCCTGCAGCGTGACGCCCGTGCCGCTGCCGGTCAGGTACACGGCGTAGTTGAGAGTGCCACCTCCCTGCGCCCGCGCCGTGACGCCGGCCACCAGCGTCTGGGTCGTGCCGGCCGTCGCCAGCAGCGCTACGTTTCTAGTGCCCGTGCCGCTGTTGCCCACCGTCAGGTCCCGCAGGCCGACGTTGCGGGTCAGCACCAGCGTGGCCTGAGTGGGGGGAAAGACGCTGCTGCTGGCGGTGCTGCTGATCACCGTCGCCTCCTGCCCCGCCCCCTGCAGGTGCACGTACGGCTGCATGGACACCTGCTCCACGTACACCCCCGGCGCCACCCACACCAGGTAGGAATTGTCGGCGGCAGCGTCGGTGACGCTGTCGATGGCCGCCTGGACGCTGCTGTAGTCCCCCCCGCTCATGGCGACCACGATCACGTTCTGGTACTCGACGCCGTCGGTGTCGTCGGCAAAGCCGGCCGGCACGTCCGCCAGGCCGTCCCAGGGAGCGGCCAGGGCGTACAGGGCATAGGGAGCGGCCGTCAACTCCTGGCGCCCCAGGTCCTCGTAGCCGCTGTCGCCGGGGCAGCTCACCCTGACCTCCAGCCAGCGCGCCTCGCCGTCGAAGGCACTGCCGCCGAAGTCCAGGTCCACGGTGAACAAACTATCGCTGATCGGAACGGAGGTGGTGATGGGGCTCCCCACCTGGTTGCCGTCTGTGCTCTGGTCGTAGAGACGGAAGGCCATGCTGCAGGTATCGTTCACCGGTCCGCCGCCCGTCGTCAGCTGTCCCTGATAGGTGAAGCTGGTGCCCACGGTGGCCTGCGCCGGTGCACCAACCGGGGCCTCTAGCTCCCCAGCCGGGGGCCCGGCGACCGCGGTGCTGAACAGGAGCAAGCCCAGCCCCGCCAGGACGACGCTGATGACGATCCATTTGGCCTTGTCTTTCATTTCCACTCCTCCTGATGTGTGTTATGGGTGCATCTCTGGAATTGTGACTAAAACCCCCAAACTGAGCACGCTTTTGCCGTGCTTTGGATGCCAAATGGCGTCGTGCGAGACAAATTGGCTTGGGTCATGTAAATCGTTCCTTCGCAGCCAAGCAGTCACAGCGAAAGCAGGCCGAAATCACGTGATCTGTGCAGGACTTTGCAGGGAAATTCAAATCTTCAAGCGTAAGTCGAACATCTGTGCTCACAATTTGGGAGATGCACCCGTGTGTTATTCAGTCACACGAAGATAGAAGATAGCTACCCAGTCGGTATCCAACTCACGTCCCCGCGCGCAGGGTCGTGTGGCTCCATTGTGCCATACGCTCCTCCCTCCCTCCCTCCCTCCCGCAGCCACAGAACTACCCGCAGCATCTTCGGGTCAGAAGGCCTGGATTCCACGACAGCGTGCAGGATACGTTGCGGGTGATGAGGACGTTCAGCGCGCGAGATGGAATCGATGCCGCCGTGCCAGGACAGATGTCGCAGCTTCTCGAAGAGGTGCTGGAGTCCCACGCGTATAATGCTACTCCGCTTGCGGCGAAAGTCAAATCCGCCGCGCCCACGGAACGCCACCACAGAGGACCGCGAACTACGCCCCGGCTTCCTCTCGCAGCGCCTGCACGAATGCCTCGAAGGCGGACCGGCCGTACAAACAGAAGACGACCCGCTTCAAGCCCGTCCTCCCCTCCAGGTACCCGATGGCGGCCCGCAGCATCACCCGCGCCGCCTCCTCCATCGGACAGCCGAAGATGCCGGTGCTGATGGCCGGCAGGGCCACGGACTCAAGGTCGTGCTCGTCCGCCGTCTGCGAGGCGGCGCGCATGGCCCAGGCCAGCAGTTGCGCCGAGCGGGCCGTGTCGTCATACACCGGCCCCACGGCGTGAATCACGTACCGGGCCCTGAGGTTCGCGCCGGAGGTGATGGCCGCGCTGCCCGTGGGCACGCGCCTGTGCAGGTGCACTCAGGCATCGCTGTAGCAGCGGGCACGGTCTGGAGACCGGCCCGAGCTGTGGAACGTCGGTGGAGGGACCGACGGAGACCACCCGTGCGAGTGGCTACAGCCGGGGAGTAAGGGGCCTCCCGTGGGCACCAGCGACGCGCCGGGTAGCTCCACGGGAGGCCAAGCGGGCGCTCAGTAGCTCCGCAGCACCAGCGGCAGGTAGACCGCCTGCGGCCAATACAGCCGCCCGTAGATGTGAGAGGGCACCGAGGACGAGCTTTTTGAGTACGCGATGAGGCAGCCTGGGACGTCACAGGCTACTGCCGGCTCACTTGCGCACCAAGACGGCGTGGCAAAGACGTCCACCGGGGCCGTGAGGGTCCCAGAGCTGCGCAGCCGGGCCACGATGCTACACCTGCCGGTCGTCTGGCTCCCCCAACCGGGCTGCCAGATCTGCGATCTCCCGCTGCAGCCGCCGCTGGCGCGCCCAGATGGAAAAGACCAGCGCGAATGTCAGCGCCCAGAAGACCATGTAGGCAGATGCGAGATAAACCAGGTTGTTGGACATACGAGCCTCCAGGTTAGTTGGTTGGTTGGCGGGCGCGGAGAAGGGCCAGGGCGTCACTGGAACGCTCCAATCGTATCCGCTGCCGCAGCAACGTTGCGTACAGCAGCGTGAAAGCCAGCAGGGAAACCACCAGTGTGTGGCTCATCCGTGGCGTGAAGGCCATCCCCTCGCCGCCCGTCAGGATGTCCGGGTGGATCGTGCGCCACCAGCGGATGGCGAACCACGAGAGCGGCACCGTGGCGAAGGCGACGATCCCGTAGACGGCAGCGAAGCGCGCCCTCCGCTCTGGGCTCTCGACCGACGCGCGCAGCATCTGGTAGGCGACGTAAACGAGCAACTGCACCGCAGAGATGGTCAAGCGGGGCTCCCAGGTCCAATAGACGCCCCAGACCGGCCGCGCCCAAAGAGCGCCGGTGATGACCGTCATGGTGATAAACGTCAGCCCGATCTCGACCGAAGAAAGCGCCAGGATGTCCCAGCGCCGTTCGCCCCGCACCAGGTACCCGATCCCTGCCAGGAAAGTGACGCAGAAGGCGAAAAAGCCCACCCAAGCCGAAGCGACGTGAAAGTAAAAGATGCGCTGCACGTCCCCCATCGTGGCCTCGCGGGGGGCGTACAGGAAGACCATCCCCAGCGCGGCCATCAGCGCCGCAGCGCCAGCCGAAGCCAGAACGAGCCCCAAGACACCGCGTTTCTCTCCCATCCTTACTCCTCCACCACATAGCCAAAGGTCAACAGCGAAACAGCCACGACGACCAGATCGTAGACCACCAGCAGCCGCAGCCCCCCGCCGACCTCGCCCAGGCTCGCTCCCTCCACCAACCCGCTGGTGGCCTGGACGGCAGCGATGAGCAGTGGGATGGCCAGCGGCAGGAGCAACACGGGCAGCATCACCTCTCGCGCCCGTGTGTTGACGGCGATGGATGCCAGAAGGGTGCCCACCGTGGCATATCCCACCATCCCCAGCGCAGTCACCAGCAGCATGCCCGGCCGCAGCAGGGACGCGTCGAACAGGGCGGAAAAGAGCGGCAGGAGGACGATCTCGACGACGGCCATAAAGATCAGGTTCCCCAGCGCCTTGCCGAAAAAGATGGCGCTCCGGTCCACCGGCGCCAGCAGTAATCCGTCGATGCAGCCAGTTTGCCGCTCCCGCGTCAGCGACCGGCTCAGCCCTAGGGTGCCGGCAAAGGCCACCGTGGCCCACAACACCCCCGGCGCCGCCGCCCGCGCCATCGCCCCCCGCAGGTCGAGGGCGAAGCTAAAGATCAAGAGCGACAACACGGAAAAGACCAGCATCGCGCTGACCATCTCGCGGGTGTGAAGCTCAGCGGCGAGATCCTTCACGACGATGGCCCAGACCTTGCCAAGAAAACTCAATTCACGAGCTCCAGATAGGTCTCATGAAACGTCGCCGGGTCGGTCTCCTCCTGGGGCCTGTCATAGACGACGTGCCCCCGTGACAGCACCACGATTCGTCCACCCAAAGCCAATCCCCGCTCCAGGTCGTGCGTGGTGAGCAGGGTCGTACAGCCCTCGCCCGCCGATTCATCCAGGAGCCCGGTCAGCGCCTGCGCCGCCTCGACGTCTAGCCCAGTGTAAGGCTCGTCGAGCAGGAGCACCCGGGGGCGGTGCAGCACCGCCCGTGCCAGCGCCAGACGCTGCTGCATCCCACGGGAGAACGTGCGCACCAGATCGTGCCATCGCTCCGTCAACCCTACGCGCTCCAGAAGCTCCCTGACACGGGCTGCTTCGTCAGTCAGGTCGTACATCCGGGCGTAAAAGCGCAGGTTCTGCTCGGCGGTCAAGTCTTCGTAGAGCAATGTGCGATGGGAGAGGAACCCGATGCGCCGCCGCACCGCTTCCCCGGCCCTGGCCGGATCCAGCCCGGCGATGCGCACCTCCCCAGAGGTTGGACGGGTCAGCGTCGCCAGGATGCGCAGCAGCGTGGTCTTGCCTGCCCCGTTGGGTCCCACCAGCGCGACGAGTTCCCTTGCTTCTACCGCCAGGTCCACACCCGCCAGGGCAGTGCGTGGGCCAAACGCTTTGGTCAAATCGCGGACCTGGATCATCACCGTCGTTAATCCAGCGGCCATCACTCACCGCCCTGCCAGTAGATTATCCAACTCTGCCCGCAACTCGGCCGCCGTCACCGGGCCGATGTGGACGTACGCCACGCGCCCCTCCTGGTCCACCACAAAGGTCTCGGGCACCGCAGTGGTGCCGTAGGCGCCGGAGATGCGCTCTCCGTCGTCCAGGCCCAGCGGATAGGTAACGCCGAACCGGGAGGCCATCCCCTGTATGGCAGCCGTCTCCTCCCGGAAGGCAATTCCGACGAGAACGACTCCCCGCTCCCGGTACTCGCCCCACACCGCCTGCAGGCCGGGCAACTCGTCCTCGCAGGACAGGCACCACGTGGCCCAAAAGTTGACCACGACCACCTGCCCGCGCAGATCGGACAGGGCCAGTGACGAGCCATCCAGCAGATCGAGGGCAAAGTCAGGCGCCGCCTGGCCCACGAGGGGGCGGCTCCTCGATTGAGACTCGCCGCTTCCCCACATCGCCACGCCTGCGGCGACGAGCACCGCCAGCCCGACCGCCAGGCCGATGGCGGTCCCTATCGCTCGCCGCCTGGCCTGGGGCAGGGACAAACGCGCGGCCTGAACCTTGTCGTGGGACGTCGAGCTCAGTCGAGACGCGCTCAGCCGGACGGCTGGCGGCCACAGTGCCACCACTCCGCCTGCCAGGAAGACGAGCGACCCCAGCCACAGAAAACCGGCCAGCGGATTGACAAAGACCTTGAAGGTCGCACTCGCCCCGGCCTCCCCCCATCCCGCCAGGACCACGTACAGGTCCTCCCGCAGGCCCGAGCGCAGCGCGGGCAGCCCCACGGTCTGGCCAGAGTCCACGTACAGGTTCGTCCGCGGCCGCAGGGTCGTCAGGTAAGCGCCATCCCGGTAGACCGAGAGCACGGCCCACGTGCTCAAGTGATCCTTGACAGGCTCCTGCCGCACATCCTCCAGGACCAGCACGTAATCCTGCACAGTGGCCGGCTCGGCGAGAGCAAGCACCCGTTCTGTCTCGAAGGAATACATGCGGGTGCCGACGATGCCCAGAGCCATCAGAATCACGCCGGCGTGAACCAGATAGCCGCCGTACCGCCGGCGGTTGCGCCCGAACAGGTTCCAGAGCGCCGCGAGGAGGAATTCCCCCGTCTGGCGGCCGCGCTCGACGGCGTCCCAGGCGTACTGGGCCAGCGTCGTCGCTCCCGCCAGGCCGATAACGGCAAAGCCCACCAAAGAGATCGGTTGAGTGAATCCCGCCAGGGCAGCGCCAACGGTCAGCAGGATGGCGCCCAACAAGGCGGGCGGGCCGCGAGAGCGCAGGCGCTTCAGACCGTCGGCGGCGCGTCCCAGCAGCGGGCACACCCCCATCAGCAGCACCAGCGCGCCAAACTGCACCACCCGGTCGAACCACGCGGGGCCTGCCTCGAAGCGCCTGCCGGCGAGGGCTTCCGCAAGCGTGGGGAGCACGCACCCGAGGAGCACCGAGGCCGTGATCGTCAGCAGCAGGTTCAGCGTCAGATAGAACATCCCCCCTCTGGAAAGCAGCTCCTCCGCGGAATGGGAGGCGGCCAGCGTCGCCCGGCGGACGATCATCAACGCCAGCGAACCGCCCAGCGTCAGGCCTATGGCGGCCAGGAAGTACGGCCCCAGGTTAGAGCGGGCAAAGGCGTGCACCGATTGAATCAGTCCACTGCGGGTAGTGAAGGTGCCGAAGAGCACCAGGGCAAAGGAAAAAACGGCCAGGAGCACATTCCACACGTGAAACGTCTTGCGCTGCTCCTGCATCACTGTGCCGTGCAGGAGGGCGGTCGCGGTGAGCCAGGGCATCAGCCCGGCGTTCTCCACCGCATCCCAGCCCCAGTAGCCGCCCCATCCCAAAACGTCGTAGGCCCAGCGGGCGCCCAGGATCAGCCCCACGCCCAGGAACAGCCAGGCCGCCAGCGTCCAGCGACGCGCGGCGACCGGCCAGTCCTCCACCCGGCGCGTGACCAGCGCGGCGAGCGCAAGGGCGAAGGGCACCGCCAGCCCCACGTACCCCAGGTACAGCGCCGGTGGGTGAAAGATCATTCCCGCGTGGCGCAGCAGTGGGTTCAGCCCCTGCCCGTCGGCGGGTGCGGTCGCGGAGCGGGCGAAGGGGTTAGAGAGGAGCAGGGTCACGGCAGTGAAGAAGGCGGTGATCGCACTCATAAAAACCGTGGCCCAGGGAATGAGCGGGCGCACGCGCTCGGACGGGCGCCCGACGGCCAGCGCGGCGAAGAGGGCTTGCAGGAACGACCACAAGAGGAGCGAGCCTTCCTGCCCGGCCCACAGCGCCGACACCTTGAGGTAGACCGGCAGCGCGCGGCTGGAGTGCGCGGCCACGTAGCGGATGGCGAACTGGTTGGAGAGCAAGGCAGCCAGCAGCGCCCATACTGCCAGCGCCAGCAGGATCGCCGTGGCATAGACGGCGCCGGACTCGGTCGGATGTACCCATCCGCGGAGTCCGCTGCGGCTTTCGGCCTCGCGGCGCGGGTCAGGCCGGTAGATCGCTTGCAGGGTTGCTGCGACCGTATAGACGGCGGCGGCCAGCGCCACGCCGAGGAGGATCGAGCCGACCGTCGCCAGCATCATGGCTTCTCGACCTGATCGGGAACCGCCTCCTCGTAGCGCGCGGGGCACTTGAGGAGAAGCTCATCGGCGTGAAAGCGGCCATCCTCCCCCAGTCGGCCGCGGACGATGGCCTGCGCCTGGTGCTGGAGAAGGTCCGGCTTCACGTCCTCGTATACCACCTCCAGGCGGGGGGCATCAGGGTCGCTTACGGTCTCGTGGAGCACCGCTGCCAGCCCGCCAGCCCGTTCCACCTCTGCGGGGTCACCCGGCACCTGAACGATGGTAAAGGTCACTCGCGGGGCGGATGGATCGTAAACGATGGTATCACCCAGCACGGCGCCGGAGACGGTGACGCTGCGGCCGACGACTTTCTCTCCCATCGCCCGTAGCTCCTCTATGGTCAAGAAGAAATGAGCAGTGCTGCCCGTAGTGCTTACGACCAGGTAAGCCACGGCAACCACGATGAGCGACCCGGCGATAACGAAAGTGGCTCTATTGGTCATAACGTCTCCCTTCAGACCTACCTGTCATTGTCATGGAGTTGAAATGCACTTCGCAGGATCGCCGGCAGATAGACGTGGTGCAACACGTCGCTGCCGATGAACACCTCCTCGCCGATCAGCGTCACCGTGTTAGCGCACGGGTAGGCCGTGCCCACGGCCAGCAGGTTGATCGTCACCTCGTCGGCCAGCCCCTCCCAGCGTCCCTCGTGGGCGGTCAGGCTGAGCATCGAGAAATCCTCGTGCAGGGCCTCGGCGTCGTACGTGACTGTGAATGCGCCGGAGGCATCAGGCGTGACGATCCCCCGTCCCATCACCACCCCCTTGTCGTGGATGGTGTAGCGGACCTCGGTCGCCTCGACCGGGACGATCCCGCGGATATGGATCGGCTCGACCTCCCCGCTTGGCCATGTGATAAAGCCCGGCTGTGGCGCGGTGACCTGCAGCCTGAACGATCCCGGCTCGACGACGTAGAACTCGTAGCGGCCAGTAGTGCCCATCACCGTGCCGGTGTTGTACTCGGCGGGCGCGGCGGCATACACCAGCGGCCGGTCGTGCACCACGAGCACGTCGACCGTCCAGCGTCCGGCCTCGTTGGCGGCAAAGTCGAACCCCGGATCGTAGACCCAGCCGATCTTGTTGGCGCGTAGGACGGCGGAGTGCGGCACGCCCGAGGGCGAGGTGATGGTAACCTCAACCCGGCTGTCGAGCGGCGGGCCGACGTGGCCGGAAAAGGCGATCACGTCGCCCACTTCCAGCACGTCGCCGGGGCGCACCCCCTTGGGCAGGAAGAGCACGTCGATCTCCTGTACCACTCCCGCGACGGTCATGGTCAGGATCGGCCCGCCGTCGATGGTCGTGCCGTTTGCGCCCCGGAAAGGCGCGGTGACGCGCGCGCCCACCGCGTCTTCGTGCGGCAGCAGCACCCACAGCGAGCTGTAGATGGCGTACTCGTTGATCGGGTTGGTCTCCGAGATGACGCGGAAGACCGCTCCGCCGAACTCCCACTTGATGTCGCCCGGCTGGTCGCCGTCGGCCGGCTCGCCGATCTGGTAACCGTAGGTATCGTCGAAGCGCCAGTAGGCGGTGGCCATGTTGTCCTCGGAGAGGAGCTCGCGTACGTGCACGTCGGGCCGCTCGGAGGAGCCGTACCAGTAGGCGAACTGGTCAATCTCGTCGGGGAATACCTCCGCGTCGCGGCCAGTGGAAGTGGAGAAGAAGAGCGGCGCCTCGCTAATCAGCGTGCGGCTGATCAGGCCGGCCTGTGAGGTATCCAGTGGCGGCCAGCGAAGCCCAGTGGACGAGCGAGGGTAGTGCGCACGCAGGAGATCATAGATCTCTCCCGATGGCGTCAGGTCCTCGATGGTGATCATGCTCATGATCGAGTCGCCCCCCATTCCTGCGACCTCATGCCCCCAGTGCACGTCGCCGCTGAAGTAGGGATAGTAGACCTCGATCCCTACCTTTTGAGGTGGCAGGCTGAGTCCCTCGAACCAGGCCGGCATGTCGTCGATCTTGTCGCTGTGGTAGTCCATCCCCCGCCGCCCGTGAGCCGCGATCTTTGCCCCCGGTCCCTCGACGACGTTGCCCCAGGTCATGGTGCCGGCCCACAGCGTGCCATCGGCGGCGGTGTATACGGCGCTGATGTCTACCCGAAACTCGCTAGGCGTGGGCAGGGTGATGGCGGTGCCCACGGGAGGCTGGAAGTAGCCGAAGCGGTTGGCCCGGCCGGTGACGGTAGACGTGATCGCCAGGTCGCGGTCCGAGTAGGGCATGTGCACCAGTTGCACCGTCACGTCGGCGGGGACGGGCGGGTAGACGTGCAGCCCCGGTGCAAAGGCATCTCCCTGCTCGTAGGGCGTGGTGGGCAGTTGCGCGGGGTCCAGGTCGAGCACGCGGGCCACGGTCACGTCGTACGTGCCCTTGATCGGATAGGGGTTTCCGTAGACGTCGTACACCTCCCCGTACAGGCGGATGACGTGATCGCTGTACTGGTCAAAGGTGTAGGCGAAGGTATCGCTCATCGCGGTCAGGTGGTAGAGATCGCCGATGTTTCCTGTGCCTTCGTGTAAGAGGTTGCCGTCGGGCAGGGTCGGCGTGCGCACGGACGACTGCATGACGGTCGCCGGGCCGAGCTGGTCCACGCTGCTGTCCGGCTTGAACACCTCCACGGTCAGGTGCCCCGAGGGAAAGTCGAGCGGGATGTGGGGCGGGTTGGGATGCCGCCGTTCGTTGGCCGAGAGCCAATGGGAGCCGGGTTCCAGACGGTAGACCAGCGGCTCCCCCGTCCGCTCGTCCAGACGAGGAATGACGACGCGGTGCGGTGGGTAGAGCACCCGCGTGGGCATGGCAAAGTGGCCCACGTCCTCGCGCGCCTGCACGCCCTGGTGGCCATTGACCGGATAGTCGCCCAGCAGCGTCCAGGGGATGCGCGTGCGGCGCGTGTCTCAGGTCGCAATCTCCACGATCTCTCTGCCCGTTTGGTTGTTTGCCTTGGGTGGCCCCTTCAAGCTGCTCGACTGGTACCAGCCTGCATTTGGGGCCATTGTTCTGCCTCTTTACACTCTGATTGTCCCCATCATCTCCCGCTCTGACTGACGTGCCCAGGCGTCCGTGGGCGGGGCTCTCTCTGGGCGTCGTGCTTCACTGAATCCACTTTCCTTTTCCTCAAGTCTCGGTACAATTACGTCAGGTTTTGTCGTAAACCTGGTGTAGAATGTTGTCACAAGCCGCCGGAGAGGCGGCGAGGAGAACGGTATGTCGAACCCGGCAACTCGGCTGATCACGCTGATCATGCTGCTCCAGCGCGAGCCCAACCAGAAGGCGGTTGAACTGGCGGAGCAACTGGGCGTTTCGGTGCGCACGCTCCAGCGCTACATCGCCATATTGGACGAGATGGGCATTCCGATCTATGCCGAGCGCGGTCCTCACGGGGGGTATTCCTTGGTCCGTGGTTACAAGATGCCGCCCTTGGTGCTCACCCCGGCGGAGGCGGTAGCCGTTTACCTGGGGACGAGCCTGGTAGGGGAGATGTGGGGGCAGTTATACGAGGAGGCCGCGCAGGGCGCGCTGGCCAAGCTGGACAACGTTCTCCCCGATGAGCAGCGGCATGAGGTGGCCTGGGCGCGGCGGACGCTGCTGGCGACGGGCTTGCATCGCGCTGACCACGCGCCGTTGGTGCCGCTCCTGGAAAAGCTGCGGCGCGCCACGCGCGAGCGGCGGCGGGTGCGTGCGATCTACCGGGGACGGCAGCAGCCGCAGCCGATCGAGCGGGAGGTCGACCCCTACGCGCTGGTGCATCGCTGGGGCTGGTGGTACATCGTCGGCTACTGTCACCTGCGCCAGGCCCACCGTTCCTTCCGCGTCGATCGCGTCGTCGAGCTGACGCTGCTCGACGAGATGTTCAACGTGCCGGATGACTTTGACGTCCAGGCGTATTTGGCGGCGGAGCCGCACGTTCAGCCGACGATACGCGTTCGCCTGCGCTTCGCGCCGGAAGGGGCGCTGCTGGCGCTGGACGACCGCGCGATGTGGGACTCGCTGGACGAGCAAGACGACGGCTCGGTGACCGTCACCTTCGCCGTGCCGAATTTGGAAGCGGCGGCGCGTACGGTGTTGAGCTACGCGCCGCATGCTGTTGTGTTGGAACCGGATGAACTGCGTGCTGAGGTGAGCGAACGGGCCCGCGCCGTCGTAGCGCAGTACGGGTCCGTTGAATAACAAACTCAAACGCAAAGGAGAGTGAGATGGAAAAGGGTGTTTCGGTAAATTTGCTCTCGTACTGCGGCCTGTATTGCGGCAACTGCTCGGGCTATAAGCGCGGTATGCCCTTGATGGGCAAATGCGCCGGTTGTCGGGCGGGCGGTGGCCCGCCGGAGTGCGCCATACGGGAATGCTGCAAGGCAAAGGGTCACCACACCTGCGCAGCGTGTGATACATTTGACGAGTGCAGTTTGTTTGACGGTTTCATCCACAAGGTTGCCCGCGTCATCTTCGGCTCTGACAAGCGGGGGAACCTGCGCAAGATCGGTGAGATTGGCGCCGATGCCTTTATCGAGGATCGAATCCAATGTGGCAGGCCATAGAGTTGAGAGATGAGTTGGAGAAACAGTCTCAAAGCTGATCCTACAGAGTGGTTGCTGGCCGTGGGTCAACCGTGGGTGGTCTATCGTATGTTAGTCGATGTCCTGGATAGGGACGAGGGCGATGCCGAGGCGGTGGCAGCCAAGGCCGCCATCACCGAGGCGGAACCCATAGCGCGGATATTCGCCCAGCAGACGGACGAGGGGGGCTGGGAAAAAGACTATCTGTGTTACTCCTGCTCCAGCCAGCACCAGGGTGATACGATGGGCCTGCTCTCGGTCTTTGCCGACTTTGGCCTGACGGTGGAGGATGGGCGGGTAGCGCGGGCGTGCGAGTTTACTCTGCGCTTTCAGAAGGACAGCGGTGATTTCAGTGTCGTCCACGACGATTCGCAGACGTTTATTTGTCTCACCAGCAACACTGTGCGCTCCTTGGCGGCTCTGGGCTTGCTCGAAGACGAGCGCGTGCAACAGGCGTATCAGTACATCGTGGACACACAACGGCTAGATGGGGGCTGGATTCACTCCAAGTCCGCCCGGCGCGGCCAGCCCCGCGAGGACATCCCCAGTTGCCCGCATGCCACGCTCAATGTGCTCTGGGCGCTGGCTGAGCACTCTGAGTTGCGCGAGGGCCGGGTCGCCAGGGGCGGTGCGGAGGTGCTGCTGCGTCACTGGGAGGAGCGGACGCGGCCCTACGGCTGGGGCATCGGCACCACCTGGCCCAAGCTAAAGTATCCCTTCAGTTGGTATGGCCTGCTCAAGTACGCCGACGTCCTCTCGCGTTTTGCCTTCCTGCGCGATGACGCGCGTCTGCGAGAAGTGGTCGACCTGCTTGTGACCAAACAGGACGATGAGGGGCGCTGGTGGGCCGAATCCACATACAAGTATTGGAAGGACTTTGACTTCGGCCAGAAAAAAGCGCCCTCGCCGTGGATCACGTTGCTGGCGCTCAGGGTAATCAAGAGAGGAGTGAGAACTGATGAGTAGCGATGTCGAGATCATCACCGTCGACGCCGATAACGTCGATCAGTACGGGTTCTTCTGCTACAAGAGCAAGCCAAAAACAGAAGGATATCGCCGTAAACTGGCCTGGTTGGAAGGGCGGTTTGCGGAGGGGATGAAGATCAAGATCCTCTATGAGGGCAAGAGATCCGTAGGCTTCGTCGAGTACATCCCCGGTGAGTATGCCTGGCGGGTGGTCGAGGCGGCAGGTTATATGGTCATCCACTGCCTATGGGTCGTGGGCAAGGGCAAGAAGAAGGGATATGGCTCCCGCCTCTTGGAGGAGTGCGCCAAAGATGCCCGCCAGTCGGGCTTACACGGCGTAGCCATGGTGACCAGCAGTGGCCACTGGCTGGCGGGCAAGAAGCTGCTGCTCAAGAACGGGTTCGAGGCGGTGGATCAGGCGCCGCCTTCGTTTGACCTGCTGGTGAAACGGTTCGGCGATGCGCCCCTGCCCGCTTTTCCCACGGACTGGGAGGAGCGGCTCGGTCGCTACGGCTCTGGCTTGACGGTCGTCCGTTCCGATCAGTGTCCCTATATCGAGAGTGTCACGCAAATAATCCGGGACGCCGGTGCCGAGTTCGGTCTGCAGACGCGGGTGGTCGAGCTTGCGAGCTGCCAGGAGGTACAGAAATCGGCGCCCTCGGCGTATGGTGTGTTCAACGTCGTGTATGATGGGGAACTGGTCACCTATCACTGGATCGGCGAGAAGGAGCTGCGCCGGTTCTTTGACGAGCGGTTGAGAAAGGATGATGCAAAATGACGGGTGAGTTGATCCAATGGCTGTTGGAATCGGACGAACCGTGGACGCGCTACCGCACGTTGGTCGATCTGCTCGACCGGCCCGAGGACGACGCCGAGGTGCAGGCGGCCCGCGCCGAGATGGTGGTCCATCCGCAGGTGCAGGCGCTCATCGAGAAGGCCGCTACCTGGCCTGGCTACGCCCTCAAGCGGCACAACGACGCCAAGCATCCGATCTATGCCTTCAGCACTCTGGCCGATTTTGGCGTGCGGGTCGGCGACCCAGGTATGGAAGCTGCCACCGAGGCGGTGCTGGCCCATCAGTCGGAGGAGGGGGCTTTCGAGACGCTGATGTTCTTGTACGAGCGGTTTGTGGGGATCGATGGAGAGCATTGGGTGTGGATGGGGTGCGACGCGCCGACGTTGGCCTACGCGCTGGTGGCTCTTGGGTTGGGGGATGATCCCCGTGTGCGGAAGGCGGTCGATCATCTCATGGATCTGGTGGACGACAACGGTTGGCGCTGCAAGGCTGCGCCAGAGTTGGGCAAGTTCAAGGGGCCGGGCCGCCGAGAAGACCCTTGCCCCATCGCCAACGTCTACGCGCTGAAGGCGCTTGCTCAGGTGCCAGAACTGGTCGATAGCCCCGCCGCCCACGCGGGAGCCGAGATGCTCCTCGGCCATTGGGAGCGTCAGACCGAGCGCAAGATGTACCTGTTCGGTATCGGCACCGACTTTCGCAAGCTCAAGTATCCCTTCGTGTGGTACGACATCTTGCACGTGACGGACGTGCTCAGCCGCTTTCCCTTCGCCCGCGCCGACGCGCGCTTGCGCGAGATGGTGGATACGATCGCTGCCCAAGCGGATGGGGCTTGCCCTGAGCGGATCTATCCCGAGCGAAGTCGAGGGAGTCGAAGGGAGGGGCGCTACACCGCCGCGTCGATGTACACAGCGTGGAAGGGCTGGTCGTTCGCGGATAAGAAAGTCCCCTCGCCGTGGCTCACGTTCCTGGCGCTGCGGGTACAAAAGCGAGCGGGGTAGCCTAAAGGGGCTTCACTCCACCGTCGCCTGATATTCGTAATACGCCCACTCGGTGGTGACCGGCGTCAGACCGCTGACAAGCATCACGACCTGCTCCACGTCTCCCCCAAAGTCCGCGACTTCCCGTTCCCCTTGCTGGTCGGCATCCAGCGATAGATCGCGGAAGGTGACTAGGCCCGAAGTCTCGAAGACGATGAACTGCACGGAGAACCGCTGCGGCATGAAGCTGGTGACGCGCACGAAACCCTGCGCTTCCCATTCGCTTTCTTCGGCTTCCACGTCGTCCTCCAAGCCCAACTCCTCGATGGCGATGTCGTCCAGCACCCATCCGGGGGTGTTGTAGGCGTCGTCGGTGATGTACTCGAAGCGCACCAGAACTTCTCTGCCGGCGTAGTCGCTCAGATCGATCTCTTCCTGCATCCACTTCTTCGACTCGCCGGTGTAGCCCGGACCGAAGCTATTGCCCGCCGGGTTGTAGTCGGTGGTGCGCGGACCTTCAAGGATCGTCCACGTCTGCCCGTTGTCGGCGCTGACCTCCACGTAGCCGTAATCCCAGCCGTGCTCGATGTCGTACCACGTCCAGAAGTTGAGGGTGGCGGAGCTCAGCTTACCGAGGTCGAAGCGGCGCGTGAGCGTCATGTCGCTGGAATCGCCGCGGTGGCTGTACCAGAAGTAGTCGCCGCTGTGGGGAGCGGTTGGCAGAATGCGCGTGCGGTTCGCGCCATCGAAAGCGACGTGCAGGGTGCCGCTCCCTTCGCCAGGCTCGAACACCACGTAGTCGGTGCCGTACTGGTGCACGGCGCTCTTTCGTTTGGCCGGGTAGCGGCTGTGCGTGTTGTCGATCTTCATCGCCTGCAACACGCCGGGCGAGGCGTATTGCCCCTCTGGGATGCGTCCATCGTTCAAATAGTTCGCCAGCGTCCATTCCTTGAAGAACGTGTCGAACGTGTAGTCGTGCTCGGCCAGCTCGCTCGATAACCCCGCTTCCCCGTCGCGCGGGTCGGCGACGATATCGCGCACCGCCTCCTCGCCGAACCGGTAGTAGAGATAGCGCATAAAGGCGTAGCTGGCTCCATAGTGCAGGACCGAGCGGCTGGGGTGGTTGTCCCAGGTGTTGAGCTGTGTGTCGGGGCCGAACATGGCGAACAACAGGCCCCCGTCTGTAGGGATGTAGCCGTTGAGAGCCATTGCCAGGTCGGAGCATCCCTCGTTCACCCAACTGGGTTCGTTCTGGTCGATGTTCCAGTGGATCATGTGTTGGAACTCGTGGGCCAGCACGCTGTCGTAGATCGAGTCGTTGGGCTTGGTGACGTCCAGGTTGATGTAGAACATCTCGCGCTCGTTGGAACGGGGGTTGATCAGGTGCGAGAATTCATCGGCACTGGAAAAGTATCCTCCCACGCCGGGCACTTTGCCGTTAAAGATGTGTACCTTGGGGTCGCCGTCAATCCCTGGCGACCATTCCTCGCCAAATACGCTGCGGTCAACCTCGTAGGCCTCGTCGAACGCCTCGGCGGAGCGCTTCAGATCTTCCACGTCGATTTCGAAATCGTCTTCCACCCAGAAGTAGGCGTGGTCGGAAATGGTCACGAGCTCAGCCTCGGCCTCAAAGTACTCCACGTGTTCCGGGTCGCGGTTGTCGGCCACCCAGAAGGTCTCTCGGTCGCCCACTTTGAGCGGTAGGGGCGTCTCGCGCACGACGAGGGGCACGCTCTCCAGTCCCTTGAGCCGCACGCCCAGTTCGCGCAGATCGCGGACGGGAATCTCTGTGGCGGCGAGGGCGTCCAGGGTCTCCTGGTCGGAGGCGACCGATGGCTCGTAGAGTTCCGGCACGGCGGGGGGAGCTTTCTCCGGGAAGAGGAAGCCGGCCTGCTCTTGGGCGAAGGTGTAGAGCGCCCATCCTCCGCTCCCGCCGCCCACCAGCAGGCAGCAGCAGCATAAGATGGCGAGCGCGAGGATGCAAGCGACGATGATCAGGGCGATTTTCTGTTTGCGTGGCATGAAGGGCTCCTGCGAGCAAGAATTCAGCACGGGCGATTCTACCACAAATGGCAGGGATCGCTATGTTGAGCTTGACGGTCCTGCTAGTCGCTGTGAGGCTGATTTTGCCTTTGCCTCCTTCGCGCCGCCAATACCCAAAGCCCAGGGCCCAGGACCAGGCTCAAAGGCGCTGCGCCACAGATGGTTGGAGGTTTGAACGTGGTCGTGGGCGTAGCTGTGGCCACCGTGGTCGGGACTGGCGTTGGCTGGACTGCCTCGGTGGCGGCGGGCGTGGGCGCGGGCGTGGGGATCGGCGTTGGCACACCGGCTTCGGTGGCAATGGGTGTGGGGACGGGTGTGGGCGCGGGCGTGGGCGTAGATGCAGGTGTCGGCGCGACCCTGCCGGTCGGCCAAGCGGGCTCGGGCAGGTCTACCGGCAGGCGCGTGTTCAGCGTGGCCCGGCCGCCGGTGGCCCAGTAGAAGGGCGCGAGCGAGCTGTAGGGCCGGGGGGCCTCGCGGCTCATCAGGTCGTGCGATACCAGCGAAAAGTAGGCGTACGCGGCGTCATCGTACGCCCAGTCCTGCGTCACGATAAAGGCCAGGTTGAACTCGGTTTGTGTGTCCGGGTAGCCAGGGGCGCGGCGGCCGCCCTCAGCGGCCATGATGTCCTCGATAGTGACCGTGCGCACCGAGGCGGCCGTGATTCGCGTGGGATTGCTGAGGTCGGGCGACTCCAGGATGTGGATCGGCGGGACCTGTTCGGGCGGGATCAGTCCCATGATGTAGAGCTCGATGGGGGCGTAGGGCTCGACTTCGGTGTTGGGGATCAGGCGCCACGTGCCGTCGCCGTTGTCGGCAAAGTGACCGATCAATCCGCCGTCGGAGAAGTAGTAGGCACCGAGCTGCCCTCCGATGTCGCTCAGCTTGTTCCAGTGGCCCTGCACTGCTGTCCCTTCCTCGATCAACCCCAGGGACGTGCCGATACCCGCTCCCCACGTGTGGGCCACCTCGTGGTCAAAGATCGCCATGCTGCCGAACGAGTGGTAGATGACGCTCTTCAGCCGCCCTGCCGACCCGAACTGTGCCGAGTTGTTCATGGTAGGCAGCCCGATGTGCTGCACGGAGTTGGATACCAGCACGTCGTAGGGCACGTTCTCACCGAAGCCATCTGGGCGCAGGATCTGCATGCCGGGGGTCAGCAGCGCAAAGTCGAAGGCATCGGGCAGGATGCTGTACAGCTTGCGATACGCCTCAAAGTTGCTCTTCCCGCACACCACCGGTGTCACCGGGTAGCCGTCCATGACCTCGTGACGGCTGTCGTTGATGAAGAAGGCGTAGGCCGTCGCCGAAAGGCCATTCCCCAGGTCTTGCACCTGAAAGACGCCCTTGAAGCGGGAATCGACCATGCCGGCAGAGATCCCATAGTTGTTGCCCTGCTGGCGTCCGTCTTTCAGGGTGACGCGCAGGAAACCCAGCCACCAGGCAGTCCCTTGTGGCTCGACCAGGTAGGGGTTGCAGTACAGTTGCGCGCCGGACAGGGTGAAGACGTTGTCGCCGGGGGTCACGTCTCCGTGGGTGCCGTCGTCGTACAGCGTGAAGCGATCCTCTTCGCTGCGGTTGGTGACCTGCACGGCGGCGACGTCGCCTCGCCCGACGATGTGCACCTCGATCGTCACCAGGGAGCCTGGGTCATCACACCAGACGACCGAAGGCGTCACCCGCGCCCAGGCGTTCCGCTGGGGGAACTCTTCCTGGGCTTGTGCCAAAGGCAGGCTGGATACAAGGACTATCAAGAGAATCGGTATCGATAGCAGGCAGTGATGGAGCCTTGCTGAAGGATGTGGCAATTTCATGACTTCTCTCCTCAGATCGGCGGAGCCTAAGGGTTCTTGAGGTCTCCGCTGAGAATGATCGTCGATGATCTTGCAGTCGCCCGATGCACTGCACCATCGGCGGGATGCCGGTCTCGTCACCGCAATCAGTATACTGTCCCCGCTGCTGTCTGTCAAACGGAATTGGCCGCTGCACCTTGTCGGATCGGAGGGGACTGGCCATAGTTGACCGTTACCCTGGCCGATGCTACAATCGTGGTGAGGGTAGGAGTTGCCAGATGTGGAACACGCCCATTGAGCCGTTGGCCGACCAGGTCTGTGCGCTCTGCGGCACCCGCTCCCGTCTCATCGCCGCGCAGCTTGGGGTGTGCGTGGACTGCATCCGTGCTTGCCCCCAAGAGGCGCTGGCGATTGCCGATGAGGCCCACGCCGAAGCGCGCCGCCTCTTCGACCTGCCGGAGCGCGCGCCGCGTGCCGAGGATGGCCGCCGCTGCGGACTGTGTGCTCAGGACTGCGTCATCGGTGAGGGGGAGCGCGGTTTCTGTGGCCTGCGCCAGGTGCGCGACGGCAAGCTGCATCATCTGGCGGGGACCCCTGCTCGTGGGCTGCTCCACTGGTATCGCGACCCGTTGCCCACCAACTGCGTCGCCGATCCGTTCTGCTCCGCACGCGCAGCGTGCGCAGGTCACGCGCAGTCCGGCAAGCACAACTTGGCCGTCTTCTACGCTGCCTGTACCGCGGATTGCCTCTACTGCCAAAACTGGCATTTCCGCGAGACCGACCCCGCGCGTTCCAGAATGATCGCTGCAACCGAACTGGCGGATGCTGCCAACCCGCGTACCTACTGCGTCTGCTACTTTGGCGGCGACCCGGCAGCCCAGATGGCCCATGCCCTGGCCGCCAGCCGTCTTCTGGCCAGGCAGGGCGTCGTCGTCTGCTGGGAGACCAACGCCACGGCGCATCCCCGCTTGATGGATCGCGCCCTCGATTACTCCCTCGCCACCGGCGGCTGCGTCAAGTTCGATCTCAAGGCGTACGACGATGGGCTGCACCGTGCCCTCACCGGTGTCGGCAATGCCCGCACGCTGGAGAACATGGCCCGCGCGGCTGCACGGTTCGACGAACGGCCCTCTCCACTGCCTATGGTCGCCAGCACGCTGCTGGTGCCCGGCTACGTGGACGCCGAGGAGGTGGGGCGCATCGCGCGCTTCATCGCTGACCTGAACCCGGCGATTCCCTACGTCTTGCTCGGCTTCGCGCCCCGGTTTCTCTTCACCGACCTGCCGCGCACCTCGGTGCGCCACGCGGAGCAGGCAGAGGCCGCCGCTCGCGCGGCAGGGTTGCAGACGGTCCACATCGGCAACCGGCACTTGCTCTCCCACGATTACTGAGCGTTGGAATTGCTTCGAAACCGCGCAGGCGGCAATACTTGCCCCGCCCGTTCTGTTGTGCTACAATATCGGTGCAAGTGAAGGCCTCGCGGCTTCTTGAAGACCGGGGCCTGACCAGGACGGCGAGTGCGCCCTGGCAGGCGATCTTCTAGCACAAGGCCCGCCCGCCGTCGTGGCGTGGCGGGCTGTTTTGTCTCTCCTTCAGGGATGGTGTGATGATCCTCGCTTATGCTGCGCTAGCGGTGATTGTTCTCACAGGGGCGATTGTAGCAGTCTTCTCCAGGGACCTGCTATGGTCTGCGGTTGCGCTGGGTCTCGGCAGTGCGGCCCTCGCTGCGTTGTTCTTCCTGCGCGGTGCTCCCTATGCCGGGGGCTTCGAGCTGGGCGTGGGCGCCGGGCTGATCAGCGTGCTGTTTATCATTGCCATCAGCCTGACCGAGCGCATACGGGGGCGGCGTCGTGAACCGTGATCGCTTCGCTTGGGTTGGTGTCGTCGTTGCGCTGGCGCTCGTCGGCTTGGTCATCGGGCGACTGTCAGTGGGCGCGCCTGGGGGCGGCGAGGCGGCGCAGGCGCCCGCGGACGATGGGGCGTTCCGGCGCTGGTTCTGGGAGAGCCGTAGCCTCGACTTGGTCGCGCAGGTGGGCTTGATCTTTGCGGGGGCGTTGGGCATCGCCGCGCTGTTGCCAAGAGATAGGGAGGATGGTGCCGAGTGAGCGGGGACCTCTACTGGCTCGACATGATCAGTATCTTGCTGATGACGCTGCTGTTCCTGACCGGACTTTTCTGCCTGCTCACACGGCGCAACGCGATCAAGCAGGTGATCGGGCTCAAGATCATGCTTCAGGGCGTCGTGTTGGGCTTGATCCACGCCGGCCAACTCAGAGGGGAGGTGCGCTTTGCCGAGACCATGGTGGCATCGGCGCTGGTCGTCGAGACGGTGGTCATCGCTATCGCGCTGGCCTTGATCGTCAACGTCTTTCGCCGCTACTCGTCAGGGGACGTGGATCGCCTGGATCGGTTGAGGGGATGAGCGGGCTGGCCGTGGGTGTCGTGGTGTTGCCTTTGCTGGCAGGCGCCTTGGTGGCCACGGCATCGTGGTGCGCCCGCCCGGTCGCTGCGCGTCGAATTAGCATTGCAGGGGCCGGCCTGACTGCGCTGTGTGTGCTGGCTTTGTTGCTCTGTGAGGGAGGGACGCCGGTCACTGCGATCGAATGGCTGCCCGGTGCCGGCTCGATGGGTTTGGCCGCCGGTGCCACAAACCTCTACGCCGTGCTGGCGATAGCCTGTACGGCGTTCCTTGTCTTACTTGGCGCCTCGGAGTACTCCCCCCTGGCCGGGGCCGTGATGCTGGTGGCCCTGGCCGCGGCCAACGCCGCCTTCTTGACCGATCACTTTCTGGCCCGCTACGTCGCCCTGGAGATCGTGGCGCTGTGCGTTGCCCTGATGGCGCTGGTCGAGGTGCGGGATTCGACGGGTATCCGCCTGGCGTCGAGTGGCTATCTCCTGCTGCGCCTGGGCGACGCAGGATTGCTTGCTGCTATCCTCGTTCTGAAGGATGCCACCGGAACGCTGGGTATCGCCCCGGCCCTCGAGGCAGGGCTGTCATTGGACGAGGTGCGACTGCGCTGGGCAGCGACGGGGTTCCTCCTGGCGGTGTGGGTCAAGCTGGGAGGTTGGCCGCTCCACCTCTGGAGTCAGGTGGGGCGGCGGCTTTCATTGGCCTCGCAGGCCTGGCTATACGCCACCGTCGTGCCCAACCTGGGCGCGTACTTACTCTATCGAGTTGCGCCTATGCTGTCGTCGACCGGCTATCTGCAGATGGCGTCGCTCTGGCTGGGCGCCGGCGGCGCGGCGGTGGCTGCCCTCGTCGCGCTGACGCAGCCGGCTCCGCGCTCCGCGCTGGTCTACGTTGGTGCGGTGCAGGGCGGGCTGGCTCTCTTCGCCGGCGCCGCCGGGCTCAAGTCGGCCGTCTGGGTAGGGATGCTGGTGCTGACGCCGGTGCGCTTGCTGCTCTTCCTCACGGCCGGCGTGGCCCGTAAGGACGGGCGGACCAGAAGCTCCAGGGCGGGCGCCTGTCTCTTTGCCCTGGGCGGGCTGGCGCTGGCGGCTTTCAGCCTGCTGACCACCTGGTGGGCGCGGGAGGCAGGCGTTCCCTTGGACGCGTTGTTCCTCGCGCAGGCCGCCGTCGCGCTGATTGGCGTGTGGACGGCGCAGACGGCCTGGCGGCTTTCTCGGCCCCTGCCGGGAGCCGAGGAGGGAACGGCAGTGCATTGGACGCAGTGGGCGACAGTGGGGCTTTTGGGTGGCGTCGTCTTGGCCGGCGGGCTGGCATTTGGACCTCTGGTTGCCGCCGGCCCGATGCCACTGCCGAGCCTGCCCACGCTTCTGACCTTGCTGCGCTACGCGGCCACTGCCCCGGCGCTGCTGGCGGTGCTCGCCCTGAGCCTGGCGGCGTGGCGGCTCTTGCCCCCCCTTTCATCCCCCCCAATGGGGGGGAAAGAGGGGGGGATGGTGGAGGAAGCGTACGATCTGGAAGAGGGGTTGGCCCGGGCGGCCCAGGTGCTGCGTGCCGTGGTCGAGGTCGGCATCGCCGAGCGGATCGTGGGTCTGGTCGTGCGGGCCGTGGTGAGCGGGGCGCGTGTCGCGTGGACTGTGGAGCACAAGGGCCTGGAAGAAATCACAAGTCGCTCTGCGCGGGCTGTGGTGGATGGGGCGCTCGTTGCTCATCGCGTCGTGGAACGAGAGGGGTTGGAAGGTCTCCTGCAACGTGCCGTGTGCATCGTCGTGGCCCTGAGCAGGGTCTTGCAGCGCTGGCACACGGGGCGGCTGCGGCGGAATCTGCTGTGGGTACCCATCGCCCTGGCGCTCGCGGTTTTGACGCTGGTGGTGTACGGGTGGTAGGTTGGTAGATTGGGGGTAGATATGAACGCGGAGACGATATGGCTGGTGACCATCCTGGGCGCGCCGTTGGCGGCGGCGCTGTTGCTCTTCCTGCTGCGCGAGCGCGGCGTGCGCGCGGCAGGCTGGATCGCGGGTCTGGCGGCGGCGCTTTCGCTGGTTGGGACCTTTGCCCTGCTGCCGGCGCTTCAGCGCGGTGACGCGCCGGCGCTGGATTTCCAGTGGATTCCGGCAGCCAACATCCGCCTGTCTGTGCACCTGGATTGGCTCACGTTTCCCTTCCTGGTCACCGAAGCTGCCGTGACGCTGCTGGCCGTCGTCTACACCTGGGGGTATCACCGCCCTGATAGCCGCACGCCGATCTTTTACGCCCTGTTGCTGCTCTTTGCCATCGGCATGTCCGGCACCACCCTGGCCGACGACCTGTTCCTGTTCTACACCTTCTGGGAACTGATGCTGGTGGCCTCCTGCGCGCTGATCGCCATCTGGGGCGAGGGCGAGCGCCGGGGGGCGGTTGCGCTCAAGTACTTTATCTTTACCCACCTGGGCTCGCTGATGGTGCTGGTTGGCCTGCTCGTGCTCTACGACGCCACCGGGAACGACAGTTTCTCGGCCCTGCAAGATGCAGGCCTGCGGGCGGGCGTCACGCTGGCCCCCGGCCTGGTGACGACCGTGACCGTGCTTTTCATCGTCGGCTTCTGCGTCAAGATGGCCATCTTCCCGCTGCATCTCTGGCTGCCCGACGCCCACGCCGTGGCCCCGATGCCGGTCACCATCATGCTCGCGGCGGCGATGCTCAGCATGGGCACCTACGGGATTCTGCGTTTCCCCTTGAGCATCTTCTCGGCGGAGCAGATGGCTCCCTTCGCCGTGCCGATGATGATCGCGGGTATCGTCTCCGAGATCTATGGCGCGCTCATGGCGCTGGCGGAGCGGGACATCAAGCGCATCATCGCCTACTCCAGCGTCAGCCAGATGGGCTATATTCTGTTTGGGCTGGGCACGCTAACCCACGACGGAATCGCCGGGGCGACGCTGCACGTCATCTTCCACGCCATCGTCAAGGCGCTGCTCTTTATGGGCGTGGGGCTGGTGGTGCGCGCCACGGGGCGGCGGCAGATCGGGGAGTTGGGCGGCCTGGGGCGCGCGATGCCCCTGACCGCGCTCTGCACGGGTGTGGGGGCGCTGGCCATCGCCGGGATGCCGCCCTTGTGCATCTTTGACAGCGAGTGGCTGATCTTTGCCGGCGGCTTTCACACTGCTCACCTGGGCCTTTCGCTCCTGACGCTGTTCGGGTCGCTGTTGACGGTGGCCTACGCCCTCTGGTTCATAGGACGCATCTTTTTCGGTTCCAGGCCGGAAGGGTTGACGATAGACCGGCTGCCCCGGGCGATGGTCGCGCCAACGGTTTTGCTGGCCGCGCTGGCCCTCATCGAAGGGATCTTTCCGGCGCCGATCTTTGGCTGGGTGGACCAGGCCCTGGCGCTGATCCTGGGGGGCAACTGGTGACGGGTGACGTGCGGGTCGTGCTGCCGTTGGCCTGCCTGGGGGGTGGCGCGTTTGCCGTCTACCTGGTGGCGCGGTTCGTGACCGGGCGCAACGACCTGCTGGCCCTGTTCACGGCAGGCGCTTTCGCGGCGGCGCTAACTACGCTGGCGTTCTTGCAGCCGGCAACAAGTGCAAACCATCTCCCGACCTGGGGTCGCTTTGGGGCGGGCGAGGCCTTCCTGCGCGCCGATCCCGCCGCGTTGGTGATTATCGGCGTGGCGCTGGGATTGGGCCTGCTGGTGACCGTCTACTCCGGCCGCTACCTGGCGCTCGACCAACGGTATGAAACCTACTATCCGCTTCTGCTGTTGCTCGTGACCGGGCTGGTGGGCATGGTGCTGGCGGCGGACCTGTTCAACCTGTATATGTTCTGCGAGTTGATGAGCGTCGCCGCTTACGTGCTGGTCGCCTTCCGGCGGCGCACCAGGACGGCCATTGAGGCCGGGTTCAAATACCTGGTGATGGGCAGCGTGGGCACGGTGACCATCCTGATGGGCATCTCGTTCATCTACCGCGAAACGGGGCAACTCGCGTTGCCCCCCCCTCTCTCCCCCCCAATGGGAGGGATGGGTGCGCCGGGACCGTGGACTCGCGCCGGAATCGCCTGCCTCCTGGTGGGCCTGGGGCTCAAGAGCGCGATCGTCCCGCTTCATACCTGGCTGCCGGATGCCCACGGGCGCGCTCCCAGCAGCATCAGCGCCATGCTCTCCGGCGTCGTCGTCCAGAGCGCCTTCTACGCGCTGCTCAAGGTCTGCCTGGGGCTGGGTTTCCCGGCACGGGGGCTGGGGACGCTGCTGATCGTGCTCTCGCTCTTCAACATGACAGTGGGCAACAGTATGGCGCTGGTGCAGACTCACACCAAGCGGCTGCTGGCCTATTCCACGATCGCACAGATGGGGTACGTCTTGCTCAGCGTGGGTATCGGGCTGCGCTACGACCTGCCAGTGGCCATCCAGGCCGGCTTTTTTCTGATACTGGCCCAGGCCGTGATGAAGGGGCTGGCCTTCTTATGCAAGGGGGTGTGTCACTTTTACCGCGACGCCACCACGATCGAAGAGCTGCGCGGGACGGCGGCCCACATGCCGCTGGTGGCCGTGGCCTTCAGCGTGGCCCTGGCGGGGTTGGCCGGCGTGCCGCCGCTGGCGGGCTTTGTCGGCAAGTGGTTTATCCTGCAGGGAGCGCTGCGTTCGTCAGACGTGCTGGGCTACGTGGGGCTGGCAGCGCTCTTGCTGAACAGCCTGATCGCGCTGGGCTACTACCTGCCGCTGATCGGAACGCTGTTTACCTCCCCTTCAGCTTCCCCTGCGCGCGGGGCAGGGAGTGAGGGGGGGCGGATTCGAATCTCGCCCTGGATGGCACTGCCCATCATCACGCTGGGGGCGCTGGTGCTCGCCATCGGCCTTTATCCTGGGCCGTGGCTGGACTGGACGGCAGATGCAGGCGTCTACTTGCTGGCGTTGGGGACAAGAATGAGCGGAGAGTAGTGGGGCGAGATTGGAAAACTGGTAGATTGGTAGATTGGGAGTTGGGCCAGCGGGAAGCAGGAGGCAGCAAGCACACGAGTTCGGTGCGGCAGGCACACGGCGTAGAAATCAGGTTGCACGGCGTAGAAATCAGGTTGCACGGCGTAGAAATCCAATCGCACGGCGTGCAATCGAGGGCCAAGGCCGGGGGTGCGGCCCCGGCACGGTATAGATTCTGCATCAGATAGGAGGTAACGACATGGCAAAACGCATCCAAGCGATCACAGCCTACCGTCCGCGCATTGACCTGGGCGACGCAGCGGAGGAAGAGCGGTACATGGAGTTGACCACAACCCGCACCACGCTATCGTCAGGCGTCGTCAAGAACGTCCAGGAGGCCGAGGTGGAGACACTCATCGGCTTGCTGTTGGATGGTCGCCCCGTCCACACCGGCGTCGCCATCTACACACCCAGCATAGACCTGGACGGCGACGTCGAGGTCAAGGTCAAAGTGGACAAACGCATCCTGCGCACCCTGAATGCGCCCGGCGCATTTCGGGGCCGCCTCATCAACGCCGAGAACGTCGGCAAGAGCGGCGACGACCTGGTCGCGATGTGGAACGAGGCACATCCCGACGATCCTGTCGAGTAGGCGGAAAGCGGCACCTATGCCGCCACGCCGGCGGGGGCCGCACCCCCCGCCGGCAGCGCGGACGTGGTGGGGGAAGCGGGGCGGCCGGCGTTGTCGTTTGTACGAGTGGGGCCGTTGGGCTATAATTGGAGTGAGGCGGCATTTCCACATATAAGCAACCAGGTGGCAAGACATCCATATATCGGTGGTTGGGCAGCAGCTCACTGCGATTTAAGGTGCATATGAACGATTCATCGCCAGGGCTTCATATTACTATAGGGACTTACCCATCGAGCAAGTTGAGCTTGGAGCAGGAATTGCGGCTGTCAAAGGCAGCACTTTTGTACGGAGACCATGTCAAACTCTACAGCCTTGCTTCCTCTATGATGTCGATGGTGTCGAGACAGAGGGACTTTAGCCCCAAGCAGCAAATGCAGCTCTTGGAGAAGGTCATCCCCTACCTGGCTTCAGAGAAAGATGCGAGAGTCTTGCTCAAGTTCCTGAAGACAATCAAGAAGAAGTCTCAGACAAAGCATTTGAGTAGACAGGATCGCACTGTGCAAGCCAGTTTCCAGCAACTCCTTGCAGGCCAATGGGAAGCGGTCAAACAAAAAGCCATTGAGATAGCCAAGGATTCAGGCTTTGACGAGATAGAACGTGGTGTTAGAGCTGGCCTGTTGGAGTTGCATACATTTGAGGAAACCGACACTGATGAAACTGTCCTGGAGTTCATAACCGATTGCATAGCTGGTGCTTCTGGGTCACCCCGGGTGGAATCCCGTCGATCAGAAATCTCTCAACGCAGCGATAAGATGATTTGGGAATTCGTAGAGAGGGTGAGCAGTGCAGTGTCAGACAGCTCTACGTACCCTTTGTTTGACACCGAAACCGGCGAGCTTGTTAGGGAAAAGGTAGATGCCAAGAGAATAGGCGTTTCTGAGTCTGACATCGGACGGGGTAAGCATAGTGGTCTGGCCGGTCATCTGCTGAAGCGTCTCCCTTTATTCGATCAGGCATCAGTGGACGAGATCCTTGACGTCCGCGAAGAGCTTGACAGACCCCTGACTCGATTTCGAGGAGCCATAGTTCGGTTCTCCGAGGAGATCAAACCCGCCTCTTGGGACAAGGACTTCCCTTCAGAAGCAGAGAAAGTGTTCTACCGAGATGTAGGGCCAGCCATTCTTGATATTGAAGAGTCGGTGAAGTCAAACAAGCTCTTGGCGTCCATACTCCACAAGTTCGTCGAGAAACCAGCGGTCTTGCCTGTTGGTTCCCTATTCTCTCTGGCGATTTCGCAACTGTCGTCTCTACCAAGCGAGGTGGCATTGAGCCTTGGGGTCGGAATCTCTTCCGCTGCGATTATCCACGAGGCATACAAGGAGTGGAAGCAAGAGAAACAAGCCATTGAGCGAAATCAGCTATTCTTCTACTACGAAGCTCAGAGGCGGCTGTCGAAATGAGCACTGGGAGGAAGAATGACCGAGCTGCCCAACCCCGCATGCACCCGACCGCGCCTTCGGCGCGCGTTACCAGCGGCGTTTTTGCATTTGCTGGTAGTCTTGTAGAGAGGTAGGTTTTGCATGGGTCGGCGCGGCGGCTCATGCACGCCGTTAGGCCGCTTTGCCGTGCAAACGGCAAGTATAGGAGAGGACAATGCAGAAGTCCGGTTTGAGGAAGGTAATCGAGTTTCTTCTTGACAATCTTCTTGATTTCGCGACGATTGCACTTGCGGTCTTTGTATTCATCCGATACCAAGTTCGGCCTTCCGCAGCGGCTGACATCGCCGAGTTGGCTCCATGGATCCTAGCTGTGCTTGCCCTAATTGCGGTCTCAGGCATATGGGATCGTAGTCGCCGAATGGGCCGAATGGAGAGTCTCCTGAACGAGAATCGCGATTTGTCGGAGAATAACCAGAACCTTATACGTAGGGCAATCAACCGAAACATCCGAGCTGACGACTTCCTGCTGACAGACAGAGATCTGAAGGAAGAGTCCTTTGCCTCTGCAAGAAGGATCATACTGACGGGAGTGACGTTGCAGCATAGAACAAGCCAGTTCACTCATATGTTGGAGCAAAGACTAAGGGCGGGAGCTTCGGTCCAGTTGGTACTACTTGAACCGTCTGACTCCAATCTTCAGCAAATGGTAGCCCGAGGATGGGGAGAAGCAACCGTCGATCTCTACCGGACGATTATCAATTCAACGCTCGCCCAACTGGAGATCATTGCGCGGAACGCGCAGAGCCAAGAGCAACTGGAGATAGGTTTCCTACCGTTCTATCCAGGAATGGCGTTTGAGATGATCGATCCAGATGAACCTCACGGAACGTGCTGGGTGACTATACTTCCTCACAAATCCACCAAACCGAGTCCGGCCTTTAGGCTGCAGGCATCGGAAGACCCGCATTGGTATAGCTTCTTCCGTGAGCAATTCAACCTTCTCTGGGGTAGTTGCCGAATCGAGAGGTTCCCGAAACTAATTTCCCAGCAGAAGTTGGATATTCCCTCACCAGCGTACAGGGAAAAAACCAAAGTGACGGACTTGCACGACGTCATATATGGTTCCATGTATCAAGCTCTTGGAGAAGGACTGGGTCGGATCTTCCATGCTCAATGCCCCTGTGTTCTACCTGTCTGCTTTAAGCACCCGGAACGCTCAGAGTATACATACGTTGCTGCAAGTGCAAACACTGCCGATGAGAAAGACCGCATTCTTACTGAGCCTCATATAGCAGGATGCGAGAGTGTGCTGATCAGGCAGGTGCGCTGGTATCGGTTGACTGCAGAAAGGCCAGTTCAGTCGATCAAATTCGGAAGCGGCCCAAGGATAGAGGACTTCCTGATTGTGGCAGCCGAGGTTTACCCAGTAGAAGACTGGAATGAGCATATCCCGGTAACTGTTCCTGGCAACCGGTCACGTGCCTATGGATTAGCCATAACTGAGCAAAAGGGGCCATCTAGCTGGTTTGTTTCGGTAGATCAGCATCGATTTGGCTTCAATGAGAACCCTGGCTGCCACTTTGTGGAGTTCATTCTGGAGGATAAGGAACAGCACAACCTATCGTTTGGATACGAGAAGGGGCAGTGGGGAATAGCGTGTGCCTTCTTTGCATTCTAGCAGCCTGTCGGAGAGGAATCTGTGTTGACTTTCCGCCGACGATTTTTCATACGATTTGCCAATAGGATGCAACACTTGCAACTGAATCCACTATATTGCTTGCGAAAATGGCCTCTTGCTG
>Ga0315545_1000075_pt1 | contig 95242 bp, 103 predicted proteins | sample SalMarSW160210MG_FD_203096 | JGI IMG/M metagenome (GOLD analysis project Ga0315545, IMG submission 203096) | Salt marsh sediment microbial communities from the Plum Island Ecosystem LTER, Massachusetts, United States - Salt Marsh Sediment SW1602-10 ... | reverse complement strand
GCTACCACTGATACGGGGCACGATTCATAATATTGAGACTATTGGTATCCCCTCATGCCTCACCGGACCAATCGCTCGCGGAGACATCGGGACTATCAACAAACACCTTGATGCCCTAAACCAAACCACCCCCCACCTGCTCTCCACCTACCGCGAGCTTGGCCGACAGACTATCCCCATCGCCCTAGCCAAGGGAAAAATAAACGAATCTCAAGCCCGTGAACTACAGGCAATACTGGAACAACCCGACTAAGTAAATAGTTACGGAGGGTATGATGAGAATAATGCTCAAAAGCAAAATCCACCGAGCCCGTGTCACCCAGGTCAACATTGACTACGAAGGGAGCATTACCATTGACAAGAGGCTTATGGAGGCGGCTGACATTCTCCCCTACGAGCAGGTTAAGGTGCTGGATATCAACAACGGCGCTCGTTTTGAGACCTACGCCATTGAAGCCGAGGCTGGTAGCGGAGAGATTGGCATCCAGGGGGCTGCTGCCAGACTGGTCACGGTCGGAGACACGGTAATCATCCTTGCCTACTGCCAGGTTGAGGAGGAAGAAGCCCATAATTTCGCCCCCAAACTGGTCTATGTTGACGAAAAGAACACTATTACTGAAATCAAATCAGCGGCGAGGGCTTTGCCCTTCTGGGAGAAATAGATGCGCATAACCATAACTCAGATAAAAGAGATGAAGCAAAAGGGCGAGAAAATCACCATGCTCACTGCCTATGATTATGCCACCGCCAAGATTGTTGACGAGGCGGGAATACCGCTAATCCTGGTGGGAGATAGCCTGGGCATGGTCGTCCTGGGTTATGAATCAACCATACCGGTGACCATGGAGGAGATGATACACCATACCAAGGCGGTGGTTAGAGGCACCAAGCAGGCGATGGTCATCGGCGATATGCCATTTATGACCTACCACATAAGCGTTGATGATGCCCTGTATAATGCCGCCCGCTTTATTCAGGAGGGAGGCGCCCAGGCAGTCAAGCTTGAGGGTGGTGTAACCGTGGCCGAGAAGGTGAGGCGCATTGTGGAATGCGGTATCCCGGTTATGGGTCACATCGGACTTACCCCCCAGTCAATCTACCAGTTTGGCGGTTTCAAGGTGCAGGGCAAGACCCCTGAGGCAGCCGCCAGACTACTGGAAGACGCCCGAGCTCTGGAGGAGGCTGGAGCCTTCTCAATTGTCCTGGAGACCGTCCCCGCCCCCCTCGCCAGGATAATCACCGAAAAGGTAGGTATCCCCATCATCGGCATCGGCGCCGGCATAGATTGCGACGGTCAGGTCCAGGTTATCAACGACATTCTGGGTTCGTTTACCGATTTTGTCCCCAAGCACGCTAAGCAATACGCCAAGCTCACCGATATTATCCGAAAGGCGGTTACCCAATACGATAACGAGGTGAAAGCCGGCAAATTCCCTACCGAGAAGCATAGCTCCTCTATGGACGAAAGCCTGCTGGCTGAGCTAGCCAAATAGCCGGCTTTTTCTTAAGAAACCAATTATCCCCCACCCTTTTATATCTATTCCCGCCCGCCGCCCTTAAGGAAGGGTGGGGAGTTATGGAGAGTTTTAGAGGCGCAGCCTTTAAGGGTGGGCTGGGCGGGAAGAAAAAGAACCGTTAAAAATGGGGGGAGTGAGGTAGATAACAATATGAAAGTCGTTGAAACCATAGCTGACCTGAAGAGCCTCAGACCCAGGCTTGCTGAGCCGGTCGGCTTTGTCCCCACCATGGGCTATCTCCACCAAGGCCATCTGGCTCTGGTCAGGCAGGCCAGAGCAGAGAACGTCTCAGTAGTGGCCAGCATCTTTGTTAACCCCACCCAGTTCGGTCCCCACGAAGATTTCGCCCGATATCCCCGCGACCCCCAGCGCGACCTGGCTCTACTGGAGAAGGAAGGGACTGACGTAGTGTTCATGCCCTCGGCGGATGAGATGTACCCGCCCCAGTTCAATAGCTGGGTGGAGGTAGGCAAGGTCGCCGAGCGGCTGGAGGGGGCCGCCCGCCCCGGTCACTTCCGGGGTGTCGCCACCGTCGTTGCCAAGCTGTTTAATATCGTCCAGCCAGATAGAGCCTACTTCGGGCAGAAGGACGCCCAGCAGCTAATAGTTATCAAGAAGATGGCAAGCGACCTTGATATGAACCTGGAAATAGTCGCCGCGCCTACGGTGCGCGAGGCCGACGGTCTGGCGATGAGCAGTCGCAATACTTATCTTAATCCCGAGGAGAGAAAACAAGCCGTCGTCCTATATCAGGCGCTAACCCTGGCGCAGAAGCTATGGTCGCAGGGGGAAAAAGACACTAAAGCCATCCGCCGGCAGATGACCGCTCTCATTCAGAAACAGCCGCTGGCAAAGATTGACTATATCAGCATCGCCGACGCCGAGACATTAGACGAACTGGACACGGTCAGACCCCCAGCGCTGGTGTCACTGGCGGTAAGAATCGGCAAGACCAGGCTGATAGATAATGTGGTGGTGGGGTAACAGCCCCCATAATCCCCACAATCCCCACCATGGCTATAAAGGCAAGAGTGGCACCAAAGAAGAAGGGGAAAATAGTTTTAAGAGGGGGCTTCGCCCCCTCTTTTTTATTCCTCCCCCTCTCCTTAAAAGGAGAGGGGGATAAAGGGGGTGAGGTTGCACCAGGTACACTAGACCCACTTCGTTGTCGGAATTATGTCATATATCTCTACCCTGGTCTGGTCCTCCACAAGTGGCTCGATTTCTTTAAGTAGCTCTGCCATCACCTTTGACTTTTCCCATGCTACCCAATTCTCAGTTCTATCCCAGGTGCTTATTACCAGGATGATAGAACTATCTTTCCGGTGAGTCAGGTTCTCAGCCCCCACAAAGCCTGGATACTGCATGGCATCCATCCTCAGCTTCAGCAACAGGGGCTTTATGTCCGCACCTCCCTTCACCCTGTATCCCATGATGACTTTTATCATTACCTCCCCTCCTCTTCTTACTCGCAAGCTTATTGTCACTCATGATTTAGATTGTCCCATGTTGGGACTTGAGTCTAGTCCTCCACCGAGAGTCTGTCAATACCCCAAAAGTCCTACTCCCCCACCAACCCCATAATCCCCAGCATGGCCAGAAAGGCAGGGCTAGATTGATAGATAACTTGGTGCTATAATAGCTAATCAAATAGCCCATTTTTATTTAAAATGAAAGGAGGTAATATCCATGTCTAAACGTTGGGGCAGCGGTGAACAAGCACAGCGTATGGCTGGTATGTGGGCGGTATTGGGCGGCGTTTGTTGGATGCTCGGCTTTATCTTCGCTATATTGGGAGTTATTGCCGAGACTATGAACAACATTCTTGGTTTGACGCCACTCTCCTGGTACCTGCTGGCAATTGCTCTTTTTGCAGCTGGCATATCTTGGTACATTGGCTGGGCAGTGGGTTTGCTTTATAAGGGGTAAAGCTCTAAAAGATTCGTTGCTATGAGATGATTCCGTACCCTCCGCTAACCGCGTCTCGGAAGAGCGGCAGATGTGGCGGATAGAAGGTAAACATTCCGAAAGCCACAGCTAACGCGATTACCATAACCAGCCCCAATCTGCCTGTCCACCGTGGCCATCGTCTCACGGTTAATATCCTGTAGCTGGCTAGCTGCCCGAGGGCAACGGCGACGAAGAAAATCAAGATATCGACGATGAGAATTTCCTCGCCAAAAATAGCCGTATAGGAATAGAAAATAACGGCAATAGCCACTGGCATAACGTAGATACCGATTGCCTTGGCAATCATAAAATTGCTTGTCGAGCGCCTTAAAAACGGGTATTCGAAGATGGCGTAAAACAAGGCTGGCCAAAAAGCTATTTTAAAATGCTCCCAGACGCTCTCGTTCACCGCCGCAATCACACCAACCGGTTCCCAGCCACCCGACCACTCAAAAACAAAGTGCAATACCGAACCCACTATGGATATGACAGCTATGCCAACTAACTCCCACTTTAAAACAGACCTTTTCATGGCTGATTCCCAATATAGACATTACTAATAGCTTATGTCTTTGTCAATACCCCCAAAACCTACTCCCTGACCAGCCCCATAATGCCCAGCATGGCTATAAAGGCAAGACCGGCACCGAAGAAGAAGGGGGCGGCGGGACTATAAGCCTGCCACAGCCAGCCGGCAATCAGGCTGGCGGGCAACAGGGTGAGACCAACCACCCCGTGATACAGTCCGTAGGCGGTGCCCCGCTTCTCCCCGGGAACCAAATCGGCGACAAAGGCTCGTGCCACCCCTTCCACTGTTCCATAGTAGAGCCCGTAGCCGGCAAAAAGCAGCCAGACCTGCCATAACTCTGATGCCAGGGCAAACCCCAGGTAGACCAGGACATAGATAAACCAGCCCAGAGTGATAACCCGCCGCCTCCCCAGCCGGTCGGAGAGCACCCCCGCCGGCAAAGAGGTAGCGGCGTAGGCGATATTAAACACCACCAGCATCAATACCACATAGATAACCGATGACCCCAGATTCTGCGCCCGCAGGATGACAAAGAAATCGCTGGAATTGCCCAGGGTAAATACCGCCATAATAGCCAGAAACAGCTTGAAACGGGTATCAAAGCCACCCACCCCCCTAAAACCCACCTGAGAGCCAACACCACTTGACGGAGGTTTCCTTTGCTCCCGAACAAAGAATAGCAGCACCGACACCGCCAGCACTGCCGGCACCACCCCCACCACTACCAGCCACTGGTAAGTCTTCAGGCTGAGCTCAAGCCCTCCACCCTGAACCAGGTAGATAATGACAGCCGCTATCGCCAACCCCAGGACAGCGCCAAAGGTATCCATAGCCCGGTGCAAGCCAAAGCCCTTGCCCCTTTCCTCAGCCGAGACCGAATCAGCCACCAGGGCATCGCGGGGGGAGGTGCGGATGCCCTTCCCCACCCTATCGCCGAATCTAACTACCAGCACGCTGCCCCAGCTACTCGCCAGATACATAAAGGGCTTAGCTATAGTAGAAATACTGTAGCCCAATACGGCCAGAATCTTGCGTTTACCTATCCTATCACTAAGCCACCCGCCAAATATTCGGAGAAGAGCATCAGCGCCCTCTGTCAGCCCACCGATAAGACCTATAATAGGCGTGCCTATCCTCAGCACATTAAATAAAAAGAGGGGGACTAGGGTAAAAATCATCTCGCTGGAGACATCGGTCAGCAGGCTGACTATACCCAAGAAAAATACGTTGGGGTTAAGACCGAAGACCTTGCGCCGCTCTGAGCGGGATTGGTTAGAAAACATAAAGGTTACCCCACTCAATAAGAGTTAAAAGAAGCGATTTTATCCATCGGCTCCCGACCATGTTCCGGTCCTAGCTTCTCCCTATCGTAATAACCCAGCGCTATCAAGATATCTATCTTTTTATTCCGAGGAATGTTCAATACTGATTTCACCGCCCGTTCATTGAACCAGCCTATCCAGCAAGTTCCCAGGCCTAAGTCTTCAGCCTCCAGTACGAAATGCTCGCAGGCTATCCCAATGTCTATCAGGTAATACTTTATGCCCCGAAACATTCCCCCGATTCTGGCTATAAACTTGGACTTCTCCGATATGACGACAACTATGACCGGCGCCATTTTGCAGAAGGTATTTATCCAGTATATACTGTGGAAAGCAGCGTCACAGAGCTTATTCTTTAGCTCCCTATCGTCCACTACTATGAATCGCCACGGCTGTGAATTGCATTCGAATGGAGCTAGTCTTGCCGCCTCAAGGCACATCATTATTTTCTCCCGCTCAACAGGTATATCCAGGAAATCTCTAACGGTTTTTCTGTGTTTTATTAAGTCCAGAAGAGCCATAATTTTACTTCTCCATGCTCGATTTCATTATCTATACCCTGATAACCAATCCTAGTTCTGGCGGGCGTCCTTGTCAACAGGTTGCTTGACACTGATATGGCTAATAGCTACAATAATTTCCGTGCCGAGGTAGCTCAGTCGGTAGAGCAGCGGACTGAAAATCCGCGTGTCCCCAGTTCGATTCTGGGCCTCGGCACCATAAGTTAACAGGCGGAAGTGGCTCAGTGGTAGAGCATCTCCTTGCCAAGGAGAGGGTCGTGGGTTCGAATCCCATCTTCCGCTCGCGTTTTGAGCCGAAGTGGCGGAATAGGCAGACGCGACAGTCTCAAAAACTGTTGGGGGGCAACCCCCATGTCGGTTCGAGCCCGACCTTCGGCACCATATTGAATGCCGAGTTGTGTAGTGGTAGCACAGGGGACTTTGGATCCCTTAGCCCAGGTTCGAATCCTGGCTCGGCAGCCAGTTTCCCCCCAGAATACATCAACTTAGACCAGACCAAAAAGATAAAAGGCAACCACCGTAATTACCGCCGCCAGGACAGCACCACCAGTTACCTGAGCCGGTGAGTGATGACCCGACTCTATCCTCGCCCAGGCTATCAGGGGCAAGAAAACCACGCTTATCGCCCCTATCGGACCATATAAAATAACCAATACTGTCACTGAAGCCGCTACAAAGGCGATGTGAAGGCTTATCTTCCACCAAAGATTTACACACATAAACACCACTACCGCCGAAAGTCCAGCCACAAATGTAGCCCTCAGCACCAATGGCGCCCCAAGATAGGTGATAACGACGCCACCGACAACAGCACAAACAGTCGCCAGTGCGTATACCGTAGTCCTTTGCCCACGAACATTGGTGAAGATACTATCAAGTCTGCCCCTTCTCGCCAGATAAACCATAACCGAAAAGACAGGCAATATACTGACAGCGATTAAAATCAGCGACCATTTGAGGGCATCGGCTATGCTGGACGCCGACTCAAAGGAAAGCAAAAGGATTACTACCAGACTCACCGCGAAGGGATTCAGGATATGAGAGGTCAGGTTAGCTATCCGCTTTCTGGTCTCAATTTGCATTTTGCTAAGAGGTCACTTATCAAGGTTTGCTTGACTAATCTGATGCATAATTATATCCTTGTTGGCGACTATGGTAAAGAGGGGACCTGCTGGACTAGCGGTTGAGGTAGATAAGGCTTCGTTCAGCTACAATAATATAAAGGCAATTGATGAGCTAACACTACAGGTGCCCAGCGGCATAAGCTTCGGATTACTGGGACCAAATGGTGCCGGAAAAACCACCCTCATTCGGCTGCTGGTCGGTCTCTTAAAGCCAAAATCGGGCAGCGTCCGGATATTGGGGAAAACCCCCTCCCGCAAGATTGCCCACCTTATTGGCTATATGCCACAGCTCCATTCCCTCTACACCGAGCTGTCGATTATCCAGAATGTAGACTTCTTTGCCCGGGTTTATCAGCTAACCGATAAGCACCAGCGAGCCCGGCGGGTAGAAGAGGTCATCAAACTGGTTGACCTCTGGCAGCGCCGCAAAGACTCGGTGCTAAAACTAAGCGGCGGAATGAGACAAAGGGTCAGCCTGGCTTGCGCCATAGTCCACAACCCGCCTCTGCTTTTCCTTGATGAGCCCACCGTCGGCCTCGACCCCGAGCTGAGAGTCACCTTCTGGGAGCACTTCGCCGACCTGACCCGGCAGGGCACCACCCTTATCATTTCCAGCCACACCATGGACGATGCCGCCCACTGCCAGAAGCTGGCCTTTCTGCGGCTGGGTAGGGTTATCGCCCTGGGAGCACCCGCGGAACTGCGGGCGGCCACCGGCAACGCTGAGGCGACGCTGGAGGATGCCTTCCTTTACTTTATCAAGCAAGACGAGGTGAAACAAAATGTCGGCTAGCACACTGACCATCGCCCGACGGATCATCCTGCAACTGATACGCGACCGCCGCACTTTAGTCCTGCTGATCATTGTCCCCCTGGTCATCGCCAGCCTCGTCGGTGTCATCGTACCTGATAAAACAACTCTGGACTACGTGGCTCCACCCATGCTGGCGGTACTGATACTCTTCTTCGGTTTCATCCTCACCGGCATCAGCTCCCTGAGGGAGCGCTCCCAGGGTACCATGGAACGTCTGATGGCTTCGCCGGTCTCGCGGCTGGATATCGTGGGCGGTTATCTCCTCGGTTTCCTGGGATTTGCCCTGATTCAGACGCTGATTCTTTTCTTTTACAACACCTATGTTTTCGATGTCAGTTTCCGTGGTGACCTGTGGCAAATCCTCGTCTTCCAGATTCTTATCGGCACCGGCGCCGTCTGTATGGGTATCTTCTTCTCCATACTGGCCCGCAACGAGTTTCAGATGATGCAGTTCATCCCCTTAATCATCCTGCCCCAGATAGTTCTCTGCGGGTTAATCTGGCCAGTGGAGCAGATGCCCAATTACCTCCAGTGGCTGGCCAATGCCCTGCCCCTGACCTACGGGGTGGATGGAATCAAAGCCTTGATGGTCCAGGGACAAAGCTTGCTGGACATCGGCAAGGATGTCGGCGTTCTGGCTGGCTATGCCGTTGGGCTCCTGATACTGGCGGCCATCACCCTGCGGAGGGGCGCCGCCAGCTAGGTCTTGGTCATGGGAATTAGAGAGAATGTTCAACAACTGCTAAAAGAGCTGCCCGGCGGGGTGGAACTGGTAGTCGCTGCCAAAGCCAGGGCAGCGGAAGAAGTGCTCCAAGCCGTGGACTCCGGTATAAAGATTGTGGGGGAAAATTATGTCCAGGAAGCGGAAAGAACTTACCCGGTAGTAGGCAACAAGGCAAAGTGGCACATGATTGGATACCTCCAAAAAAATAAGGTGAAAAAGGCGGTAAGACTGTTCGATATGATAGAAACCGTTGATTCGGCTGACATCGCCAGGGAGATTGATAAGCGATGCGCTCAAATCGGCAAAGTAATGCCGGTATTAGTCGAGATAAACAGCGGGCGGGAGAAACAGAAATCAGGCGTACTGCCCGAAAATGCCGAACGGCTAATAAAAGAGATTTCAAGCCTGCCCAATATAAAAGTAATGGGGCTGATGACTATGGGGCCCCGCTTTGGCAACCCTGAGGATTCGAGACCCTATTTTATAACCACCAGAAAAATATTTGACCGGATTAAAGCGCTCGAGCTACCCAATATAGAGATGAGATATCTTTCCATGGGAATGACCAACTCTTACCCCATTGCCCTGGAGGAAGGGGCAAACATGGTAAGGATAGGCACCAAGATATTTGGCCAAAGAGATTAGTTAAACAGAGAGGAGAAAAATTTTATGGCGACTGAAGAGCAAGTAAGGGAGAGTTTGGAACAGGTAATAGTTCCCGGGGTTATGCGTAGCCTGAATGGGCTGAATCTGGTGCGTCAGGTAACTACATCTGACCAGGAAGTCAAAATCGCTCTGGCTTCCTCAGCCCTGAATGCCGAGACTCAGGAACAGGTTAAGTCCAAGACCAAAGCCGTGGTGGAGAAGCTGCCCGGGGTAAAAAAGGTAGAGATAGAGTTTATTGCAGTTAAGACGCCAGAGCTAAATCAAATTGGACATATCATCGCCGTAATGAGTGGCAAAGGGGGGGTGGGCAAATCGCTGGTAGCCAGCCTGGCAGCCATTGCCCTCAAACGCCAGGGTTATGAAGTGGGCATACTGGACGCCGACCTGACCGGTCCCAGCATCCCCAAGATGTTTGGCATCACCGCCCGCCCTACCGGCTCCGATACCGGCATTCTGCCCGTGCTCTCAAGGTCAGGGATTGAACTCATGTCCATTAACCTGCTATTGTCTCAAGAGGATGAAGCTGTTATCTGGCGCGGACCTCTCATCAGCAACACCATCAAGCAATTCTGGGAGGGTGTGCTCTGGGGCAAGCTAGATTACCTAGTGATAGACCTGCCGCCGGGCACCGCCGATGCCCCCCTCACCGTAATGCAATCATTTCCCATCTCCGGGGTTATCATCGTCTTCACCCCTCAGGACTTAACCACCATGATAGTCAGAAAAGCGGTCAACATGGCTCAAAAAATGGATAAGCCTATCCTGGGCGTGGTTGAGAATATGAGCTATTTATACATACCTGAAATAGACAAACGGATTGAACTCTTCGGCAGAAGCCGGGGAGATGAAATGGCACAGGCAGCCAGGGCGCCCCTGCTGGGGCAACTGCCCCTGGACCCGGAGCTAGCCAAGCTTTGTGACCAGGGCGACATCGAGCGCTACGACTCCGAGATTATGAAAAGCTTTGGTCAATCTCTTCCTCAAGCCATATCGGCTAAGGCATCACAGAAACCGCCCCTTGACGAAGTGAAGCCTTAGACTTACTCTACTAGGGGAGACAAATGGTTGAAGAGAGGGAACGAGAAAGACTGGCTCAGGAAGAACTAGTTAGAGAAAGAATTGATGAAAAGGGAAATAGGTGGCGAAAGGTCTATTTCGGTGGCGGAGCACACTTCCGAAACTGGCTTGAGCAATGTCGGGAACTGGGCGAGGTTGAGGTAGAGGAAATAGACTCCACCGGATTTAAGTGCTTTGAGGAGGCTGGCGAAAAATTTTACCGAATCTGGATGAAGGAAGAGGACGAAGGCAAGCAGAAATGAGAAAAACTGCCTCACCCCAGCGGCAATCTGAGGAGGTGAATAAAAAGGTGCATTGAATAGGGATAAATGGTAAAATAAGCATAATCAGAGTCAGGAGGATAGTTAAAGAAATGGCATACAAGATTACTGAAGAGTGCATTAGCTGCGGAGCCTGTGAACCAGAGTGCGGTAATGAGGCCATCTCCGAAGGAGAGGAAATCTACGTGATTGACCCCAATAAGTGCACCGAGTGCGTGGGCAACTATGAAGCACCCAAGTGCGTCGAGGTCTGTCCAGTGGATTGCTGTATACCCGACCCCGCCCATAAGGAAAGCAAAGAACAACTGCTTGAGAAGTGGAAGAAGCTACACCCGGGTGAAACTCCGGCATTTACCTAACACCCTTCAGCCTTAATGCTGCTTGACTTTGGCAGAGGCAATAATGATAAGCACGCCTTCTCCCTGCGTTCCCCGGTAGCTCAATGGTAGAGCGGGCGGCTGTTAACCGCTAGGTTGTAGGTTCGAGTCCTACTCGGGGAGCCAGTTTCACTCCATATCGCTTCAAGCCGTGGAGAGCCAAATGGTAAAGCGGAAACTTCAGGTATCCAGTGAACGTAGTGTTCATACCTATGACTATCTTCATAGTGCTGCTTATTGGGCGCTGGAGCAAGCGGAAGGAACCGAGGAAGGCAGGTTCTACAACTGCATGAGCTCTATCATACTCTCGGCGTTCTGCATTGAGGCATATCTCAACCATATTGGCAGTGAGCTCCTCCCCTACTGGGACGAAGAGGTCAAGAGAAACCTTAGCGTACAGAACAAGCTCAAAATCATTTGTCATCATTTGAATATGGCTCCTGATTACTTACACCCTCCGTTCCAATCCTTCAGACATATCGTCAAGTACCGAAACCTTTTAGCACACGCCATAACCGAGAAAGTATCAAACAAAGGTATCCAAATAGTTAGTGATGGTGAGCGAATGAGACAGCCTGAAACCTGGTGGGAAAAACGCACTAATCTCAAGACTGCCGAGCGATGGCTAGCCGATACCGAGTCCATGATTACTAAAATCCATAAAGTTGCTAGGCCAGGCGACATTCCCTTCGGGATACTGTCAATAGGTAGCTCCCACGGAACATTAGTCCAGTAATTAACATCGGCAGCGTACCCCACAAGCCCCACGTCGCGAAACGGGCCCCGCTGGAAAGTCTCTGAGTGCCAAACCCCACAAAAGTTGACCGTTGCGTTTTTCCCTATTAGGCGGAGCGCCACGGTGAGAAACGGGGCCTGTAGCTAATAATATAAGGGAAGCATCTCTGCTTCCCTAAAATTCCTTGGTAGCGGGGGCTGGATTCGAACTATCGACCTTCAGGTACTGGCATGTTGCTCTCCCGAAGTTCGTTTTCTAAACTGTCCCCACCATTTTTGTATTAATCCTACCAGTCCCTTGGGCAGGAATAAGATAGCGGACACCAGTACGATGCCGAAAATGAGCATATAGAGCTCTCCAAGCCCGTACTTCGCAAGCGTCGTTGTTAGGTACTCTTTCAAGAGGGTGAAAAAAGCCGCGCCTATTACCGGACCATAAAGCTGTCCCATACCGCCAAAGATAGCCATCAAAACCGGCATGAAAGAAAGGAGAGGATTAAAGGCAATCTTTGGGTCAATATATGTCCATCTTTTCGCCATGATTGCCCCAGCGGCCCCCATAAAGAAAGCGCTGATGGCAAAGGTGATAACCTTCACCAGAGTCACATTAATGCCGGTGTGGGCTGCCGCCTCCTCATTATCCCCAATGCTCTGCAAGGCTAACCCAAATTTAGAATGCCTGATAAAGTAGGCAGTAAGCATTAATATCACAAAAATAACTAACATGGCATAATAGACAGTCGTGTTACCCACGGTGGGAACCACTCGGCCAGTCGTACCCGTTATGTTTACTTCCCACCACAGGATAAAATGCAGGAGGATCTCAACGAGCCCGAAAGTGAATATAGCAAAATAGATGCCCCTCAGCCTCAGAGTTAGAGCGCCAACGAGAAGGGCAAGACAAAAACTGGCTAGACCACCAATACCGATAACGATAGGCAGGGGTAATGCTTCCCCCAGTATAGTTGAAGTATATATGCCGACCCCGAAGAAGGCGGCTGACGCCAGTGAGATATAACCGGTAGGACCGGAGAAGATAGTCCAACTCACGGTAAGGATGATATACATAAAAACGCTGCTCGCCAGTACGACAAAATAACCCGGGGTATAGAGGGGTGCAGTAACTAACACGACTAGGATTAGAAAAAGTAACCCCAGTAAAAACGACCTTTTAGAGATGACTCTTACAATATCCATATCTCTACTTCCCCAAAATACCTTTTGGCCTCACCAGGAGCAGGAGCATGAAGAGCAAATAATAGGCAACCATGGTTAAACCCGGCTCTATATAGGTTACTATGCTGCCAACGAGACCCAGTATAAAACCCCCGATAAAACTGCCAGGGATACTGCCTAACCCCCCTATGACGACCACGATGAGGGCAATTACGGTGTACTCCAGACCCATCGTTGGTTGAATGCTTATCATCATGCTTATAAGCGAGCCGCCTAAACCAGCCAGCAAAGTACCAAGGCCAAAGCATATAGCCAGCACCCGGTTGATGTTTACCCCCATGAGTCCAGCGGTAGCTGGATCTTGGGCCGCTGCCCTGATCGCTTTGCCCAGGCGGGTACGGGCTAGAAAGATATAAAAGGCCACACCTATGGCTATGGCGAACCCAAGTGTTACCAGGCGATTGGCGGCAAATACCGCTCCCCCAATATTAACCGGGAAGGCTAAATATGTGTATGATTTTATGCCGGCGCCCCATATTAATATAGCCACATTCTGAATGATAAAGAGGAGACCAAAAGCGGCTAACATGGAGTTGCCCTCAAAGGCAGCCGGTGACGGTGACGAGATTCTCAGCGAGTTGAAGTAGGTCCTATGAAGTATAAAACCGATTATGAATATAATAGGACCGCAAACGGCAAGAGAAACCAGCGGGTTGATGCCAAAAACGGTAAACAGCGTCCAGGTGATGAAAGCCCCGAGCATGATAAATTCGCCGTGAGATATGTTCAGCACCCGGGCAACACCATACTGCAGGCTCAAGCCCACAGCGATCAGGGCATAGATGCCGCCCATCAGTAAACCGGCAATCACTACGTCCAGGATCGTGACTAACATAATAATAGCTTCCTGGCTTTGGTAATCATAGGTGCAGGCTGCCCAGAAAGACACAATATACCATGAGCAGTTATCTCCCTAGTAAATAGACCTTTCTAGACAGCCTGCTTACTATTTATTTACCGCTGCTGATAGAACTCAATGTCTAAGGCGTTGGCCAATCGGGCTTGGGGTATTCAGGCGGTGCGGTACGCTTCTCCCCAGGGTCTACGACTTCATATACGCCGCTTTGCCACTGACCTATCTCACCGGGATGATTCACAAAGTATCGGTTCTCATCGTACCAGAACGGCCCTAAAGCCGTATCAAAGGTCGTGGTCGCCATAATATCCCTTATTACTGCCTGGTCAAGGGTTCCCGCCTCCTCGATAGCCTGCTGGAAATGCTGTAACGATGAATAATAGTATAGTGCTCCCCAGTAGTCGGGTTCCATGCCGGTGAAGGCAATATACTTATCAACGAATTCCGCCGCTCCAGCAGAGGTCTTCGCATTCCAGGCACCGCCGCCCATTACTCCCTCAATCACTTCCGCGCCAAAGGCGTCTCTATAGGTGTTAGGGCAATAGGGCCCAACGGAAAGCCAGATGGCATTGAAGTTAATGCCATACCCTATTGCCTGTCCGGTTATGGGGCCGGATTCCCAGGGATAGCAAGCCGCCAAAAAGGCGTCAACACCAAGCGTCTGAGCCTCCTTCAAGAATGGCGAGAAGTCCTCGGTCACATCCGGCGGAAAGCTCTCGATCATGACGACATCGATTCCAGCGTTCTCGAAGTACGGAACCAAAGCACCGCCGTACTCTACGCCGTGGAGGTCTCCACGGAAGATAATCGCCACCGACTCCACACCGACTTCCTTGTAAATGCCGACAAGAGCCGGAGCCTGAGTTTCAGCAAAATTCAAGACCTGGAAGAAATAGGGCAAGTTAAGCTTCTTGAGCTCCCCGGCACCACCGGGGCCCCCGATTAGTATATACCCGTACTTGTTGGCTATAGGGGCAGCAGCAAAGAGCCAAGCGGTACCCCAGGGCGGGAAGACAAAGTCAACCTTGTCCTCTAAAATTAATTTTTCTAGCAGGTCCGTCATGGTGCCTATATCGCTTGTATCATCATATCTGATTAGCTCTACAGGCAAGCTCTTGCCATACTCCTCTACATATATCCCGCCAGCTTTATTGACCTCATCAACCCACATTTCATAGACTGGACCGCCTGCTGTCTGAACACCGCCTACCAATGCACCCGAGAGGGCGATTGCCTGACCAATGACGATTTTATCTTTGGCTTCCACTCCCTCACAGCCGATAGCAACCAAGCTGACGACTAACAACAGCGCTAACGGGATTAACAGTATCTCCTTTCTCACTTGTTTCACCTCCTTCTTAGTCTTGGTACCATAAAATCTCACGTCACTTATCACCTCCTTATGGGAAGACAACTATCCTTACATATTCATCCCTCCTCTTCATTATAATATTGAAATTGCTAGCTCAATGAACTTAATGATAATAAACCCCCCAGGGCGAAATTCCAAGTCTGGACTATTTGTATATATCATAATACGGCAAGGGATAAGTTGCAATAGGAAATTTTCTAAGATATCATAGATTCTAGGGTAGTTGGGGCAGGGAAAAACCAGAAATTTGATATCGTTATTGGACCTGTAGTAATTCGTGATGATGGCCGGCCTGCCGCTAGGCTGTAGGTTCGAGTCCTACTCGGGGAGCCAAGCCTCTTTTGATTTAGATTAGTCTCATGATAAGCAATGATGCTCCTATGTAGACCATGATGCTTACAACAAGTGAGCCGGCTAAACCGATGCGAGGCAAAAGAAAGATTACCCCGATGACGTAGAGCACCCAGGGAGGCAATAGTATTAGCATACTCTTGGCATAGGAAACAGCCTCCTTTGTGCCACTGGCAAAATATATGCTACATATGGTTATCACGCTAATACTTGGTAATAAAGCAATAAAAGCCGCAATCTGGCTTTTGGCGTGACTGCCAAAATAGGTTACCGCAGATACCATAGCTCCGCCAATCACAAAATATAGTAGTAACATTTTAGTATCCATATTTCTACTCTCAATTGCCTTACTTGACCTATTATTCTAGCACGGCTTGGCCAAATTAACTACTCATCGCTTTTTGACCCCATCCCCCACCCCTGTTTTTAATTTATGTTTTATTTCCCAACCCACCCACCCTCAAAGGCTTCGCCCTTAAATTCCTGCTGGTTATATCCCCTCCCCCTCTGAAGAAGACCAGCTTTAAGAGGGTGCTTTAAGAGGGGCACCAGCCCCCATAGGGCGGTCCTTCGGCTGAAGGACTCTTCGAGGAGGGTGGGAAAAAAGACAAAGAAAGATGGGGGTGGGAGGGGGAGAGCAAAGCCCCCAATGGGGGGTGGGAACATCAAGCATCGGTAAACAAAACCCCCCGTTTGAGTGCTAGCTATGCCTGTGCTATAATTTTTATACTGGGACAAAACTATGTGGGAAAGATTAGAGCAAATAGAGAAGCGTTACCGGGAGCTAGACCGGCAAATAGCCACCCCTGAGGTAGCCATTGACCTGAAGCGCTTGCAGGCACTGGCTCAGGAGAAGGCCGGTATTGAGGGCCTGGTAACCAAATATAGACAATACAAAGCAACCGCCAAGCAGCTGGAGGACACGAAAGCAATGCTCACCAGCGGGCTGGATGAAGACATGAGCGCTCTGGCCAAGCAGGAGATAGAAAGCCTGGAGACAAAGCTAGACCGCCAACTTGGTGAGCTAAAGCTCGCCCTCCTGCCCAAGGATGCTAACGACGACCGAGACATCATTATGGAAATCCGGGCTGGAGCCGGCGGCAATGAAGCCGGACTATTTGCCGCCGACCTTTTCCGCATGTATTCCCGCTATGCTCAAGCCAAGGGCTGGAAAACAGACATTATTGATAGCAACGAGAGCGGCATCGGCGGCTTTAAGGAAATTATATTTGAGATAAAAGGTAAAAACGCCTTCAGCCGTCTGAAGTATGAGCGAGGGGTGCATCGGGTGCAGCGGGTGCCCGTCACCGAATCTTCAGGCAGAATTCATACCTCAACGGCTACCGTGGCTGTTCTCCCCCAAGCCGATGAGGTAGAGGTAGCCATCAATCCTGACGACCTTAAAATTGACTTCTACCACAGTCGGGGGGCGGGGGGACAAAATGTAAACAAGGTAGCCACCGCCGTCCGTATCACCCACCTCCCCACTGGGATGGTAAGCACCTGCCAGGATGAACGCTCACAGCTAAGAAACAGGACGAAGGCGATGGCTGTGCTCCGCGCCCGACTCCTGGATTCGGAGCAGCGCAAACAGAAAGAGGAAATAACCAAACAACGCCGCTTGCAGGTGGGCACCGGTGAACGGGCCGAAAAGATAAGAACCTACAATTTCCCTCAAGACCGCATTTCCGACCACCGCATTGGCCTAACCCTGCGCAACCTGCCCCGTATCCTGGAGGGGGAGCTTGACGAACTCATCGACACCCTAGCCACCAGTGACCTGGAGAGGCAACTGGCGTGACCCTAAAACAGGCTCTAAGCCGTGCCAGGAGCATTCTGGCTGGAAACAATGTTGAGGATGCTCCTCTGGAGGGCGAGCTTCTGCTAGGGCATGCCTTAAAAATAAGCCGAACCCAGCTATATCTAGACCTGGACCATGAATTAAGCCCCCGGCAAGAGCAGACCTTATGGCGACTGGTCGAACGTCGCCTGAATGGTGAGCCCACTGCCTATATAACCACACATCGCGAATTCTACGGGCTCGATTTCTATGTCGACCCCCGCGTCCTCGTCCCCCGACCGGAAAGCGAGCTGCTGGTAGAGGTAGCCCTCGGTCTGGCTCAAAATCGCCCCTTATCCACTATTGCCGACATTGGCACCGGCTGCGGGGCTATTGCCATCAGCCTGGCGCTTGAGCTGCCAAAGACCAGGATTTACGCCACCGATATATCAGCCGCCGCCCTCGAGGTCGCCCTACTCAACTGCCAGAAACACGGGGTGACGGATAGAGTTCATCTCCTTCACGGCGATATGCTTGACCCCCTCCCTGAGCCGGTTGACCTTATAATAGCCAACTTACCTTATGTCAAGGAATCAGAAATAGCCGGGGTAAAATTTGAGCCGCGGCTGGCGCTTGATGGCGGCTCAGACGGAACGGAAAGAATACACCAGCTATGCCGACAGACGGACGGCAAACTATCAGCCGGCGGCTCTCTGCTCCTGGAGATTGGACAGGGGCAGAGAGGGGCGGTAACCGCCCTACTTAATACCCTCTTCCCCGATGGCGAAATAGAGGTCGTGCCTGACTTGAGCGGCATAGACCGGGTGATACACCTGAGCCTTACCGCCAACAAACAAAAGGTGGCTAGATAATGAAGACTAGCTCTACCACGGTCTCGGCAATACTCCTGGCTGCCGGCGAAGCCAAACGCATGGGCAAGCTCAAGCAACTGATGCCCCTGGGCAAGACCACTATTGTGGAACAAACCATTGATAACTTCTCAAGTTCCGGGGTAAGCGAGGTCATCGTAGTGCTGGGGCATAGAGCCGAAGAGATAATGAAGAGAATAACCGCTAGACCTATCAAGATGGTAATAAATCCACTCTACCGCCAGGGTATGGGCACATCCATAGCCGCCGGGCTAACATTCATTGATAGCCGAGCCCAGGCAGTTATGCTCGCCCTGGGCGACCAGCCGTTTGTTGACAGCCCGACTATCAATAGGCTGATAAAGGAATTTGAGGCTCATGATAAGGGGATTGCCATCCCCACCTATAAGGGCAAAAGAGGACACCCTCTTATCTTCTCCATAAAATATAAAGCGCAGCTATCCGGATTAAAGAGCGATATCGGAGGCAGAGAGATAATCAAGCGTCACCCCGAGGACATCCTTGAGGTAGCCGTTGACTGTGAAGGCATCGTTATCGACGTCGACACTATGCCCCAAGGTTCAGCTTGACACATAATCGCCCCAATGTTAAATTAATCAATTGGGCTTTTTACTCAAAGTAAGCAGGAGGAATGAGCATTATGAATATGATTGTCTGCATCAAGCAAGTGACTGACCCTGAGGCACCTCCCGCCAGCTTCAAGATTGACCCTTCCAGCAATAAGGTAGTGCCGCCAGCGGGGGTATCGCCGGTAATTGACCCCTACGCTGAATATGCGGTAGAGGCAGCGCTCAAGCTTAAGGATGCCCTGGGGGGTAAAATCACTGCCATAAGCCTGGGCACAAACCAGCTCCGGGATATAGTTAAAAAGCCGCTAGCCATGGGGGCCGATGAGCTTATCTTATTGGAGGATGAATCCTTTGACGGGGGCGATAGCTGGTCAACAGCCTATGCCCTGGCCATGACCATCAAAAAGCTCGGCGAATATGATATCATCTTCTGCGGCCGGGAGGCTTCTGACTGGAATGCAGGACAGGTAGGCTCAGGCATTGCCGAGATACTGGGGCTACCCAGCATAACCCTGGCCAAGAAAATAGACATCACCGATGGCAAGGCAAGGGTAGAGCGGGTAACTGATGAGGGCTACGAGGTGATTGAGCTGTCCTTACCCGCCTTGATTACAGTAAGCAATGAGATTGGTGAACCCCGTTACCCCACCATAAAAGGGATTATGGCCGCCAAAAAGAAGGAACCGATTATCTGGAAACCAGCCGATATCGGGGTCGAGGCCTCCCAGCTCGGGGCGGCTGGCAGGCACACCAAGCTACTAAAATTATTCCAACCAGCCCGCGAAGGGAAATGTGAGATTATTGAAGGCGAAAGCCCTGAAGAAGCGGCGGCCAGTCTAGCCCTGAAACTAAGAGAGTCCAAAATACTATAAGAATTCTTAACCAGTTTTTAACATTCTCTTGCTATGACTTAAGGAGGCGAACAAATGGCTGAATATAAAGGTGTTATGATTTTTGGTGAGGCGGCGGAAGGAAAACTGGCGTCAATCGCCACCGAGCTACTGGGTTGCGGTAGAAAGCTGGCTGATGACCTGGGACAGGAGTTATCCGCCGTATTAGTCGGCAGTGGCATAAGCAACCTGGCTCAGGAAGCAATTGCCTTTGGCGCCGATAAAGCCTATGTCGTTGATAACCCACTGCTCAAGGATTATCAAACCGATTCCTACGTCTCAGTTATGGAAAAGGTGGCGGGGCAGGTGATGCCCCAGGTTCTCCTTCTGGGGCAGACCGCTATCGGTCGTGACCTAGCACCCAGGCTAGCTTTCAGGCTGAATACGGCTGCCTCTCTGGGCTGCCTGGAGCTGGCTATTGACCCCCAGTCAAAGCTATTGCTTCAGACCAAGCCGGTCTACGGAGGGAACGCTCAAGCCGTTTTCACTTGCCAGTCCTACCCGCAAATAGTTACCGTTAGAGCCAAGGCAATGGCGCCCCTGGAGCCAGACAAATCAAGAAAAGGGGAAGTAATCACTATTGACGCTGGCCTAGACCCCTCGGCAATAAGAACCAAAGTGCTGGAGAAGGTGGCAGAAAAGGTGGAGGGGATAAGGCTTGAGGACGCTGAGGTGATAGTAAGCGGCGGTAGAGGCATTGGCAGTGCTGAAGGTTTCCAGCAGCTAGAGGAACTGGCTAGAATGCTGAAGGGGGCAGTAGGCGCTACCAGACCCCCTTGTGATAATGAGTGGGTGCCAGCCGGGGCGCAGATAGGGCTTACCGGTAAGATTGTCGCCCCTGACCTCTACATAGCCGTAGCTCTGTCTGGTTCCAGCCAACATATGTCCGGTTGTTCTGGCTCCAAGACAATAGTCGCCATAAATAAAGACCCTGAAGCAAATATCTTCAGGGAAGCCCGCTTCGGCGTAGTGGGCGACTGGAAAAAAGCTCTACCCGCCTTCACCGAGAAGCTCAAGGAACTGCTCGCCGGGTAAAAATGTTTGATTCTGACCTGTAGCTTTGCTACGATACCAAAGCAATTTATGCAAGGGGGCAAAGTAATGAAAATAGGAAGAACAATATGTTTCTGTATCTTGCTCGCCAGCTTACTGACTTTTCTTTCGTTAAGCCCCGTTTTAGCTCAGGACGAGGAGACAAAGATTGAGCTGACCACCTCCTATTATAAGCTGGAGATAATCTCCGGTGCAAGCGCTAGTTTTACTGTTGAGCTGAACTACCAAGGGGCCGAGGCTCGGATCTTTGACCTGGAGGCTACCGGACCCACGAACTGGGAGACATATATTACCCCGGCCTATTCCACAGGCACACAGATACTGGACATCAGGATTGAGCCGCCGCTGCCCGACGAAACTTATAGTACCGAGAGGATAGCGGTTAACACCGCCCCCGCCTATGGGATTACGCCTGAGCCCGGGGAATACCAGATAACCGTTGAGGCAACCTCAGGGGAGATTAGGGGCACCATTCAGCTCACGGTAGTAGTAACGGCTAAGTACGCCTTGTCCCTATACCCGACTGAAGAGCTCTATAGTACTTCGGCTACAGCCGGCAGGGATAACTACTTCTCGGTAGCAGTAGTAAACGAAGGCTCAGCGGCTATTGATGACATCACCTTCACCCCCAATAAACCAAGGGGCTGGACAGTTGAATTCTCCCAGGACGAGATAAGCTCGCTGGCGGCTAATAGTTATCAAATAGTAGACTTGAATATCAAGCCCCCAACCGACGCCTTAGCCGGGGATTATCAAATCATCCTCGCATCCTCAGGAACGCAGGCTTCAGCCGATAGTATTACTATCAGGGTTACGGTGAAGACATCTGCCATCTGGGGGTGGTTTGGGGTTGGCATCATAGTCCTGGTCGTTGCTGGCCTGGCCTTTATCTTTATGCGATTTAGCCGGCGGTGAGGGGATGGGCAAAAAGATAGTAGTTGAGACCCAAGAGCTAACTAAAAGGTATGACGGCACCACTGTGGTCGACCACCTCAACCTCCACGTGGCTAAGAATGAGGTATTCGGCTTACTCGGGCCCAATGGCGCCGGCAAAACCACCACCATCCTCATGCTACTGGGACTGACTGAGCCGGCATCAGGCACCGCCCGAGTATATGGCTTTGACTCCACCAGGGAGCCGCTTAAGGTAAAACGCCTGACTGGATACCTGCCGGAAAAGGTGGGATTCTATGACAACCTCACCGCCAGGGAGAACTTGAAGTTTATCGCCCAGCTAAATAACATCAGCGATGCCGAATCTCAACGCCAGATTGAACAAATATTAGAGGCGGTAGGCATTGCTGAGATGGCTGACATGGCGGTGGGCAAGTTTTCCCGGGGCATGAAGCAGCGCTTGGGCATTGCCGACGTGCTGGTCAAAAAGCCAAAGGTAGCCTTTCTTGATGAGCCCACTGCCGGGCTTGACCCGGAAGGGATTAACCAAATCCTCGACCTGATAGCCAACCTGTCTAAAACGGGGACGACGGTAGTCCTTTCTTCCCACCGGCTATATGAAGTGCAAAGGGTATGCCATAGCATAGGCATATTGTCTAAGGGCAAAATGGTGGTTGAAGGCTCTCTAGACGAACTGGGCAGAGAGGCTTTCGCCGAAGGTCGCTGCCGAATAGAGGTGGAAACCGCCGAGCCAAGTCCGCAACTAGTAGAGATCATCAACAAAATCAGCGGCGTAAGAAAGGTAGAAGCCAAAGCCAACCAGCTGCAAATAACCACTGATTCCGACCTGCGGGCTGAAATCTCCAAAGCGGTGGTACAAAGCGGTGTGCCACTAATTCAGGTGAAAATCCAGGCGTTCTCCCTTGATGATATATACATGAGGTATTTCCACGAAGGTTAACTTAAGAAATGGCAACCATCATTAGAAAAGAACTGGCTGATCATTTCACCAGCATAAGGTGTTTCATATTATTCATCTTGGTATTTGTTGCCAGCGCATTTGCGATTTATACTGCTCGCCAGGGAATTTTTGAGGCAAGCCTTGACCCCGGGCCTGTTTTCATAAAATTGTTTACCACCGGGCAAGACATACCTTCGCTGGCTGTATTTATTGCCCTCCTCATCCCCGTAATAGGGATAGCTCTTAGCTTTGATGCCATAAACAGTGAGCGCTCCAGCGGCACTCTAAATCGAATCCTGTCCCAGCCCGTTTACCGGGATAGTGTCATTAACGGAAAATTCCTGGCTGGCTTGGTTACCATGTCTATCATGATAGGGGTTACCATACTGCTGGTTGGAGGCTACGGTCTGAGGATGATTGGCGTGCCACCAACCGCCGAGGAAATCATCAGGCTCTTTATCTACTTCATCGCTGCCGTTATCTACGGAGCCTTCTGGATGGCTTTAGCCATCCTTTTCTCGGTTCTATTCCGCAACCTGGCTATCTCTCTGCTCTGCCCACTCGCCATCTGGATATTGCTTGGCAACCCCGTTTTTAACCCTTATATTAGTTTTATAGTGCCCGCCATATCCAACTCCATAGGGGTACAACTGATGCTAGCCCGGATTTCCCCCTATTTCCTGTTTGAAGAGGCTACTATGGTGCTCCTCATCCCGGTCTGGAGAGGATATGCACTGTTAACCTCCACCACCACCAGCTCGATGCTGCTCAATCCCCTCTCTTTGGACCAGAGCCTGCTCATCATCTGGCCCCAGCTCACCGTCCTGATAGCACTAACTGCTATCTGCTTCGCTATCAGCTACGTGGTCTTTATGAGGCAGGAGATAAGGTCTACCTAAAGAGCTAAGCTTGAGGCTAACAATTCCTGAATAGGGGTAAAATCAGCCCCTTTCGGCTTGCCTAGCGGCGATAATCTTTTCGGTGATGTGAGCCGGCACCTCTTCGTAGTGGCTAAACTCCGCCTTATAGCTACCCCTGCCCTGGGTTATTGATTTCAGGTCTATGGCATAGCGCAGAACCTCAGCCAGTGGCACCTGAGCTTCAATAGTGTTAACCCCACTCCCAGGGTTCATCCCCTGCACCCGCGCCCGCTTGGTATTAAGGTCGCCAATAATATCGCCGGTGAAGTCCTCAGGGACGGTAACCTCGATATTCATTATTGGCTCAAGCAGGATAGGTTGCCCCTCGGCTAATCCTTTCTTGAGCGCCCCCGCCCCGGCAATCTTGAAGCATATATCCGAGGAATCGACCGGGTGAAAGCTGCCGTCATAGACTGTCGTCTTTATGTCAATAACCGGGTAGCGAGCCAGGACTCCTTCCTGAACAGCTTCATTAACCCCCTTTTCCACCGATGGAATGTAATTCTTTGGTATACGGCCACCTACCACCTTATCAGCAAACTCACGACCGCTCCCCCGAGGTAAAGGCTCAAGCTCCAGAAAGACATGCCCGTATTGCCCGTGCCCTCCCGTCTGCTTCCTATGCTTATACTCAGCCTTGGCCCCCGCGGTAATCGTCTCTTTATAGGGAACCTTGGGCGTTTCCAGCCTCACCCCGACGCCAAATTTACGCTGCATCTTGTCGGCGGCTACCTCAAGGTGGGACTCACCAATTCCGGATAGAATTGTCTCGTTGGTATCAGTCTCACGGCGCACCTCAAGGGTGGGGTCTTCCTCAGACAATCTAGATAGCGCCGCTCCCAGCTTATCCAGGTCAGTCTTGGTCTTGGGGTGTACTGCCAGGCTAAACGCTGGCTGGGGGAACTCTATGGGGGCAATTTTCACCGGCTGAGCCTGACTACACAATGTATCCCCGGTGCCGGTCAAGGTCAGTTTGGCTACCGCCCCCATATCCCCAGCCCCAAGCTGAGGTACTGGCTCCTGGGTCTTGCCCCTTAAGACAAATAGCTGACCGATGCGCTCGACCCTACCTTGGGCGGCATTCCACACCTGGGAATTACTTTTAATGGTACCGTTATAGACCCGGAAGTGGGTAAGTTTACCCACATAGGGGTCGGCACTGGTCTTAAACACCAGAGCCGCCAGCGGGGCAGCCTCACTGGGTTCAATCGTTTGTTTGGTTGAATCACTGATAGTTACCACATCTCTCTCTTTAGCCGAGGGCAGATAATCATGGATGGCATCCAGAAGCAAGGTAGTCCCTACATTCTGTAGCGCCGAGCCAGTTAAAATGGGAACAATCCTGCCGTTTACCACTGCCTTTCGCAAGCCATCGCCCAGCTCCTCCAGGCTGAGCTCCTGGCCCTCCAGATACTTCTCTATAAGCTTATCATCAACCTCAGCCACCGCTTCTACCAGCTTCTCCCGAAAGGAATCGGCTTTGCTCTGAAGCGAGGATGGAAACTCCGCCTCCTTGGCTTCAGAGCCGGTATAGGCTTTCATGGTCAGCAGGTCAACTATTCCCTGGAAACTATCCTGAGCACCTATAGGCAACTGCAGCGGCAGGCACTTAGAGCCAAACCTGGACTGAATCTGCCCCACAGTCTTATAGAAGTCGGCGTTCTCACGGTCCATCTTGTTGATAAAGATAAGCCGGGGCAGGACGGCTTGCTCACAGTATGACCATACCTGCTCAGTGCCCACCTCAACACCAGAGGCAGCACAGACCATAATTACTGCCCCTTCAGCCACCCGCATTGCCGCCCTGACCTCACCGATAAAGTCGGAATAACCGGGGGTATCTATGAGGTTGAGCTTTGTCTCTTTCCACTGGCAGGGGAGAAGAGACAGGTTTATGCTAATCTGGCGCTTTACCTCATCAGGGTCATAGTCCGAGGTAGTAGTCCCGTCCTCAACCTTGCCCAACCGCTTAACGGCTCCAGCGGTAAACAACATTGCTTCTGAGGCTGAGGTCTTGCCGGCACCACTGTGCGACAGTAAAACAACGTTTCTGATATTCTCCAGTCCATATTGTTGCATCTAATCACTACTCCCTCTAGCTCATCACCATATTATAATCAGAGCTTGTTGATACGGCAAGTTATTTATAGGGACTCCCCATTTTCAACGTTTGTTTGGCTTCCCACCCTGACCCACCCTACAGAGGTCGGACCTCTTTAACACCTCTTAAAAAAGGGGGGCTAAGGGGATATAGTTCACCTCAATAAATTAAGGGGGTGGGACAGAAAGTTTTAGAAGCGAAGCTTATGAGGGCGGGCGGGTGGGAAAGAAAACACAGGTTAAAAACGGGGGTGGAGGGCTAGCGCATGCGCCGTCTTCCAAACAAAGAAGACGGCAATGATAACCCACCATCTATATTTCATACCAGCTTACAGACCGAAAAAGTAGTTTAAAGCGGGGTAAACCAAGAGCAATAGAACAATAACAAAAATTGTGAGAACTGGCCAGTACCATCTGATGTGCCTTAACTTTTCTATGAAAGCTATATACACACCGAACACTACCTGAGCTGCCCCAGCAACAAGAACCATGACCAGTTTCATAGCAAAGGGGCCCGGGAAAAAACCATAAAATAGAAAGACGGGTATATAGAAAGGGTAAAAGGCTCCAAGAAAACATATTATACCATGGACTATGAGTAGCCAGCCTAATAACTTTCTCATATTTCACCCCCGCTTGGGGTAACCGACATCTTATTGAAGACCAAATTTATCATGAAAAGCGATTTCAGAAAGTTCTTTCCTTGACCTTGCTTTGGGCTCCTGGTCGGGATAGCCCAGGGGTGTCATGGAGACCACACAATAACCCTCCGGTACCCCCAGAATTTTTGCCGCCTCTATAGCATCAAAAGCGCCAATATACACTGTGCCCAGACCCAGGGAATGGGCAGCCAATACCAGGTTCTGCATCGCCAGTGCGGTATCAAACATAAACCACTCGCTCTTATCGGTAGCCAGCTCCTTTGGCTCTCGAGCGCGATACCCCGACTTTTCCAGCTCAGCACAAGCAACAATCGCCACCGGAGTAATCCTCATCGCCTCAGCCGCCATATTAGGCTTACCCGTGGTCACGGCAATGGCTGTATCGGCGAGTTTATTCTTTATCTCACTATCCCGCACCACGATAAATCGCCAGCACTGGGTGTTAGCCCAGGATGGTGCCCAGCGGGCGGCTTCCAGAACAAGCTCGATAGTCTTATCGTCTACCGGGGTAGACTTGTACTTACGAATACTTCTCCTGGTCTTAATTGCCTCCAGAACGTCCATGCTTATACTCCTCTGGATTTTTATTCCTCTTCCCAGGCACCCTTACCGATTAGGGAGACGAAGCGGCAGCCACCCAAATTCTGAACCGCCATCTCCTTTTTGCCTTTGGTAATTTTATATAACTCCTGTATATAGCGAGAGCCAACGGGAATTACCAGCCGTCCACCAATCCTCAACTGAGCTAAGAGGTCGGGCGGCACCTTGGGAGCAGCCGCAGTAACCATAATGGCGTCATAAGGAGCTTCCCGCTGCCAGCCCAGTGTCTCCTCCGCCAGGTGCACTTCAATATTGGTATATCCCAGCTTGTCTAATACCCGCTTGGCTGTCTCAGCCAGGGCTGGCACCCGCTCGGTAGTAACCACAAACCGGGCTAGCTTGGCCAGAATAGCTGCCTGATACCCGCTGCCGGTACCTACCTCCAGCACCTTTTCCCTGCCAGTAAGCTCCAATGCCTCAGTCATAAGGGCGATGATAAAAGGCTGTGAAATTGTCTGGTCGCAACCGATAGGAAGCGGTCTATCTTCATAGGCTAAGTGCCGACTCTCTGATGGCACAAAAAGTTCTCTGGGAATAGACCTCATGGCTGCCAATACCCGCTCATCTTTAATCTCAGTGCTAAGGTGCTCAATTAACTCAGCCCTCGCTACCTCAAAATCCGCATCCATAATAGGCACCCACTGCTTAGGATAAGATTAAGGGCAAAACGAAGAATAGCACTACCAGAATAATCAGTAGTATCCCCGCCAGAATACCAATTCTCCGTAACTCGGCAGCTACATTGGGGTACTGGGCTACTGTAGGCTTCAGGGTTGGCGCCTTTGCCGAGGGAACAGGAGTACCAGCCCGGGGAAGGAGCTCAGATTTTTGAGCCACCGCCGATGGCTGAACCGCCGGGGCGGAAAAGACCTTGCCGCCCTTTCTTCTTTTGCTCCGAGACAGGTGCCGGCCGCGACGCCGTGATTTGCCAGACATTTACAAACTCCTACTTAGCCCGCGGGTGAGATTTCTCATAGGCGCGCCGGACATGTTCCGTGGTGAGATGGGTATAGACCTGGGTAGTAGAGATGTTGGCGTGCCCCAGCAGCTCTTGAACCGACCTCAGGTCAGCCCCGCCACTCAACATATGAGTAGCAAAACTATGCCTCAGCGTATGAGGAGTAATCTCAGTCCCCAGCTCGGCTGATTTGGCATAACCCTTCAGTATCTGCCACAGTCCTTGCCTGGTCAGCCTCTCACCGCGGCGATTGAGAAACAAAGCCTTTTGCTCACTGTCATGTACCAGGTGAGGACGCGCCTCGGTTAAATACTCTTTTACAGCCAGAACCGCCCGTTCATAGATAGGGATGAGCCGCTCCTTATGCCCCTTGCCAAAGCAACGCACAAAGCCACCCTCGGTATCTAAATCAGCCAGGTTCAAGGATACCAGCTCGCTCACCCTCATCCCAGTGGCATATAACAGCTCCAGCATTGCCCTGTCCCGCTTGGCTTCTGGCGTGGAATGCTTGGCCGGTTGCTCCAACAGGCGGTGGACCTGGGCGATTGAGATAGGCTTGGGTAATGACTTCCCCACCTTAGTTGAACTCACACCCCGGGTTGGGTTATCCTTTATCACCCCCTCAGCCACCATAAAGCCGAAGAAGGACTTGACCGCAGCTACCTTGCGGGCTACGGTGGTAGCAGCATAGCCCCTCCCCTTAAGCTCAAGCAGATAGCTCAGCATGGCTTGGCGGTCAAAAACAGCCCACGGGGGAATAGTGCCCCGCTTGGCCGCTTCCTCCTCAACAAAGCCCGCCAGCTGATGCAGGTCGTTCTTATAGGCTAATATCGTATTCTCGGCAAAGCCCTTTTCCACCGCCAAATAGTCCAGAAAATTGTTAATCGCTTCTTTCACCGCTCTCCCTCACTACCATATAATCATTATGTATTTTAACATATCAATATGTAAAGTTAAAGCCTCATAGGGCGGTGAAAAGATTGGTAAGCGCTTTGCCCTTATCACAGGCTATGCTAAAATAGATTTGTATGACAGCGAGTTATATAACTGAGCAAATAAGGGGATTACCAGCCAGCCCCGGCGTCTACCTGTTTAAAGATGCCGAAGGCAATATAATCTATGTGGGTAAGGCGGCTAACCTCCGCCACCGGGTAGGCTCATATTTCGGCGCCGGGCAAAAGCTAACGCCAAAACTCCAGCGGATGGTGAGTAAAGTCAATGACCTGGAATACTTCGTTACCACCTCGGAGCAGGAGGCTCTCATCCTCGAGTTAAACCTGATAAAGAGGCACCACCCCCGCTACAATGTTCGGCTCAAGGATGATAAGACCTTCCCCTACCTCAAAATAGACCTCAATGATGACTGGCCCAGGGTGCACATCACCCGCCGCCTGGAGGAGGACGGGGGGCGCTACTTTGGCCCCTTTGCCAGCGCCAAGTCGGTGCGCCAGACCCTGAAGCTGATAAAGGGGATTTTCCCCTTTCGCTCCTGCTCCAGGACCATCACCGGCACCGACACCAGAGCCTGCCTTGATTATGATATCGGGCACTGCCTGGCTCCCTGCATTGGTGCGGTGAGCAGGAAGGAATACGCCGAGGTAATAAATCGGGTAATCCTTTTCCTTGAGGGGAAGCAGGAAAGGGTGGTTCAACAGCTTGAACACAAGATGAATAAGGCGGCTGAAGCCCTGGACTTCGAGAAAGCCGCCCGCTTGAGAGACCAAATCCAGGCCGTGGAGCAGGTGGTTGAGGGGCAGAGAATCGCCACCACGGTGAAAGGGGAACAGGATGTCATCGCCTTCAGTCAAGATAAAGACCAGGCCTGTGTCCAGGTCTTCTTTATCCGCAGTGGCAAGCTAATTGGACGAGAGAGCTTTTTGTTAAAAGGGACACAATATGAACCACCAAGCCAGATAATGTCCAGCTTTATCAAGCAATTTTATGCCTCCAGCCCCCACATCCCCCCGCTACTGCTGCTCCAGCACCCGGTGGAGGATACGGCGATGATTCAGGGCTGGCTGCAAGGTAAACGGGGGGGCAGGGTCAACATTCAAGTGCCCCGCCGGGGAAACAAAAGACAACTGGTCAACATTGTAGCCGAAAACGCCCAACAGGGCTTGGAGCAGCTAAAGATTAAGCAGCTAGCCTCGCCCACAGCACTATCGGCGGCACTAGAGGAAATAAAAAGAGAACTCCGCTTGCCCCGCCTCCCCTCCCGCATAGAAGGCTATGACATCTCCGATATCCAGGGAATGGCAGCAGTGGGCAGCATGGTGGTCTTTGATAAAGGAAAGCCAAAGCCCGCTCACTACCGGCGCTTCAGAATCAAAACCGTTTCCGGTGTTGATGACTACGCCATGCTTGAGGAAGTGCTCAGGCGCCGTTTCAAGCGGGCTGGTAGTGCCTCAGATGCCTGGGCAATCCTGCCCGACCTGGTGCTCATTGATGGCGGCAAGGGACAGCTTAACGCCGCCCGAGAAGCAATGCGGCAAATGGGGGTCGACTCTATTCCCACCGCCAGCCTAGCCAAGGAAAATGAAGAAGTCTTTATCCCCCACAAGAAAGAGTCCGTCGTTCTGCCCAGGTCTTCCCCCGGGCTCCAGTTACTCCAGCGCCTCAGGGACGAGGCGCACCGCTTTGCCCTGGGTTATCATCAGAGAATACGCAAAAGGCAAACCTTCGCCTCGGCTCTGGATACTATCCCCGGCATTGGACCCAAGCGCAAGCGAGCCCTGCTCAGGCACTTCGGCTCGGTCAAAGCCATCAGGGAGGCTTCCATTGAAGAACTGGCTACCGCCAGGGGTATGACCCACAGCCTGGCTGAGAAAATAAAACAGTATTTGTGATTTACCCGGAGGAATAATGCCAGCTAACTTACCACCACAATACTTCGAAGCCGAACAGAACTTCCGCTTGGCGAAGAATCCGGCAGAAAAGATAACCGCCCTGGAGGAAATGCTGGCTATTATGCCCAAGCACAAGGGGACTGACCACCTCCGTGCCAAGCTAAGAGCCAGGATTGCCAAGCTGACCGAGGCGTCGGAAAAAAAGTTAGCCACCAAGCGGGCGTCAGTGGTTATTGAGAGGGAAGGAGCCGCCCAGGTGGCGGTAATTGGCTTGCCCAATGCCGGCAAATCTCAGCTTATCTCCAGTATCACCAATGCCTCCCCCACCGTAGCCGATTACCCCTTCACCACCCACAGCGCCACCCCGGGAATGATGGAGTTCGAGAACATAAAAATACAGCTGATTGATACCCCACCCCTGGTGCCGCAGTCCATCGACTTCTGGCTGCCGCCCATGCTGAGACGGGCTGACGCCCTTTTGATTATAGTGGATTTAGCTTCTGCCCCACTGGAGCAGATGGAAGCCATCACCGAACAACTGGAAAAGATGAGGATAGAAATCGGGGGAGATAAGGCTAAGGCGCTAATCATTGGCAACAAGCTAGACCTTGAGGGTGCCAGCCGGAATTACACCGCTTTGAAGAACAAATATGAGGGGCGATTGCCACTTATTGCCATCTCCGCCAGAGAAGGGACAGGCTTAGAGGAGCTAAAGGCTAAAATCTATGAGGTGCTGGATATTATCCGGGTCTATACCAAGGCGCCGGGGAAAAAGCCCGATTTTAACGACCCTATAATCCTCGACAGAGGCAGCACCCTGGCCGATGCCGCTGCCGAAGTCCATAAAGACTTTCTGGCTAAGCTAAAATATGCCCGCATCTGGGGCTCAGGCAAGCACGACGGCGTCATGGCCAAGAGAGACCACATACTTGCAGATGGTGATATAATAGAGCTGCATCTATGAAATGATGAACCGTTAGCCAGACCGATATTAGAATTACGGGAGGGCTACCATGGAATGGTGGACTTGGATTCTTATCGCAGCGCTGGTTATTTTGGTAGTGTTGTGGATCATGGTTAGGCGGAAACGCTAAAGTCCAAGCTGCTCTAAACCAAAATGTGCGCCCCTATAAAGACCTCCTAATCGCCGCCCAAATCTAGAATGGCGATATTATAGAACTGCGCCCCTTTAGACCTATTGCAAAAGAGTTATCTGTAGTGTATAATGCCTCATCGTGTCTAGCGTGTCTAGGTAAATATAAGGAGGTGCGCAAAAGATGAGATTGAAGGGTTGGAGCCTGGGCTTAACCACTTTTGGTCTGGTCCTGGTTGTTTTCTCTCTAGTCTGGCTGCTGGCTATTTTCCCCGCCATGGCTAAACTCCCGGCAGACTACAACAAGGTAATCAACTTCGAAGGTACTTACATGGTGATGAACCCCGATACCCAGACTCTGGATGAAATCCCGGTGTGTGTGGAGCGAGAGCAACTGACGACAGATGTTCAAGACAATGTGCTGATAATCAATGAGACAGTATGTTGCACCCATGCTCTAGCTGGCATGGAGCTACCGCAGTTTGGCCAGGTCGGGGAGCTGGGGGTTGACCGCTCTACCCGAGCCTATGTATCAGGCTACGGTGATATGGAACGGAGTGGTCAATTTTGCTTTCCTTCAGATGTGAAACAGAAAAGCTACGACATGTGGATTTCAAGTGCCGGGCGTCCTCTGGAAGCTGAATTTATCGGTGAGGAGGATTTCCACGACCTGCAGGTCTGCACGTTTGAGATTAGTGAGCAGGACCTGGCCATCGGTACCCAAGAAGGGACTGGCTTGCCTAAAGTCCTGGACATAGCTATCAGTCTGAAGGTTGAGCCGGTAAGCGGCACCACGGTATATACCGAGAGCAATTCGACTTACAGTATTGTTCCTGCGCAAGACATGAAGGTGCCGTACTATATTTCCAACATAAGCTTCACCGACGACACAATCGCAGATCTGGTTGATACTGCCACTAGCGCACGCAGTATGATACTCTGGGCTTCATTCTATGGCTTCTGGATTGCCATAGGAGTGGGCGTTGCCCTGATTGTGGTAGGGGTAGTGATGGCTATCCGAACAAAAGAGTAGGTAGCCCGGCTAATCTGTTGATATAAATTAAAGTTGCAGGGACTGAGCACAAGTTCTGGCTATTATGCATTCAGTCCGTTAGTCCTTTGCGAGATTTATCTCTGAGAATGCTATCTTAGCCGGGTGTACCTACTCTTATACTATCTTATTCTTCCTCGCTGATTTAATAATCAGCTGTGCCCTTTGTTTAGCCTCAGCAATAACCTCAGCTGCTTCCCATTCTGCCTTGCGCTTTACCTCAGCTACTATCTTAGCTAGTTCACCTTCCGTATTCTTTTTTGCCCTCTCCCTAGCTTCATTGAAAATCTGTTCTGCTTTTTGTTTAGCTCCATTGAAAATCTGCCCTGCTCTTTGTTTGGCTTCATCGATAATTCTCTCTGCCTTCTCTTCAGCCTTTCTGTCTGAATCAGCCTTTACCTTAATGACCTCCTCCTCCGCCGCTTGCCTTGCTTTGGCAATAATCTCGGCCGCTTCCTCCCTGGCTTGCTCAATAACACGTACCACTTCTCGCCGTTTTTTATTCACGGCTTGCTTCTTCGCCTCCTCCTCAGCCTGTTTAACAATCTGCAGGGCTTGCTCCTTTGCCTCGGCAATAATGGGAGTTGCTTTTTCTTCAGCCCTTCTCTGAGCTTCAGTCTCGAATTCGGAGGCTACTTGCTCAGCTTTCTGCCTCGATTCCTCAATATACCTTGACAGTTCCCCCTGAGCTTCTCTTTTCACCTCGGCGATAGCCTGCTCCGCTTGAAGCTGAGCCTCTGATCTGGCCTCGGCGATAATGCGCTCCTTTTCCTTCTGAGCTTTAGCGATAATCGCGGCTGATTCCTTCTCTGTCTCTTTTCTTATCCTTTCCCCCTCCGCCTCAACGACCCGGCTGAGCTGTTTCTTATATTCCTCTCGAGCTTTAGCTACAATGGCGGCTGATTCCTTCTCCGCCTCTTTTCTTATCCTATCCCCCTCTTCCTCAACGACCCGGCTGAGCCGTTCCTTGTAGTCGGTAGGAATCTTGATTATCTCTTCGAACTCCCGCAAGATTTTGTTACTCGCTCCTGCCATCGCATTCACCTCCTTTCATGGGAGATTTCGTTTCTTCCCTTTTCTATATGGTTAGCCTCTTCTTCGATTCTCTTAATCTCAGCCAAGGTGAACAGCCTCCATCCCCGCCTATCCCGATACGACACATCCTTGAGAATGCCACTCCTAAGCCATCGGAGCAGGGTAGACCTACCTATACCTACCGTTTCACAAACCTCTGTGGTTCTATAGTAGGTCTTCCCCCTAATTGTCATCGGCATAATCAATTCTCCTTTGCCCTGCTAAACCGTAGCTGACATATGTCAATCATGGCACATATTAACCAACTTGAGAACTACCAAATGTACTAATTTGGGCAGTAAATAGTACCAGGAAAATAGTACTATAGGTGAGGGATGACTAACCGGATGGCAACAAAAACTTCTTAACCGCCGCCGCCAGACCACTGCGGTCAACGTCAAGGGTTGTGTAATGGGCTACTGCCTTGACCTCATCAGGGGCATTGTCCATAGCCACCGCCAGACCAGCCAGAGAAAACAGAGGAATGTCATTGGTTCCATCCCCGATAGCCACCACCTCGCTCAGCGATACCCCCAGATGCGAAGCCAACGCTTCCAGTGCCTTCCCCTTGGATACCTCAGGGGCAAGGACATTAATAAATTCAACGTCGGGAAAAGTCGGCGACTTCACCCAGGAGAAGCGAAGGCGTTCATTAAACTGGCGGCAGAAATCCTCAGCTTTGGCTACTTCCTGAGGAGTGGCCGCCACTAACCCCCCTTTAATGATTCTCTCCCGTTCCCAAAGGTTGGTGAAATCTATTATGGTAGGCTCTATGTCAAAGAATTGGTGATGGACATCGGTTGACCATGTCTCACGCTCAGCAAAATAGTGTGTCGCTGAAAAAAGCTCAAGGTCTATATTATGTGAATGGGCAAATTCAACCGCCTCCTTCACCACCTCTTCATCAATCGGTTGGGCATAGACCTCCTCACCAAGACCGGAAACCAGAGCGCCATCAAAGAAGATATGATAGCCATCCAGCGATAATTGGTCGATGATTGATCGGCAAGCTTCAGCCGCTCGGCCGGTGGACAGGCAGACCTTTATCCCCAACCGGCGGACTTCAGCCAGTGCCTCCCTGTCCTCAGCCGAGATGCTCCCATCTCTGCCCAGCAATGTGCCATCTATATCCACTACCAACAGCTTATACTTCACCGTCTCCCCTTTCCAGATAATCACCAAGGGTCATGGCGTTCCTCACCGCAAACGCCTCGGTATCATTATTAAAATAGATATAGACTTCTTTCACTTCTGGCGCCAGACCGGCTAGTCTCTTTGCCCAATCAGCCAGCTCCTCATCTGAGTAAAGACTAGAGTAGAGCTCGGTGCTACCATGAAACCTGATGTAGGCAAAATCTGCCGTGGCTGTCAGAGGACAGCTTAGACCAGGCATATCAAAGACACAGAGCCCGGCATTATGTCGGCGCAAAATTTCAAACACCCCGCCATCAAGCCAGGACTGGTGGCGGAACTCAACCACGTGCTTCATTCCCCGGGGCAAAATAGCCAAGAAAGACCCCAGCCGCCCGTCATCGCGGTGCATACTGGGAGGAAGCTGGTATAGGAGAGGACCTAACTTCTCCTTCAGGATTTTAGCCCTGCCCAGAAAGGTGTCTACCGGCTCCTCACTATTCTTGAGTCGCTTAATGTGAGTGATAAAACGGCTCACCTTTACGGCAAAGACAAAATTGGCTGGCGAAGAGTCGCTCCAGTTGGCGAAGGCTTCCTCAGAAGGCAGGCGGTAAAAGGTATTATTGAGTTCAACGGTGGTGAAATGGCTACTGTAAAACTCAAGCCATTTCGCCTTGGGCAATTTATCAGGATAGAACCGGTGCCGCCAGTGGTCATAATGCCAGCCCGAGGTGCCGATATAATACCGCAATTCCCAGTCTCTTTCCTCCACTCATTCTAGCATCAGCGAGAGCAAATTTCCAAATTGAGCTAGGTCAGTTGCTTCCCACCCTCCCACCCTATAGGGGTTTCACCCCTTTAAGACCCACTAATTATTTCTCCCCTTTTCCCCCACCCCAATGGGGGGCGGGGCAGAAAGTTTTAGAAGCGCAGCTTCTGAGGGCGGGTGGGTGGGTAGCAAGACCACTTAAAAGAGAGGGGATAGGGGGAAAGGGCTACAGAGCTTGAATGCGCCCCAGAAATAGACTATAATCCCGACGACAAGTTTACTTATGTTAACAGGCTTAGTATGCACTGCGTTGGCATAGATATAATTGAAATCGCCCGCCTGGAAAAGGCTATCGCCCGCCGGGGGGAAGGATTTTTGCGTCGGGTTTACACCGGTTCGGAGTTAAGGCTATACCGCAAAAAACTATCCTCGCTGGCCGCCCGTTTTGCTGCCAAGGAAGCGGTAATAAAAGCCCTGGGAAAACCAACCACCGGCGCCAGCCTGAAAGAGATTGAGATACTGTCTGACGCCAACGGCAAGCCGGTGGTCAATCTCTACGGCAAGGCGCAAAGTCAAGCCCAGGGCTTGGGCTTAAATCAATTGGCCATCAGCCTCTCCCACTCCAAAGAATATGCTGTCGCCCTGGTCAGCGGCGAGACCCAATAGAGAAATTGTTATCAGACCCCTCCCCCATTTTTAACCTGTTTTTTTATTTCCCACCCTCCCACCCTTAAGAGGCTCCGCCTCTCATTAGTTCTCTTTTCCACCCCCACTTTCTAATCTATCCTTTTCTCCCCACCCCAATGGGGGACGGGGAATAAAGTTTTAGAAGCGCATACGGGACCCCCGAAAAAACGAAGTTTTTTTGGGGTAAAAAGCTTGTGAGGGAGAGAGGGTGGGTAGAAAGACCTAAAAATCCCCCCGGAGGCAAAGCGCCCCACTTTACCTTAGACAACTAAAATGCTAGAATTTAGCAAGAGGATAAGATATGTCGGGGCATTCCAAGTGGTCACAGATTAAGCGGCAGAAAGGGGTGACTGATGCCCGGCGAGGACAGCTTTTTACCAAGCTCGCCCGTGAGATTATCGTTGCCGTGCGGGAGGGGGGCAGTAACCCCGAGGCAAACTTCCGGCTGAGGTTGGCGATACAGAAAGGCCGCGATAGTAGCATGCCCCTGGACAATATAGAACGAGCCATCAAGCGGGGCAGCGGTCACGCCGAAGGCGCCAGCCTAGCAGAAATGGTGCTTGAGGGTTACGGACCCAACGGGGTGGCTATTCTGGTAACGGCGCTGAGTGACAATCGCAACCGAACTTTGCAGGACGTGAGGAACATATTTTACCGCCACGGTGGCAACCTGGGGGAGAGTGGATGTGTCGCCTGGCTTTTCGACTCCCGGGGACTGATTACCGTGGAGACCAACGCCCAGGATGCTGAGAGGCTAGCCCTGGAGGCTATTGATGCCGGCGCTGAGGACGTCAGGATAGAGAAGAACTTTGTTGATATTTATACCAAGCCCGAGGAACTAGAGAAGGTCAGGGAAGCGCTGGAGCAGAAGAATATAGCCATCGCCTCGGCGGAACTGTCCATGGTGCCCAAGACCATATTTGAGCTTGAGGAAAAAGCAGCCCTGCAGACTCTGAAGCTGCTGGATAAGCTGGAGGAGCTTGACGAGGTTCAGCATATCTCCAGCAACGCCGACTTCTCCGATGCCATTCTGGAGAAATACCAAGTATGAGCCTAGCCCGATGATGATTTTAGGTATTGACCCGGGCACAGTAACCACGGGCTATGGTGTCATTGAGGCTGGAGACGACGAGATAACCATGGTTGATTGCAACGCCTTATCTGCTCCGAAGCGCTCCCCTATCGGGGAGCGCTTGAGCTATATGCACCACCGCCTTCTGGAAATTATATCCCGCTATCAGCCTGACGCCGTAGCTATAGAGCAACCGTTTATGGCTAAGAATGTAAAGGCGGCACTGGCAGTGGGCAGAGCCCAGGCAATAGCCATCCTGGCGGCCGCCGAGAGGGGAATCCCAACCTATGAATACACCCCAGCTCAGGTAAAGCAGAGGGTTACCAACTACGGGGCAAGCTCCAAGGAGCAGGTCCAGGAGATGGTCAAACTCCAGCTCGGGCTAGCTGAAGTCCCTCAGCCAAGCGATGCCGCTGATGCCTTAGCCGTGGCTCTCTGCCACCTGCATGAGACCCATTTAGATAGCCTGCTGGCTAAACAGGGAGGGGAAAAGTGATAGCCGGTCTTAAAGGCACATTACAGGCGCTGGGCAGCGCCTGGGCAATCGTTAATGTTGGCGGCATAGGCTTCCAGGTCTATATGCCCACCTCCACCCTTTCCACTCTGGGCGCTATCGGGGAGGAGGTGGAACTGCATACCCACCTCCACATCCGGGAGGACAATGCCACCCTCTACGGCTTTGCCACCGCCGAGGAATTAGGTCTGTTTCAGACCCTGATTGGGGTATCGGGGTTAGGTCCCAAGCTGGCGCTGGCTATGCTGTCGGCGATGAGTGTGGAGAAGCTGGCTATGGCTATCGCCAGCGGCAGCGCCGAGCTATTAGACGAAATTCCGGGGGTAGGCAAGAAACTGGCTAGCCGGCTCATCCTGGAGCTTAAGGGAAAGATTGCCGCTGGCTGGTTAGCTGCCCCCGCCGAGCTTTCCGAAGAAAACGCCGATATCCTAGCCGCCCTCACCTCTCTGGGCTACTCGGTTAGAGAAGCCACCCACGCCGTAGCCACCCTACCCCCCGACCAGAAACTGACGTTAGAGGAAAGAATTAAGCTGGCACTGGGGTATTTCACCAGCAAGTAGAAAGGCCGTGGTGCCGTGTTACCGATAATATAGCCGATTTTGATTGGAGGTATTAGAGATGGAGATAAAGTACGGAGCTGAGGTAAGAGACAAGAACGGTAAGTTGCTGGGTACGGTCAACAATGTAATACGGGATTCCTGGACGGGCGAAATCAGTAAATTTCAGGTTACCACCGACCCTACCGAGGTCGGCTTTTTCATTCCTCCACAAAATATAGATAAAGCCACCCCCAAAGAGATAAAATTGAATGTCGCCTTAGAGGAACTCTAAAATCGCTGGCTAAAAGGAGACACTATGGAAATTGCTCTATGTGTGGTAATTTTTATCCTGCTAGCCGTAATCCTGGTTTTAATCTTCAGACCGAGGAAGGTAGTCGTCCCGGCTATAGACGAACTGGAGAACAAGCTCAGGTTTGCCTTAGCCTCGGCAGCCTCGGTCAAGGAGATTCAAGATGCCCTGGCCGGCCTGCCCCACGACGTTCTGGAGTCGATAACCCGCAGTCTGGGCAAGCGGACGGGCAAGCTGAACGAGCTTCTGGCCACCTTTGAACTAACCAAATACGACCGCCTTTTCTATCTGGGCGAGCCGGTTGACTTTGTCGGCATTAAATACGATGAAGGCATTGATTTTATAGAAGTGAAAACAGGCAGAGTCAGCCTGACCGAGGACGAAAAGAGGTTGAAAGACCTCATTGAGCTAAAGATGGTCAACTATGTGCCCCTGTCGGTGCAGAGGATAGGCATCGCCGAAGAAGTTGACGTTGAGAAAGGGGAATAGATTAAGCGGGTTTGATTTGATGGAAATGGATACGGTATAGTATTAGTAGGAAACCCCGAATAACGTAGCGGAATAGAGAAAGGAGCCAAGATGCCGACTGTAATTATTGTATATAATGCCAGGGATTTAAAGACCGCAGACGATTATGAGCAATATCTGAAGAATAAGAAGATTCCTTTTTTACTGTCAAAGCCTTTCATCGAATCGTATGAGATTTACCGAATTGACAAGGTACTGGCGCCTGCGGTAGTCGATCCCAAAAATCCGCCCTCGGAGCCCCCGTATCAGTTTGTGGCCAAGTGCGAGGTCACCAGTCTGGAGGATTTTGCTAAAGGGTCAGGAACACCTGAAATGCAGGCCTTCGCCCAAGAATACAGTGCCTATATTGACCCGAATGGGCCTCTTAATGTGTTCACTCTCGGCCACAAGGTTGAGCCGTAAGGATAGGCACAGCCGGGGAAGTTGATGTTGAGGAAGTAGATTAAGCGGGTTTGATTTGATGGAGGTGGAAGAGTAGGATTAGCAAGACTGGAATAACACGAGTAACAGTGCACTTATTACCATACCACAAATTATCGCCTCAAACCTCTTGGTAATAAAAGCTACTCCCACTGAACCAGTTAGGATTACCAGAGGAATACCAAGATAAGTTATCCACACTATTCTTACTTCTGGCGCGATAAAAAATATCATGCTAATAATCATTATTGCCAGAGCTAAGATGCCAGCTACTTTCCCCATTTTGTTTTGCCCCCTTTAAATTATTATTCTAGGCAGAGGACCGGTGGCTCGTCCTCTGCCCAATACTACCAAGGCTAGTAGGTCAATCTAGCGACCATAGGTCTGAGTCAGTTGATGACAGGGAACACACAGCACTTCACAATTTGACAAAGTATCAGGCCCACCGGCAAGGACAGATACTCTGTGATGCGCTTCCCATTGCCCATACCGTGTGAAAGTATTTGGGCATCTGCCGCCATGATGTGGGGCATTCAGGCCATCGTGTTGTCGGTTACATTCACACCGCCCACCTGACCTACTAAAAGCTTGGTCTTTCACAGCCTCTGAAAATGCCATACTATAAAGCTCCTAATAAATACTCGCCTATGGGAGGCAATCGACCATACCCTCTTGACTTTTTGATAATAAGGTTTTATCATTTAAATCGTTAAGCAAGTCCCCACAGGACGGCTTATGTGAGACCCCTTGCCACCGCGAGGGGTTTCACGCTTTTTAAACTACTAAAGCTTCCTTCTGTCGAGAGATACCCAGGCAAAGTGAACAGCGCTACCAGGTCTCTTGCCACGAAAATCAAAACCCTCTTTCTCCAAGATTCTACGAGCTTGTTTTTTATTGACTTCGGGGTTTTCCGTTCGGACAATTTGAAGCGCTTCAGTCAGTTTCATACCAGCGAAGCGGTAAGACACGCCCTTTCCGACAAAAAGCGGAGGCTTTTTTGCACCGAAACGCTCGGCTTCAATGCCGTAGACCTGCTGCAAGGCAGCCATTCTCTTTCCTGCATCTTTCAACTCATCATCGATTTTGCCTCTCTCTTCCTGAAGCTTGCCGATATCCTTTTGAACTTCAGCAATTCTGGCCCGGAGTTCTTCTCTAATATCGTCCGATTTCATTTCGTATTTCACCACCTTCCTCTTATACAATACCACATTTCGGGATTAAGTGCAACTATGGCCTCCATTACACACTATACACTAACATATGAACTTTGTCAAGTGAGTATAGTTGGAAATGCTCGGTAAGTTGTGTGTGGGTATTTATATTTTAGATACGAAAAAATCTTCTCAATAGGAGTTTTCACACCAGATTAATACACCCCATCTTTCTATCTATTCCCACCCACCACCCCTCAAGGTAAGTTTTAGAGAGGCGTAGCCTCTTTAGGGCGGGAGGGTGGGAAGAAAGACCCCTAAAAATGGGGGGTGAGGTAGATACCCCCTCCTACTTACCATAACGCTAAAAACAAATCCCAGCTTCACCCACGCAGTAATTGTTTCCCCTTCCTTCATAATGTCGTTTTTGTCGCCAAAAAGCAGGGAGGGGTAATACCCCTCCCCGACAGCTCTCTAATATTCAGTTGTGCGGTACCGGCTTACTAATTCCCCTCATACTTGAAGGAGACCCTCACCTTGGCGCGGTAGCTGATAACCTTGCCTTTATCAATCTGCATATCCAGCTCTTCGACCTCGGCGATACGGAGGTCGCGCAGCGTCTTGGCGACAGCCTCCACCGCCACCGTGGCCGCTTCCTCCCAGGACTTGGGGCTGGTGCCCACCACCGTAATTATCTTGTAAACGCTGTCTGCCATATTATCCTCCTTTACCTACAGCAAATCACTCCATATTTATGGGGCTACCACAGTCTATAAAAATAACTACGCCATGTCAAATAGCACGTTGTATCCAGTGCCCCCAAAAGCTATACTATTAATATGCCACCCTTTGAAATTGTCTCCGATTTTAAGATGACCGGCGACCAGCCCCAGGCAGTGGAGGGACTGGTGGAAGGGCTTAACAAGGGCTTTACGCACCAGACCCTGCTCGGCGTTACCGGCAGCGGCAAGACCTTCACCATGGCGAACGCCATCGCCCGGGCGCAGAGGCCGACCCTGGTTATCTGCCATAACAAGACCCTGGCCGCCCAGCTCAGCACCGAGTTCAAGGAGTTCTTCCCCAATAACGCCGTGGAGTACTTCGTCAGCTACTACGACTACTACCAGCCGGAAGCCTATATCCCCCGCACCGATACCTATATTGAGAAAGAAATAGATATCAACGAGGAGATTGACAAGCTCCGCCATGCCGCTACCCGCTCCCTCTTTGCGCGCCGGGATGTGGTCATCGTGGCTTCGGTTTCCTGCATCTACGGCCTGGGCGAGCCTGAGGAATACCGCAGTTTTGTCCTCAGCCTCAAGCGCGGTGAAGGCTACCGCCGGGATAAGCTCCTCCGCCGGCTGGTGGATATGCGATACGAGCGCAACGACATTGACTTCAGCCGGGGCAAGTTCCGGGTCCGCGGCGATACCCTGGAGATTCAGCCTGCTTATGAAGAATTAGCGCTGAGGATTGAGTTCTTCGGCGACGACATTGAGCGCATCCTTGAGATAGACCCGCTGACCGGCGAGATGCTAAAAGAACTGGAAGCGGTGGACATCTATCCCGCCAAGCACTTCGTTACCTCCCATGAAAAGCTGATGCTGGCGATTGACAGCATAAAGCAGGAGCTAGCCGAAAGGCTGACCGAGCTAAAAGGGGAGGGCAAGCTGCTGGAAGCCGCCCGGCTCGAAGCCAGGACCAACTACGATTTAGAGATGCTCAAGGAGGCGGGCTACTGCCATGCCGTGGAGAACTACTCCCGCCACCTATCACAGCGACCCGCCGGCAGCCCGCCGTGGACACTGCTGGACTACTTCCCCGACGATTTCCTCCTGTTTATTGACGAGTCGCACATGACCCTGCCCCAGATTCGCGGCATGTATCACGGCGACATCTCCCGCAAGCAGACGCTGGTGGAGCACGGCTTTCGCCTGCCCTCGGCGCTGGACAACCGTCCCCTGAACTTCACCGAGTTCGGGCGGCGCATCAATCAGGTCATCTACACCTCAGCCACGCCGGCAGAATACGAGTATGTGCACAGCCAGCAGGTGGTGGAGCAGTTAGTCCGCCCCACCGGCCTCCTTGAACCAACGGTTGAAATCAAGCCCACCAAGGGGCAAATTGACGACCTCCTTGACCAGATTAAGACGCGGGTGGATAAAGGGGAGCGCTGCCTGGTAACCACCCTGACCAAGCGCATGGCTGAGGAGCTGGCTGACTATCTGATAGAGACGGGGATAAAGACTCATTACCTCCATTCCGAGATTGAGACCCTGGAGAGGGTGGAGATACTGCGAGACCTCCGCCTCGGCGTCTACGATGTGGTGGTGGGCATAAACCTGCTCCGGGAGGGGCTTGACCTGCCCGAGGTCAGCCTGGTGGCAATCCTTGATGCCGATAAGGAAGGCTTTTTGAGGTCGGAGGGGGCATTCATCCAGACCATGGGGCGTGCCTCCCGCCACATTGACGGGCATGTCATCATGTACGCCGATACCGTTACCAAATCCATGCAAGCCGCCATAGACGAGACCCAGCGCCGCCGCCAGATTCAGGAAGCCTATAACAAAGAGCACGGCATTACCCCACAGGGAATAAGGAAAGCCATCAGAGACATCACCGAACGGGTAAAGGTTGCCGCCGAGGTCCGGGCTGTCTACAGCGCCGCCCCCATCGCCAGGGAAGACATCGCCCGGCTGATTAAAGAGCTGGAAGGGCAGATGAAGACCGCCGCCCGAAACCTGGAGTTTGAGAAGGCGGCGTTAATCCGCGACCGCATAGTTGAGCTGAGGAAAGAGTTTGAACTGGTGGAGATAAAGAAGTGACCAATAACGAGGTAGAGACCAAGCAGGAGCGCCGGGAAAAGAAGCTCAAGAAAAAGCAGGAGCGCATACCCAAGCACGGCAAAAACCTGGCTAAGATTTACATGGATGCCATTTTGAAGAGGCTGAGGAGGGGGAAATGAGAAGATGTCGCTGATTGGTGTATCATTTTTTTAATTAAAATTCAATTAGTTTTGACCCCCTCTTTACATTAACACCTAATATATAGGATAATGATGAAAAGCACTTTTGCATAGAATTGGAGATCGCCATGAGTTATTTAGTTTATGTCGCCGGTCCCCTATTCTCACAAGCAGAGCGTGATTTTCTGGAAAAGATGGTAGATTGTCTTGCACAAGCAGCCCACCTAAGCCCTACTGAACATTTTTTCCTTCCACATCGAGATGGTGGTGAATTAGGTAAAGGCCCAACTCGAACACAAATCTTCGATCTTGATATTTATACCTTAAAGCAAGCAGACATAGTGGTTGCTTTGTTAGATGGCCAGGATTCTGACAGCGGGACATGTGTAGAACTTGGCTATGCTTATGCTCTAAACAAAAAAATATTCGGTATATTAACAGACTTTCGCTCATATTATACAAATGACCATGAACCACATCGCCCAAATCTTATGGTCTGGGGAGTCTGCGAAGAAGGAAATACTTTGTTTAACTCTTTGCCTGAACTTTCGGAATCCTTTGCTAACTATGTAAAGACCCATATCCAATTAGCTACTAAGTAAAAGGTTAGCCACGATGGCTATGGATCCAACTTATGAGAAAAAAATTCTTGATTTGGAAGCCCATTTCACTGAATATGCAAAGAAAAGTACAGCCAGTTTAGGCAGGAAAAATCCAATTTCGGAAGACCCTTTCCGAACCCCTTTCGAACGAGACACCCACAGAGTTCTTCATTCTCTGCCGTTTAGACGCTTAAAGCACAAGACTCAAGTTTTTTTCTCTCCTAAAGATGACCACATCTGCACGAGAATGGAACATTCGCTTCATGTTTCTTCAATATGCTCTACTATTTGCAAACGCTTAGACTTAAATGCAACCTTAGCTGAGGCCATTGCGCTAGCACATGACCTGGGACACCCTCCGTTTGGACATCTTGGAGAAGAAGCTATGGGGAAAGTTCATACGGAATATAATAAGAAAAACAAAGAAAATAAATTACCCCGCTTTTGCCATGAAGCACAAAGTCTACGAGTTATTGATTTATTCCAAAACAGTTTGCATGAACCACTAAACTTAACTTATGAAGTGAGAGACGGTGTTGTTTGCCATTGGGGCGAAAGCAATGAGAGAATTGTAAGGCCAGAATATAAAAAGGACATTAAATCCGTTGGTATAGAAGCAGCTAGAAAACAGCGTCCTGCCACAATTGAGGGTGGCGTAGTGCGAATGGCTGATACAATATCATACCTTGGGCGTGATTTTGAAGATGCCTGTACAGCCGGGTTAATAAAGCAGGATGAATTGCCAGAACGATTAAAAAAAATATTAGGAACAAATAATAGCCAGATTATTGGTACACTAATATCCGATCTCGTTAAAAATAGTGTTGAATTACCCTACTTACAATTCTCAGAAGAAATATATGCCGCTATGCTGGAAATGAAGGATTTTAATTATAAAAGTATATATTTACATTCCAAATTGACAGGTCAAAAAGAGCGCATTTATCTCATAATGAATGAGCTATTTGGTTATTTTCTAGATATCCTTGAGGATGGTAATAAGTATAACAATATTGTACTGGATAATAACTATCCTAACTATCCCTGTAAAGTTTTCGCTATTTTTTTAAAGGATATGGAATATCCTCCAAACATGAATAAAGGGCAAATTGTCAGTGATTTTATTGTTGGAATGACTGATAATTTTACACTGAGTTGTTTCGAGGAATTATTCCACGTTCAATCGATAGTTTAATTCAAGACTATCTCCCCAACTCCATAATACCTCCAACCCACCCCATTGACAACTAGCCAGACTCGCGAAAGCGGGGTGTTTTTAAGAGGGGCTTTTGCCCCTCTTTACCTTAAAAGGGCGGTGGGCGGGAAAAGATTAAGGCGGTGGGCGGGAAAAGATATATATATTGACAAGTAGTATATAATAGGCATTACAAATAACTATTTAGGGAAAGGAGACAAAGATGGCAGAAGTCCCAAAGGAGTTGAGGTCCTGGCTCTTCGGAAGCAGTGCTAAACAGCAGGCGAGGTTGATGGCGGCTTTCACCCTTACTTGTTGGGCATGCTTAATAGTGGGAATCGTGGGTGACGCCATAGATAAAACGCTTGGCTTGGAGCCAACAAGTTGGTTCTTAATATCGCTTGGATGGTTGATAGCCGCTGTCTGGCATTGGTTCAGGGCATATCATTCAGCAAAGGAGGGATAGTACCCGGCGAAGGGTAACATTTAACTCAAAAGGAGGAAAAACATGCCATATCATTGGGAGAACCGTGAAAAGATGGCCAATGTGCGTGGAATGGGGATGTGGGCGCACCTTTGCTGGTTTCTTAGTGCTATATTTGCAATAATAGGAATCATTGCCGCAGCCATAGACGCCGATATTGGCTTGGGGGCAGCGAATTGGTTCCTGCTGGCAATTGTTGCTGCTCTGCTTGGCATACCCTTCTTCATGGGCGTGGTGTTAGCTTGGTATTTGCGGGAAAAGAAATAGCAGCCGGCGGGCTAAGGAATAGAAACTAACTAAACTTCCCCCTCCCGCTTAAACCCCTCTTCCTCAAGCTGCTCCATGAGGCGAGCCGCCCGTGGATAGCCGATGCGCAACCGCCTCTGCAGGAAAGAGGTGGAGATGTGCTTATGTTCCTGTGCCAGTTGGCGGGCAGCCTCCAGAAGCGGGTCTTCGGGGAAGCCTCCACCCCTGGCACCAGTCATAGCGGAGGTAAGTTCCTCAACCCTTAGCGGTGCCGCCTCTTCCCTCCGCTGGCTGCCCCAGAAATAGACCAACCTCTCTACCTCAGCATCGGAGACATAGCAACCCTGGAGACGTTTGGGCTTAGCCGCCTCGGTGGGCATATAGAGCATATCTCCCCTGCCCAGCAGCTTTTCCGCCCCTCCCATGTCAAGAATAGTCCGTGAATCCACCTGAGAGGTAACGGCAAAGCTAATGCGGGTGGGAAAGTTAGCCTTAATCAGTCCAGTGACCACATCCACCGATGGGCGCTGGGTAGCCACGATAAGGTGAATGCCGGTAGCCCGGGCAAGCTGGGCCAAGCGGCAAAGGACATGCTCCACTTCATCAAAGCCAGCCATCATTAAATCGGCAAGCTCATCAATAACCAGTATCAGGTAAGGGAGCTTCTCATCCCCCTCCTTGCTTTTATTGTAACCCTCAATGTTGCGGGCGCCGGCGGTAGCCAGCGTTTGATACCGCTTATCCATTTCCTTGTTAAGCCAGCGCAGTGTGCCCAGGGCTTTGCTGGTATCCACTATGACCGGGGCAGCCAGGTGAGGTATGCTGTTAAACGAGGTCAGCTCTACCCTCTTGGGGTCAATCATAATAAACCGCACATCATTGGGAGAATCATGCAGCAGCAGGCAACAGATAATTGAATTAAGGCAAACCGTCTTGCCGCTTCCGGTAGCCCCGGCGATGAGCAGGTGGGGCATTTTGGACAAGTCACCAGCCACCGCCTCACCGCCAGCCCCCTTCCCCAGTGCCAGAGACAGCTTGGACTTAGCCTCTATTTTCTGAAAAACGCTGGTTTCTATTACCCCTCGCAGACTGACCAGACCGGAAACGGTATTGGGCACTTCAATCCCCACCATCGATTTACCCGGCACCGGGGCTTCAATCCTGATACTGGGTGCCGCCAGAGCCAGAGCCAGGTCATTAGCCAGAGAGGTAATCCTCTCCACCTTGACCCTGGTCTTGGATACCTCCTCCAACCTTACCTTAACATTACCGTCTTTATCCCTCTCCTTTATCTCCCTCATCTTCCTATCCCAGCCCGGCTCCACACCAAACTGAGTGACCGTTGGTCCAGCATTTATCTGCACCACCTTAGCGGCAACACCATAGCTGGCTAGAGCCTCTTCAATCACCTTGGCTCTTTGCATGTTATCCGCCTGACCGAACTCAACCTCAGGGACACTATCCAGAATATCAATGGGCGGTAACCTCCAGCCATCAACGGTAACCAGCGCCGGCGATTCGCCATATTTCTTCCATACCTCCTGAGCCACCTGCCTAAGTTCCTGTTGACCGGGGGTGGGGGTAAGTAGCGGGGCTACCGCCGGGGTCGCCGCTTCAGCTTCAGGCTCCCTGGTCAGCGGTGGCTGAGGCACGGTCACCGAAGGCGGTTCTGGCGTTTCAGCAGTGCTAGGCTCAATATAGGTCATCTCTCTGGGAGCAGGACGCTTTTTAAGCTTTTCTCCCACCCAGGAAAGAAATCTCGCCATGACCCGCCAGGTGGCGCCGGGGGCGACCAGAATAATGCCTAAAATCACCAGCCCAAACAGCCGAAGGCCACCAACAAAACTAGGACTGCCAATAATACTCTGACCGAAGCTACCGCCAACCTCGAAGAAAGCCAGTATTCCCCAAGCCGTCAGAATAAAGGCAGCACCGCCCAGCCACTGGTTCCAGTGGTAGATAAGGGACGGCACCCCCCACCGCCATGCTCCCACAACCAACGTGCCAAAGGCTATAACTAAAAATATCAGCCCCCAGCCAAACAAATCTAAGGTGCTATCCCTAACACTGGCCGCCCAGGAAGTAATTGTTGACCAGTGCCAGAACAGCAGGCCAGCGATAATTAGCGCCAGTATCAGCCGCCGCACCGGCGGCAGCCAGATGAAATGGAAAAACCGTCTCCACACCGACCTTCCCTCAGGCTTGGGCTGTCTTCCGGACTTGCGCTTGGTATTGGCTTTCTTCTTAGCCATTTAAAGCTACACCTTCACCATAACCGGAAGAATCATGGGGTGGCGCTTGGTCTGCTCATAGTAAAACTTATTCAATATGTCCCTGACCTTGGTATTGATAAAGCCCCAATCAGCCGGGCGGACACCGCTGTGGTCTAAAGCCTTAGCTACCAGGTCACGACTCTCCTCCATCATATCTTTAGCCTCCCTGGTATCAACAAAACCCCGGGATACAATATCAGGACGCCCCACCAGCTTGCCAGTCTGCCGGTTAATAGCGATAATCACCACCACTATGCCATCCCTGGATAGCATCCTTCGATTACGGAGAACAATGCTACCGATGTCACCCACGCTCAGGCCATCCACATACACATTGCCTGAGCTAACCTTGCCCGTTTTCTTGCCCGCCGATGGGCCAAGCTCCAGGACATCGCCATCCTCCAGCACGAAGATATTTTCCCTGGGAATGCCCACCGACTGGGCTAATTTAGCATGGAGACTCAGGTGGCGATACTCACCATGGATAGGTATAAAAAACCTCGGCTTGACTAAATTCAGCAGCAGCTTTAGCTCTTCCTGACTGCCATGCCCATGGACATGAACCTGCGCCACCTTATCATAGAGAACTTGAGCCCCCTGTTTGAAAAGGTTATCCACCGTCCGGTTGATTAGCGATTCGTTACCCGGGACCGGAGTGGCTGAGAGAACCACCGTGTCCCCGCGAACGATGTGAACCTGACGATGGTCCTTGTTGGCGATGCGAACCAGGGCTGAGGTCGGCTCCCCCTGGCTGCCGGTAGTGACAAAGACAACCCGATTATGGGGCGTATTTTTGAGTTCGTCTATCCGGGCTAGTATGCCATTGGGATCTTTTAGATAGCCCAGCTCCAGCGTCATGCGCACGATATCGGTCATGCTACGCCCGACGACAAAGACACGGCGCTGGTGCCTGGCAGCGGCATCAATAACCTGCTGAATGCGTGAGACCAGCGAGGAGAAGGTAGTCACAATCACCCTACCCGGCGCGTCAGCCATGACCCTGTTCAGGGTCTCGCCAACCAACCGCTCCGAAGGGGTATAACCAGGGAGTTCAGCATAAGTGGAGTCTGACAGTAAAAGTAATATACCTTGTGCCCCTAGCTGAGCCAGCCGGGAAAGGTCGGTTGGTTTACCATGAACCGGAGTATAATCAAGTTTAAAATCTCCGCTATGGATAACAGTGCCAATCGGGGTAGATATGATTAGACCTGCCGCATCAGGTATGCTGTGGCAAACTGGGAAGAACTCCACCTTGAATCTTCCCAGTGTTACCTGACCGCCAAAGGGTATAGCCTTGAGCTTAGCCCCGGCCAGTGCCTTCCTTTCTTTAAGCTTCACCGAGATAAGTCCCTGGGTAAGCCTGGTGGAATAGACCGGCACATTAAGCTGGGGCAGCAGGTAAGGCAGGGCACCAATATGGTCTTCATGACCATGGGTGATAACTATGCCCCTTATTTTCTCCCGCTTCTCCAGCAGGTAGCTGATGTCCGGGATTACCAGGTCAATACCCAGCATTTCCTCGCCGGGGAACATAAGGCCGGCATCAATGATGATGATGTCATCCAGATATTCCATCGCCATCATATTCTTGCCGATTTCAGATAGTCCCCCGAGGGGGATTATTTTTAGTTTTGGTCCGATTTTTTGTCTTGGTTTATTCATAATTTTTTCACCTAGTTTCACCTAAAACATAGTTAGTTGCTCTGGTTCTTGTTCCTCCTTGATAACTTCCGCTCTGGCCAGGAGCGAAGGGATTTTAAGCATATCCTCTTCTATAGCCCGGCGTAAGCTCTGCTGGTGAAGAGCTGCTGCCGGGTGATACATAGCGTAGTAAATAACACTACCCCGCTTTTGAGCTGTGCCATGGATTTTACTTATGCTCTTGCCGGGGAAGAACATCGCCATAGAGTAACGCCCCAGGGTTACAATCATCTTGGGCTGAATAATCTCAATCTGGCGCTCCAGCCAGTGGCGGCAATTCTGAATTTCCGTAGGTAAGGGGTCGCGGTTTCCCTGTGGACGGCACTTAATCACATTGGCAATAAAGACCTGCTGACGGCCCAAGTCGATAGAAGCCAGTAATTCATCCAGGTATTTCCCCGCCGGCCCGACAAACGGACGCCCCTGCTGGTCCTCATGCCAGCCTGGCGCCTCACCAATAAACATTATATCGGCATCCTCCGCCCCCTCACCAGGCACCACTTTATTTCGATATTTAGCTATTTCACACTGCTGGCAGAGTGCAATCTCTGTATTAAGCTCACTCAGAGCCGACATACCAATCAGCCTTTTAATTATGATAACACGGACAATATGTCAAGTCAATTTAGGTCTTTCTTCCCAAACCCACTAGGGCTTTGTCCTTAAATTCCTGCTTTTTTTTGGGGGGGGGTGCTCCTCCCCCGTTCCCCCGTTTTTAATTTATCTCTTTTTACCACCCTCCCACCCTCGGAGGCTAGCGCCCCCAATCTCCCGCTTTTGTTGGGGCGTCTAAGAGGGGTATCAACCCCTGTAGGGAGGGTAGGTGGGAAGAAAAACAACTAAAAACGGGTGGGCGCCATTAACCACATAAACGAGTACACTCTGGTTGACACTAATAGAGTGCAGTTGTAGACTTTAAGCCAGAGGAGAAGAAATGGACTATCTAAGTCAAACCGACCCAGAAATCAGCCGTACCATTCAAATGGAGGGAAAGCGGCAAAGGGAGACAATAAATCTCATCGCCTCCGAGAACTATGCCAGCCGGGCGGTGCTTGAGGCAGAAGGCTCATTCCTGATCAACAAATATGCCGAGGGCTACCCGCGGCAACGCTACTACGGCGGCTGTGAGAATGTGGATATAGTGGAAGATTCGGCTATCCAGCGGGCAAAAGAGCTGTTTCATGCCGAGCACGCCAATGTCCAGCCCCACAGCGGGGCTCAGGCTAATATGGCCTCGTACTATGCCCTGCTGGAGTATGGCGACACTGTCATGGGCATGAGCCTGGCTCATGGTGGTCATCTCACCCATGGCGATAAAGTAAGCTTCTCCGGTAAGTCCTATAATTTCATCCTCTACGGGGTGAACCGGGAAACGGAAAGGATTGACTATCCGCAGATAGAGAAGCTGGCGTTAAAGCATAAGCCCAAGCTGATTGTAGCCGGCGCCAGCGCTTACCCCCGGATTATCGATTTTGAGCGCTTTCGGCATATCGCTGACCTGGTGGGAGCCAAGTTAATGGTTGATATGGCTCACATCGCTGGTATGGTAGCTGTGGGTCTGCACCCCACCCCCATCCCCTACGCTGAGGTAGTAACTTCAACTACCCATAAGACATTGCGCGGCCCACGAAGCGGGTTCATCCTGTCGCGAAAAGAACTGGCTCCGGCAATAGATGACGCCGTCTTCCCCCAAATGCAAGGGGGGCCACTGATGCACGCTATCGCCGCCAAAGCGGTCTGTTTCCATGAGGCGATGCAACCCAGCTTCACCGATTACCAGCGGGCGGTGCTGGATAACGCCCAGGTTCTAGCCGCTGAACTGCAAAAGCAGGGTCTGCGCCTGGTATCAGGGGGAACCGATAACCACATCGTCTTAGTCGACCTTACTGAGACTGGCGTCACTGGCAAGCAAGCCGAGGAGACTTTAGGGGCAGTAGGCATTGTGGTTAATCGCAACAACATTCCATTTGACCGACAACCCCCCAGGATAACCTCGGGCATCAGACTGGGCACCCCGGCAGTGACCACCAGAGGCTTTGGCAGTGAAGAAATGAAGCGCATCGCCTCACTGATAGTAAAAGTAATTACCGATATTGATAGTCCAGATATTCAGAAAAAGGTGAGCAAAGAGGTCAGCCAGATATGCTCTCGCTTCCCGGTACCCGGCATTACTGACTGAGATTTTTATCAATCACCTCTATATTATGTTATTATATATTATAGACATGTCCCCGTTGCTTTCGATGGGGAAGGAGGAGTGGAGAGGTGGATACCAACAAGTTTGAGAACATTGTTTTCAGTAAAGAGGAATATGTGGCTAAAATCGTCCTAAATCGCCCGGAGCGGTTAAATGCTCTTAATCGCGAGATGGAGCAGGAACTAACCGAATCTCTAGCCGAGGCCCACAGGGACGAAGATATCAGAGTCCTGGTGCTAACCGGTGCTGGCCGGGCCTTTTGCAGTGGTGGCGACGTCAGCGAGAATATGGTTGAAGAATATGGTGGCAGTGTCCAGAACGTTAGCGATACCTTTCACCATGTCTATCAGGAGATAATTCTTCAGCTATTCAACCTGGATATTCCGACAATTGGCATGATAAATGGAACGGCTGTTGGCCTGGGCTTTGACCTGGCTCTAGCCTGCGATATTCGTATAGGCTCGGAGAATGCCAAATTCATGGTAGCTTTCACCAAGATGGGACTGACCCCAGCCGCAGGGGGAGCCTGGTTAATGCCAAGGATAATGGGACTGGCTAAGGCAGCTGAGTTTATCTATACCGCTGATTTTCTGGAGGCAGAAGAAGCATTAAGACTAGGGGTACTGAATAGGCTGGTACCAACCATGGCACTGGAGAAGGAAACCATGGCGCTGGCGAGGAAAATTGGAGGAAATTCCCCACTGGCCAATAGGCTAACTAAACTCCAGTTACACCGGGGACTCGATACCGACCTGGGGACGGCACTGGAAATGGGGGCTACTTGCCAGGCCATATGCCTGACCTCGGAAGACACCCGAGAGGCTCTGGTAGCTTTTCGGGAAAAGAGAAAACCTGTATTTAAAGGGAGGTAATCCTTAATGGATGAGCTGAAGGTATTTAGCGGCAATGCCCACCCCGCTCTAGCCCAGGCGGTGGTTGAATATCTGGGCATACCCCTGGGCGAGTGTGAGGTCTTTAAGTTCAGTAATGAGAATATCTTTGTTCGCATCCTGGAGAATGTCCGCCAGAGAGACACCTTTGTTATTCAGCCCTTCTGCTCACCGGTCAATAACAATCTGGTTGAGCTACTTATCATGCTTGATGCCTTAAAGAGAGCCTCGGCGGGGCGCATCACGGCTGTAGTCCCTTATTATGGCTACGGTCGTACCGATAAGAAAGACCAACCCCGGGTGCCGATAACCGCCAGGTTGGTGGCTGACCTGCTCACGGTGGCTGGCGCCAACCGACTCCTGACTGTGGATTTACATGCTGCCCAGATTCAGGGCTTCTTTAACATACCGGTTGATGAGCTGACCGCTCTTTACCTGCTCAGCGGCTACTTCAGAGAAAGAGACTTTGATGACCTGGTGGTAGTGGCTACCGATATCGGCATTACCAAGCGGGCGCGAGACCTGGCAGCTAGCCTTGATGCCCCACTGGCTATTATGGAAAAGAGACGGGTGGGCAATGTCGACCAGGCTGAGACGCTAAATGTCATTGGCGAGGTGGAGGGCAAAGTGGCTATTACCGTAGACGACGAGATAGACACCGCCGGCTCTCTGGTGGGTGTTGTCTCGGCATTGGAGGAGCGGGGGGTCAAAGAGATATTTGCCTGCTGCACCCATCCCATATTCACCGGTCAGGCTATCAAGAGAATAGCCTCCTGCCCGGTGAAGGAGGTGGTGGTTACTGACACCGTCCCCATCGCCGATGACAAGAAACTGGACAAGATTACCGTTTTGCCCATAGCCCCATTGCTGGGTGAAGCTATCCACCGCATCCATACCGGACTATCCATAGGAGCTATGTTCGACCAGGGGTGAGCGATGTTTAAATGGCTGGGTGGTCTTGGTGATTCTAACGAGAAAGAGCTGAAGCGGTTACAGCCTCTAGTAGATACCACAAACCAGCTTGAGCCTGAATTTGAGAAACTTTCAGATAACGAGCTTCGTGCCAAGACCGATGAGTTTAAGGCTCGGCTGAAAAAAGGCAGTTCGCTTGATGAGCTTCTGCCCGAAGCATATGCTGCCGTCCGCGAGGCAGCCAGGCGGACTATCGGTCAGCGCCACTTTGATGTGCAGCTTTTGGGGGGCATTGTCCTTCATCAGGGTAAAATCGCCGAGATGAAAACCGGCGAGGGCAAGACCCTGGTGGCTACCCTCCCCCTTTACTTGAACTCCCTTATCGGTAAGGGCTGCCACCTGGTTACAGTTAATGACTACCTGGCAAGACGAGACCCTTACTGGATGGGACCTATCTACCACGCCCTGGGGGTAAGCGTAGCCAGCATCTACCCCATGCAGTCTCCAGATGAGCATACTCCCTCCCGCCTCTATGACCCCGACTTTGACTCCGGCGACAGTCGGTGGGCACATTTTCGCTCCATCTCTCGCCGTGAGGCTTACCAGGCGGATATCACCTACGGCGCCAGTAGCGAGTTCGGCTTTGACTATCTGCGGGATAACATGGTCATGGAGCTGCCTCAATGTGTCCAGCGCCCCTTAAATTACGCCATCGTCGATGAGGTTGACTATCTGCTCATTGATGAAGCCCGCACCCCGCTCATCATCAGTGCCCCCGCCGAGGAATTCGGGCAGTTATATAAGGCCGTCAACGACGTCGCGAGTCGTATGAAGATGATGACCAAGCCGTATGAGCCGACCTCACCGGCGGAGAAAGAGAAGGAAGCCGCGCTGGAAGAGCAATACGACTATATAGCCTATGAGAAAGAACATTACACCAGAGCGACGGCGCGCGGCCAAGAGAAGCTGGCGAGAGCCTTCGGTATGAGGGTGGAGGACCTTTTTGGTGGTGAGAGCAGCGAGGAGGGCAAGTATTTGTCGCTCGAAGAGAAAAAGAGGCGTAATGACATCCTTTCGGTATTCCGTCATTCTATGTCTGCTCACGCACTCTACAAGCGTGACCGAGAATATGTAATAGATAAGGTTGAAGATGGAAATCCTGGAATTGTTATTGTTGATGAGTTCACCGGCCGCAAGATGCATGGCCGTCGCTACTCCGATGGTCTGCATCAGGCGATAGAAGCCAAGGAACGCTTGAATGTTCGGCGGGAGACGATGACCTACGCCACCATTACCATCCAGAACTACTTCCGCATGTACGACAAGCTGGCGGGCATGACCGGCACTGCCTTAACCGAGGCTGAGGAGTTTCACAAGATATACAGCCTTGATGTGGTGGTTATCCCCACCCATAAGCCGATGATTCGGGAGGACTTCACCGACCAGATTTATAAGGACGAAGAGGCTAAATTCCGGGCGGTGGTGCGTGAGATTGAGCAGCTTCACAAGGAGAACCACCCGGTACTGATTGGCACGGTATCTATTGAGAATTCAGAATATCTGAGCGACCTGCTAAAGAAGAGGGGGGTCCCCCATGAGGTGCTTAATGCCAAGCAGCATGAGAGGGAGGCTTATATCGTCGCCCAGGCAGGGAAGCCGGGGGCGGTAACCGTCGCCACCAACATGGCGGGGCGGGGCGTTGATATTATACTGGGGGGAAACCCCGAAGGGCAGGATGAGTCTGAGTGGCAAAAAGCACATGAAAAGATAGTAGCTCTGGGCGGGCTTCACATTATCGGCACTGAGCGCCATGAGGCACGGCGAATTGATAACCAGCTCCGTGGCCGGTCCGGCAGGCAGGGTGACGCGGGAAGTTCCAGGTTCTACGTTTCTTTAGAGGATGAAGTTGTGCGCCGCTTTGGTGGCGACCGGATTAAGTCCTTTATGGAGTGGGTGGGCATGGATGAGGACACCCCCATTGAGAATAAACTGGTCAACCGTGCTATTGAATCCGCCCAGGTCAAGGTGGAAGGCTATCACTTTGATATACGTAAGCACCTGGTGGAGTATGACGATGTGGTCAATAAGCACCGGGAGCTTATCTACAGCGAGCGCAAGAAGCTCTTGAGCGGCGCCGACCTTAAATCAAATATCCTGTCAATGGTCAAAGGGGAGATTCAGGGTCTGGTAGCCACTCATACCGCCGACGAGCATGGCATAGGCTGGGACATAGAGAGCTTAATCGGTGAGGCGTCCACCATCTTCCCCCTCCCCCCGGCACTTGACGCCAGCGCTCTTTCCCAGCTCAAGCCCAATCAGATTGAAGACAAGCTCATTGAATGGGCAGAGGCTCTTTATGAGCAGCGCGAGAAGGAGCTGGGTTCAGACAATATGAGGATTCTGGAGAGACTGGTAATGCTCCGCACCATAGACAACCTGTGGGTAGAGCACCTGACGACAATGGAGCACATGCGCCAGGGGATAGGGCTACAGGCGGCGGGACAGCGCGACCCACTGGTCGCCTACAAGACGGAAGGGCATAACCTGTTCCAAAACCTGCTGTCCGCCATCCAGCACGACGTGGCTCACACCATATTCCGCGTGGGCATTGCCAAGAGGGAAGCCCCCCAGAGACCCCCGGCGCCGGTTCAGGCTGGGGGTGGCGGTGACAGCAAGAAACGGCTCAAGGTGGGCGGCAAGAAAGTAGGCAGAAACGACCCCTGTCCCTGCGGCTCGGGCAAGAAATACAAACACTGCTGCGGAAAGTGAGGAAGGAGGTAACTTATGGCGCAAATTAGAATAAAGGTTGTAGAAGACGTTTGTCTCGGTTACAAGGTGTATCGCGGAAGTGTGAAGGCTTGTGATTTAGAACCTGCAACGTGGATAGACTTTTACGATGATGAAGTAAACCCAATGGGATATCAGCGTCCTTTTAATGAGGAAAGGAGTAAGGAGGCTGCTGGGTACGCAGAATCAACTGATGCTTTTTGGCCGGAGTCAGTGTTAGCTATAAGAGATAACGAAGAAGTAGATGATGAAGAAGACAGAGTTATATATAATTTTGTGCCAGTATCAAAAGGTAGTAAATTCGGGGAATTAATTGTTGATTACAATGATAAAAGGACAGAAACGATAGGTAGCCAGGTCTTTAAATGGAGAAGGGCATTCAGTCAGGTAGATTGTCAGCATAGATTAGGTAAAATGGGCGAAAGTGATAAATATATAACTGTGTGCATAATTCCGGGTATCAAAAGGCTCGAAGAAGCAGTTATATTCAAAACAATAAATGACAAACAAAAAAAGATTAGTACATCTTTGGTAGATGCAATTATTCAATTGTCTCAAAGCCCATTTGAAGCACCAGAAGTACATTGGGCGTTTGATATGAGTAGAGACGCTGGAAGCTGTCTCTATAAAAAAGTAGATACCGAAGGGAGAAATATAACTGGGCAAGTATATTTGGTTACTTTGCGGACGTTAAAAACAAGCGTGTCTTCATTGGTGGGGGGCAAGAGATTCATAAATGAAAATATGAATGATATAGCAGTATACGGTCAGTTCTATATTCTGATAAGAAGCTATTGGAATGAAGTAAGGAATCTGTGGCCAAATGAGTTTTCGGATGTAAGAAACTTTAAACTAATGATGGTGCCGGGTATAAAAGGTTTGGCTAGATACGGTAGAAAAATATTTAAAGATGCATTTGAAGTGGGCAATAACAGCACAGACCTTTCAAGTAGAATAAATAAAGTTGGTGCAAATGTTATGGATTGGAGTTCAACGGGGCCATTAATAGATGCCACAGGAAATGCCGGTATTAGAGTTGTGTACCAATTGTTGGTTCAAAACTACGGAGCTCCATAGATTATTTAGTAGTTTCTCCACACTCAGTTGTGTTGTTAGGGGAATTTATGTTTTGAGAAAAGTTAGGTGGATAAGGGACAAAATAGACACCCATGAACAACCAACAAATCGCCGCCATCTTTGATGATATTGCCGAAATGCTGAAGCTCAAGAAGGACAACATCTTCAAAATTCGGGCTTACCAGAAGGTGGCGCGGGAAATTAAGGAGCTATCGGTGGAAGTGGAGCAACTGGTCAGGGAGGACAGATTAAAGGAAATCCCGGGGGCGGGGGAGGCTATCACCAAGAAGATTACCGAGCTGGTAACTACCGGCAAGCTTGAATATTACGAAAAACTAAAGGCTGAATTCCAGGAGCAGGCTCACCAAGCCAAAGAGTAAGAGACAGCATGACAGCACTGAACAATCAATCAGCATCGGCTAAAACGCCCGCAACTGCCGATACCGAGGCGATAAGACACTTAAAGCAGGCTATCATTGGTGGCAAGCACTGGTATATCGCCCTGCTCGAGGCTATCGGGTTGTGGACTGACGGCGAGGAAATCTATAACGGTCGCCATTACCGCTACCTTATTGATGGTGAAGCCTTCGACTGGCTGCTTCTGGCGGAACGGCTGTGCCAGGCGGTAGATGGCCTGCTGCCTGATGATGAAAAACTTGCCCTCCTCTTCCATGGTGAACCACCAATCAGACTGACCAAGGAGAAATTCAAGAAGCTTATTGGCAGTGGCAAATATCATCAGTACCTTAACTATTTCTATGGCATTACTGTGGAGGAGGCTCTAATTCAGGCGGTGCAGGAGGAAGTACGCAAGGAGAGGCGCATCTCAGGCTATAATAATGAGCAAAACCTGCCTAACGAGGTCTACCGCCGAATATATGATGCCACTAAAGCCATATTGCTTAAGCGCTTCCGGAAAGAGAAGGGTTACCCCCGCCTCAGGTCTATCAGCCTGACCGAGCTAAAGGAATTTACCTACTGGCTATTCAAGTATCGGCTGAAGCAGTGTGACAAGGCAAGGGTTGCCAGCGATACCAAGAAGGCGCTGGAACAATTGACCACTAATGGCTTCCCCAAAAAACAAAATAAACATAATTTTATGTTAAAACCTATTGACATATTGCCTTGGGCTGAGTAAAATTTCGCCATATGACGAAATTTAAGAGGAGCACAATAAGCCCCTTCTTACAACAAGCATTGATTAAATAGAGAAAGGAGGTAGCCATATAGCAGCTATAGAAGGTTATCCTCTGATTTGATAAATCTTGAAGAAAGGAGGATGCGGTATTGGCGGAAGTAACAAGAGAGAGATGGGGCAGCAGGTACTTTTTCCTGTTTGCCGCGATGGGCTCCGCAATAGGTCTGGGCAATGTCTGGAGATTTCCCTATTTGACCTATGAATATGGTGGCGGAGCCTTTTTGATTGCCTGGATTATCGGTCTTATCATAATGGGCATTCCCTGGATGATGATGGAATTTGGCATGGGGCGTTATTTCCAGAGAGGTGCCCCCGGCGTATTTGAAGGCATAGGCAAGAAGTGGGAATGGCTGGGCTGGTGGCCGGGTTGGGTTGCCTTCCTGATAGTCACCTATTATACCGTGGTAATAGCCTGGTCTCTGCGCTATGCGGTTAGCGCAGCAAGCGTTGCCTGGGGGACAGGAGAGGCCGGCGCTACTGGGGCAGGCTCGTACTTCTTTGGGACGATCCTAAACCTTTCATCCGGGCCAAGTGCGCTCGGCGGTCTTCAGTGGCCGATAGTAGGCGCCCTGGCATTTGTCTGGGTAGCCCTGTTCTTCATCATGTTTAAAGGAGCCGGGGTGATAGGCAAGGTTGCCGTCTGGACAGTGACCATTCCCTGGGCGCTGCTGGTTGTCCTGCTGATAAGGGGTGTAACCTTACCCGGCGCCGTTGACGGGCTCAACTATTACCTGGCGCCGGATTTCTCTCAACTATCCAATGTGGACTTGTGGTTCGGAGCCTTCAGCCAGATTGCCTTTACCCTCTCCCTGGGCATGGCCGGGATGTTCGCCTACGGCAGCTTTATCGCCAAGAAAGCTGATGTGACCAATAACGCCTTTATAACGTCGTTCTCCAATTGTGCCACCAGCTTCTTTGCCGGTTTTGCCGTATTCAGCATCGTTGGTTTCATCATGCAAGCCCTGTCCGTCCCGGTTGAGGGGGTTAGTGCCTCAGGTCTAGGTTTGGCTTTCGTGACCTATCCAGTGGCGATATCCATGATGCCAGCCATGGCTGCCCTTACCGGTATAATCTTCTTCATCTGCCTGTTCTTCTTGGGCATAGATTCTGCCTTCTTCCTGACCTATGGAGGCGTAATCTCTCCGCTCATGGATAAATTTGGCTGGAGCCGGGCCAAAGTCACCGCCGTTGTCTGCGTTATCGCCTTCGCAGTAGGACTCATATTTACCACCGGTGGCGGTCTTTACTGGCTGGATATTGTGGATAGGACAGTTTCCTTCTACGGTCTGCTGATAACCGGCGCCCTGGCCTGTATCGTCGTTGGCTGGGTATACGGCGCCGGAAAGCTCAGAGAGCACATAAATGGGACCTCGGATTTCAGGGTTGGCGCCTGGTTTGACTGGCTGATAAAAATTGTCGTGCCAGCAGGTTTGCTTTTCGTAGTAATTCGAGGAGGTTTTATGAACGACATACCCGATGCCTACGGAGGCTACCAGATAGGAGCACTAAACGGCTCTCATATTATATGGATAATACTGGCGGTAACCCTGGGATTTAGCTTCTGGCTGCAAGCAGCCAAGACCAAGACGCTCAAGGGAGGTGAGTGAAAAATGACAACAGCGGCAATAGTTACTACGGTTGTTATGTCGCTAGTATTTATCGGCGGGCTGTGGTTTTGCTTCTCACAAATGGGGAAAGGCGGTAAGTGGGAAGACTAGCTAAGAGCCACCATTAACCATTGGAGCCGCTCTTCCTGCCTAGGGGGAGCGGCTTCGGTTTTGGTCAAGCCTGAAACCTGGTAAGCTGCTGCTTTAGCCTCTCCAGTTTGTCCTTTCTCTCAGCTAGTTTATCTCGCTCTTTATCCACCACCTCAGGCGGTGCCTTGGCCAGAAAGGCTTTGTCCTTGAGCCTGGCTTCAAGACGAGCCACCTCAGCCTGAGTCTGTTCTATCTCCTTCTCAAGCCGTTCCTTCTCAGCCTCAAGGTCAACCATGCTCTCCATAGGTATAACTACCTCAGCCTCTTTGAGCACTAAAGCCAGGACATTCTCACCGGGTGGAGCCTCTTCCCGGCTCTCAAGGAAGGTAACCGGTCTTGCCCGAGCCAAGGTCTGAATCGCTGGGGAATAGGGAGTGATAGCCGGCGTAAGCTCGCCGGCATAGACCTGCGCCTCAACCCATCTGGCGCTCTCCACCTTGTATTGAGCGCGGGCATTGCGTATAGAGTGTATTATCTCTATTACGGTTCTCATAACCCGTTCTGCCTGCGGGTCAGCGGCTTTTTCATCCGCCTCAGGGTAGGCGGCAAGTATTATGGACTCAGGTTTTTGCCAGTCCGAGGGCAGGCGACGCTTGAGGTTCTGCCATAACTCTTCGGTGACGAAGGGCATAAAGGGGTGCAACAATCGGAGCGACATTTCCAGAACACGGACCAGAACTGGCAGAGGAGACGGTGCTTCCTTAGAACGAAGACGAATCTTGGCTAACTCGATATACCAGTCGCAGAATTCACCCCAGAGAAAATCATGGAGCTGCCTCAGGGCTTCTCCAAACTGGAAGTTGTCCATCAATCTGGCTACTGTAGATACAGTGCCACTCAACCGACTTAGAATCCAGCGGTCTTCCATCGGAAGCTCGCCTCGCCGAATTTTCATATCGGCGCCTTCCGGCTCAAGGCTCCTGACCACGAACCGGGTGGCATTCCACAGCTTGTTGGCAAAGTTGCGGCCGGCTTCCAGTCTGGGTGTGGTCATCTTGATATCGTTTCCCGGCGATATATCAGTGGTCAGGGCAAAGCGCAGGGCATCGGTGCCATATTTCTCAATCACATCAATAGGGTCAATCACATTGCCTCTGGTCTTACTCATCTTCTCCCCCTTCTCATCCCGTACCAGCCCGTGCAGGTAGACGGTGCTGAAGGGGATATCGCCGGTATCCTCCAGACCCATCATAATCATTCTGGCTACCCAGAAGAAGAGGATGTCATAGGCAGTTTCCATTACTGTGGTTGGGTAGAAGTAGCGCAGGTCTTGAGTATCATCAGGCCAGCCCAGGGTGGAGTGAGTCCATAGCGCCGAGCTAAACCAGGTATCCAGAACATCGGGGTCCTGCTCTATATTGGCTGAGCCGCATTTAGCGCAGGCTTTCGGCTCATCAACGGCTACCGTCAATTCGCCGCAGCCCTGGCAATACCACACCGGGATTCGGTGCCCCCACCATAGCTGGCGGCTGATGCACCAGTCGCGAATGTTCTCCAGCCAGTTGAGGTAGACCTTGGTAAATCGGGGAGGGATAATGGCGATGCGCCCACTGGTGACGGCTTTGATAGCGGCTTGAGCCAGGGGCTGGGTATTGATAAACCATTGCTGGCTAGCCAGCGGCTCAATAATCACCTGGCAACGCTGGCAGTGCCCTACGGAGTGGGTATAAGGCTCGACCTTGACCAGCAGCCCATCCTTTTCCAAATCGGCCAGTATCGCCCGGCGGCAGTCAAAACGGTCAAGCCCGGCATATGGCCCGGCGTTTTCGTTCATGGTCACATCCGGGTTCAGTATATTTACCAGAGGCAGTCCTTGCCGCTGGGCAATGTCAAAATCCACCGGGTCGTGGGCGGGGGTGATTTTTACCGCTCCGGTGCCAAATTCAGGGTCGACGGCTTCATCGGCGATAATGGGTATTTCCCTGTTCACTGCGGGGAGGACGACTTTTTTGCCCAGCATCGCTTTGAACCGCTTATCCTTAGGATTGACGGCTACGGCGGTATCGCCAAGTATGGTCTCGGGGCGGGTGGTGGCTACGGTGATAAACTCTTTATCGCCTCCAGCCAGGGGGTAGCGGACATAGTATAGATGCCCCTGTATATCTTTATGGTCTACTTCAAGGTCGGAGAGGGCGGTAGCACAGCGGGGGCACCAGTTGATAATCCGCTCCCCGCGATAGATTAGCCCTCTGTCATAAAGGCGGACGAAAGCAGTGCGCACTGCCCGGCTCGGTCCCTCATCCAGGGTAAACCGCTCCCGGCTCCAGTCGCAGGAAATGCCCAGCCGTTGGTGCTGCTCAGCAATGGTCTGCCGACACTCCACCGCCCACTGCCACATTCGCTCAATGAATTTCTCCCTGCCCAACTGGTGCCGGTCTAACCCCTCCCCAGCCAGCAGTTGCTCCACCACCACCTGGGCAGCAATACCGGCGTGGTCAACACCGGGGAGCCATAGTGTTGGCTCGCCCCTCATGCGGTGCCAGCGAATCATGATGTCCTCCAGGGTGGCAGTCAGGGCATGCCCGATATGAAGCTCGCCGGTGACATTGGGCGGAGGCATAATGATAACAAAGGGCTTCTTCTCTGGGTCTATCTTTGGGGTAAAGTAGCCCTTGTCCAGCCAGAACTTATACCACTTCTGCTCAACCTTTTGTGGCTCATAGGCTTTGGGCATTTCATATTTTGGTGTTTCTGCCATGATTACCTTTCTAGAAATTGCCTAACAACCTCTCCCTCTTAATCCCCCTCTCCTTGTTAGGAGAGGGGGAGGGGTTTTAAGAGAGGGGGCTTCGCCCCCTCTCTTACCTACAACTCCCCTTCCTTTCCCCAGTCCTTGCCAAGTGTCTATTGACAAACTCAATACTATATGTTATATTAGGCTAGAATCATTTCGGAAAGCACGCTATAAGGGTTAGTCCTTATGGGGTGCTTTTCATTTTATACTCAAGTTTTACTCTCAGCTAGCAACCCCACCACCCTGTCCAGAATCTTGTCCGCCACCTCTCTCTTGGTCATCAGGGGCAGTTTTTCTACCTTGCCCTGTTTATCTATCAGGGTTACTTTGTTGGTATCAACGCCGAAGCCGCTTTTTTTGTCAGTAATATCGTTGGCCACAATAAGGTCAAGCTGCTTATTTTGAAGCTTCTTTTTGGCGTTGACTACTAAATCCTCGCTCTCGGCGGCAAAGCCGACCCTGATAAAATTACCCTTGACCTCAGCCAGAATATCCGGCGTCCTGACCAACTCCAGGGTCAAACCCGGAGCCTCTTTCTTAATCTTAGCCCTGGCTGTGGTCTTGGGCTGGTAGTCAGTCACCGCCGCCGCCATAATTAAGGCATCAGCCTTAGCCACCGCCTTAGCCACCGCTGACTTCATTTCAGCGGTAGTTCTTACCGGGATAACCTCCACGCCCGCTGGCTGGGGAAGGAAGGCGGGGGCAGCAATCAGGGTAACTTCAGCCCCTCTATCCCTGGCGGCTTCAGCTATGGCGTAGCCCATTTTGCCTGAGGAAGGGTTACCAATATGGCGGGCGGGGTCAATGGGCTCCTGGGTGCCGCCGGCAGTAACCACCAGTCGCTTACCGGCCAGGTCGCCGCTTCTGCCCAACACCTGCTTGATGGTGCCGATGATTTTGTCAACATCAGCCAGACGCCCCCAGCCTACTTTGCCCGAAGCAAGACGTCCATATTCAGGTTCAACAATAATAAAGCCTCGGGCTTTAAGTTTAGCCAGGTTCTCTTGAGTGACGGGATTGGCAAACATATTGGCATCCATCGCCGGCGCCACAATAACCGGGGCTTTGGTCGCCAGCACAGTTAAGGTAACCATATCATCAGCGATGCCGACTGCCGCCTTGGCAATAAGGGAAGCGGTAGCCGGGGCAATAACCATCACATCAGCCACTTCACCAAGGGCGATATGCTCAATGGTGTGCTGGGAGGCGAGGTCAAACATATCAGTTACCACCGCCCGCCCGGTAATGCTATGCAGGGTGAGCGGCACGATAAACCTGGTCGCCGGTTCGGTCATAACCACCTCAACCTTAGCCCCAGCTTGAGTTAACTTACTGGCGATATCGGCTGCCTTGTAGGCGGCTATGCTTCCGGTTATGCCTAAGATGACAGTTTTATTAGTTAACACTGTTGTCCCCTTATCAAATTTTTCTAAAAGAGGGGCTTTATCCCCTCATCCTCCCCCCTTTTTTCGGTTCTCTTTCTTCCCACCCTGCCCACCCTATAGGGGCTCCACCTCTAAAACTCTCCAGCCCCCTATTCCCCCCACCAAAGAAAGAAAAATTATCATCACTGGGGCTTCGCCCCTTCAATCTACCCCCTAATAGAGACCTCCTTATCAGGCTAGGGTTTATTCATTTCATAGATGAGCCTCAGCCCAATCAGTGTCAGGTTGGGGTTCACCACATCAATTACTTTTGTTTCCTTAGCTATGAGTTCAGCATAGCCTCCAGTAACCACCACCTTAGCCTTTTTCCCCAGTTCCTTCTGAATACGAGCCAGCATCCCCTCAACAAGGGAAGCGTAGCCGTAGATAATCCCCGACTGCATGGCCGCCACCGTGTTGGTACCAATCACATGCTTGGGGTGGGTTAATTCCACACGAGGCAGCTGCGCCGTCCGGGTGAACAGCGCCTCAGCCGCTGTGGCTATGCCGGTGGCGACAATACCGCCAATGTAGTCTCCTTCTTTGGAGACAATACCAAAGGTGGTGGCGGTACCCAAGTCAATGACGATTACCAGCCCACCATAGAGATAGTGGGCAGCGGCGGCATCGGCGATGCGGTCAGCGCCCACCTCCCTAGGATTATCCATCCTGATGCGCACCCCGGTCTTAACTCCAGCCCCCACCACCAATGGCGCAGTGTGAAAGTACCGTTGCGAAAGGTCAACAAAGGTGGTTGTTAAAGGCGGTACAACACTGCATAAGGCTACCTCAGCAATATCGGTTATCTCCAGTCCCCGATGTTTTAACAGATTAATTAGTAAAGCAGCATACTCATCGGCCATCTGTCTGACATTTGTCGCCATACGCCACGTACCCCGAAGCTCCTCGCCGTCAAAAACACCGAGGGTAATACCAGTATTCCCTATATCAATAGCTAATAGCATGGCATTCTACTCGGTTTCGGAGGTAGCCTCACTCTCCTTCAACTGCTTAATAACTTGAGGCAATGCCACCAGAAGGTCACTGGCAATCATACCGGCATCGCCCAGCCTGTCTCTAACCATCTCGCCAGCCATACCATGGAGGTACACCCCACAGGCGGCAGCATCAAAAAGTGACAAGCCCTGTGCCACCAGTCCGGCTATAGCTCCACTTAACACATCACCGGTGCCGGCTGATGCCAGCCCGGGATTGGCCATATGGCTAACTTGGGCTTGACCGTCTGGTGCAGCCACAACAGTATAGGCTCCCTTGAGGACAATGGTTTTATGCCATTCCGCAGCCATTTTTTTAGCAATTCCTAGCCGGTCTGCCTGCACATCGTCCGCCGTAATTCCTGCCAACCTCGCCATTTCCCCGGGGTGAGGGGTAAGTATGGCATCTTCGGTGAGCCGGTTCCACCACCCCGGACTCATAGCCAGGATGTTGAGCGCATCGGCATCAAGGACCAAAGAAGGCAATTGCGGCCTGGTCTTAGTCGTGCCGAGAAGGATAGCCCTAATGACCTTGATTGCCGATTCGCTCTGCCCCATTCCACAGCCTAGAAGTAAGACATTATACTGGTCCAATTGCCGGAATATCGACCTGACTGCTTCCTGAGAAAGGAGGCTAGGGCGGGATTCAGGTAAGGGGAGATAGGTCACCTCGGTTAGTTTTGAAGCCAGGATAGACTGGAGCCGGCCAGTTGTGGCCAATGTTACCAAGCCTGCCCCAACTCGCATAGCACCGCTGCAAGCTAGATAGGCGGCACCAATGTAATTTATGGAGCCAGCCACCACCAGAACCCGACCAAAGGTGCCTTTATTAGCTTGAGGCGGACGTTCAGGAAGAAGCGATCTAACCCAATCTTCGGCAACATATTCTGAAGTTGCCTCCTCAGACAGATATCCGGGCATGCCAATATCAACCACCGTTACTTCACCCACCCTTTCTGCTCCGGGGAATTTGAACAAGCCTGGCTTGGGAAACGCCAGGGTTATAGTATTATCAACATTGAGACAACCAGGGTCTACCTCCCCGGTATCAGCGTTGAGCCCTGAAGGCAAATCCAGAGCAATGATACGCAGCCCCGAGCGCTTATTCTTAGCCCGTCTCACCTTGTCTAATATCATCAGCAGCAGACCACCAAAGGGGCGGGTGGTACCAGTGCCGAATAGAGCATCAACAACGGCATCGACTGAGGTCACATACCCACTAAGCCTGTCCAGGTTTTCATCCTTAGGCGCCTCAACGCGGGTGATGCGGCGTTCCCGAATCGGCTTAAGCTTGGGGTCCCTGGGCGGTCTCTCTCCATAGAAGTAGATGATGACCTTAGCTCCCCAGTCATGAATATGACGAGCCGCCACCAACCCATCCCCACCGTTGCTGCCGGGTCCGATTAAAAATAGAATCTGCCGCTGGCTGATATCGCCCAGGATTCGTCTGACCTCTTCAGCTACCGCTTTGCCGGCATTTTCCATAAGCACATCTGAGGTCAAACCCATCTGGGCACAACTCTCCTCCAACTGGCGCATCTCGCTAGTGGTCAGAATTTTCACTTTAGACCTCCTTCATAAAAAGGCTACCTTATCCAGACCGGCTTCCTCTTCTCCAAGAAGGCAGTCAGCCCCTCAACGCTGTTCTCCCCGCTCATCACCAGAGTAGCATCAACCCCGGTGACCTCCAAAGCCTGGTGAAATTCCAGGTCAAAATTACGATAAAGAGCCTGCCTGGCTTGGGTCAGGGTTAGTCCGCTATTAGCCGTAAACCGCTTGATAAATTCGTCGGTTGCCTTTTCAAACTCCGCTTCAGGGACAGCCTTATTTACCAGACCAATCCTCTCCGCTTCTTTAGCGCTGATACTATCGCCGGAGAGAATAAGCTCAAACGCCTTTTGTCTGCCCATGATTCTGGGGAAGAGGATTGAAGCTGGAGGAGGATATACCCCCAGCTTAACCTCCGGCTGTCCCAGTTGCGCCTTCTCCGAGGCGATAGCCATGTCGCATCCAGCCACTATCTCGCAGCCCCCACCCAAGGCAACACCATTGACTACAGCAATAGTGGGCTTATCTACTTCAATTAATGATACAAATAATTTATGGAATACCTCAACCATTTTGGGCAGTTTCTCGCCCAGGTGGTCGCCAACAGCTACCCCGGCAGAGAAGGCTCTATCACCGGCGCCAGTAATCACCACCACCTTTACCCCGTCATCCGTCTTAAGCCCGGCCAGGGCTTGATTCATCTCCTCCAGGGTCTCAATATCCAGGATATTTAACGGTGGTCGATTGATGATGAGCTTGGCCACCCCTTCCTTCTTTTCCAGCAGTATGTTTTTGAACTTCATCGCTCTCCCCCGTTTCTTATATTATCAATTTGAAGTGTAGCAATATACTAGACTATGGTCAAGGGATGGTGAGAAACTACGCTTACCGCCTTGAGGGCGGGTGGGAAGAATTATTCTGTCAAACAACCTCCGTAAACTTCTTCAGCTTCCCGGTCATTGCCTGCCAGTGCGTCCCCCGCCAGTAGATGCGGTGGCAGGCGGGGCACTGCCTAAACTGGCTTTGAGTCTTAAACACATAGGGCGGCACCAGGTCTTTCACCTCTCCTTTGCTCCTCTCCACCAGAGGTTGATTGCACTCCAGACAGAGAGTGAACGGCTTAAACTGGCAATCCAGACCTAAAGTGTTTATTACCTGATGTATCTGTCGCTCAGGTTCATCACTCTGGATAAGCACCGCTTTGAGTTGCCCGCTGGTTATCACCCGCCGCTTCATAATCTGTGTATCCCTGGTCAATATCACTCTGCCTTCGTCTTTAGCCATAGCCACCAGGTGGGAATCATCCTTGCCATCGAAGAACCGGGCATCATAACCCATAAGCCTCAACCACTTGGTTAGCTTTCCCACATTGCTGTCAACTATGAATTTCGGGGTGTCCGTCATACCACCCCCATTTTATATCTTTTCCCCCATCCCATTTTTAACCTGCGTTTTTCTTTCCCACCCAGCCCACCCTCATAAGCTGCGCTTCTAACACTTTCTACCCCACCCCATGGGCTAATGGGCTAATGGGCTAAGCCCCTATGGGTGAGTGGGAAAAGTAGGCACTAGTAAACAATCCTATTTATAATTCGGTTATGGTTACAGGTTAAGCTCCATTCCCTCATAGGCAAGGGTTATTGGGCTATCCAAAGCCTTGCTCACCGCCGCTATCTCAGCCTCTATCTCCTTCTCCAGATGGGGGCTCATGTGAACCACCACCACCTGGGGGAGGTAGCCGTTGAGCTCTCGGAAGCTGGTCAGCTCCTGCTTCAGCAGACCGGGGGAGAGATGCCCTGAGCTAGCCGCCCACTGCTTATATTTATCCGGGGCTGTAACCTCGGTAATGAGCAGTTGAGGCGAAACACGCTGCCAGCAGCCAGCCAAGCCCGGACCGGTATCACTGGTATAGAACATCGTCTTACCATCGGCAGAGGCGACCTGATAGCCAACGGTAGGGACGTTATGTTTTACCGGGACAGCCAGAACGGTGTAGCCTTCAATCTGCAGCGGCTTATCTGGCTCCATTACCGTGAACCTAACCGTGGGATTGGACGCCGGCTGTTGCAGGAAATCGGAATAAACCTCGCCATTCAGCAGATGAGTGGCCAGGACATCGTATACCGGCGGGATAGAGTAAACATTGATGGTAGCCTGACGAAGGAAGAGGTTCATAGCTATGGCGGGGATGTCCCTGACATGGTCATAATGGTAGTGGGTGAGCAGGATGGCCTTAATTTTCTTTTGAGCCTCAAACGACAGGCTGGAGGTAAGGGCACCGGCGTCTATAGCCAGGACATCGTCAATCAACAGGCTGACGAGCTTTGAGTTTTGCGATTCACAGTTGTGCGCTCCCAAGAAACGGATGTTCATCTTCTTCGGTAACACCCCTGGTTAATAACGAGGGCTAATCCCAGACCAGAAAGGGGTTAAACCTCGTCTCACGGTCATAGGTGTCAATTGCCTCTTTCCGCTTTAAATAGCTAACGACGGCGTAGGTTGCTGGGGTAGCTACGGTTTCAACAAGAACCTTTACCAACCACTGGCTCAGCATTACTGTCGGCATGAAGAAGGGGGTGCCGATGAGGGCGAGGACGGTGAATACGACAGTGTCCAACCCCTCACCCACTATAGTTGAGCCAATGGTCCGGCTCCACAGCCAGCGCCCCTTAGTAAAAATCTTCATCTTGGCCAAGATAAAAGAGTTAACAAACTCACCGACGAAGTAACCACAGAAGGAAGCCACCAGCAATCTTGGCGCGTAGCCCAGAATGCTCTCATAAGCTCCTTGCAACTCCCACCCAGGAGGCGAGGGCAGGACCTGCCCCACCCAGGCAAAGATGACAAAGATGAGGTTACAGGCAAAACCGAGCCAGATGACTCTTCTGGCAATGCGGTAGCCATAGACCTCGGTAAGGACATCGCCGACGATATAGCTCAAGGGGAAAATAAATACGCCAGCGAATACAATAAAAGGGCCGAGGCTTATCATCTTTACGGAAATGATATTGGCAGTGATAAGACAGGTAACAAAGAGAGCGGAAATTATCACCAATCGGTGTGAGACCTTCATCCTAGATCCAGTGCTTGCGGCGGAAGTATAACAACATTCCACCCATTAACGCCAGCATCACCAGTAACAGGACCAACCAAGAAATATGGCTACCGCCCGGGTTGCTCCCGCCCGGCAGGGGAACATTCATCCCATAGAAGCTGGCGATAACCGTCAGCACCGTGCCGATAGTCGCCAGGATGGTCAGGACGCGGAGGATATCGTTAACCCGGTAGGAAACCACGGAACTATGGGTATCACTTAGCCCCTCAATTATCTCTTTATATTCATCAAGGGCATCCCAAATTTTATCCACGTGGTCAACCATATCCCCGAAGTAAACCTCCATATCCATCTTGGCAAAGCGGCGAATTTTAGGTTCCATACTGCCGATAACCGCTCTCAATGGCCAGATAATGCGGCGGAAGGAGATAACATCCCGCCTGAGGATGGATAACCCCTCTATTGCCTTGGGCAGCCCCTTACTGGTGAATATGTTCTCCTCCACCTCCTCAATATTGACGCCAATCTTATTTAATATCGGGAAGCAGTAGTCAACCAGCCGGTCAACTATGCGGTAGAGCAGATAAGCAGAACCCTGGCTGAAATATTCCTGCCTTAATTCTTCATTTTCCTCACTCTGGCATTGCTTGAATAGATTTACCAGCGGCTTAAGGTCCCCCTTATGCAGGGTAATGAGGTAGTTTTGACCGATAAACACCGATACCTGGCTGGGGGTGGTTACCCTTGCCTCCACGCTGAATACCGGAAAGTGGAAAACCAGAAACAGATAATCATCGTATATGTCTATCTTTGGTCGCTGTATTCGGCTGAGACAGTCGTCCAAATCCAGCGGATGGAAGGGGTAGTTCTCAGCCAGATGTTCTGTCTCCTTCTTTGTTGGCTGCTCAATGTTAACCCAGGTCAGCTCGCCCCAGGCAACCGACTCAATATTTAGCTGCCCAGCGTCCTTTATGACCTCTGGAACAGCCTCTTTTTTCCTTCTTCTCATCCTAGGGATAGCCATGACATTATCCTCCGCCAAAACCTCGCTATATTTTACCATAATCGTTGCCAAATAGCACCCTATCTGATATAGTAACAACCATACTCTTCAGTAGAAAACTTAGTGTCAAGGAGGTGATGCCAATCCAAAACAAAGACCAACCTCAGCCATCTACAACAAATACAACCAAAGGAAAGGAAAATGAAATTCCTAGTCATAGCCAGCTTGAAGGACACGGCATCTACACTTCCGCCATCTGTGGGCAGGCAACTCATGGAGGCAACCCTTGATTTAATGAATCAGGAAATGAAGGCGGGCAGAATCCTAGAAATGTACTTCATGGCCGGGTCGAATCGTTCCATGGTTATTAGTGAAGCTAAGAGCGCTGAGGAAATTGTTAAAAACGTGAGCAGGCTACCCATTGGGGGATTTATGGATTTCGAGACCTACCCGCTGGCTGATTTCAATGAATCAATGAAGGCCTGGATTGAGAGTATGAAGGCGGCGGAGAAGATGTTCCCCGGCCCACCCAGGTAGTTTAATCAGGCGGCACTGAATTGAATTAATTACCAAATTTGATAGTCGATTGTAAACTCGTCTCATAATCTATGATGTCTAAAATATGAAGCTGCACCTGTAAGGTGCAGCTTCTCCGTTTAAGTCAACCAAGCACAATCATTGCTAAACAGCACCAAATTTGATATATTTATAACAAAAGATTGCCTGTTAAATCATTTAGGGTCAGGAAATGAAGCCCAAGACAAAGCCCCCCTGGGGTCACAGGCTCAAGGTTAGAATCAAGAAGGCGCTGGGAATGAACATCTTCCTCTGTGATAGCTGCAAATGGGACTGGCGTAGCACCTGCCACCGCCCAGAACGCCCCAATGCCACCTGGTGTCCCGATTACGAGAAGCGGGGGAAATAGCCTACTTCCTCTCTATAATGGTAGCCATTCCCTGACCGCCCCCGATGCACAGCGTCGCCAAGCCTAGCTGGTAATTCTGGCGGAGCATCTCATGGATAAGGGTAACTATAATCCTGGCTCCGGTACAGCCTATAGGATGCCCCAGTGAGATTCCGCTACCATGAGCGTTCGCCTTGTCGTAATCAAAATCAAGCTCTCTCATTACCCCTATAGCTTGAGAGGCAAAGGCTTCATTTAATTCAATATAGTCTATATCCTTCAAGCTAAGTCCAGCCAGCTTCAGTGCTTTCTTGGTTGCTGGAACTGCCCCCAGCCCCATGTATGCCGGGTCAACGCCACCTGAGGCGTAAGACCTAACAACCGCCATCGGTTTTAACCCCAGCGCCTCTGCCTTTTCCGCCGACATCACCACCAGGGCAGCCGCAGCGTCAGTTATCCCCGAGGCATTACCTGCCGTTACCGCCCCGTCCTTTTTGAATACCGGGGGCAGCTTGGCTAAAGCCTCAATGGAGGTCTCCCTGGGGTGTTCATCGGTATCAAACTGTTTGACCTCCTTCTTCTGCCTGACCTCAACCGGGACTATCTCCTGCCCGAATATGCCATCCTTTATCGCCGCCAGCGCCCGCTGGTGGCTGAGCAGGGCAAGCCTGTCCTGCTCCTCTCTGGTTATGCCATACTTCTCGGCTATATTTTCTGAGGTTAGACCCATATGATAATCATAGAATATCTCCCACAAGCCATCATAGACCATGCCATCAACCATCTCGGCATTGAACATCCTGGCTCCCCATCTGGCGGCGGGCAAATAGTAAGGGACGGCGCTCATATTCTCTATACCACCAGCAACAATAATCTCGGCATCGCCAGCCTTTATCGCCTGGGCAGCCAGGGCTACCGCCTTCATCCCCGAGGCGCAAATCTTGTTCACCGTAATGGCAGTCGTCTCTTTGGGAATACCGGCGTAAATGGCTGCCTGCCGAGCGGTATTCTGGCCCTGCCCTGCCTGGAGAACATTGCCCATTATCACTTCATCTATCCACACCTCTTTCAACGAATCGTCCCAGTCATGGTATCTCTTCTCCAGCTCAATCAAACCATCGCCTTTAAATACCTCAGGGGCTAACTTCTGCACCTCAGGGTCTCTTTTAGGCCGCAGCCCAGCCCGCTTCAGCACTTCCTTAATGACAATGCTACCCAGTTTCACCACCGGGGTATCCCGCAACGCCCCACCATAATTACCTATCGCTGTTCTCACCCCACTGACAATTACCACTTCGGTCATAAAATATCCTCCTTTTTCTAAGCCAAGCTATTTATACTCGTAGAAGCCCCTCCCCGTCTTGCGCCCCAGCCAGCCGGCGGCAACCATCTTATCCACCAGTGTCGGCGTAACATATCTGGGGTCCCTGAGCTGTTCGTACAGGGCATCAGCGACAAACTTGACCACGTCAATTCCAACCATGTCGGACAGGGTGAGCGGACCCATCGGGTAATTCAAGCCCAGGCTTATGGCGTTATCAATATCTTCCCGGCTGGCAACACCATCCTCATACAGGCGAATAGCATGGAGCAGGAAGGGTATCCAGAGTCGGTTGACAATAAAGCCCGGCGCATCCTGGGCAATAACGGTGGTCTTGCCCAGAGACTGGCCAAACTTCTGACTGGTTTTAACCACCTCATCGCTGGTGGTAATGGTCCTCACCATTTCCAGCAGTTTCATAATCGGCGCCGGGTTAAAGAAGTGCAGTCCCAACACCTTGTCCGGCCTCTTGGTTACCACCGCCATGTCAATAATGGATAGGCAAGAAGTGTTGGTCGCCAGGATGGCATGTTTGGGGCAGATTCCATCCAGCTCAGCAAATATCTTCTTCTTCAAATCCAGATTCTCAATGGCGGCTTCAATTACCAGATCGCAGTCGGAGAAGTCCTTGGTATTGGTGGTGCCCTTAATGCGACCCAGTATGGCATCCTTGTCCTGCTGAGAGATTCTGCCCTTCTCAACGCTCCTGGCTAACGTTTTATCAATTGATGCCAGCCCCTTTTTCAAAAACTCGTCGTTTATTTCCGATACTACCACCTGGTAGCCCGACTGAGCGCAGAGCTGAGTAATACCAGCGCCCATGCTTCCACAGCCAACCACACCGACCTTCTTAATTTCCATGATGCTCCTTTCTTTTACTTTGCTTTATAGACCGGTTTTCTCTTTTCCACAAAAGCCTTGGTGCCCTCGGCGAAGTCCTCAGTGCCCATGAGGTAAGCTACGAGTGAGTTCTCCAGCCTTAAGCCCTCTTCCAGAGTCATGCTACAACCTCTAATCATAGCCTCTTTAGCCGCCCTCACCGCCAGAGGCCCCGCCTGACAGATAGCTTGAGCCCATTCTTTAGCCGTAGCCAGAACTTCCGCCTGAGGCACAACCTTGTTTATCAAGCCGATGCGGTATGCTTCCTGGGCGTCTATAAGTCTTCCCATGAGCAGTATCTCAGCCGCCTTACAATGTGGAACCATTCGCGGCAGCCTCTGCGTCCCTCCCCACCCCGGAATCAGACCCAGGTTTACCTCGGGTGTACCCAGACGAGCATTATCAGCGGCTATTCTTAAATCGCAAGCCAGGGCTATCTCCAGCCCGCCGCCTAATGCCATGCCGTTGATAGCGGCAATGAGCGGCTTCCACAGCTCTAATCCCCGCATTATGCTCGGCGGGAACGCCCACTGGTCGCGGCGGTGCTCCTTCATAAAGGGCAGGGTATCCTTGATATCGGCACCGCCACAGAAAGCCTTTTCCCCAGCCCCGGTGATGATGCCAACCCACAGGTCAGGGGCATCCCTGAAATCTGCCATCGCCTCACGAAACTCTCGCACCGCTTCCATATCCATGGCATTCATTGCCTGAGGGCGATTAATGGTGAAGATGGCGACTCTACCTTCCTTCTCATAGTCAATAGCCATAATAGACCTCCTTCGCGACTTTTGAAGGTTAACAGCAACTCAAAAGGGGAATATACTACGCTGAATTTTAACAGAGAGCCTAAGTTAGCGTCAAGGTAAGGCACTGTTTCTTTGCCTCAGCCCTTTAAATATTTACTTATCAACCCACCCCCTTAATCCCCCTCCCTTACAAGGGAGGGGGAAATTAGTTTCAGAAGAGAGGCTAGTGCCCCTCTTAAACACCCCTTAAAGCGGGAATGTAAGGGCAAAGCCTTTGAGGGCGGGAGGGTGGGAAAAAGACAAATTAGAAACAGGGGGGTGGGGTTGCTTATCATCCCGCAAATGTGATAATATAATTCAGATTAAAAACCAAATATTCTCTCCGAGCCTGTTCTCCTAAAGATAAACCATGGAGACTGGCCGATAGGGTATCGTTGGAAACGGCGGTGCCTCCCGTGTTTGGAAAGGAGAGCGCACATGCCAGGATTAAGAGCATGTAGAGCACCTCCTTTTGAGGTGCTTTTTATTTGCGCATGTCATAAATCTTAAAGGAGTGTTGTGAAGAGAAAGATAATTGTTGCCACATTAGTCGGGCTGGCAATTGCCAGTCTCTTAGCCAGCTTTGTCGGCTGCGGCGGCGGGACGAACCCGCTGGCGCCCCAAGAAAGACTAAAGATAGCCACCACCACCAGCCTTTATGATACCGGTCTCTGGGGATACCTGGAGCCGATGTTCGAAGAGGAATACGGCGTAGAGGTTGACATACTATCCGCCGGCACCGGCATCGCCCTGGAATACGGGATGCGGGGGGACGTGGATGTTATCACCATCCATGACAAAGCCCGTGAAGTGCAGTTTGTCGCCGATGGCTACGGCGTGGAGCGGGTCCCCTTTGCCTACAACTACTTCCTCATCGTCGGGCCAGCCGATGACCCCGCCGGAATTAAGGGATTAAGCCCCGAAGACGCCTTCCGCACCCTATATGAGACGGGAAGCGGTAGCTTTATTTCCCGTGGGGACGATTCGGGAACACACAGTAAAGAGAAGGCAATCTGGGCAAGCGCCGGCTATGACTACGAAGAGGTAAGAACCGCCGGACAATGGTACGTAGAGGCGGGGAGAGGTATGGGGGCAACCCTGCTCATGGCCAGCGAGATGGGAGGGTACACCCTCACTGATATGGGCACCTTCCTCTCCTATAAAAGCGAGCTTGAGCTGGTGCCAATTGTGGACGAGGGGGCAATCCTGCTCAATGTCTATTCGGTTATTGCCGTAAGCCCGGAAAGCAATCCCAATACCAACATTGAGATGGCCAACAACCTGGTAGCTTTTCTGACCTCGCCCGAGATTCAAGAGCTAATCGGAAACTACGGGGTCGAGGAGTACGGCATGCAGCTATTTACCCCCTGTGCCGGAGCCGAGCCTACGTCATAATAATATTCGGAGTTAAAGCAAATTGACCGAGCTGTGGGACGGACTGGTTACCGCCTTAAAACTCATCGTGTCCCTTAACCCGGAGGTCATGGAGATAGCGGGGAGGTCGCTGGCAATATCAGCGACCTCTTCTACTATCGCCGCTCTGATATGTCTGCCACTGGGGGCAGTTATCCACTCCAATAAATTCCCCGGCAAGCGGACGCTAATAAACATAGTCCAGACGCTATTCAGTTTGCCCACGGTAGCCGTTGGGCTTTTTGTCTTCGTCCTCTTCTCCCGCGCCGGACCTATAGGCGGGCTTGACATCATGTTCACCCCCGTCGTCATGGTAATAGGACAGGTAATACTGATATCGCCGATAATGCTCGGGCTGACCGTCTCCGCCTTAAGCGGCGTTGATAAAACAATAGCCGACACCGCTATCTCCCTCGGTGCCAGCGGCTTCCAGACAGCGGTTATAACCTTGAGAGAAGCCAGATTTGCCGTACTGGCCGGGCTGATAATGGGCTTCGGGCGGGCGATTTCCGAGGTCGGGCTCTCCCTCATGGTCGGCGGTAATATCGCTGGATTCACCCGAACCATTACCACGACCATCTCTCTGGAAACATCCAAGGGCGACCTGGAACTGGCGCTGGCACTGGGCATAATCCTTATCGTCATAGCACTGGTAATAAATTTAGTGCTAAATAGGGTTCAGCAGAAATAAAAATGGCTTTAATAGAAACAGTCAACATCGGGCAGAAATACGGCGGGCAGTACATCCTTAAAGATGTAAACCTGCGTATCAACCGGGGTGAGGTGTTCGCCCTGATTGGACCTACCGGCGCCGGCAAGACCACGCTGCTGCGCCTTCTCGACCTGCTGGAAGTGCCGGCATCAGGAAGCGTCTATTTTGACGGAATGGATGTAACGGCTAACAAAAGCCTCAGGCTGCAGGCGCGCCGGCGCATGTCGTTTGTCCTCCAGAAGCCGGCAGTGTTTAACATGAGCGTCTATGACAATGTCGCCTGCGGACCGAGATGGAGGCGGGAAAAGGATGCCACCATCCGCCAGCGGGTAAGCCGAGCCTTAGAACTGGCGGGCATGGCTGAATACATAAATAGGAACGCCCGAACCCTATCCGGGGGTGAAACACAGCGGGTAGCCATAGCCCGCGCTTTGGCGATTGCGCCCGAGGTGCTGTTCCTTGATGAGCCTACGGCTAACCTCGACCCCATCTCCGCGGCAAAAATAGAGGAGGTGCTGGCGCACATCATCGGCGACCAGAAAACAACGGTGGTAATGGCAACCCACAATATGTCGCAGGGCCAGCGCCTCGCCGGCAGGATAGGGGTAATAATGAACGGCGAAGTGCTACAAATAGGCAGCCCCGGCGATATATTCAGCACCCCCCAGAAAAAGGAGGTCGCTGAATTCGTTGGCGTTGACAATATCCTGAGCGGGGTAATCGTAAACCGGGATAATGAGCTGGTAACCATTGATGTCAACGGCAGTATCATCCAGGCAATTTCAGACTATCCTATAGGCGAAGAAGTCCATGCCCTTATCCGACCCGAAGATATAACTTTAGCCCCACGTAAAGACGCCAGCAGTGCCCGCAACACCTTTGAGGGCAGGATAGCCAGAATATTCCCGGTGGGGGCGCTGGTCAGGGTTGAAGTGGCTTGTGGCTTTTCCCTTTTTGCCGTAGTAACCAAGAGGTCAGCGGAAGACCTGAGCCTGACTGTTAATAAGAGGGTTTACGCCACATTCAAAGCTACGGCAGTACACATTATAAAAAGGTGGCATTGACACTAGAAATCAAAGCGTGCTATATTCTGCCTGTGGCAGCGTAGCTCAGAGGTAGAGCAGAGGACTCATAAGCCTTTGGTCGTGGGTTCGAATCCCTCCGCTGCCAGTTGTTTTTGTGCGTGTTTTCAGCCCCCACCGACCTCCCCGCAGAATTTTGCTTAACAATTTGCTTAACTTTTACGCACGAATTTTGCGATAGTTTTGCCATAGCTGCCTCCTTTTTAAATCTAATTAGTGTATCGAAATATGCCATATTTTCTCCGCCCGGTCAAGATAACGTCTTATCGTATATGAGTCATGCTCATATTCCCACCCATATTTCTTTTCAAGTATTTTAGCTGTCTCTACGAGCAATCCCCTCTTCCCCTTCTGCCCTCTTTCCCCACGCTGCCCGATAGCATCATAATAGGCTTGGAGCGTCTGCCAGTACAACTCCTCCTTCTTGTTCTTCCGTTTGGAACCATATGAAGTGATTATGCCGGGAACTTTCCACACATCTACTTCACCCGGCAACAGGCCCATCATTTCACCGATTTTTCGCCAGGGCCTCAGGCTTAAGCTACCTACGGGATGAACCAGCACCCGGAAACCCCTGAGCGGAACAATCAGGTACTCAGGAAACCTGAGCTCCAGCTCCTCAGGGAGTTCCCCAACCAGCAGCACCAATCGCAAAGCAGGAGCCGCCCAAGCCGGTATATCTAATTCTTTGACCAAAGTAATTACTTCTTTATCCAGGGGAACCTCATTATCAAGCGGCTGGGGCGCATAAATCTGCAAAGAATTCGGACCTGTTTCATACCCAAAGCCGATTAGTCCCGACCGCCGATCATAATGAAATCCAAACGCTCCTTTCATCTTTTCGCCCTTAGTTTGCCTGAAGTGGTTTCTGTACCAGGCTAGAGCTTCCTTCTCACTAGGCAGTCCCTCATCAGGGATACCCAGGCGCTTTCTGATGTCAACAATTGCAGTTTTCTGTAACATCTTTTTAGACTATCTTAGCATATTATAACATATATAATAGAGATGTCAAACTGCAAAAATAGTGTTGGGGGCGCAAAAATGGAAGAACGATACCCACCAAAGCGTTCGGGTAGACCCAGGGTCGAGGTAGATTATGCCCTAGTTTTGCGGCTGCAAGATGTGGAAAACCTGGGCTGGTCGCGGGGTGCAGAGGAATATCGCAGACGAACCAGCCAATGGATTAGCAGAGATACCTTCAAACGCCGGTACTTAGAGGCCATAGCCACCGAGTCACTGGAGGCAAGAATAAAAAGAGTATTTGAGGAATGTTTACGGAAGCTAAAGACGCAGGGGACAACAGTAGGCTATCTGCAACTGTTCTTACAGTCAAGGCAGGCGATGGAGGTATCGCCGGGCACCCTGAGTTTTTACCGGGCAAAGCTTGGCCGATTCCTGTCTGAACTGGATGCCGATACCGTACAGCGGCAGGATATTGAGGCGTTTCTGCTCCAGTTCAAGAATCCTGGTAACCGGCATGCCTATTACCGGGCACTCAAAACCTTTTACAACTGGCGTTCAGAAACGTTCGGACTACCCAGTCCCATGAAGCACATGCGCGCTCCCAGATTGGGCAAGCTTATTTTGCCCAGCCTGACAAGAGACGAGGTGCTCAAGCTTCTAGAAGCTACTAATTGTGTCCGAGATAAAGCAATTATCTCCCTGTTTACTGAAAGCGGGCTCAGACTCTCTGAGCTTGCCAGCATAAAGCCCGATAACATCAATTGGACCAATCGGACTATCCAGATAATTGGCAAAGGCCGCAAAGAAGCCGTGGCCCCCTTCGGACCCTTAACTGAGAGCTACCTGCGGGCATGGCTCGGTGAATACAAGGCAGACGGCAATATATGGGGTCTGAATACATGGGGTATATCATCCATGCTGCGGAGGCTAAGGCAAGTCACCGGACTTCTCTGCAACCCGCACACCTTCAGACGGACCTTCGCCTGCCTTTTGAGAAAAGCCGGCGTAGACACTATGACAATAAAGGAGCTGGGGCGATGGGAATCTTTAGAGATGGTGCAGAGATATACCCGCTCTGTAACCTTCAACGACAGTCTGAAATTCTACAAGGCACCACTCAAAGAGGGAGAGTAACCCGGCATGAAGACTTATCTTGATTTTAGCGATGTGGAATTGATGGAGAAAGGCGCTGATTCAGCGAGAGACAAGCTGCTGGTCAGGCTTCTATCTCGCTTGGGATGCCGGGTGTCTGAAGTTCTGAAGCTCAAAGTGAGTGATATAGACTACGAACAGGCGACCGTAACAATTCTACATCTCAAGACACGTTCCAGACTTATGTGTCCCGACTGTAAAGCAAGCTTGGCAAGAAGACACCGCTTTTGCCCGGGATGCGGCAAAGAAATCGGGCGGATTATCAGTAGTGCAAGGGAGCAAAGAAGAATCAGGATACTGCCTATTGATGAGAATACCCTAAATTTGCTGAAAGAGTATGTTGTAAAGAACAAGTCTGTTTTCGCTGATAATACCCAACCTATATTCCGTATCAACCGACATCGAGCCTGGCAAATAGTGAGAGATTGTGCTAAAAGAACTGGCCTTCCAGACTTAGTGAATCCAGAAACAGGTAGGGTAAGAGGGGTTAGTCCTCATCGTCTTAGGGATGCTTTCAGCGTACACGCGATGAAGCTGGATGACTCTGGCGATGGACTAAGACTGCTTCAGGAGCATTTGGGGCATGCTAGCTTTAACACGACTGCGAAGTACAGAAAGATTGCCGGGAACGAACACCGTAACTGGTACAATCGACTCTGGCATTAGAGTCCATAATATTTCCGAGTAACAAAACAAGCTATTGTGCAAGCCTTTTCCGAATCACATGTGGCAGATTGGGGCCAGCAAATACGTAGTCTAGCAGGATCTGCTGGGTTGCTCTGTGTCATGCTATAATGTAGTTACACCAGGGGGGTAATTGTCGTGGATGCCAAAGGCCTAGAATTGCTCGAGTTTCCTCAGATAAGGGAAATATTAGCTGGGTTTACTTCGTTTTCGGCCAGCCGTGCATTGGCCTTCAATCTTCAACCTCTTTCTGATTGCGAACAGGTTTCTCTGTTGTTGAGACAGTCGGCCGAGGCACGCCATCTTCTCTCGCTAGAGCCCGGCTTCTCTATCGGAGGGGTTATTGATGTTCGAGAAGCGGTTAAAATGGCAGCACGAGGTAAGGTCCTTGAGCCTCGAAGCCTCCTGGAGATTCAACAGACTCTAACCGCTATAAGGCAATTGCGGGGCAGTCTCGAAAAGTTGCCAAGGGAATTTCCACTGCTCTGGAACATCGCCAAAGGTATGGTTGAGCTTCGCCAACTAGAGGAAGGCATCTCTAGCTGTCTGGCGTCAACCGGAGAATTGCTGGATAGTGCCTCGCCCGGGTTGGCTGCAGTTAGGTACCAACTAAAACAAGCACGTGGGCAGTTGTTAGACCGTCTGAAAGCCACCATGGAGTCGCCTAGAGGGCGCAAGATAGTCCAGCAGCCTATTATTACCGAGCGGGAAGGACGATACGTCATTCCCATCAAGGTCGAATTTCGAAGAGAAATAAAAGGCATTGTTCACGACGTCTCTAACAGCGAGGCTACCGTATTCATTGAGCCGTGGACCACCATAGAGTTGGGGAACACACTCCGGGAACTGGCGGCGGAGGAAAGCCGTGAAATGGAGAGAATTCTCGGAAACCTAAGCGCTGAAGTGGGAACGTACGAGGCGGAGATCTCTCACAGCATAGCTTTGGTGGCTGAGTTGGATTTGGCACTAGCTAAGGCGAGATATGCCATGAAAGCTAGAGCCACTGAACCTATCCTCACCACCTTTAGCGACAATAAAAAGACGCCTGATGGTGAACGGGCTGGCGTGCTCAGGCTCGTTGAAGCTAGGCACCCCCTGCTTGCGAAAAAAGCAGTGCCGCTCTCTCTAGAGATAGGGCGGGATTTCTCCATCCTCGTGATTACCGGACCTAATACCGGCGGAAAAACCGTAGCCCTTAAGACAATCGGTTTGCTCAGTCTGATGGCCCAGGCTGGCATACCAATCCCGGCTTCAGCGGAAAGCCGCATACCGGTTTTTGATAGCATATTCGCTGATATTGGCGATGAACAGAGCATTGAGCAAACGCTTTCAACCTTTAGCTGGCACATGGGCAACATTGTGCGTATCACCACCGGTGCCACAGAGAAGAGCCTGGTGCTTCTTGATGAGCTTGGTACCAATACCGACCCGGCAGAAGGCTCTGCCCTGGCCCGCGCTATTTTGCTTCACTTCTTATCCCGGGGAACGATGGCTGTAGCTACCACACACTACAGCGACCTCAAGGCGTTCGCACATGCCACCCAGGGGCTGCAAAATGCTTCGCTCGACTTTGACCCAGTTACGCTGACGCCGACCTATCACCTGACCGTGGGTATCCCCGGTGGCAGCAATGCCCTGGCTACCGCTTCTCGCCTGGGTTTGCCTCCCGAAATTATCACCGCTGCCAGAGATATGCTATCGAAAGGTACCCAGGAGCTGGAGACCTTGCTGGTCGGTTTGATTAATGAAAAGCAAAAACTTGAAGCTCTTAGCGTAGACCTGAAAAGGGAGAGGGATGAGTCCACGCAACTGAATCTTAAATTAGAAAACGAACTTCAGCGGATAGAAACAGAGGAGCGGAAGGTCATTCAAGAGACCCGGGACAAGATTGTCCGTGAGGCCGCCGAGCTCCATAAGGAAATCCATCAGGCTGCATCAGCCTTACGTAAAGAAAGAACAAAGGAGAGAACTGAGCAAGCTAAGCAAGCGCTCGCTGCGGTGTGGGAACAGTTGAAAAGCGAGGTGTGGCAGACAAAGCCAAGTGGAAAGCCGGGTGGCGAAACAACAGACGATAGCAGAATCACAGTGGGCGATGTGGTCTGGCTAAGAGAAGTAAACCTACAGGCAACGGTGCTGTCGATATCAGACGAGACACAACAGATTGAGGTTCAGGCGGGACAGGTGAAGCTCAGGCTTGGTATCAATAGCGTGGAAAAAGTGGAAATACCCCCGGGTACACCACTCCCAGAATTCACTTCGGTAAAAAGGCCGCTGACCAGACAGCCAGTTTCAATGGAACTTGACCTGCGAGGGAAACGAGCTGATGAGGTAGAGTGGGAGCTTGACCGTTACCTCGATGCTGCCTCTCTGGCTAATTTGGGCGAGATACGTATCGTTCATGGTATCGGCACCGGGGCAGTACGTAAAATCGTCAGAGACCTGCTGGCCTCTCACCCTCTGGTTAAGTCCTTCCGTCCCGGTGCGTGGGGTGAAGGTGGTGATGGAGCGACTATTGCCAAGCTATAGCTACGGCACGGTTCATTGCTGCGGGTTTCTAGAGCAGAGGTATTTCCACGATGTTTGTCTCAAGGCAGTTCTTTCTGAGTAGAGTAAAGATGTTTGGCTTCCTCAATGAACTGGAGGCGACTACTCATATAGCCGGGTCCTTTTACATACCGTCAGGCTTGCCTTCACCAGAGGTAGAAAATTTACTTGCGAAGGTGATTGACCCACAAGCCATCCCACCGGAATTAGCTAAACTCGCTGCCGATTCGAAAACAGGGGCGGTCATTTTTGGGAGTCCCACGCGAACTCTTCTAATCCTACCACCATTTCCAATCATGGCAGAATGCTTCGCACAGGATTATGTTGTTGAACCGTTGCGTTCTCTGCTCAAGCGCGATTTCAGGATTGCATTGATTCTAATACGTTTGGGAGCATATGCTATTGGCCTATCTGAGGGTGAAAGTCTCGTTACTAGTAAGGTTGGAACCGGGCTTGTCCACGGGCGACACAAGAAAGGTGGTAGCTCACAGCAGCGATTTGGGAGACACCGGGAAAAGCAGATAGAATATTTTCTGAATCGGGTTTGTGGCCACATTCGAGGCCATCTCGAACCCCATGCCTCGACAGTGGATTTTGTGGTTTATGGCGGTGCGCGAACTACGATACTCTTACTTCAAAAGCAGTGTCCGTTCCTAGGCCAGTTTGACAGACATATCTTGCCACCTCTGCTCGACATCCCCGAGCCACGCCAGGCAGTGCTGGAGAAGGCGGTCGGGCGTATCTGGTCAAGTAGCATAATTGAGTGGCATAATAATGAAATTCTCACTTGAATTATTAGAAATTGCACAATCTGGACTAATGTTACCTTAAACTTAAATATGGAAATTGTTTTCTCTCATACAATACACGCATCATCAAGATTAAGGTCACCAAGTCAAACCCTATGACAAGAGAGATACCTCTAGTAAACCATCATCACGGTTGAAGCGACAATCGTGCGCGATTTGTTGATGGTCTTGACCAGAATGACCTATAATAGCTTAACCATTCACCATCTTCGTAGCCATTAGTAGTCCATTTTTGAGGTAGTTTTTACATTCTTCCCGCAAACCGTTATTCTTCAGTATATCCTCGAGTCCACCATTTGCAAGATAATCTTTAAAGCCTTGATAGTGCGACCCGCCAGCGAGGAATTCTATAGCTCTTGCCAACACACCCCATACATTCCTAGGTAATGGAACCTGGAAATCTATGAGGATAAGAGCTCCATCTTGCTTGATAATCCTCTTCATCTCAGAAATGATTTGATAACGAATGGGCTTTTCCTTATCATGCAGCCCCAAAGATATAGATGCATAGTCAAAGTAACCGTTCGGAAAAGGCAAATTGGTTGCGTCGGCGAGTTGAAAGGAGACATTCATCGCCTTCTGTCTCCTCATACTTCTTGTAGCTATTTTGAGCATGCTTGGGCTGATATCTATACCGGTAGCAACAATGCCACGGCGCCCGTACTCAAGAACTTGTGCTCCCGTTCCACAACAGACATCGACTACCTTGTCTCCAGCCCTCATGCCAGAGAACTCGGGAGTAAATTTCCTGAGGTCTCTTAATAGAGGGTCAACCAAGGTTTCATAGTTGAACATGGACATCATGTTCAATCATATCACACAGTCTGGGAGGACCGAAGTTGCATAGTGCGGTATTTGGAACAAAATCTCTTCACTTCTTGGTTCACTATGCCAGAAGTGGCGCCACTACCGTCTGATCTGAAGAACCTCGACAGGTAACAATTCGCCCAATTGTTTGGCGGGTATGAAGATTGCAATATATGCAGTGCTACGACCAGAAGGGCTGAACACTGGTGAGCTCGCCAGGCGGTTCGGATATGAAAATGTTGAGGAATTGGTTGGCAGACTGAGAGAGATGGCCAGGGATGGATTGCTCATCTGTGACGGCTCAAGTTACCGATTGATGCCTTCGAGAGTGCTCACCTCGAATCCAATATTCGCTGGAGTTTTGGGGAGTTAGCAGTCCCGGATTGCCAATATGGCTGAATTATCGGCTCGCGTGTTGCTGTAGGTGTTTCCTCCGTGTCTTGTGCCATCCAAAATGTGGAAAACTGGCGAAGGACAGGTATTTGCAAACCGGCTAATTAGAGTATATATTGTTAAAGTGGTGGCTTCAGTTTAGGTTATCACGTACTTATTGAAGCTGGGGTTATCCCCCAGCCTGTATCTTCTCCTAATTTTAGTGCCTAAGCCATTTGTAGTTTCCTGACTTGCCCCTTTGTTAGGTCCAGATATTATATCGGAGGTGAGTTTGCGATGACAATATTACCGATCAAGAAAGTGTATTGCAATAAGTACAAAAGGCTGGTCAGAGGCCAGGAGCAGAGTTCCGGTGGTTCAACAGGCATAATATGCCCCAGATGTAATCAACAGCTCTGGGTCCATGAGAACACTAGATGGAGATATGTAGGGAAGCTATGATTAATCCTGTAACTCAAATGGTAGCGGTTACCGAAGGTAGACGTGTATATTACAGCGAATGCTATAACTAGGGCAGGTCAAATAGATCAAGCTTGTGATCTAAAGGCCGCATGTTGCCAGTCACCTACTCGTAGCTACTTTGCCGGTGGGGCACAGACTCAGTAAAAGACTAACGAACCGGGTGATTGATGTGGTGAGGCTCTTCCTCTTTCAGATAAGAAAGGTACAGTCATCGGTACCGATATCAAAGGAGACAAGGAATGCAAAACAATAAAGATTTCTCATGGCCTACACTCCAATATGAAAGCGATGAGAACCTGTCTCCACTTCACATGCAAAACGCTGAATCTGAAGTGACAGATACTCCTTCCACTTCTATGGTTCATCCGGAGAAGGAATTGAAATTTGAAGAGGAAACCGAACCCCGTCACCCCTGGCATGAGGTGGAACATGTTGAGATTGATAAGTCTGAACCGTCAGAAGATTTAGAGCCCAAAATGCCGCTAGACCGACTGGAGGAGCACGATGCATTGGATGACCCAATTCGTATCTATCTCAGAGAGATTGGTAGAGTGCGCCTTCTCACGGCTGAGGATGAAAAAGTCCTGGCTAAGAAAGTGGAGGAGGGTAGATGCATCAGCGATATTACACAAGAGTGGCTGCAAAAATACGGGGCACTTCCTTCGGCGACTGAAATAGCCCTTGCCATGCTCAAGGAAGTGGGGCAGGCTTCGGCTATTATCCATATCCTCCAAACGCTGCTTGGTTTACCCTCTACAACCAACTTCGTCCAGTCCATCTCCAACCCTAAATTGCTAGATAGCATTGATGGTGAGATCGGCCAGCAACTAATCCAGGCTATAGCTCATCAGATAAGTAAGTCCATACCTGAAACAGAACAGTTTCTCATCAATCTGTCAATATACATTTGTCTATTACCAGAGGAAGTCTTTAATATTATTAAAGCCAGTGTCTCTCTGGCTAACATAGAGAACCTGTTAACAAATCCGACTTTCATTAATTCCATGCGGGTTTATGAAAATCAATACAAGGTTTACTGGAATCATATTGAGAATGAGGCGGAAAAAGCAAAAGCACATCTAATTGAAGCCAATCTACGCTTGGTGGTCAGCGTAGCTAAAAAACATATTGGGCGCGGGATGGAGCTTCTCGACCTGATTCAGGAAGGGAATATCGGTCTAACCATAGCAGCGGAGAAATTCAACTACCATAAAGGCTACAAATTCAGCACCTATGCCTTCTGGTGGATCCGTCAGGGTATCACCCGATCCCTAGCTGACAAGACTCGTACTATCCGCATCCCGGTTCACATGGTTGAGGTTATTAACAAACTTCTGAGGGTACGTAGCCGTCTGACTCAGGAATACGGGATGCAGCCTAAATACGAAGAGATTGGACGAGAAATGAAAATACCTCAGGAAAGGGTTGCGGAAATATTTAAGATGATACAGTTACCAATATCCTTAGAGTCCCCTATTGGTGATGAAGGGGATTGCCACCTGGGTGATTTTATTGAGGACCGTAATGCTTTGCAACCGGCTGATGCCGCATACAAGCAACTGCTCAAGGAGCAGATTGAAGACGTGCTTTCCACTCTCAGCCCTCGTGAGCATCGAATAATCCAACTGAGATTTGGTCTTGAGGATGGACGGAGCCGGACCCTGGAGGAAGTAGGTAATGTGTTCAATGTAACCAGGGAGCGCATCCGGCAAATCGAAGCCAAGGCACTTCGTAGGCTGCGTCACCCAAGCCGAAGTCGAAAACTAAGGGACTACCTGGAATTGTAAATCATCAGCGAAAATGGCACAGTTTTAAGACACATACTAACGGAACAGCAAATGTCAACATCCATAGTTAGAAATATTGACAGTATTCGATAATGGAGGCCTGAGTAGCTGACTCGGTTGTGTCAGGACCATACACTGCCTATTGAACAATCCGCTAAAAGGTGCGATCCGGAAATGGTTCAAGCCGTGTCATGTAGTGAAGATATAAAAAGGTGCGCCAGCCATTGAAGCTGAATCATCAAAGCTAAAGGATTGCATTAAAAAAGGAACGATATTTATTTCCTTTTTTTGCCCGCTTCTCTTCTCTTGGTTTCAGTCTTCGTATCTTCTGTCCTCAAACTCCTAAAATTTCTCTTTCTACCACAGTATTTGCAGATTCCGATTTCATGAGAGTCAATTATCCAGTAATGTATGCACTTATCGACAGTGACCACCATTGTGGTGTCAACTGATTGCTCGAACGTGAAATAGCCTAGATTTCCAAGACACTCCTTGACAACTTGAGAAGGCCCGGGTTGATTGCAACCATGAACAGCCACTATAGCGTTTGGGTATAGGTAGCGCTGCCACGAAAGTATGACCTTCTTTACATCTTCATACTCATGCGAAGTGTTAATCCACAACAAACCTATCTTCTCCTTCCATCTTCTGGCAGCCTCTTCAGAGGTTTCATGTAGAGAAACTACGGTATCTTGAACCCTAGCCTTGGTTAAGTTAGCGATGAACTCCGTGTGCATATCCTCTTCGTCCACCTTTATATGGTCCGGACTTCCCTTATGTGAGGCGATGCTATACACTTTGTTCTTCCCTCCTGCCTCTGACCCTTTAGCCAGCCATACTGTGGACTTGTCTTTCCCCCTGCCAACCTCAACAATAGCCTGACCTTCAGGCACGTCCTTTGCCAGTCTATAGAGCAACTCACCTTCAGCGTCGGAGATACAACCTTCAATTTCGCTTGTAAGCTGTCTTACACTCTCAACTTCATTAGCCATCTCTGCTACCTCCAAAAGCTGCCTCAGTCACACTTCCCCTATTTAGCGGTCACCGCCGTCAACAACAGCACGGTCAACCTTATTTTTTATTGCACGGCAGTCTTGGCAATCGTTACTTTAAATCTGGTAACCTCTCTCTATCACCCAAAACCCATTCCAGAGTACCAACCATAGCTATCAACATGGAAGGGGGAGAGTAGCTATCTGGCTGTCGCATCCTTCTCAAGTGCTCCTCCTTTAGCCTCTTTAATGCCTCTCTTATCTCCTTTTCCCCTCTCATTCCCTCTCTCCTTTCCGTCAAACCTTTCCTTGCACCGCGCACAGCGCTTCTTCTTATCCTTGCACTTGAACACAATCAGATAGCTGCCATGACACTCATCACAACGCTGATACTTACCCCGTTTCTTTTCCGCCATGCCTAGCCCTCATGTAGCGCAGCCCGCAGTTCGTCAAGACTACTCCGGACATTGGCCCAAATTTGGACATCAACCAGAGACATCACCCCGTATTCACCATCGTGCCACGACACAGCCAGCTTATCTAAGTCACCTAATATTGCCCTCACTTCATCGCCACACCCGGCAGCCTTCATTTGCCTGATATCATCAGGCGTCAGCACCGATACCATCTTGAGTAGAATTTCACCTAGCATCTTTATGCTCCTGTGGAAGCCTTACCTTGACCGCCTGGGGACGACCAATGCGGTCTCGCCCAACTTCAAATTCTACTTCTTTCCCTTCTCTAAGAGAATCATAGTCCACTCCTTCAAGCTCCTTGCGGTGGAAGAAGAGGTCTTTGCCTTCCGCCGTTCGGATGAAACCAAATCCTCGATCTGCAATTAGCCGTCTGATTGCGCCCTTTGGCATACGATACCTTCTGCAAATCCGCCCTCTGCGTTCACTCGCCGTGAAAGGCTTCAAGAAATGTCTTAGGTACTCTAGGGCGAATAACCTAGACAAAGTTGGCTCGAGATTCGGGGGAAACACCCCCTTGGCCAGTGCCTAATTTAGAATTATCAAGGGTATCGAAGGTACGCGGAGGCGGAGCCCATTTTTTGGGCGGGGTCTACATCAATTTCGAGTTAAATATTCGAGTTTTTACCTCTAGGGCTGCTTGCTCCTGCTCTAATTCACCCGAGCGACTTCGAACTCGCCTTAACTTAGGACTTGTGCTTGCCCAAATCGTCTAAATCAAGGGTGTTGATAAAATCAGTGAAAGCCGACATCCTTCTCAATTCTTCATCGCTAACCTCTTTGCCCTTGCCCCCAACCCCACCAGTTTCAGCTTCCCGTAGAACAGGTTTACCCGTTTCCTTGTCTAACAAGATACCGGCTTTGTCTAAGACTGCCTCCTCAACATAGATGGGCACCTCAGCTCTTACTGCCAGTGCTAGGGCGTCGCTGGGGCGAGAATCAACCTCCATTTGCCCACCATCTACATTAAGGATGATCTTGGCATAAAAAGTATCACTCTTAAGGTCATTGATGACAATAGAGTTGAGAGTAGCCCCCAGGGCATCGATAATTGAATATAGCAGGTCGTGAGTCAAAGGTCTCGGTACAGTAACTCCTTGACGCTTTACAGTTATTATGGCATCGGCCTCAGCGGGACCAATCCAGATTGGTAGGTAACGTTCGGCTGCTTTCTCCTTCAGCATCACAACACGCTGATAATTCATGAGACTGACTCGAATACTATCGATTACCATCTCGATCATCGCTACACTCCCCCAAAGTTAAAACTATTTATCTTCACCATTCGTTTTCTACACTAAACTCGCTGGCTGGGCTTAGTGAGCCTCTAGTCTTACTATTACTCTCATACAAAACTAGGAAGGGCACCGAAAATCGCCAAATCGGCGATTTCAATGCCCTTCCTTCATCCACTCATCTCCTATCCCAATTCTTACTTTGCTTTTGGGATTACTTCATGTCTCGTAACTTAAGCATATTCGAATCGCGGGGCCTTGTCAAATTCTTCCCCAGTCAGAGACCTGAGAGACGCTTCAAATTGTTCTCTATATTGGGATTGTCATGTAACATTCAGCCAAAATGTGCAAATGTAGCTTCAGAAGCTATCCTGATTACTTCTTGACCACCAGTTTCCCCACCGCCCGCTCTAATCCTTCCAGGGTGAGCGGGTACATAGGAAAGAGCCGGCTTATCATCTGGACGGTGGCGTGAACCCAGAAGCGCTGGTCGTCGGGGTTGAGCCAGACGCAGTGGCTAAAGTGGTCGGCAATTCTTTTAAGCCAGAGTATGCCCGGTATCTCGTTGCGCTCGTAGTAATTGATGGCCCCGTATCTCTCGGTTAGCTCCCAAGGACCCATTCTGGCGTCGCCTACCAGCAGCAGCTTATAGTCAGGCTCCAGGGTGTGCAGCAGGTGGACGGTGCTTACCGCCTCTTCCCGCTCGATGTCCCTATATAGGTTATCGTAGATGCAGTTGTGGAAGTAGTAGTACTGGAAGTCCTTGAAGTGGCTGCTGGAGTGAGCCGCTGAGAATAGCTGGCTGCACAGCATAGCGAAGGGCTCCATAGAGCCGCCGACATCCATTAACAAAAGCAGTTTAACCGTGTTCTTCCGGCTCCGCTGCCAGATGAAATCGAGGTCGCCGGCGTTCTTGGCGGTAGCCTTGATGGTTCCTTCTAGGTCTAATTCGTCCTCATGACCGGTGCGGCGCAGTTGCCTTAGCTTTTTAAGCGCCATCCCGATCTGGCGGACGTCCAGCGTCAAATCGCTGCGGTAGTTCTTGAATCGCCTCTCCTGGGCAATCTGCACGGCATGCCTCCCCCCCGACCACCCCCCGATTCTGATACCCGCTGGGTGGTAGCCAGAATGCCCGAAGGGAGAGGTGCCTCCCCGCCCAATCCAGTAACCACCCCCGTCGTGCTGCTCCATCTGCTCCCTCAGCCTCTTCTCCAGTTCCTCAATCAACTGGTCGAAGTCCATGCTATTGAACAGGGCATGATCCTCCTCGCTGAGGAACATGCGGTTGAGGGGGTCTTTAAGCCATTCCAGCACCTGTTCGGCAATCTTTTCCGGGCTTTCCACTCCCTGGAAATACTGCTGAAAGGCGACATCATACTGGTCGTAGTAGGCTTCGCTCTTAACCAGTATGGCTCTGGCCAAGAAATAGAACTCATCCAGGTTATGGATGTGACCTTTGGCCAGGGCCTCCATAAGGGTCATCCACTCCACGAGTGAAACCGGGACCTTGTTTTGCCTGAGGATGTAGAAAAAGTCAGTAAACATATCTACCAGCGCCGGGTGGCGAAATTCCTGACGAAGTAGTCGTAGTCTGTCTCCTTCTTAAGCAAGGTGCCGATAAACGGGATCTGCTTGGAGACATTCTCGTGGGGTATACCGCCGGCGATAAGCGCCCGAATCCAGTCAATCAGTTCGCTGGTTGAGGGTTTTTTGCGAAAATCGTCAATCTCCCTCAGCGAGTAGAAGGCCTTGAGGGCTTCACCGAGAAGATTGTCCTTGATATCGGGGAAATGCACCCGCACGATTTCCTCCATCAGCTCCGGTGTCGGGAACTCAATGTAGTGGAAGATGCAGCGCCGCAGGAAGGCGTCGGGGAGCTCCTTTTCGGCATTGCTGGTGATAACGGTTATCGGGCGGTGGATGGCGCTGACAGTCTCATTTGTCTCCGGAATATAGAAGCTCATTTCATCCAGCTCGTTAAGCAGGTCGTTGGGAAACTCAATGTCCGCCTTATCCACCTCGTCTATGAGCAAGACCACCAGCTCCGGGGAGGTAAATGCCTGTCCCAGTTTACCCAGCTTTATGTACTGCTTGATGTCGGCGATATCCTTATCGCCGAAGCGGCTGTCATTAAGCCTTTGCACGGTATCGTAGACATAAAGCCCTTCCTGAGCCTTGGTGGTTGATTTAATATTCCAGGTTATCAGCTTTTTCTCCAGCCCACGAGCGATGCTGTGAGCCAGCAATGTTTTCCCCGTCCCCGCCTCCCCCCTGACCAGCAGCGGTCTTCCCAAGGCTATAGAGACGTTAACCGCATTCCTCAGCGGTTCCGAGGTAACGTAATCCTCCGAGCCGCTGAATTGGTTAAAACTATCCTTTTTCACTACTCTCTCGCCTCCTGAAACATAGATTCACCGCCGACACCTAAAATTATAACTGAGACTGGTGGCTGGAATCAAACGAAGGGCAAATACAGACGGCACATTTCGCTAGAAAGTGCAATGGAGATTATCAGAAGAATAGCTGAGCTTAGGATTCTTAGAAACCATAGCAGGAAAAGCGAAGTATACGCAATAACAGCAAGGAATGAGCTATAATAATATCTTGCCAGAATATATTTTGTTGTCGTCATGGATCCTATTGTGGCACACAGAAAGCTCGTGGAATGAAGCTTGATACGCCGTGAAAGGTGGTGAAGGATGGAAGCAAAGAAGAGAATCGGAATTTTGACCGGTGGTGGGGATTGCCCTGGGCTTAATGCGGCAATCCGAGCAACCACAAAAGCTGCACTCAAGATGGACTATGAGGTTATAGGCTTTCATGATGGTTGGGAGGGTCTGCTTTTCAAGAGAAGCGAGGTATTGGACAGGATTAAAACCTCAGGCATCATTGATAGAGGGGGTACGATTCTCGGCGCTTCAAGGACAAGCCCGCTCAGGATAAAAGATGGGCCCCAACGAGTACTCGATACATTTAACGAATTCGGATTACGGGCGCTTGTGGTGCTGGGGGGTGAAGGTACTCTAAGCGTAGCTAGCCAATTGTATGAAATGGGCCTTCCTCTGGTCGGGATACCGAAGACAATTGACAATGATGTCAAGGAGACAGATTTTACTATTGGCTTTCAAACGGCTGTTCAAATTGCCACCGATGCTTTAGATAGGCTTCGTTCCACTGCTGCCAGCCATCATCGGGTAATGATCCTCGAAGTGATGGGCCGCCGTACTGGCTGGATCGCTACATATGCTGGTATGGCTAACGGAGCGGATGCTATCCTAATACCCGAGATTCCAATGGATGAAAAGGATACGGATGAACTCTGTGACATGCTGAAATCAAGAAATCAAAGAGGAATAAATTTTAGCATTGTAGTCGTAGCGGAAGGAGTACAACTGGCAGGAGAAACAATATTCAAGCCAAGTCTTCCAACAGACAAAAATGAAGACCCGGACAGGCTGGGAGGAGTAGGACAAGTCCTAGCTGCACTTATTGAGAGGAAGACTGGGCTGCACGTCAGAGTTTCTTCATTGGACTATATCCAAAGAGGTGGCACACCAGTAGCCTATGACCGGAGCTTGGCTACTGCTTTCGGGGTTAAGGCTGTCGAGCTTATCTCAGAGAACAGATTTGGAGAAATGACCGCGCTGAGGGGAAACAGAATTACCAGTGTCCCCCTTCAGAAGGTAGCAGATGGAATAAAGACCGTAAACATGCATGCTTACAAAATAGCTAAAATATTCTTTGGGTAGAAGTGTAGACCAGAAGATGACGCCTTAACAAAATGAGTTATTGTTAACAAAACGTCATGTATATTATTTCCAGGCTGTAGACCCTCTGACTAGGCTAAAATATAGCCTGACGGGTTCCGGTGAGGTGCACAATCCGTTGGGGAGCTTAAGCTGCCCCGCC